>MPLU02162297.1_pt1 | contig 20884 bp, 14 predicted proteins | sample 1617381 | NCBI WGS metagenome assembly MPLU02 (sample SAMN05944801, study PRJNA350692) | marine metagenome | biome: marine; feature: ODZ; material: water; isolation source: 90 m water sample filtered on 0.2 um supor filter | place: Pacific Ocean | collected 2012-04-08 | depth 90m m
ACATCACCTCGCGACCAGCAAGGCTGAGAAGTTCCTCTCGCGTCGCTGCGTTACCCTCATAGTAAAATGGTATCCCGAAGTTTTTAGCCAAGATCGCCACGTGTGAATTGGGAGTCGAAGGATTCATTACGACGATACCTGCGACCCTCGGAATCTCTGCAGGCACATGGTCGGTGAGTAGGATGTCATCGCTGGTCAGATCGCCATTGCGAAATGCCGCGGTGATCTTGTCACCCTTGACAAACACCAACTGGCCCATCGACCACCCGAGCGAGTAAATGGCATCCGAGCCGGTTTCCCAGCGCTGCGCTGAGACAACCGGAACATCGCGTTGCGCGAGATACTCCGCCACTGTGCCGGTGCCGTCCGATTGTTCGAAGGTCGGCATGTACAACCCACGCAGTGTCTCCGGCTTGTCGATCGCGCCATCGACCAAGCGCCAGAGAAAACTGACCATCGCCGCCGGCAACTTGTCCTGTCCCACCAACTGAATCGCGTACTCGCCGTTTTTCTCCGAAAACAACACCGCTCCCATCACCGCAAGACGGCCGGCATGATAGAGCGTCACTCCGTCAAACTGCATGTGCGTCATGCCGTCAAATCCCGGAATGTATTTCGTCCCGAAGTCGTAATGGAATTTTAGTCTGTTTCCGTTTTGAAAATAAACGGTAGCAAGATCATCCATCAGCACGGTGAACTTCACCCATTGGGTCTCCTTGGGCAACTTCGTGCCGGGCGGCACCCAGGCCCCTCCATCGGCCGCCTTGAACTCAACGAGGAACTTGTCGCTTGGCAGACTGAGTGTGGTCTTCCAGTTGGCCGATGCGCTGAGCGTGGGTGGCGTGGTCTCCACCAGTTGAAAAAACCGCTGGCCGGCGGCCGACCGTTCGGTGAAGCCAAGCGACGTCTCCGTCATGGCTGCTACCGGGAACCAGTTGGCCAAGTCGTCGGAAAACATGAGCGCCCCGACTTGGCCCTGGTCAACGCCGCTGGCCGTGACGGTCGCCTCACCGGGAGCTTGGCCAAGTGTCACGCTCAACTCGGACGCCCCGGATAAGACGAAACCGAACGCGAAAAACAACCCACTCAACCAAGTTGTGTAGAGCTTAAAACCTCGAAAAAAAGTGGACTTCTCCATATCGCTTGAAAAGCTAACATTAGCAGAAACACCGTCAACTGATTAATTGATTTTTTCCAGCTTCCAGCCCGGGTCAATTTCTACGTCGAGAGATGTGGTTTCGTCGCCGTTGGCCAAGCGCAGATGGGCGACCATGCCGACCATCGCCGCGTTGTCGGTGCAGAGCGTTGGGTTGGCCAAACGCAGCACAAAGCCCTCCCGCTCGCACACCGAGCCCAAGACCGCGCGCAGACCGCTGTTGCAGGTCACGCCGCCGGAGGCAGTGACGCATCCCTCGCCCAGCTGTTTCACCGCGCGGATTGTCTTGGTCACGAGCACCTCTATGATCGCCGCCTGCACACCGGCGCACAAGTCGCGCAGCCGCTGGCCGTCCTCGAGCACGTACGGGTTGTCGCGAATGAAATAGCGCACCGACGTCTTGAGTCCGCTGAAACTGAAATCGTGCGAGTCGTCGCGCAGCATCGGTCGGGGGAAATTGTGCGAGGTATCGTCACCCTCGCTGGCCAGGCGGTCCAACTCCGGCCCACCGGGATACGGCAAACCGATCAGCTTGGCCACCTTGTCAAAACACTCACCCGCAGCGTCGTCCACTGTGCCACCGAGCACACGATGTTCCAGCGGCGCGGCGACGTGCACAAGCATCGTGTGCCCGCCGCTAACGATTAGCGACACATTCGGCTGAAACTTGTCGAGCGACAGCGACAACGGCTCACCTCCAATCCATGGTGAGTATAGATGCGCCTCGTGATGATGAATGCCGATGAACGGCTTGCTCAACGCAAACGCCAAACCCTGTGCCGCTCGCAGTCCGACCAGCAGTGCCCCCGGCAAGCCAGGTCCGCGAGTCGCCGCCACCGCATCGAGCTCGTCGGAGGTTACGCCCGCTTGGCCAAGCGCTTGGCGGGCAACCGGCATGAGGTTGCGCAAGTGTTCGCGCGAAGCGAGTTCCGGCACAACGCCACCGTACTTTTCGTGCAGTTTGACTTGGGAGGAAACCGCGTTGGCCAAAAGGCAGCCCCCGCGCAAGATGGCGACGCTGGTCTCGTCACACGACGTCTCAATGGCCAACAACAGCATGGACGAGTTCGGCCCCGTTTGGCCAAGTGCCGAAATCACTCCGGCTTGTCAGCCTTTTTTTTCTCAATCTCGGGCTTGTCAGCAGCCTTTGACTCAGGTTTTTTTTTCGGCTTAGTTTCCTTCTCCGGTTCAGCCTTTTCTTCCGATTTTTTTTCCTCTTTTGGCTCTGCCTTGGCCTGAATTTGCTTTTTGCCAACGAGCAATTCCATCGCTTTGGCCAACTGTGGATCGTTGAAGTTTTTGACTTCCTCGCGACGATCTTCAGTCACCATTTTCAGGCCGCCAGGCGTGCGCTGGAGGAATAGCAATTCCTCGTCCTCTCGGCTCAATATCAGATTGTGGTGCGGTTCAATACCGCGGCCGTGGATGACCTCGTGGCTAGGAGTGTAGTACTTGGCGGTGGTCAAACGCAGCGCGGCTCCCAGCTGGCCGTTGATCGGCAGAATTTTCTGTACGGAGCCTTTGCCGAACGTTTTTTCGCCAACGATCTTGGCTCGCCCGTTCTCCTTGAGACAACCGGCGACAATCTCCGAGGCGCTCGCGCTGAATCGGTTCACTAGCACGACCAGCGGCAGCTCGGGGCGGGCGTTGCGACCAGACGATGTGTGCTCGGAATTTTCGCGTTCGCGTCGTCCCTCGGTGGTGACGATCGGCTCACCTTTGGCCAGAAATTTCTCGCAGACCCTGACGGCCTGGTCGAGCAGGCCTCCTGGGTTGTGTCGCAGATCGAGTACGAGCCCCTTCATCTCCTCAAGCTCGAGCTTGCGTAGAGCCTCCTCGAGATCGCGGGCAGTCGCCTCGCCAAACTGGGTCAGGCGCACATAGCCGATCTTGTTTTCATCGACGGTAAACTTGCGCTGGTTGCTGATGTCCTTGACCGTAGCAACTTTGATCAGTGCACGCTTCAGGGTGACCTTGATGTCCTCGCGGGTGGACGGCCGGAAAAAGGTCATTTTGACCTCCGACCCCGGCTTGCCCCGGAGCTTATCTACCGCCTCCGGCATGGAGATGTTGCGGGCGTTTTTGCCCTCGATCTTTATGATGCGGTCTCCCGACATAACGCCGGCCTCGTATGCCGGCGTGTCCTCCATTGGCGCGAGCACGGTGAGGTAGCCGTCCTGAATGTTGATGTGCACGCCGACGCCCCCAAATCGCCCCTCAGTGTCGTCCATGAGATGAGAGTAACGGGTGGGCGGCATGAACTCGCTGTGCGGATCGAGCATGCCGATCATGCCCTGCAACGCACCGTGGACGAGTTCCTCGTATGTCAACTCGCCACCATCGACATAGTCACGCCGTATGCGCTCAAGCACGTTCACGAACAGGTCGAGATTGGAGTGGGGATCGTTGGCGCTCGAGTTGGCGCCGGACTCGGAATAAACCTTGGCTCCGATCGCCAAGTTTAACAATAACACCCCGATCACCGCGGCGTGGAGAAATCTTCGTGCAGCTTTGGTCTGTAGCATCGCCCGGCGACCATACGCCCATCCGACCCGCTTGGCCAAGCGGGAATCAGAGCTTGCTGACCAGCCAAGACTGCTTGCCACGCGGCGTCTTTTCAACCTCCCCGACCTCGCGCAGCACCAGCCGAAAATCATTACCTAGCTTGCGTAAAATGCCGTTTTCAATCCCGGCCAAACGAGATGAATGGAAGCCGGGCGACGGGACGTAGCGAAACTCCGCAACGCCTGGCTCCGATTGGTAAAACTGCACGGCATATAGTCCGTCGAAGATTGCGTCGTGCATATTGAAAGCAGTCAGCGAGATGCGCCGCCCGGTGCCGGTGAGGATAAACTCCTGCCCGCGCCCGGCGATCTCCTCGACCGCCGGCCAAGCGAACTCCCGCCGCGCATCCGGTTTGGCCAAACGCACAAGATCGCCGGTATGGTAGCGCACCAGCGGCATGGCCATGTTGTGAAATGTCGTTCCGATGACCTCCCGCAGGCCGTCCTCATCCGGTTCGCCAAACTCGACGTACCCGTAGTGCGGCCAGAAATAGGCCAACTCCGACTGCACGCCCTCGGCGGCGAGCACGACGCGCTCGGCGTGACCGTACCAACGCAGCACACGACACTGGAACACACCCTCAAGCAGTCGCTTCTGCGACAGTGTTAATTGCTCCGAGCCACACAGTACACCGGTGAGCGGCGTGCGCCAACGCTGGTCATGCCGCTGAAGATACTCGGCAAGCTGCAGCGCTGCAGATGGATAAATATTCAAAAAATCCGGCCTGAAGTTTTCCAGTGCCTCCAGGTACTTCGGTATGCGGTCGTCGGTGAGGTGGTACGACGAAAGCATCAACCAGTCGCGCGTGGCGTCGTAAGCGATGATGTTGCCTTCGGCACGCGAGTCGGTTACTTGGCCTCGGATCAGCGCAAGGCGCGCCTTGTCAAAATACCCGGCACGCCGCCAGTTGGCCTCAAGAAACGCCTGCTCCTTCGGTCGGCTCACACCTTTCTCCAAATGAAAACCCACCGGCATGCCGGTCGAGCCGCCGGTAGTAATGTAAAGTTTTTTTGATTCGGCAATCTCGGTCGAGGTTAGTTCATCAAAATGCCGCTGTATATCCGACTTGGTCAGCGGCGGGCAGTCGAGAAAATCATCGAGCGACAACATCGCGTCCGGGCGAAAGCCCGCCTTCGCAAAGGAGCGTGTGTAAAACGGACAGTAGCTCGCGGCATTGACGAGTGTGCGGCGTAGTTCACGCAGTTGGTACTCTCGGATGTCCGACTCGCTCCAGCTTGGGGCCTCCTCTGCCAACTCGCGGAACTCGCCGTACATTCTGCCGTATCGAATGCGGCGCGGCAACCGACGATACGCTCCGCCGACTAGATTGCGCATGCCCTGCGGCAAGCGGTCGTACAGCGAGAGCATCGGGTAAAGTTTGTCCTCGAGGCTCATCACGTGGCTTGGTTTTCTGGCTCGAACTCGATCGCGCCGATCCAACCGAAGTGCGGCTTGAACGCAAAGCGATGGCCCGCTTGGCCCAGCGAGCCATTCCACTCCGGTATATTCGAGGTGAGACTTATGTCGCTTGGTTGGAAAGAGATAAAGTTACCCTTCTGAATCTCAAAACTTTTTTTCAGCAACCGTAGTTTGTGCCAGTCGAATCCCATCAACGTGGCGGCTGCGATGTCCACCGCAATCGGATGGGTGCCGGCGATAATCGTGCCGCACGGCTTGGCGTCGGGTGCCATCGGACCGTTGCCTTCGCCGCCGATGATGCCATCGACCACGGCCAAATAGCGCAACGGTTTTTGGCGCGACTGTCCGGCGCCGTCAAAACCGAACAGACATTTGTTGAGGTCGAGCACCATGCGCCAGCAGGTGTCGTTGCCATGCCAATTGCCGGAGCGTACGACCTTCTGTGTGTCGCCAAAAAACAGACGCCCCAGCTTTTTCAGTGGTACGAATAGGCGCAAGAGCAACGGCCGGCCGTTGACAATGCGTTTGGCACGGCCCATCCACGAATGCTCGAGTCTGGTCTTGGCGGTAGAGGCAGGGAACTGGTCGCCGCCCTGGTCGGGTGTGCCCTCGGTGTGGTGCGGCAGCCAGTTTTTGTTAGCATTGATACCGACTAGATTTTTCAGCGCACAGGTGAGCCCGACTTTTTTGTGCGTCTTTAGTTTTGGCAGGTTAATGAACACGTCGGCATCCATCGGCGTACGACAGAGCATGTACTCGTGACGTTCGCCGGAGTGGCGCTCGTTCGTCTCGGCCATATCGAAAGACGCACCAAACAAACGGCCGTTGCCTTGAAAGCCGACGAACTCGCTGGCATCGTTCAGCCCAACAAACGTGTTGCCCGCCGGATCGCCAGAGAGTTGCGTTTTGGAAACGGTGATGCCATCGACAGCATGCCACTCCTCCGGGCGCAGGTCGAGCAACTCGATCATTGTGCCGGGGAAGTCACGGCGGCAGCGGTCGATCATTTCGTCGAGTCCGCAGTATTCGTTGAGCCTGGCAAACGACGAGTCGGTTTGAGGCGCGTCGCAAATGATGATCGATCCGCCTCCGGCAAGCCGCTTGCCGGCCCAGCGAATGACCGCCTCAATGACGGCAGGATGCGTGACGACGTGTTCCCACTGGCCGGGGCCGGGGTGACGCTCGTCGTGTTCCTTAACCCAATTCGGCTTGAGCACAACGCGGTCGTGGGGGCACACATAGTCGTCCGGCAGGCCGAGTGCCTCCAGCGAATCGGCGACGAGCGAGCAGACGGCGGCGGGATCGTCGTAGTGATCGATTCCGTGAAATGCCGAGACCCTGGCGGGATCGGTTTGTGCGGCAGTGTTCACTCGTTTTCCAGCGACAACAGGGCGGCACGGATATTTTCACCAAACTTCCCCCGCGTAAAGTTCCGCAGGAACCGGGCGCGTAAGCCGGCCTCGTCTATGCGGCCAAGAAATCCCTCGAGCTTTTCAGCAATTTGGCCGGGCGATTTTGTATCAACGAGCCCCTCGTAACCGGCGGGAAAAAGCTCCGGCAAACTTCGCCAGCGCGTCACGATGATGGGCAAGCCGTGCGCCATTGCCTCGACGAGGCTGACCGGATGAGCCTCGAACTCGTAATATGACGCGAGCACGAACGCATCGGCTTGGGCGAAGAGAGAGAGCTTTTTATTCTCGTCGGCGAAGCTGTGGTAAACAACAAACGGCCCCTGACTGTCGTTGAGGTCCGCCCGGCCGATACGTTCACTGAATTCCGCCTCTTCCTCGGGCAAATAAAATTTGCCGGCAACATCGAGTTGCACACGCTTGGTCAAGCCTTTGGCCTGCAGCCGGGCATTGACCGTCGCCACGGCATCAACCAAGTCAAACAGGCCTTTTTCCCGATAACACAAGCTAAGGTAAAGGACGCGAAACGTCCCCGCTTGGGCAAGTGCTTCTGCTCGGGCTTGCTGCGCTGGTTGCAGCGTGGTGGCGTAGTCGGGACAGGGATCGACGATGCAATTCGGCACCGTGATGATTCGGTACGGCGAGAGCTTGGCGGCATCCTCGTGATAGCGGTCGCCCAACACGATGCTCAGCGCAGGCCGGCCAAGCAGCAGTCGCGACACCCACCGTTCCCAGCTGCGTGCCTCGGTTTCAAGCCAACTGCCCACACCTGACGCCTGATAGTGATAAATTGTCCTCCGGAAAAGCGGGCGGCAGATCAACATCACGATCCAATCGCGGTAAACGGCAATACGCAGACCGGGCGCGGGAACGTAATAAAAATTACGCACGCCGTGGCGCAACCGCAGCCAAACGGCCTGAAGGCAGTAGCCGAAAAGAAGGATAAGTTTACGCGAGCTTGCGGTGGCAATGTCGTCGATCCCTTTCGAAAGGCGACTGTCGACGTGGAAGACCTCAATCGACTCGTCGCAATGCAACTCGTCGAGTAGTTGCTGCACCATGAAGCTCTGTCCGTGGAACGGCGGCGGGACGTGGGCGAATACGAGTAGTTTCATGTCGCGCCCTCGTTGTACCTGGCCAAGTGTTCGTACACTTGGTTGTACTTCGCGGCCATTTCGCTGGCGGCCCAACCGCGAACGCTCGCGCGGATTTCACCGGGCGGAGCAAGGGTGAATTCGCCGTTAAGGATCCCGGCAATTCGGTCGCACAGCCCTTCGATGCTGCCAGTGTCGTACAGCAGACCGGTCGTTCTGTCCTTCACAATATCGACGTTGCCGCCGCTACGAGCCGCGAGGGCGGGGATACCCAGCGCGAGGGCCTCCATCAGCGATACGCTGCACGGCTCGTTCTCCGAGGCAACGACGACGAAATGTCCGTCGCGCAGGGCATCGGTGACGCGGTTCGTCATGCCCTGGAGCAGGACGGTTCCTTGCAAACCGTGTTTCTCGATCGCCTCGCTAAGCTCAGCGGCAAAAGCCTGCGAGTCAGAGTCGCCTTGCTCCGGGCCCCAAAGGTGAAACTCAACGCGGGCCTTGAGCTCGGCAGGCAACTTAGCCAACGCCGCGACTGGGTGATGCCAGCACTTCCAGCGGACGAGCGTGCCCATTCCGACGAGTTTGAGTTTGGCCGTCGGATCGGCGCTTGGCCAGACATTCGTCGTAAGCGGTTCCTGCAAAAACCGGTCAGCGCAACCGGAAAAAATGATGCTGCATTTAGGCGGTTCGACGGCAAGTCCGTAGTGCGCGGCCATGTTGGGATTGAGCACGACGGTGGTCATCCAGCCGCGCCGGGCGGCCCAGCTGTAAAGCCACGTTCGATTGGCGTAACTGTGGTTAGTAAACAGCACCCGCCGCCCAAGCAACAACCCAACCAGCAGGGCGACGATCAGTCCGCCGCGCGTGTGCGCGTGGATCACGTCGAACGACTCGACCCTGAGCAGTTTGCGCAGGCTGAAAAACGCCGGCACGCTAGTGAAGAAAATAGCTAAATGGCTAGGCGAGTCGCTGGCGATAAAGCCCGTGCGCCGATAGTCTAAGGCAGGCGCACGGGTCTCGGCGTAGTCACGGTGAATCCAGACCGTGTGTTGAACACCTGCCGCCAGACCTGCCTGATGGAGGCTGCGAATCACCGTGAGGATGCCGCCGGCATCCTCACGTTGACCGACGAGGTGGAGGATTCTCATTCGAGCTCGGGTTGCTCCGGTTGCTCCTCACGCAAGCGGTCCCGCAACATGTAGTGGCAAGTGATCAGCAGGCCGGCCTGGAGGGAAAAGGTTTTCATCGCGTACTCGCTGTCGCCGTGTAGGGCAATGAAGGCGACGACATTGGCCATCCAGAGACAGGCAAAGATGCAGCTCACACGGGAAAAGTCGTCGTCAACGCCGTGTTTGCGTAGGTGAAAAATCACCTTTATGGCGACCGCCGATCCAGCGATAAGGAACAGGAGCATAAAGCAAGTTCCAAACAGGCCGGTGTTGACCATCAGCCCTATGAACCCGTTGTAAAAACGGCCTTGATTGATGTGATAAGTAATGGCCGTGGGATCCCATTGCAGCGAGTGATCGCCAAAACCGGACTGCCCAAATCCGCGCCCAACCCACAGATACTCTGACATCATTTTGAAACCCTCCTCGCGCAGGACGCGCCTGGTTTCCATCGTGCTCAACCCATCTAGCCGTGCGTCGCGATGCACCGTGATGCCAGGCAACGCTGAGAGCGCACGCTGGGCCGCAAGTGGCATGCGCTCCGCAAAGCCGTAGGAAACCGTCAGGCCAACCGCCAGCACCAGGGTGCCTGCAAGAGCATTGCGCATTGTGATCAGTCGCTGGGTGAACACCATAAAGCCCAGTACGAGGACAAGGAGCGCCACCGTGTAACGGTGCCCGCTTAACAGGCCAGCCCCCACAATGAACAATCCGACTGGAACCAACCAGATACCTTTTGAAGACAGGAAGTCGTCCAGCTTGTTCTTGATGAGCAACAACCACAAGAAGCCAATACTCACAAACGCCAGCGACTGATAGCGGTTAATGCCCATCTTCAACCGCTCCATCTCGAAGTTGCGGGCGTCACCGGGTACCTCGAGGAAAAACAGGATGTTGAACAGGCCTGGCGCATTGGAGTAGATCACATCCGAGATCACCCACGTAGCCGAGAGCCAGCACTGGATGGTGAACAGTTTTGTAATCTGCTTCTCCTTCAGTCGCACCATCATGAACAGCAGCGGGAAGATGGCGCAGGTGAGCTGCTGAAAATAAAACCGCCCCCCCATCTGCGAGCCGCCCATGGTCCGAAAACCGATACCACGCTCCACCATCGTGAACACCAGGACGGCACAGTAACCGGCCACGCCAAGCAGAATCCACTTGTGTTCAAAAATAGAATCCCACATCTCATCCCGATATTGGCGAAACGAAAACACCAGCGCGCAGCCGGTCCAACCCAGGAGTGCCGCCGCCTCCCAGATAAACGGCCGGCCTGGAAAGAAGGGCAATATCAGCGCCGTCGAAAACGTCGCCACCGCACAGGCCACCGACAGAGTCGCATGGTACGGCATCAACATGAGCCAAGCCAGGCCACCGAATGCGAACGCAGCAAAAAAAGCATCGTCCGCCAGCATGTACCCGAACACGAATACAAACAGCATGATGATGCTGAAAACTATAAGTTTTTGCAGGCGCAGCGCACCTTCCAACGAACCGGCATTCACGGCGCGTGGTTATATCCGTTTTTCGGGATTGTGCAATCCTTACGGCTGCGTCAATTACTCTGGATTGATCACCATCATTCGCCGTTTCAGCTCTTTCCTCAGCATAGAACGCTGCTCGCCGTTAGCCTTTCGGGGCACCTCCAGCGGCTCGCCAAACACCATGTCGCAGCGTGTCAACGGCCACGGCAATTGAAACCGATCCCAGCTTTTGAAGTGTAATTTGAGCTTGGCCCGGCAGCCCAACGGGACAATCGGTAAGCCAGTCAACTGGGCCAGCGACAGGATTCCATCCTGAATCTCGTAGCATGGGCCTCGGGGACCATCCGGCGTGATGCCTAGATGCAAACCTTCCTTGACTTTACGCGATAACTCCAAAAGTGCCTGACGACCACGCCGGCTCGTGGAGCCTCGCACCGGCTCGATATCAAATGCGCGCAGAATCTCGACAAGGAACGCTCCATCGTTGCTTGCACTCACCATCGCCGCCAGTCGTCGACCGGTTCGAGGCTTGATACGATCGCGATAGACATACATCACATAAGCGAGACGGTTATGCCATACGCAATAAATGCACGGCTTGTTTCGACCGCCCTTCAGTGTCTTATGCGGATCAGAAAAATGAACACGCCATGTGAACCGCAGCAGCCGCAGCAACACGTAAAGCAGTCGGGCCGTCAGCCGTTGGCTAAACAGCGCCTCGTTCGGAATGACAACCTGCGTGTCCAACCGTATTTCACCTTCCGCCCTTGAGGGCAGCTCGGACCAATTCCTCCACCGACGCCTGCGGACCCAGCATCGCCCGGGCGGCCTTGGCGGCCTTGGCGGCCTCTGCCGACTTGGTGCCCAACGCCTCCAGCGCCGACGCCGTGTCGGCGATCGTTTTATCATGCGACAGCATCCCTTGACCAAGCGCGGTTGTCTCAACACTCGCCGGGCCAAGTTTATCTTTCAACTCAAGAACCATTCGTTCGGCTGTTCTTTTGCCAACACCATTGATGCTCGAGAGCCGCTTTACGTCACCGGCAGCAATCGCACCCTTGAACGCCCCCACGTCCATGCCGCTCAGGACATTCAACGCAAGCCTGGGGCCGATGCCGCTCACGCTCTGGATCAGTCGAAACAAATCCCGCTCGCCATCCGTCGCGAAGCCGTAAAGTGTCTGCGAATCCTCTCGCACGACCAGTTGCGTCTTGAGCCTCACCGCTTGGCCGAGCTCTGGCAGCTTCTCGAAAGATGACAATGGGATCAGTATCTCGTAGCCAACACCGTTAACGTCGACGACCGCCTGCGTCGGCAGCGCGTCAGTGAGGATTCCCTTCAAAAAAGTAATCATGCCTGAGCCCCGTTCCAACCGACACAGAGTCACACAGGTCGAAAAGTTTCAAGTTTTCAGTTTCAAGTTTCAAGTTAAGCACACCCACTTGGCCTTGCGTTTTGAGGCGGTGACTCCTAGCCTCCTGCGCCTGAAATGAAGTTCTCAATTTTCGGTCTTGGCTATGTTGGCGCCGTCACCGCCGGGTGCCTCACCAAAGAGGGGCACACCGTCGTGGGCGTCGATGTGCAGACCGAAAAAGTCGAGTCGCTCGCCGCCGGCGTGTCACCCATCGTCGAACCGGGGCTAGGCGAGCTCCTCGCCTCTGCGACGAAAAAAGGCCTGCTCGCCGCCACCCAAAACCACGAGGAGGCCGTCGGCGCAACCGACGTGTCGCTCGTCTGCGTTGGCACACCGTCGGCCGAGAGCGGCGAGCTGAACCTGCAATACGTTCGTCAGGTCGCCGGGCAGATCGCCGATGCGGTACGCGCCTCCGGCAAGTCACACGACCTCGTCCTGCGCAGCACAATGCTTCCCGGCAGCACACAAAAAATCGCCGACGAACTACTCGGCGATTTGGTCGATTCGGGAAAATTACGCCTGTTTTTTTATCCGGAATTTTTGCGCGAAGGCACCGCAGTCACCGACTTTGATGATCCGTCACTGGCGGTTGTCGGCACGCGCGACGGCTCGGCGTTTCCAGGCGAGTTGGCGCCGCTCTTCGGCGCTGACGCCCCGTCTGAGAACTGGCCCAGCGCCGAGATGGTCAAGTACGCCTGCAACGCCTTCCACGCGACGAAGGTTACGTTCGCTAACGAAATCGGCCGCATAGGCAAAAGTCTGGGCGTCGATTCGCAGTCGGTGATGCGCCTGCTCTGCCAAGATATTCGCCTCAACTTATCGCCGTACTATCTGCGTCCCGGCAACCCGTTCGGCGGCTCGTGCCTGCCCAAGGACGTCCGTGCGCTGGCCCACGAGGGCCGTCGTAGCGGAGTGGAACTGCCGTTGCTCGACAGCCTGCTGCCCAGCAACGAGGCGCACTTGGCCAAGCTCATCGAGCAAACCAAGCGTCTGGCCAAGGGCCGGGTGACCCTGCTCGGACTGTCGTTCAAGAGCGACACGGACGACCTGCGCGAAAGCCCGATGGTCGAGGTCGCGCAGCACCTGATCGGGCGCGGATTCGATCTGAGCATTTACGATCCGCAACTGAACCTGGCTAAGCTCATCGGCACCAACAAGCGGGTGATCGACGAAAAAATGCCGCACCTGGCCTCGCTGCTCACCGATGACCTGGCCGCCGCGCTTGGCCAGGCGGGTCTTGTGATCGCCGCGCAAAAGTGTATCGGCATCGAGACGTTGCGGCCGTTGATCACGGCCAAACACACGCTACTCGATGTCAACGGCTGGCCGGAGCTGCGCGACTTGCCGGCCCGTTACGAAGGATTCTGCTGGTGAGCAAAGAGAAGCCCTGCGTCTGCATCGTCGTCGAGAACCTGCCGGTGCCGCTCGACCGCCGTGTCTGGCAGGAATCATGTGCGCTGCGCGATGCCGGCTACGAGGTGGTTGTCATCTGCCCACAAATGCGAGGCTTCACGGAACCAGAGGAAATCATTGACGAAATCCAGGTTTACCGGCACTGGATCAGCGAGGAGGCCGGCGCGGTCGGCGGATTTCTCCGTGAGTACAGCTCGGCGCTCTGGGGCGAGTTTCGACTGCTCTGGAAAGTCTGGCGTCGGCACCGCTTCGACATCGTGCATCTATGCAACCCGCCCGACCTATTGTTCCTCGTCGCCGCACCTTACAAACTCGCCGGGACTCGGATTATTTACGACGTGCACGACGTTTGCCCGGAGATGTTCGAGGCGAAGTTCGGCAAACGCGGACTACTGTACTGGGCCGTGCGTGTCGCGGAATGGTGCACACACTTTTTCGCCGACGTAGTGATCGCCACGAACGAGTCGGTGCGCGACATCGCCATCGGCCGCGGCGGGCGGGCACCGGGCGATGTGTTCGTTGTTCGCACCGCACCCAAGATAGCTGACACAGGCGCCGAGCCTGATCCCTCGCTAAAAAAGGGGCGTAGGCACCTCGTCGGCTACGTCGGCGTGATGGGCAACGCCGACGGCGTGCGCTACATCATCGAGGCGGCAGACTATCTAGTGCGCAAGCAGGGACGGAATGACATCCAGTTTTTGCTGATGGGCTCCGGCCCAGAGCACGACAACCTCGTTGCGCTCCGCGACGTGCTGGGTCTGCGAGAGTTCATCGACCTGCCGGGCCGCGTGTCGAACGAGTTTCTGTTCACCACACTGAGGACGATGGACCTCGGTGTGTCAAGCGATCCGATCAACCCGTACAACGACCACTGCACGATGAACAAGGTGCTCGAGTACATGACATTCGCCAAGCCGCAGGTATTATTCGATCTGAAGGAGGGCCGTTTCTCTGCAGGCGATGCCGCACGCTACGTGCCGGAAAACTCCGCCCAAGCACTTGGGCAAGCGATCGCGGAAACACTCGACGACCCTGACGAATGCGAACGAATGGGTCGCCTAGGACATGAGCGGTTTCACACGCAACTCAACTGGGAAAAATCGGTCGAGCAACTCGAGTCTGCTTACACCCGTGTACTTGGCCTAGACTAAGCCAAAATGTCCGATATCACACTGGCCGAACGGTCGGCAGTCAGTTTCTGCTGTAGGCCGTTGTGCTTGTAAACCAGTTCCTTGTGATCGAAACCGAACTGGCGCAGCAGCGTGGCCTGATAGTCGTTGGCTGTGACCTTGTTCACCACGGCTCGATGACCTACCTCATCCGTCTCGCCATAAACGGTTCCCGGCTTGAAGCCGCCGCCGGCCAGCCACGTGCTGAAGCCCTGGCCGTTATGATCGCGGCCCGGACGGGAACGTGACTGCACCACCGGCAGCCGGCCGATCTCGCCGCCCCAGTGCACCACGGTTGTATCTAGTAGCCCGCGCTGCTTGAGGTCGGCCACTAAACCCGCGGCCGGCTGGTCGGTGCGGCGGCAGATGCCAGGTAGTGCACCGTGGATGTTTTCGTGATTATCCCAAGGTTGGCCTCTGAGAAAGAGCTGCACAAAACGCACCCCTCGCTCAACCAGCCGCCGCGCAATCAGGCAGCGCGTGCCGTATTCCCGGGTTGCATCCTGGTCGATGCCATACATTCTTTTCGTGGCTGTGCTTTCGCCGGAGATGTCGAGCGCATCCGTGGCCGCAGTCTGCATTCGGGCAGCCAATTCATAACTGTCGATGCGCGCTTGGAGAGTGTGTTCCCCTGGGCGCTTGGCCAAGTGGGCTTCGTTGATTTGGTTAAGGAAGCCAAGGTAATTGCGTTGGACGTCTCCCTTCAAGTTAGCAGGGGCGTTAAGGTTGAAAATCCGCGGTTCCTTCGCCCGTAGCACCGTGCCCTGGTACAGGCTTGGCAAGAAACCGTTGGTCCAGTTATGCACGCCATCGACCGGGTAGCCGCTAGGATCGGATAACACCATGTAGGCCGGCAAATCGTCGGTCTCGCTGCCGAGCGCGTACGTCAACCAGGCGCCAAGACTCGGCCGACCGAGCACGGCCGGTACGCCGGCATTCATGTAGCGGATGGAAACCTCGTGGCCGTTGTGGCCGGTATGCATGCTGCGGATCAGGCACAGCTCATCGGCGATCGCGGCAGTGTGTGGCAATAGCTCGCTTAACTCCATTCCGCACTGGCCGTGCTTTTTGAATTTCCACGGGCTGCCAAGCAGCTTACGACTGGCCTCGTTGGCGAAGCTGTACTGCACATCGCCAGTGTAGGCCTTGCCGTCGAGCCGGGTCAGCTCCGGTTTGGGATCGGTGAGATCCATGTGACTCGGGCCGCCGTGCATGAAGAGCGAGATCATCGCCCGCGCCTTCGGCGCGTGATACGGCCGCCTCGGAGCAAGGTCGAAGGAGCGCCGCACACGCGGATCCGCCGGGGCATCGGCCAGCAATTTATCGCGCTTGAGCAGCCAAGCCAACGCCAGCCCACCGATACCCATCGTGTTGTAACGGAAAAATCGGCGGCGATTAAACGGATCGTTCATGCCAGCAATTCCTCCACCAAGCGGGCCGGTTGACCGTCGATGAGGCTCTGCACCCGGCCGCCTCGCTTGTAGCTGAAATGGGCGTGTTCGAGACCGAAAAGGCGCAGCAGCGTCGCGTGGTAGTCGTAATGATTCACCACATCCCGCACGGCATGGTGGCCCCACTCATCGGTCTCGCCGTGAATGTGCCCCGCCCGAAAACCGCCGCCAGCGAGCCACATACTGAAGCCGTAGGTATTGTGGTCGCGCCCGGGGTTGCGTTCGTTCTGCACCACCGGTAGGCGGCCCATCTCGCCGCCCCAGTGCACCACGGTGCTATCGAGCAGACCAAGCTGCTTCAGATCCTTTACCAACGCGGCAATGGGGCGGTCTGTTTTTTTGCAGGCCTTGGGCAGCGATTCCTTGATGCCGTGATGGTGATCCCACGATTGGTTTCCGCTCAGCACGTGCACGAACCGCACGCCGCGTTCGACGAGCCGCCGTGCGATGAGGCAGCGCGTGCCGTAATCCCGTGTCGTGTCATCGTCGATGCCGTACAGCTTTTTTGTCGCCGCACTTTCGCCGGAGATGTTCATCGCATCGGACGCAGAAGTCTGCATCCGTGCGGCCAGTTCGAAGCTGTCGATGCGGGCGTCGAGGTCCAGCTCGCCGGGCCGCGACGAGCTGTGAGTACGGTTAAGGGTAGAGAGAAAGTCGAGGTAGTTGCGCTGGCCGGCGCCGCGCAGGTTCGCCGGCGCATCAAGGTTGAGGATACGCGGCTCGCGCGCCCGAATCACGGTGCCCTGGTACTGGCCGGGGAGCCAGCCGGAGGACCAGTTCCACGTTCCCTCTACAGGCAGGCCGGAGGGATCGCGCAGGACGAGGTAGGCCGGCAGATTTTGGCTTTCAGTGCCGAGTCCGTAGGTGAGCCAGCTGCCCAGGGACGGCCGGCCGCTCACGATACGGCCGCTGTTGAGGGCGTGAATCGACTGGCCGTGATTGTTAACGCCAGTGTGCATGCTGCGAATAAGGCAAAGCTCGTCGGCGATCTCACCGAAGCCGGGCAGTAGCTCCGTGAAATCCATACCGCTTTGGCCGTATTTGCGGTACTTCCAGAAACTGGGCATCACCCGGGCGCTGGCCCCTGCTGCGTCGTCGTATTTGACCTTGACCGGGATATCGTTGTCCGCCCATTTATCGAGCATTGGCTTCGGATCGCAGAGATCCATCTGACTTGGCCCACCCTGCATGAAAAGCGAGATCATTGCCTTGGCCCGTGGTTCGTGGTGGACCCGCTTGGGCAAGAGGTTGTGCGCTTGAACCACGTGTTCTTTTTTTTCTGACTTGGCCAGCAACCCCTCCCGGTCCAGCAGCCAGCTCAACGCCAAGCCGCCGATGCCTATGACATTTCTATCGAGGAAATGCCGGCGGCAGGATTGAAATTGTAGCTCGCTAGTCGACATAGATAAAAGCGTTGGAGCTGAGCAGTGTCTGACAGTAATTGGCCAAGGCGGCAAGGTCGGGCTGCTTCTCTTTTTGGGTATTGAAAAGGGCAATCTGCTTTTCGGTAAACGCCTTCGACTGCGCAAGTTCGTCGGCACTTGGCACCAGTCCAAGCGCGGTCTCCCACGCCAAGCTAAGCTGCGTGTCGAGGCGGCCCTTGGCTAAACGCTGGAACCTCCCGGCCATCGCCAAACTTTTGTCGATGACGAAACGGTTATTCATGAGCATCAACGCCTGCGGTGCTACGGTGGACAGGGTGCGTTTGGTGCAGTTCGGCTCCATCGGCGGAGCGTCAAACGCGTCGGTAAATGAAAGAACCTTTGAGCGGCGCACCTGCACATAGAGGCTGCGGCGGAATTCCTCGGTGCCGATGAGAATGGTTTTTCCGGTTGGCCGGTTGGAGCTGTCGTTGGTGCTCACGCCGACGACGATCTGACCCACCTCGTCCTCCTTTACCGGCACTGGCTTTCCGAACATGCGCGCGTTCCACTGGCCGCTGATGAAAAGGATTGAATCACGGAGAGTCTCGGCCTCGAGTCGGCGGACGTTCATGCGGCCGAGCAGCCGGTTGTCCGGGTCTAGATCGTCGAGCTTGGTGGAGCGGCGCGAGGTCTGGCGATAGGCTTGGCTGGTCATGATGAGCCGATGCAGCCGCTTGAGTTGCCAGCCGTTTTTCATAAAGTCGCTGGCAAGCCAGTCGAGCAGCTCGGGGTGGCTTGGTAGCTCGCCCAGTTTGCCGAAGTCGCCCGGTGTATCGACCAAGCCGCGGCCGAAGTGGTGCAGCCAAAACCGATTGACGAGCACGCGGGCCGTGAGCGGGTGCGTGCCGTCAGTGAGCCGCCTAGCCAGAGCCAGGCGACGGCCGGTCGAGGTGCGGCCAGCGTCGTTCTGGGGAATCGGGTTTTTGTCCAGCGCCACCACGCTCAGGTCGGCCGGTTTCACGGCGGCGCGGGGCTGGCCGGGATCGCCGCGGAAAAAAAGATGCGTCACCGGCACCTTGTCCGCCTGCTCCGTCAGCGCCCGGACGAACGGCTCCTCCGGCTTGGTGGCGCGGACGTCGGCCGCCTTCTTGGCCATGGCATCAAGCGCCGCCTTGGTCAGACTATTGCGAAAGTACTGAATCTGCCCGTCGACTTTTTTCAGAACCTCAGCCTTGTCGACCGCATTGGCTGCGTCGACTTTTTTGCGCTCGGCATTGAGCTTGGCGATCTCGTCGTTGAATTCGCGGTCGTAAAGGTACAGCGAACCGGGGCTGATCTGCCGCACACTCGGGTGGTTGTCCAGCAACGCCTTTTGCTCGTCCGTGCGCTTGGCTGCTAACGCCTTGTAGGCAGCTCGTAACGGCTCTCGCAGCTCTTCGGGAACCTTGCGCAGCTTCCACTCGAGCGTGCGATCAATGAAGAAATCGACCTTGGTCTGCCGCTCGGCATCAAGTTTATTCGCCTCGGCCTCGATGTCTGCGCATTGCTTCCGGTCGGCCCCGGTGAAGAGAGAAATCTGCCGGCTCTGCGGTGTGCGCCAGTTGGCCGGATCGAACGCCGGCTCAAAGACGGCCCGCAGTTTATAGTAGTCCGACTGGAGGATCGGATCGTATCGATGGTCGTGGCACTGCGCACAGCCAACCGTCATGCCCATGAGCGCGGTGGAGACGATCTTGAGCGTCTCGGCCATGACCTGGTTTCGGCTCGTGGCGTCGTTGACGCCGGAGCCTGTGCCATCGGGTGCCATCCGCAGAAAACCGGTTGCAGTGAGCTTGTCGATTTGTTCAGGCCCCAAGCCGGTGTACGGCATCGGAACCATTTCGTCGCCGGCAAGTTGCTCCCGGATGAAGCGATCCCATGGCAGATCGTCATTGAAGGCGCGAACCACGTAGTCGCGATAGCGCCAAGCCCATCCCCGCTCGGCGTCGCGCTCGGTGTAGCCTTCGGAGTCGGCGTAACCGGCAACGTCGAGCCAGTGCCGTCCCCAACGCTCGCCATATCGCGGTGAAGCCAGCAGGCGGTCGATCAAGCGGTCGTAGGCCTGCGGTGTCTCATCGGAGAGAAAGGTCGCAATCTCGGCCAAGGTGGGCGGCAGGCCGGTGAGGTCAAACGTCGCGCGGCGAATGAGCATGCGCTTGCCGGCCAACGGCGAAAAGCCAAGCCGGCTGGCCTTGAGTTTACTCAGCAAAAAGGCGTCGACCGGGTTGGGCGCACCGCCGGGTACAGGCTGGTTTTGGATCGGTTGAAACGCCCAGAAGCGGCGCTCCTCCTCCGTAATCCATTCATCGGGATTGTCCGGCTCGGGCCGGGCGGTCTTGGCACCTTGTTCGATCCAAAGGCGGACGGTCTCAATCTGATCCTTTGGCAGCTTGGCCTGTTCCTTGGGCATTTTTCCATCGAGAATCTTCTTGTAAAGCAGGCTCTTCGCCGCTACGCCCGGCACGATAGCTCCACCGTGTTTACCTCCCTTGAGCAGCAGCTTGCGCAGGCGCATATCGAGTCCGCCCTTAGATGTGCCATTCTCGCCGTGGCAGTGAAAGCATTGCGCCTTGAAAATCGGGCGGACATCGGCCTCGAACACGACCGAGCCCGCCTGGACAAAGTCAGCGCAAAGTACAGCAGCCAACAACCACAGCGTTATCCCCCTAAATACGTACATTGATTTGAGGCAACATAAGACCCCTCAACAGGCTGCACAACGGCATTTTTCGACTTTTTCATCATTAATTTCATCGTTTTTATTGTCTGCAGCACAGGTTTATTGGGTTTGCTTTTAGCAAAGAATTGAGGCAGCTTCGCCGGTCAGCGACCTGTGGCATCCCCCTCCCATCCCAGCCATGGGTCGTAGGCCGTCGGCAAACCTCCACACCCATCCCCTTGCCGGCGGCCGTTTTCTTAGTTGAACCTGGCTAAGGGCAGCTGGTCGTCGGGCACGCTATCGAGATACCGGAAGCCGGGCCGCATGATTCCCAGCCATACGCCCACGCCCAGCAGCGTCCCGGTGATTGCATCCCAAATGAAATGCTGCTTGGTGGTCATCACACTAATGCACAATCCGAGCCAGGCCGGCCACAATAGCCACACCGCCCAGTTCCACTTGCGCTGACGCCACCAGCGCGCCACCGCCACTGCAATGATGAAACTTTGTGTGATATGCAGGCACGGCCAGGCGTTAAACGGCTCGTCAAGAGCGTGGAACGCTGCAAATACGAAGCTGTAGACCCCGTCCATTTCGCCCAACTGCCAGCGCGTATTGATGTGCGCAGGCAACACGGCGAAGATCGGATAGGCGATCCAGCTCGACACCGCCCAAGTTTGCGCCATCACCAGCGACTCGGCTCGACCTCGGTCGTTTTTTTGAGCCGCGTAAAAGCCGAAGTAATAAACGAAGAGCGAGAGGTAAAACCAGATCGTCCAGTCGAGGGCCGGAATTCTGTAGTCGAGATAGCGGCCTTCGCTATCGCGAAATAGCGATTTCGGATCCCACACCGTACGCTCGTCCTGCTGCGAAACCTTGAGCGCGTCCCTCTGTGAAATAGCCTTCTCAGTGAGAGGCGTATGGTCTGACCAGGCAGCCAGTCGGTTGATAACGATATACGGGCTGATGAGGAGCAGCACCCAAAAGAGAAGCAGCGCGGGGAAAAGCAAGCCGCCGGCCATGTGGCGCAGCCGCCAGAGCGGCCGCCAAATCGGCCAAATCCGCGCCCCGAACGGGAT
>MPLU02008594.1_pt1 | contig 20816 bp, 14 predicted proteins | sample 1617381 | NCBI WGS metagenome assembly MPLU02 (sample SAMN05944801, study PRJNA350692) | marine metagenome | biome: marine; feature: ODZ; material: water; isolation source: 90 m water sample filtered on 0.2 um supor filter | place: Pacific Ocean | collected 2012-04-08 | depth 90m m
TCTGCCTGGACACTCGAGATAAAGACCATTTTACCGCCGTTACCGGCAGCGACCATTTGCCGCGCTAGCAACTGGGCCATGTGAAATCCACTCAGCAAAGTACCCTGGATTGTCTTCTCAAAAACTTCCGGATCGTAGTCAAGGAAAGTCTCACGGCGGCTAAAAGCCGGGTTACTGACCAGGATATCCAGCGGCCCGACTTCGGCCAGCAACTGCTCGCAGCCATCACGCGAAAACACGTCTGCCTCGATCGCCTGGCAATCTCGTCCCAGCGCACGAATGTCGTTGGCGGTAGTTTCCAGGTCCGGACTTCCTGGCCGATCGTTGATCACCAGGTTCGCGCCATCGCGAGCCAATTCAAGTGCACAACCCCGGCCAATACCTCGGCCGGCTCCCGTCACGATTGCTGTTTTGCCTTCAAGTCGCACGACATGGTTCTCCTTGTCCAGGGGCTGGTCATGATTAGCAAGTACAGAGCATCACTTGTTATCATGGTATGGATATCTATCGCCGGAATGAAGCGGGGCAGCCCGATTCTCTCGCCTTAATGTTCCCCAAACGGTCCCACGACAGATCCGCGGCGCCTTCACTAACTTGAATTCGACCTGCGGAAAAGATACAAACAGGTCGTTCTCAGCCACCATTCCCAGATGTTTTAATCGAACGAGATAGCCACCATGATTTCACGAGTAGCCTGTTTTCTATTGATCGTCCTGGCCTGCAGTTCCAGCTATGGCAAGTCCCTACCCAACATCGTCCTGGTGATGGCTGACGACCAGGGTTGGGGAGACATGGCTTACTACGGCCACCCGCATCTCAAGACTCCTCACTTTGACCAGGCGGCTGCCACCGGACTGCGATTCGATCGTTTCTATGCCGCGGCTCCCGTCTGTTCACCCACCCGTGCCAGCGTGATGACCGGTCGTCATCCGAATCGCATGGGTGTCTTTAAATGGGGCTACCCCATGCGTCCCCAGGAGACAACGATTGCCGAAGCACTGAAAATGGCTGGCTACACCACGGCTCACTTTGGCAAGTGGCACCTGGGTTCCGTGCGTAAAACAAGTCCCGCTAATCCTGGCAACAACGGCTTCGATTACTGGTTAAGTGCTCCGAACTTCTATGACAACGACGCCGTGCTTAGTCAGCAGGGCGTGGCCGTTCAGACCAAGGGCGAAAGCTCGATCGTGGCCGCTGATGCATCACTCCAATGGATGCGGGAAAAAACCAAGCAGGATCAACCTTTCCTGGCCGTCGTCTGGTTCGGCTCACCGCATAGTCCCCATCGTGCGATCGCTGCGGATCGTGCCCCTTATGCCGACCAGCCTGAGAAACTTCAGCATTTCTATGGTGAGATCACGGGCATGGACCGGGCCTTTGGCAAGATTCGTAACGGGCTCACCGAACTGGGAATCCGCGAGAACACGATTCTCTGGTATTGCAGCGATAACGGTGCCTTACCCAAGGTCGGTTCGACCGGTGGCCATCGGGGCAACAAGGGAAAGGTTTACGAAGGTGGCTTACTGGTACCAGCGATCCTCGAATGGCCAGCCCGTATCCCGCAATCACGCATCACGAAAATGCGATGTAACACCTGTGACATTTATCCCACGCTACTCGAACTCGTTGGTGTAAAGGTCAAGAATCAAGCACCGCTGGACGGGGTCAGCCTCGTTTCCCTGATCGACAACAAGCGTTCTGAAAAATCCCGCTCCATGGGTTTTTGGGATACCAGTGCCAGGGGCATCAGCACTCCCTCGGCCGCCTGGATGGCGGAATTGCTGGCCGCCCAAAAACAGGGAAAAGACCTGCTTCCCCATGTCTCCAGCGAGAACGCTGCGAAACTACCCAACCCCGCTTATTCGCTCAGCACGTTTACTGGTCACGCGGCCTGGATCGCCGGGGACTGGAAGCTGCATCGCATTGCCGGTGGAAAAAAGAAAGTGAGTTGGGAACTCTATAACCTGGCAAACGATCCCAAAGAAACCGCTGATCTGCTGGACAAGGAACCAAGTCGCGTCAAACAAATGCGTGGCGAGCTTTCCACCTGGCTCAAATCGGTTACCCACAGTCTCAACGGCGCCGATTACCGCTAACCCCAAGGACGCCGGCAACCACGAGGCCCCTAGAGAATCTCCTGGATAACCTGGCCGCCGGTATCGGTCAGTTTCTCCTCACGTCCATCATGCAGGAACGTGAGTTCTTCCTGGTCCAGTCCCAACTGGTGTAGGATCGTGGCGTGAAAATCACGCACATGGATTGGTCTTTCCACGGCTCGCAGGCCGATATCATCCGTGGCACCAACACTGCGACCTCCCTGGATTCCACCCCCTGCCATCCAGAGGCTGAATCCAAACGGGCTATGATCGCGGCCCGTTTTCCCCTGCGACATGGGCGTGCGCCCAAATTCACCGGCCCAGATTACCAGCGTCGAATCCAGTAGGCCTCGCTGCTTCAGGTCCTTCAACAGGCCCGCCACAGGTTGATCCGTTTGCCCCGCCATTCGCAAGTGGTTTTCTTCGATATCTCCGTGACCATCCCAGGTCATATTCCCAGGGCCTCCCCCGGAATAGAGCTGAACAAAACGAACCCCACGTTCCACCAGGCGACGGGCCATCAGGCAACGCCGCCCGAACTCCGCCGTGGGTTCACGGTCTGCCCCGTAGAGCTGGTGTGTCTGCGCCGTTTCCTGCTCCAGGTCGATCGCTTCCGGGGCCTCCGTTTGCATGCGAAAGGCCAGTTCGTAAGTGGCCAGTCGTGAGAGCAATTGCTCGTCGCCACGATCGCGTCGCAATCCATTCAAAGACTTCAGCAGGTCCAGGCCCTGACGTTGACGCGGGCGACTGCGACCGTCAGCTGGATTAAGATCGATGATGGGTGTTTTCCCTGGCCGAAACAACGTCCCCTGGTAGACCGGTGAAAAATAACCGGCACCCCAACAGGGCGGCCCACCTACGGTCGTACCATCTGGATCCAGCATCACCACGTAAGCGGGCAGATTTTCATTCTCACTACCCAATCCATAGAGCAACCAGGATCCCAGCGAGGGATGCCCCATGAGCGTCCGACCACTATTCATCTGGTACAGGGCCGGTGCATGAACAATGCTGTCCGCATGCAAGGAACGCACGATCGCAATTTCATCGGCCTGCGTTGCCAGGTGAGGAAACAGATCCGACATGAGTTGGCCGGATTTCCCCTGCCGTCGAAAAGTACGTTGGCTACCCAGCAGCAGGGAACCTTCTGTGGTTCGCTGCGTCTGGATCTTCCCAAAGCTCTCAGGAACCGGCTGGCCGTGCAATCGGTTAAGTAACGGTTTCGGATCGAACGTCTCCATTTGACTCGGACCGCCCGCCATGAACAGAAAAATAACAGACGTGGCCTGCGGCGCAAAATGTGGCAGCCGGGCAGCCAGCGGATTATGGGAACCTGTCTCGGCTGCTGCTGCTGGGCAGCGGGAGTCACCGGCCAACATGGAGGCCAGCGCCAGCGAGCCGAATCCCAGTCCTGCCTGAGCCAGGAATTGCCGACGATCCCCGCAAACCAGGGGGCCGGGGCAGGCGATTTGCTGTTCTTTTTTCATGACCCGATGTGTCCGGAGGATACTGCCCATTCTCTTGAATACGGATTCTATTCTAAATCACTCTCATGTCCGCTCACAACAGAAAATCCAGTTGTTATTCCATACCGGCATTTTCCGGGAGATGATGCAACATTGTTGATTCGAACAGCACTCGATTATACTGAAGCTTCCATGAGGCGAACCATCCCATTACCGATTGCACTTCTTTTCCTGGTGATTATCCAGCCCTGCATCCAGGCTGGGTGCGCCGAGTGGCCCTTCCAGTTACTGACACGCCCTGACCTGCCTGCCGTCTCCGAGCAATCATGGTGCCAGAATCCGATCGATCATTTTATCCTGGCAGAACTCGAAGATCAGGGACTGGCCCCCTCACCCCGGGCTCCTCGCGAGATTTTACTGAGACGAGCCACCATCGATCTGCTGGGGTTACCGCCAACCATTGCGTCTCAACAGGATTTTGCCTCCCGTACAAATCCAGCTGCCTACCACCAGCTCATCGACCGGTTATTGGCCAATCCTTCTCACGGCGAACGCTGGGGCCAACATTGGCTGGACGTCGTGCGGTATGCGGACAGCGACGGATTCGAATACGACGACCCTCGACCGCATGCCTGGCGTTACCGGGACTGGGTCATCCAATCATTGAACCAGGACCGTTCGATTCAACGCTTTGTCCTGGACCAGGTTGCCGGGGACGAATTATTTCCCGGCGAGACGGACTCCCTCGTGGCGACCGGTCTCCATCGGCTCGGCCCCCTACGATTAAATGCCGGCATGCAGGATGAGGCAAAGAACCGCCAGGAGGTCCTCACGGAAATGACCGACATGATGGGTGCCGCCTTTCTTGGCTTGACGATTGGATGCGCTCGTTGTCACGATCACAAGTTTGACGATTTCTCGCAACTGGACTATTTCCAACTTCAATCCTTCTTCGCCTCGACAGTAGCTCACGATGAACCCCTGCTCTCCAGTAAGGCACGTGCAGCCCTCGCGGACAGCCAGGCAGCATGGAAGAAAAAGTTCGACGTGGTAAGCAACCAGGTCACGGAACTTGAAAACAAGCATCGGCTCTTGCTGGTGAAATCCACTGGTCGGGACAACCCTTCTCCAAACGATATTCGCATGTCCATTGTGGCAGCGCCCGACGACCACCAGGATTACCAGCGATGGCAACAACAGGTCCTTGGGCTCCTGGCCGACAAACCGGCAGCGGCTGCCGCCATCATGGCCGTGTCCGACCAGAAAAGCCCGGTCCCACCAACCTACCTGCTCCATCGTGGTGAACCCGGTCAACATGGCAAGCTCGTGACCCCGGCTTTCCCCCAGCTCCTCCAGGGTGACGATTCGCCACTCACACCCCGGATTAAGCAGCGCTCGGTCAAAACGCTCAAGTCGAATCCTTCCAGCGGCAGGCGAACGGCCCTGGCCCAGTGGCTGGTTTCGCAGAAGCACCCGCTAACCGCGCGCGTTTTCGTTAACCGGATATGGCAACATCATTTCGGCCAGGGGATCGTTGCTACTCCCAACGATTTTGGAGCCATGGGCAGTGCCGCCTCGCACCCCCGCTTACTGGACTGGCTTGCCTGCGAATTGATTGACAGTGATTGGAGTGCCAAGCACATTCACCGGCTGATCATGCAATCGGCGACCTACCAGCAGTCAAGTCAGCCAACGATGGCAGGCATGAAATCAGACCCTGGTAACGAATTACTTTGGAGAATGAACCGACGTCGCATGGAAGCCGAAACGATTCGGGACAGCCTGCTGTCCGTATCGGGCCGCTTGAATTCACAGGCCGGCGGACCGGGTATCCGACTGCCCTTGAACGCCGAGATCGCCGCCCTGCAATACAAGGGAACCTGGGCGCCTCATCCAGACCCCTGGCAACACCAGCGAAGAACCGTCTATGTCTTTCTGAAACGCAATAATCGATTACCGATGTTGGAAAGTTTCGATGCCCCCAGGACAACAAACTCCTGTGGGCGACGGACGCAAAGCACCCATGCCGGTCAAGCCCTGTCACTGCTCAACGGCGAACTGTTCCAGCAACATTCCTGGTCCCTGGCTCGCCGCTTGCTCGACCAGGACACCCAGGATCTCGACTACCTGGTCGACCACGCTTACCGCCTGGTACTGGCCCGAAAGCCCACAAAACAAGAGCGCCAACTGGCACAACAATTCATCGCCCGGCAGGAACAATTGATCCGCCGCGAAGGGACTCGCCCACCTGCTGTGGCCCAGTCCGAACCCATTCGCCCAGGCGTCGATCCCACGTTTGCCCTGGCCCTGGCCGATTATTGCCTGGTGCTGCTAAACCTGGACGAATTCCTCTACGTGGACTGACTTCCGGGAAGCATCTCTCAGTCCTTGATCGGCAGAAAATCGATTCCCTGGCGATCTTCTCGAATCTTGACACGCAAACCCCAGATCGCGGTCTTGCGTTGCTTGCCGGCGGGATCGTAATACACAAGATAGATCGAACCATCCTCCATCTCGGTACCAATTCCATAGACGTAAACCGAGTTATCCAGGGGAAATCCTCGATCCGCAGCGGGCACCGTCCAGGTGCGACCGTGATCATCACTCCACATGATCTGCAGTCCGCCTGTCCCTCCATAGCCGAAAATACAAACGATCGTGCCATCCTTGAGAGTCATCAGTCCCGGGGCTACCATCTTGATTCCGAACGGACCTGGCGTGGTCCAACTGCGTCCCTCATCTTTTGAAAAAGCAATCTCTCCATGAGGCCTGGCAACCATCACCAGCGAACCGTCGCTGGCAAGCGTGATCGCCGGCTCGTCGAGCGCACCGGTGCGTCCCTCCAGCCGACTGACAAACTTCCATGAGATGCCTTGATCCTGGCTGCGGTAAACGCCCAACTGTTCCGGGGCATGCCAGTGTTCCTTGCCGTAGGTGGACAACAGGATATCGCCGTTCTTGAGCACCACGGGCTTACCACACATGCGATCGTAGTACTCGAACGGTGAGGGCATATAGATCGGTTTGCTCCAGGTCTTCCCACCATCGGTAGAACGAATACTGGCCACCCGACTATTCTTATTGCGACCTTGTGGTGGCGTATCGTACCCATACCAGTTGTCAATCACAAAAAAGACACAGACCAACGTGCCACCTGGTGTTTCGACAATCACCGGATGACGATCGTCCCCTGGGCTATCTACCAGCGTCAGCGGCTGACTCCAGCTTTTCCCGTTATCACGGGAACGACAGATCAACGCCCTGCCACCGGTCGGCGCATTGACCTGCAGCGGGAAACCCGATTGCTGGTACTGCTTCAACAGGTCAGGCACGATGTCAATCGGCGATGGAAACGACACGTGCCAGTAGCCGGCACTAAAGCTGCATATCAGTTCACCACTGCGAAGCCTGGTGACCGATTCCCACCCCACGAACCCCGTACAACCCGGGTAGGTGGGATGCTCGTTGACACCGGGGCCGGTAATCATCCTGCGTGCCGTGCGAAAATCCCCCGTGGAGGTATTCTTGACCACGCGTGTCTTAACGGTAAACGTCGGCAACTGCAGCCGCGGATTGAGAGTCCCGATCATATCCATGGTAATCGTCCTGCCGGCGTGACCTGAGCCTGCCACCAATGCCTTGGAAGCAGCCGGAGGGCGTGCCGGATCATAGATCGAGGGTCGCACGGCATTCAGCTGGGAACTGGCATCGCCAGCACTGACGTAATAGGTAGCCTTGGCCAGGTGTCTTAAATCGGAACCGCAATCCGCCAACGTCGATCGCAGGGAGGAAAAAATATCTCGCACCTGGGATTCTCCATCGCCGTCCTGTCGCGACACCAGGCCAGAAACATAAACTCGCTGGTTCCCATGAATCCGGGCGATCCGGCTAAAAACGGGTGACGCTTTCAGGCCCGGAGGCGTCAGGTAACTAATCCCACCCTCCTTTTTCCCGGAGGGTGCGTAGGCAACCAGTTCGATCTCGATGGCACGCGAGGTGGAATCCCATTGCACGTGAGACACCGGTGGTTGTGAATCATCTCCGAAAAACCGGGCAATCTCCTGGTTCACCTGTTTCACCTGGCTCATCGGTTTGAGGAAACACTTCACACGAACCACGTGACGGCGATCAAGCCCGATGAATTGCAACGCCTCCAGGAGGCTTTTTAGTGTCTCCGCCGTCGCTTCCGGTAAGGAGCCCTTGGCTGCCCGGCCGGCAACATAAACCACGTCCCCACGCGGCAAGAAACTCAACCGTGGCTTTTGTCCTGCCAGGCCCGTCACGCTTTGAGTGGCCGGCATGACACCAGAGTTGCTCGTCGGTGAAGCGATGACCGCATCCAGGCTCACCCGGGCAGCCGGATCGGGCGACGGTGATTGCACGTAACTGACCGCCGGTAACGCATCCGCACCAAACCAACGCAACATTTTCTTCTTCAGCAATACGGTCACGGCTGCATCAGCAACATAGACATTGAGTTTCACAACCTGGGATCGCTCTGACCCGGCAACGTCCAGGACCTGTTGCAGGTTCTGTAGCAGCGCGTCGACCTGGGCCCCGGTATCCGGGCTGATCTTACCTGCGGTATCACGCGGGGAAAGCTGGCCGGTATGAAGCAACTCCTGGTGACTCGCAACCACCGCAGCCGACAGGGCGTTTGCCGAATCAACTCCAACGCGTCGTAACGTCGCGGCTGCATTCACCACGTTGCCCTGGACCAGCAACCAGATTACGACCACCCAACCGTGTTTAACATTCCGCATGACTGCCGATCCTTTTCTGCGACCAGGAGACCTTTCTAAACAATCGTTACCGGCCCACTATTCTACTGGAAGCGAGTACCCTGAAAAACTCGGGGTCCGTACAAGGTTTGCGACCTGCTCCTGTAGCCGTTAAAACAGGATCTAAAGAACTATCGTCTCACCGCAATGGAGTCTCAACATGGCCGCAAAAAACGCCTCCTCCACCAGTCGCCGGCAGTTTCTCGGTGGCAGCATGGCTGCCGCTACCGCCCTTTCCCTGGCCAGCACATGGAACCCGATGTCAGCAGCAGACCCCGCGAAGTCAAAGGAACCACTCGAATGCCTCGACTACGGGTACTCATTCCTCTGCTGCCCAAAATCATTTAATTCCGTTCGCTTCTGGGTTGAAAGCCGCACGATCCTGATCGATGAGGCTAATGATTCTCGCACCGTGATTTACCAGTGCGCATCGTGCAAGAGCGAAAGCACCTTTGCCAAGACGGATCTATTCCTGGATCCCAACTACGACTTCATGCCAATTTTCGGCGGCAAGGATCTGCTGATCTTTCGTCGACACGCTTACCTCAACGATGACTATCGCCAACTGGTCAAGGCCGAGTCCGTCTGGGGGGATCCCACGGTCAAAGCTCCCTTGGCCAGGAACGTCTTCGAGGTCTCCACCTTCGAGCAGATTCGAGACACCACGGCAGCAGGCATTCCACTGGTTGCCCAAACCGAAATCCACAACGAGCAAACCGGCCTGAAAGCGATCCTGGAGTACCCGGTGAAGACAATGAACATCGATCGCGATCATGACATTTACCAGGTCGACACGGGACCGTTGGCACTGCCCGACCTGACCAGGCAACACGAGTCTCCCCTGGGAACCACCAACCTGGCATTCGTCGCTTTCAATCAACCAGACTTTGCCTACTTCGTGGTCGAACAGCCAACATCGATCGAGCAGGACGAAGTCGAGATCACCAAGGTCTACCATTACTCGCATCCCATCAGGCTAACCACGCACAACCGCCTCCTGGCCATTCCCCTTCCCCAGTAACCAGGTACCTTGCCAACACGGAAAGTAGATACACGCCATGACATTAAAGACATTTGACCTGACAGGACGCGTTGCCGTCGTTTCCGGAGCGGCCAGTGGCCTGGGACAAGCCATGTCCCTTGGCGTGGCCGAGGCGGGCGCGGACGTGGTCCTCGTGGATCGCAATGAAGCGGGCCTGCAAGCAACCTGCCAGCAAATCGAGAAACTCGGTCGCAAGGCCATCGCCGAGGTGGTGGACGTCTCCGACCCAGACCAAATCGAAGCTCTCTTCGAACGCGTCGATACCAACTGCGGTCGCGTGGACTACCTGGGCAACGTGGCAGGTGACGGCCTGCTCCGTCGTCCCGAAGAGATCACCATCGACGAACTCAAGCTGGTTTTGCAGAACCTGGTCGTGGGGCGTTTTGCCATGTGCCAACAGGCAGGTCGACGCATGCTCGCTGCCGGGCGCGGCAGCATCGTGAATATCGGATCACTGGCCAGCAGCACGGCACTGGGGCGACATCATATTGCCTATAGCATGTCGATGGGCGCGGTCATTCAAATGACCCGCGAGTTGAGCACGGAATGGAGCTGTCGGGGAGTACGCGTGAACGCTATCCTGCCAGCCCAGGTCACCAACGACAATCTGCGAGAACGAATGCAAGCCGATCCCGACCTCGAGCAACAGTTTCTCAGTGGCATCCCGATCGGTCGCCTGGGGGTTCCTGACGATATCAAGGGGCTCTCGGTTTTCCTGGCTTCCGATGCGGCCAGCTGGATCACCGGCGCGTTGATCCCCATGGACGGTGGCAACATGGCACTCAACGGCGGCGGTACGCCGGGTTGGATGACGGCACCGGAGTGATCGGCTAACCACCACATACCTTGCAGGCACGACCCTCTTGGCCATCGCAGGCACGCCCCGACTTGGTCTTGCCAAACTGGTGGCACTTCCGGTTGTGACGAATACCACTGGACGTATTGAGCCAATGCGAAACACTCACCGGGATCTCTCGCACTTCTTGATCTGAAGTGGTCGTATCCTTGGCAACGGTTTTCTTGGAACCCTTGCTGCGCCAATCCCACGGCGGCATGGCATCCCCGTCTTGCCACAGTCCTCGCCGCGCTGCACGCGCATCTAATTCCGCCTGGGCGAACACCTCATCCGAAGAATACTTCTTGTAATGCCAGGCACAACCATCCTTGACCATTTGCAGATTCACGTTCTGCCCATCCAGAAGGATCGTTCCCAGGTAACGTTCGTACCGATCCTGTCCCGACAACTGGGCCGTCACCTGTTTACCGAAGATATAGCCTGACAACGCTTGCTTCGCTCGTTTGCCGAAGGCCTGCCCCATTTCCGGTGTATCGATTCCCTCCAGGCGGATCTTGTATTCCTCCTTACCGACCAGCAGCGTGCAGGTATCGCCGTCATAGACGCCCACGATTTCACCGCTTCGAGAGTCCGTGGATTCGTTGCTGGTCACCTGTTCCTGCTGGCAACCCGCCAGGACCACCAGGGCCGCGTACCATCTCATTCTGTAAGCAAAACGCCGCATCGGTTCCAACCCCCGCTTCATGAATATCGCCAGCGTGACACCGTGACACAATTGACCCGGCAGCTAGTATACCGAAGCCCTGCCCTTACTTACCAGAGAAATCGGCAGCGATCCAATCCCGGAAATCAAGCAATTCCATTCATGGTAGCTGCGGCTCGAACGTGATACGCTGTCTGGTATCTCCCGTTTACAAAACCCGACGAACAAGGCCACCCGAGAAAGTCCGTACGATGAAGGCTCTTTCGTATCGCCATCAAAACACGTCCCGGTTCCTGCAAAACATGGCACTGGGCCTCCTTGTTACCTGCGTCATGGCAACATCCCTATCAGGCCAGGAACGCTGGCTGGCAGAATCTCACTATGGCCTAATGTTCCATTACGAGGCGTTCAAGAGCCACTCTTCCAAGTCCTATAACCAGGCCATCGACTCCTTCGACGTAGTCCGGTTTGCCGAGGCCGTGAAAAGCAGCCAGGCCGACTACATCATCTTCGTGGTCGGCCAGCACTGGGGAAAATACTGTGCCCCCAACAGCGCCTATGAAAAACTGCTGGGCGTACCCAATGGCACCTGGACCTCGAGGCGAGATCTGATCATGGAAATCGGCCAGGAACTGGCCAGGCGAGACATCAAGCTGATCCTCTACATGACTGCTCGCGCGCCCATGCGTCACTACAAGATTATCGCCGCCATGGGAGATACACTACCTAGCATTAATGGCAAACCAGCGGGACCCAAGGTCAATCCACTGTCTCACCCACGCAAGGTAAAAGGATTCCTTCGCAGCGAGAACCAACCACCCAACCCCACCTTCCTGAAAAACTGGGGAGACGTATGCGGGGAATGGTCTCGGCGTTACGGCAAGCTTGTCTCTGGTTGGTGGTTCGACGGCTACAAGATGGAAATGAAAGATGCCTACGAGGGGCTCAAGAAAGAAAAACATAATATCGATACCTGGGTCACAGCCGTCCGATCGGGTAACCCTGCGGCGGAACTGGCTTTTAACGCAGGAGCCCATCCTATCCTCTCCCTTTGCACCCAGGGTAAATTGTGTCCCCACCAGACCTTTACCGCGGGAGAAAACCACGACTTTCGGCAGAAAACCAAGAAGGGATTTGGCAAGGCCCTTACGCCGCATAACTTCCCAGCCCCGCAGGGCGTCATCTGGCATCTACTCTTGCCGGTCAGCAAGGGCTGGGGAGCCGGCGAGCAGCCCCGCTTTGATTTAAAAACACTACGGGATCGAATTGGCCAGATCAACCTCGAGGGCGGCGTCGTTACACTGGATGTACCTGTCGCCCCCAACGGAAGTATTCCTCCGCAGGTACTTGGGGTGCTGCAACAATTGGGCAAGGAACTTAACAAATGAAATCCATTGTCTATCTTGGCTTATCCACAATCCTCGCCTCATGCACTTGCCTGCCTGTTCTCAGCCAGCAAGAAACCGGCAACACCAACGTTACCGTCGAAGGGCTGATCATTCCCCGGGACAACAAGGGAATGTACGTCCGCAATCCAGAGGGCCAATTCGAAATCGAGTGGAACGACAGTACCAAGGTGGCCCTGGAAGTGAACACCCGCCAGTTCCGCAATTTCAGGGGAACGGCCTTACGTTACGGAATCCACTCCTCGTCACAAAAGATCGACTTCCCCATTCCCAGGGGACCGGTAACGGGAGTTATCACCTTGCGTGGCAGCAACGGCGTCGCTCGTGCCCTGCAGGTTGCTCAAGATGAAAACTGGATTCCCGAACATGGCCTTCGCCTGTATTTCGGAGAAAAACGACGAGAGCAACTACCGACCCGGGCTGACCCGCGTTTTGTTGGCCGCTGGGATCCGACAAGTAAGCCACGGACGCTAAGCATCGACGGCAGGAAGTACGAGGTCTCGTTAAAGAAAGGTGGGCAAACCAACGCCCTGCTCTTTAACCTGCTTGGCACCGACGCTTGCCAGCCCTTCATCAACCGGGCGCAGGTCATCGGGAAGAAGAAAGGGAACCTCATTGTCGCACAGGAAATCCACCTGCAGCCCATCGGGGACCAGGCTGCCAACGATGACCCCCAATTACCCCGTTACCTCTTCATCGGGGATTCTATCTCCGGCAATTACAACAACGGTCTCCGCAAGGCCTTGCAGGGCAAGTTCAACATTCACCACCCACCTACCAATTGCGGACCCTCCGGCAAGGGCAAGGAAAGCATTATTGACTGGCTGGGAGCCTACCAGCAAACGGGTCGGCACTGGGATGTTATCAGTTTCAATTTCGGCCACTGGGATGCCGGCAAGGACAAGGCCAGCTACCAGGCAAACCTTGAGGCCGTGATCAAGGAACTGAAAAAAACAAAAGCCCAGCTCATCTGGGTCACCACATGCCCTGTCCCCCGGGGAATGCCACCAGTGACCGAACTGCAAAACGAAGGTCGCGCACCTGGACGCAAATCAGGTGTGATGAAAAAATACCTCAACCCCTGGGCGCTGGAGGTGGTCAAACGGCATCCACAGATCAGCATCTGTGACCAATGGCAATACTGCAAGGATCGCGAGAACGATCTCTACAAGCAGTGGTGGACCGGTAAGAATGTCCATTTCAGTGGTGAAACTGCGGATGCCCTGGGCCAATTACTAGCCGAGCATGTCATGAAACGAACTGGAAGTAAATAAACCCAATGCAAAAACTAGCCTCACGCTCATTACTGTTAATCACCCTGCTGATTCCAGCCATCATGCTACCGATCCCTGGCCAGGCCGCAGATCGGCCGAACGTGTTACTGATCCTGGTTGATGACCTGAAACCGGCAATCGGTTGCTACGGCGACGCCCGCGCTCGCACTCCCCATATCGATGCGTTGGCTGCTCGCGGCATGCGTTTCAACATGGCCTACTGCAACCAGGCCGTTTGTGCCCCCTCACGATTTACCCTCATGCTCGGATCGCACTCCACGTCCACCGGACTTTACGGACTCGGTAGCCAATTACGCCAGGTGGTACCCAATGCGGTCACCATGCCCCAGTACTTTTCCCGGCACGGTTACCGAACCGAGTCACTTGGTAAGGTCTTTCACATCGGTCATGGCAACCAGGGCGATCCGAAATCTTTCAGCGTGCCCCATTTCAAGGATAAGGTCATTGAATACCTTGAGCCGGCAAGTACCGACGGCGGCAAGCTAACACGGGAAGAAGCACTTTTCACGAATCAAAAACTGGGCCAAATTCGCTCGCTACCGCGCGGAGCTGCCTTTGAATCTCCGACGGCGAAAGACAGCGACTATGCCGATGGTCGCGTGGCAGCCGAAACCATCCACAGGCTGCAGGCTGCCAAGGCCCGTCGTACCAAGGATAACACACCGTTCTTTATCACTGCCGGCTTCGTCCGTCCACACCTGCCGTTCAGCGCCCCGAAGAAATACTGGGACCTGCACGACCCAACCAAGTTACCCCAACCGATAAACGAAAGCGCACCGCAAGGGGCACCTGCGGTCGCCGTCAAGAAGGGTGGCGAAATCACGGCCTATAAGCCTGTGCCCGTCACCGGAAAAATCAGTGACAAGCTGAAACAAACACTCATCCATGGCTATTATGCCAGCACCAGTTTCGTTGATGCCCAGATTGGCAAGGTGCTCCAGGAATTAAAACGCCTCGAGCTCCACGACAACACCATCATCGTGCTCTGGGGTGATCATGGTTTCCACCTGGGCGACCTGGGGATTTGGACCAAGCACACGAACTACGAGCAGGCCAACCGGATTCCGATCCTGGTCGTGGCGCCCGGCGTCACGACCGCGGGTGATTCCACCGGCCAACTGGCTGAGACCGTCGACATTTTCCCAACGCTCGCCGACCTGGCTGGACTGCCGGCGCCTGAGGGTCCCCAGTCGATCGATGGAATCAGCCTGGTACCGGTCCTTAAAGACGCCAGCGCCCGTGTCCGTGACCATGCCTTTCATGCCTATCCACGCAAGACACTGGGCAGAGCGATTCGAACAGAGCGTTATCGACTGGTCGAGTGGCGCAACCCAGGCCAACCCGTCAGTGCGGCCCAGTACGAACTCTACGATTATCAACAAGATCCAAATGAAACCCGAAATCATGCGGATCAGCAACCAGAGGTCGTCAAGCAGTTGGCAGCCAAGCTGGCCAAGTACCCGGAAGCGGTGCGACGCGGCAAAAAACGACCCAAGTAAGTCTGGCTCATTCACTGCAACGAGCAGCGCGGCATTGTCAAGATGAAGTATTCCCACTACAAGTGACTCTTTCCCACCCGTCACTTCACACCCTGGCATTCCGTAATCTTGTCGTCTTCCATCCCCCCAGCCCCAGCAACTCACACACGACGGGTCCTGCACTATGGTGTCCTGATCATCCTGTTGGCGGCAGCCGGACATTACATGTCGGCACCGGGCCAAACGTACTGTATTAGTGCCATGGTCGATCCCATGCTGGACGACCTGACGCATATTGACCGCTCCGATTATTCCCTGGCTTACCTGGTAGGCACCATTCTGGCGGGTTGCCTGTTACCGATCAGTGGCAGCCTGGTGGATCGCTTTGGCGCTCGCGTCATGATGCCGGTGGCCGGAGTCCTACTGGGCCTGGCCTGCACCTGGATGTCACAACTGGAAAGCCTGGCTTCACTCTACCTGGGATTCCTGATGTTGCGTTGTTTTGGGCAAGGAATGCTTCCCCTTTTCTCCAACTGGTTGATCGGGGAATGGTTCCAAAAACGGCGGGGGCTGGCAATTGGACTGATTGGAATCGGCGGTGCACTTTCCACGATGACGGTACCGGTGCTGGTCAACCAGGCTATCGAGGAGTTCGACTGGCGACATGCCTGGATGGTGCTGGCAATACTAAGCTGGATCCTGATGATCCTGCCGCCACTCTGCTTGATCCGCAATCGACCCGAATCCATAGGGCTCTTCCCGGACCTGCGGTTTTCAAAGGAAACTATGAATCCGTCTGCCCCACCGGAAGACGAATCCGCCTGGACCCGTGCCGAGGCTCTTCGTGACCCTACGTTCTGGAAGCTGTTAACCGTTTGCACCACGTCTGCCCTGGTTGGAACCGGTCTTATGTTCCACCAGGTCGCGCTACTGGGCGCCCATCATGTATCGCGTGACTATGCAATCAACCTGATCTCACTCCAGGCAGGTGCGGGAGTCGCTTCGACGGTGATCTTTGGCTACCTGACCGACCGACTACCTGCCGAAAAGATCCTGTCACTCAGCATGTTACTGCTGGCCATCGACACGCTGCTTCTGATTTACTTACCTGCACCCTCCATGGCCATCCTCTATGCCATCATCATGGGGATGTTTGGTGGCGTCATGCGTACGGCTGGCCAGGTTACCTGGATCAATTTTTACGGTCGCAAGAACCAGGGAGCGGTCTGCGGGGCTGCCCTCGCATTCATGGTGGTCGCTTCCGGCCTGGGCCCTTTGCCATTGGCCTGGTCCGAGAAACAAACGGGCAGCTATAACCTGGGCCTCTGGATTTTCCTGCTGCTTCCCATCCTCTCCGGCCTCTGCGTCTGGAGTGCTCGCAAACCCGTGAAACCGACCACTGCCAACCGCTAAAGCAGGCAACAGGCCATGGCAAATCATGGACCTGTCGGCATTCCTGTCATACAATGTCGTTCGAAAATGGGACTCGCCGCTGCCCGCTGGCAGACGGCTCCTGCGTCTCCTGGCCCTCTCCTCACGGAGCGTTCGATACGATGATGCCGATGCGTTGCAACTTCGTGATCCTGGTATTGCTCCCACTGGGGCTCCTGCCGGCTGCCGAACCCCTGTCGATTGGCACGAACAAGCAATTGCTGGTGGACGATTTCGTGATCGATCAGATGACCGAGATCACGCGTGAGTTGGGACAAGTCACCAAGGCTAACAACGGTAAACCCGTTTTTACCGACGGTCGCTTCTACGGAACCGTGCTCCATGACGAGCAGCGTTTCAAACTGTGGTACCGCGAGCATGGCAAAACGGGGTATGGGCTTGCTGAATCCAGGGACGGGATTCATTTTAAAAAACAGGCGAAATTAACAGGCATCAATTTTGCCGGCGACTATACGCTCTCGGTCGAAATCGATCCGCATGAAAAAGATCCCGCGCACCGCTACAAGGGTGCTTACGATGCTCCCGGCATGGCTGCCGGAATTGCGCATTCCGCTGATGGGATCCGCTGGCATCCCTACAACAACGGTAAGCCGATCACGCACCGCGCTGCAGACACCTATAACCAGGTCTTCTGGGACCCCCTGATCCACAAGTACCGACTTTCCACTCGCACTGACTTCGGTACTCCCGGCGGCGATGGAGAAGTTCGTGGCACACGCAGCATGACAAATGCTAACCTGCGCAGCGATCCGAAAAACTGGAAAATGACTCGCGAGTGGATTTTCGATCGCGAGGGAAAAGATGAGCATAAACGCCGCCAGGTCTACGCCAAGACCTACTGGATCTATGAATCGGTCTACTTCTTGATCCTTTCAGTCTACGAGTACCCGGGGGATGTTAGCGAAGGGACGAAGACGGACCACGTGACACGTCACCAACGAGACGTGATGAACTATTACATCGCCACCAGTCGGGATGGCATTTCCTGGGATCTGAACTGGGTCTACAACGGCCAGCCACTGGTCCCCCGTGGTCCGGCAAAGGCATTTGACAAGGACCTGATCATGCCCGCCTCTACCATCATCACGCACCAGGGCAAACACTGGATCTATTATGGCGGTGCCAACGAACGTCATGGTACTCCGGAGGTAGTCTTTCAGCGTGATCACGCCATTGGGCTGGCCACATTACGACGCGACGGTTTCGTAGCCCTTCGCGCTGGAAACCAACCAGGCATTGTCATTACCAAGCCCTTCAAACTGATTGGCGACAGGCTGTCGGTCAACGTCGATGCAGGCATGGGTGAGATTCGAGTTGAGGTCCTGGACGTCCATGGGCAACCCATTCCGGGCTACACTGGAAACAACGCACCTCGGGCATCCGGGGTGAATGATTTGACCTGGCAACCACGGTGGAAATCCGTGTCTAACCTGGCCGCGTTGCGTAATCAGGTAATCCGCTTGAAGTTCACGTTGCAAAACGCAAGACTCTATGCATTCCAAGCACGGTAACCGCTTCGAGGTACCAGAAAGTCGTTTCCATGAGCATGTTTCGAGTGGCACTACTGCTCGCCCTGGGGGCCACCACCTGCAGCATCCTGCCGGTCACCCATGCCATCGCGGAAACCGCCGTCCAGATCGGCTCACGCCGTGAACTCTTTGTCGATGATTACCTGGTGGCACGCGTGACCGGCAGCACGCGACTGTTACCTGAAAAACCTGTTCCGCGAGAAGTGGTCCTCGTTACCGACAAGCCGTGGGAGGGAAGCAGTTGTCTCTATTTCATGATCTTTCGTGACCAGTCCCGTTACCGCATGTACTACCGTGGGCTGCAGACGGGCGAGGCACCTGCAGCCCACCACGAGGTGGTCTGCTACGCCGAAAGCCTTGACGGCATCACCTGGAAGCGTCCTGAATTGAACCTCGTCGCATTTCGTGGATCAACCCGTAACAATATCATCTGGGACGGCCTCGGGTCACACAACTTCACGCCCTTTATCGATCGCAATCCCAACTGCTCCCCGCAGGATCGCTACAAGGCTGTTGGACGTGGTCAGCGCACGCCGGACGGGGGCACAGGTACGGTCCACCAGTTATTTGCTTTCCAGTCTCCCGATGGCATCCATTGGACCCGGATGCAATTCCAACCAATCCTGGTAAACGGCGGTTTCGATTCGCAGAACCTGGCCTTCTGGGATACCACGCGTCAAACCTACCTGGCGTTTTACCGGAAAGGTGATCGGGGCGTGCGGGCAATCGCCACGTCTTCCTCCACGGATTTCAAGAACTGGACCCGCTCCCGTTTCCTGGACTACCGCGGGGCACCCCGACAAGACCTCTACACCAATGCCATCCAACCCTACGATCGCGCCCCACACTTGTTGATCGGTTTCCCGACTCGCTTCTATCCTCAACGTCAGTTTCCAGACCAACCCGAGTGGACCGAACCCATCCTGGTTGCCAGCCACGACGGACGATCCTTTCGAGCTTGGAACCAGTCCGTGATCCCGGTAAATCAAGGGGCTGGCAGGACGGGTAATCGCAGCAATTATTTGTCTGCTGGCCTGGTACCGATGGTAAATAATCCAACAGAATACTCTGTCTATGCCAGCGAGGATCGTCGCACCGGCACCTCGATGAGGCTGCGACGTTTTGCCTATCGGACGGACGGTTTCGTGACGGTAAACACCTCCACCAAGCCCGGACACCTCTACACAAAACCACTAGTTTTCGAGGGGGACCAGCTCTCTCTTAACTTCCAGACTGGAATCCAGGGGCAACTGCAACTAGAACTCTTGAACCTCGAAGGAAAGCCGCTCCCCGGCTTTTCATTGGCTGATTGCACGCCGATAATGGGAAACCACCTTGAAAAGCATGTGCAATGGAAGCATGGAACCAGCGTGAGCCGATTGATGGGCCGCCCGGTGCGTCTTCATTTTGTCATGCGGCAATGTGATCTTTACTCGTTTCAGTTCCAAACCCGGAAAGCAAGACCATGATCTACCGAGTTGCTCTCTGCCTAGTGCCATGCTTCTGTCTATCGCTGGCCACGCCCCTGCATGCCGTGACTCCAGAAGGACCACTCAAGCCTCACCTGGGCAAACCCGTGCTGGAGATGCAGCAGGTATTTAAAGGGGAACGGTTCGGAAACATCGTGGTGAGCACCAAGGGAACCGTCGTGGCCACCTGGGGAACCAGCCACGTACGAGCCTGTCGCAGCGAGGATGGCGGCAAAACCTGGGGCAAGGAAATTATCATCGCCAAGCCAGGCTTCCAATGCGGCGGATTAACCGTCGACGAAACGACGGGCAACATCTGGGCCTTCGTCGAGGAACGACATCCACCAGCACCACTGCACGTATACCGCAGCCAGGACGACGGCAAGACCTGGCAAGAGGTTTCCATAAAACTTCACCCCGACTCCCAGGGCAACATGCCATCAATGCACATGAACGAACATGGCATCACGCTCCGTCATGGCAAGCACAAGGGCAGAATGATCCGCCCTGCTCGTTTTTACGCTGGTAAGAACGACCGATCCCTCTGGCCAAAGCATTACACCAATGCCATCTACAGCGATGATGGAGGAACCACGTGGAAGACCAGCGATCCCTTTCCAGCTAATGGCACCGGTGAAGCCACCCTGGCTGAACTTTCCGACGGAACCATTTACTACAACTCCCGCCGTCACTGGGCACCGGAGGGGAAAAACCCTCGTCGTCGCTGGACTGCCACAAGTACCGATGGTGGCCACACATGGAAAGACCTCGTCTTCTGCGAGATTCTTCCGGATGGTCCCCAGAATACTAATTACGGCTGCATGGCCGGACTGACACGCCTCGCCGTCAAGGACCATGACATTTTGCTGTACAGCAACTGCGATAGTCCCAACGGTCGCGATCATGGCACGATCTGGGCCAGCTTCGATGGTGGCAAAACCTGGCCAATTAAACGCCTACTCTACGAGGGACGTCATGCCTACTCGTCGCTCACTTCCGGTCGTCCCGGCACAACGACCGAGGGTTGGATCTACCTCCACTTCGAGGGTGGCCCCAAGGGAGGTTCTACCGTGGCCCGTTTCAACCTGGCCTGGGTACTGGGCGGCAAACCAACGGGCAATGGACGCGTTCCAACAAATCTCTCTCGTTAGGTGCATTGCATAGAAACCAGCACATCCCCTCGCAGAGTCTCTAATGAAAACAGGTTGGCACGTGGCATGAACAGTGAAAAGCAACTCCCCAGGGTCCTGTTGGGACTAACGATGCTGGCCAGCTTGGTTGCGGGTACGGCTCGGGCACAACA
>MPLU02104366.1_pt1 | contig 20628 bp, 18 predicted proteins | sample 1617381 | NCBI WGS metagenome assembly MPLU02 (sample SAMN05944801, study PRJNA350692) | marine metagenome | biome: marine; feature: ODZ; material: water; isolation source: 90 m water sample filtered on 0.2 um supor filter | place: Pacific Ocean | collected 2012-04-08 | depth 90m m
AACATTACTGCTGTCATAACCATTTTTTTCATAAAATGAAACATATTATTTCTCCATTAGACTTCTAAACTTCTTCTTACCCAACCATAGAAAAACTTTTCTTGTTCGGGTTTTTTGTTAATTAAATCACAATAGTATTTAATTCTGTATGCTTTAACTCTATCGTTTTCTAAATTACAATTCTTTATTGCTTTTCTTGTTCCACTACCGACTATACCATCTACATCAATATCACAACCTTTTGCTTTACAAGCTCTTTGCATAATTTTTCCAGCATTACGAGCTCCCATATTCACAACCATATCAAAATATATGTGTTGTAAGTTTGTTGGCATCTCATCTAATTTATACCTATCCCAGTAATCTTTTTTGTAGATTTCTGTAGCATCTTCTTTAGTTAGATTTTTAATATCTAAATCTGGATACCATCTTTTTGTTATACCAAAGTTGGTTTCACCACCCATATCTGTTGGGTCGTTTACATACCCACCTTCGTGTTTTAATACTTGACTGATAATTTCTTTATAATCCATAGCTTTTCTCCTCGTATATAAATATAAGTTAAATCTTTTTTATACTACCTTATAGTGATTTATTTAAATGTTACAAATAAGTTCCTGCACTACCTGCACTACCACCTGCTACTGATGTTGTTCCGATACTATTTGATGTTGTAACAACAACTATAACACCACCCATACCGGCTCCACCACCACCGCCAGGCCCTACGGCTGTTTCTGCGGCTGAATTTGCATCTCCACCTCTTCCACCATCTGCTCCAGTTGATATATTTACTGCGTTTGTAACATCTGTTCCATCAACACCATTAATGCCACCTGTTCCTGAATTATTTAGTGGGGCATCACCAGCTCCACCTCCTCCACCACCGGCTCCTCCACCAACGGTTAATCTTGCGGCTGTTGCTGATGCGTCCATAACATCACGCATCATAATAACAATGTGCGGGTCAATTACTGCTAATCGTGTAACTGCTTTTGTTGTTCCACCACCTGAACTTGTTCCACCTCCTACTGCTAATGCCATTTTCTAATCTCCTTTTTACATTAAACCTTAATATTAATTAAACTTCCTGCGGCTCCTGCTCCACCATCGGCTGGTGCATCTCCTGCTCCAGGAAGTTCTCCTGTTCCATTACCACCGTCTCCTCCGTCTCCACCAAGTGAACGAATTGAACCTGAATTTACTAAAAATCTTGCTGATATAAATATGATTCCACCGGAACCACCACCTGCTCCACCATTACCACCATAAGTATTTCCACCTGAACCTGGATTTCCACCTCTACTACCAGGTTGTCCATCAGTTCCTGCTGATAATGCATTACCTTTTCCACCTGTTCCAAATCTTGTTGGTGTATTAGCTCCACCATCTCCATATCCACTCGTTGAATTATCTGATGTTGAACTATTTGCTCCGTCTTCTCCAGCGTTTCCGTCATTGTGAACAACACAACTTGAATCTATTTTAAATTCATTTTTTACAAAAATTCTTGAACCACTTGTTACGAGTGTTGGTGCTGTTCCTGTGCTATTATCTACTTCTAAACTATCTGCATATAAATCACCTTCTAATGACCAAACTGAACCAGTTCTTGTTAATACTCTTGTTCCTTGTTCATTTACAATCATTGAATTACTATCAACTGATAATGTGTTATCAACTTTACCAGCTCCCGTTGAATTACTACCAGTTGCAACTGTCGCAGTATTGTGTTTCAATGTAATAACTCCATCACCACCTGCTCCAAATAATCGTGTTCTTTCAAGTAAGAAGTTATCAGAAGTTACATCACCCGTTGAATCAAAGTTTAAAACCGTAGATGAATTACCAGAACCATCTTGATTAATAATCTTAACTGCACCTGAACCAATCTCAACTCTTGATTTATTATTTGCTTCAGGACCGATTGTTGTTGTTCCACCAAAGAAAGCACTTGTCACATTTGACTCAACTAATGCTAAACCACTCGTATCTAATATTGCTTTGTGAGCTGTATTACCACCCGCGAATAGTTCTGTTTTTTCACCATATTTTGCTAATAATGTTTCGTCTTCTTTTCTAATAGCTAATCCATCACCAGACAATGATACTTGTGTTTCGTATGGATTTATCTTAACCCCAATTGAACCTGATAATAATGAACCTGATAGTGCTAGCGATGCAGATGATAATGTAAATGACGAACTTATTGTTGCATCCATTGATGCTGACCTCGCACCTATTGCTCCTAAAAATGAACCAGACGCCGTTGTTATACCACCAAGTTTATTAAGTGATGTTGTGGTTTCGGCTTGTAATGATATTAATTCTCCTGATGATTGAGTTGCTTGTGATTGTAAAGTAGTTACTTCAAATCTTGATTGAGTAAAATCTGTTTTTATTGGAGCTAAACCAGCATTAGTAAATTCTTTAGCGGTAATTACTGCTGATGCAGAAACTAATGATGCACTTGTGTCCGCTCTTGTAATTGACTCAGATGAGAAATTTAATGCTGTAATTACTGCTGACGCAGAAACTAATGATGCACTTGTGTCCGCTCTTGTAATAGATTCGGTTACTAAACCTAATGATACTATTTGTGAACCAGATGAAGCGAAATCTACTCTTGTATTTAATAAACCACCAGATACTACGAACTCTGCTGATGCAGATGCTAAACCTGCATCACTTCTACTTACTGCAAATGATGAACTTGTATCTGCTCTTGTAATTGATTCAGATGCAAATCCTAATGATATTACTTGTGAACCTGTCGCGGCGAAATCTATTGATGCAGAACTTAATGTAAATGACGAACTTATTGTTGCATCCATTGATGCTGACCTACTACCTATTGCTCCTAAAAATGAACCAGACGCCGTTGTTATACCACCAAGTTTATTAAGTGATGTTGTGGTTTCGGTTTGTAGTGTTCCTAACTCACCAATAGATTGAGTTGCTTGTGATTGTAAAGTAGTTACTTCAAATCTTGATTGAGTAAAATCTGTTTTTATTGGGGCTAAACCAGCATCAGTTCTTACATTTGATTCGGTTGCAAATCCTAATGATATTATTTGTGAACCAGATGAAGCGAAGTCTACTTTATCTGATATTAAGGATGCTGATGCTTCAAATTCTGCTGAAGCTGATGCTAATACTACTGATGCACTTGTGTCTGCTCGTGTAATAGATTCAGAAGAAAATAGTAATGATTTAATTACTACTGATTCGGAAACTATTGATGCACTTGCATCTGCTCTTACAATAGATTCAGATGAAAACACTAACGATTTAATTTGAGAACCACTTGATGCAAAATCAACTGATGATGAATTTAAATCAAACGATTCTGTTACAATAGTTTTTAATGAACCGGTTGCTAAACCAAAAGAGTGAGATACTTCTGCAAATACATCATCAATTGAACCTGTTTTTAGTTCCAACTTGTCACTTCTTAATATAAGTGAAGCTGTTCTTGTTCCTACCGTATCAAATCTTGTATCAAATGATGCTGTTCCTGCTCCATATGAAGCTGTGGCTTTTGCTACTTCTTCTCTTGTGATTTCTATACTCTTTGATATCGAAGATGTTAAGTCGGTTACTATTGAACCTGTAAATAATTCAAGGGATTCTGAAAGATGTCCTAATGAACCAAGTGAAGTGCTTACAGTACCAGCTGTAGCATTTAAAGTTCCTGTAATGAGAACATCTGATGCTGTTATTGCTCCACTTGCACTTAAAATTAAAGAACCACTAAGACTTCTAATTTCTTGGTCACTAATTTTAAATGAACCTATTTCTGCTTTTGAAAATGTTGCTTCACCTTGTGCTGTTACAATAGCTGTTGGTGTTCCTGCAGATGGTAATGATAAGGAATTCGCTGCGAACGAACCTTCAACTGTCACATTACTGGTAATTTTACCACTTGTAAGTAAAACATCTGAACCAGTAATACCACCACTACTACTTAAAATTAAATTATTATTTGCTGATTTTATCTGAGTATCATTTACTATAAATCCACCGATTGATGCTGAAGTAAATCTTGCAGCTCCAGCGTCAGTTATACTTGCTACTGCATTTGTTGATGTAGAACCACCTGGAACCAATATGGAATTAGCAGACAAACTACTCAAAATATTTGCATCTCCACCGATAGTTAATCCACCGTCTGGTTTTAAATGGAAATTAGAAGAACTAATTTCAATTTGGTTATCTGAACCACTTACGAATTGAACTCCCTCTTTACCAAAGAAGAACTTATTTGTTCTAACATCAAACTCACCAACTCCGTCAGAGTTTAATGTTCTAAATTTAAATGAACCACTATTTCCATCGTGTAATTCTATACCAACTCCGTCATAACTTTCACTTGTGTTTAATGACCTTGATATTGAACCACTCCACATTACAAACCCACCTCTACCACTTACACTTGAACTATCAAATCCAGCGTAATCAACTGAACGAATAAAGGCTGAATTTACACCAGCGGCTTCAATTCCGGCTCCTAATGCATTACCAATAGATAATGAACCTGTTAATAAATTATTTGTTCCTTGTATTACATCATTTTCTCCGTCAAATTCTACTGCTTCTTTTATAGTAGAATATGATGACTTATTTCCATCTCTATCATAAAACTCTATTAAGAAATCAAATAAATCTGGTCGTTTTCTTAATTTAGGCATTGGAACTTGGAAAGTAAATTCGTCTGGATTAAAGTTTGTATCTGATGAAGGTGCTATTTCAATACTTTGAATAAATAACTCACCAGCTTCTACTTCAACTTGTAATTTTGTATCGTCATTAATTGTTATACCTGAACCAGAAAATTGTGGTTTAAATGGTATTTTAACTCTACCAAAATCAATGGTTTTACCTAATTCATTATCTTCTGTTTTTAATTCTATTATTTCACCTTGTGATTCGTCTTCTGTTTGAATAACTTTAACGGGGTCACCTAATATATTACCAATACTTCCTGATGAAGCTACATTTAATTTACCTAAATCTTGTGATAGATTACTACCACTTAAATAAAATCTTACTTGTCCTCTTGATTGTGATTCAACTAATCCCTCATCTTTTAAAACATCTTTTTTACCAGTTTTTAAAATTGCATTAACTGATAATGTATAATCTACATTTGGTCGTAATTTTAATTTTGGTGTTGTTGTTTCAAATACAATAGATTCATCTGCTTTACAATTTGAACCAGATATTAATGTCGCATTCATCAATGGTGGGTGAACACTTGAAGTAAATGTTGCTGTTCCGGCTACTTCTGGAGTTTCTACTCTTGAACCTTTCTTTATATGTTTTATTTGCCAATTATTATCAATATGTTGTTGGTCAATAAACTTACCAGTTTTTTGAGTTAAACTTACTGAACCAGTATTGATAAGAACATCAGACGATTCTACAATCTTGTCTGAAACTAATCTAAAATCTCCTTGTGTTGAAAATCCTTTTGTGAATACTTTAACTCTATGAACATCACCAGAAAATGTTCTCATATTTTTAATAGTAATTTCTGCGAAAGATTGTAAAATTACTTCACTTACTGAACCTGTTGTTACTGGTTCATAATCAATTGTAAATCCTGAACCTGTATGTGGGACTGGAATAAATGGATTGGTATCATCTTTTTCTGGTGTATCATCTCTAATTAAATAAGGTGAATCTATTTCTAATAAATCTGGACTATGAACCGCTACAATAGATGCTGTAAATGATGAACTTTCAAAAGGTCTTCCTTTTATACCTTCAACTAAATCACTAACTACCGGGTCTGCTTTAAATGTTCCACCTGCTAATTCTAATCTAAATGGTTCACCACTCTGTCTTTTAATTAATGTTCCTTTACCAACAGCGTCTGGTTGTTTAGCTTTTGTTTCTACTACTGGTGGTGTTGTTTTTGGTTTGGAAGCTACTGGTGGAATTGGTGGTGTTGGTGGTGGTGAAGGTTGTGCTTGTGGTTCGTGAAATTCTTCATATTTTTGTTCAACAACATTTGTTTCTATAGCTGTTGTATCTGATGTATTTTGTTGATTTTTAGGTTTAGCGGCATAAGTTGTCTTTGCTGTTTGTCCTCCACCTATTCCTGCATTAACCATTTCTGCTGGTGGACTTGTTACACTTTCTTGTGTTCTTGAATTAACTAAATCACGAATATGCATAGGTCTTGCAAATGGACTTGCATTTCCGTCATAAGTTCCGCCTTCAAATAGAGAACTTGTTACAAAATCATTTCCACCAGAACCACTTGCTACCATAACACCGGTTACGGTTTCTACAACTTCTATTTCTGGTAATGGATATCTTTGATTTCTTGATACATCAATCCCTTGTCCTCTGAAAAGAATTGGTTGTGTGTTTTTTAAAACTGGGTCAATAAATACTTCTTTTTCCCACTTAACATTATAAAGACCTTTCCACTCATCAGGAACATCAACTACTGAACCTAATATTGTTAGAGTTCCCACACCCATTGCTGTTGTAGGATAAACTTCAATCATTATATGTCTTGACGGGTCATCACCTAAATATTTTATAGGTTCTGTATAAACAACATTTCCGTTAATATCTATTAATTCTATCTTTAATTCAACATTATCCTCTAAAAATTCAGAACCTAATATTTGAAATGTGCTTCTACCACCAGGTATTGTATCCTCTAAACTAAATACTTTAAAATATTTAGATGTTGGCAAACTATCAACAATGTATGTTTCATAGTCCGTTAATCCTTGCGTTTGTAATATTTTTTGTTGAATTGACATATAACTATAAATATCTCAAAAGACAAAAAGTGTATTTATTTTATGATTTTTTTATGATTTTTTTATGAAAAAAACTACTTATTAGTATGGATAAGTTTGTAGATATAAAAATTAGAGCAAAATATAGGGATATGCTTAAAGAATATTGTAAAGACAATGGTTATAAAATGTATGCTTGTGTTGAGAATCTAATAGAAGAAAAGTGTAGAAAGAAAAAAGTTTTAATAGTAGATAAGAAAACTATTTAGACCTGTTTGGAATTCTTGCTCCCTTACCGATAACTGGTTTAGGTAATTTCTTTGGGTCTATTGGCTTTCTTGGTTTTGTTGGTTTTTCTTCTTTATCACTATCATCAGTTAATATAGGTTGAGAATAAATGTCTTTCCAATTTTCTTCTTGTGTCTTTTCTTTTTTAGGTTTGTTTTCTAAAAGAACTTGGTTATATGCTACCACTAACATTACTGCGAGTGGGTCAAATACGAATATCAATATAAACATAAAAAACTTTACTACCGTATCTATATCAGTATTGAATGCTCTGGCTAAATAAACTGCTGGGCCTACATCAACTCCTGTTTCTACCAATTCCGTTTTTAAATCCCCAACTTCTTTTTTTAATTCTAATAGTTCTGAATTGATACCTAAAATCTGTGGATTATAGTCCTCACGAAGTTTTCTTTTAGCAGTTATATAATTGTCTGGTAATGAATTAACTTGTTGTTCTAACTCTTTTAATAAGAATTGTTTATCTTCTTCTAATTGTTCAACTTGTTCTTCCTTAAATATAAGTGCTGTAGTTTGTTTCTCAAACTCCACAGTAGCTCCTTGATAGGCGTTAGATAAATACCCAAATATACCAGCACTTGTGATTAAAATAAGGGCAATGGTGGCCGCGGCCATATAAATTTTTTGAAACTGATTTATCTTATCCCAATATCTATATAAAAAAGAAGCCGTAACTAATTTACCAATTTCTAATGAACTGGCCATAATTACGACTGCTATAAATGCTCCACTAAATAACTTTCCTATACCAAATACAGAAAAGAATGCGGCACAACCTGCGATAAAGAGTGCTGATAATCCTAATGTAAGTTGAAATTTGTTCATATTGATTCCTATGATTTTGGTAAGTTATGACGCATAAGATATATGTAAAGAGCTTCTATTTCGTCTTTTGTAATATGTTTAAATTCTTGTTTTGAATCTACCAAATGTTTTAGTCTTGACATTACATTTGGATTACTCTTAAATATCTCTTCGTTTTCTATTATTAGTCTAAATTTTTTACTTATATCTGTCATACTAATAAATATTGACTATTGGAAAAATCCCTTCCCTATTCCCTTAATTCCTTAATAACCTTTATTACCTATCGAACTCCACTCTGGGAGCCCAATCGGTAGTTTCCTCTAGCTCAACATCAATCATCTTTCGGGCAGGGTAGAAGGTTTCATCATTTTGAAGAATAGTATCTGCGTTGTAACTTTTTTTTAATCTATTCAGATTAATATCTGGATTAATTGGAATTTCTGCAAGTATATGATACCTATCTTCCCCGACCGAAACGAATTTTCTCATTAAGAGATTTTAACGAGCTTTTTGTCAGGTTTTTTAGGTTCAATCTTCGGAATATCAATTGTTAATAGTCCGTCTTTGAAATTTGCTTTGATTTTATCCCCATCAAGTAATTCACCTAATTCAAATTGTCTTTTGAATGAAGATTGTTTTAATTCTCTACGAATTACTTTTGCACCTTTAACATCAAATGTTCCGTGTTTATCACCTGAAATTGTAAGTTTTCCATCTTCAACTTCAATTGACAAATCTTTTTTGTCCAAACCAGGAATCTCTGCAATAACACCAACTTTGTCTTCAAATTCATAGACATTTACTTTTGGATATGCTGTTCCTTGAAATGGCTTAACTCCAACGGTTTTGGCAACATCTGGAAATGCTGTTTCAACGATTTGGTCAAACATTCTGTCAAAGGGGGTTAGAAATTCTTCCCTATCGATTGCAGGGAAGCTTGTATTGTATATTACTTTAGTCATTTTTTTTCTCCTATTTTTGTTAACTATTGTAGTCTAACACCAATATCCTCTCTTGAGCGATATTAGTTCTTTCAGTAATAAATATAATGTAGTTTCAGAAAACATCATATTTTTTTCAAATATTTTTGTGGAACAAACCAGACTCTGCCCATACTATCTTTCGCTCTCATATGTCCAGGTCTTGTATTATTATCATACACCTTAACGACCTCATTTGTGTATAATGCTCCCTCAATACTTGTGTAATCTTGAATTACCTTATATTTTCCTTCTATTAACTTGCCCATCTTATTTTCCTCGGCAATGTAATTTCGTGAAAACCTATTTGTCGTGCTACCTTTACGATAAAACCAATCATTTCTAAATTAGTTTTTGCATTAAAGATATTATCTAAAACTCTATCTGCTTGAGCACAAGTCATTCCTTTTTCGTGGACTTCTCCCTCATACATATAAGTTCTTCCTGGTGTCTGTGAGATTTTTACTAATGCGTTTTGAACTTCTTTGAATTTAAGGAAAGACAAGTAATCAGAAGTTAACTTATTCTGTCCTTTATCACACATTATAATATATTTCTCAAACTCCGAGCAACTACTGAGTTGCACTTTTTAGTCCGAGTTTATTCTTTAACCAATCAATCCAAGATTGTTCCCACTCTCTTACTGCTTCTGATTTCTCTGATTGGACAAAGTTATAGTTTATCGTATTCTGTATTTCTTCATTTCTCTTCTCTATCTTTCGATATTCTTTCTGGTAATCACCTAATATCTCTATTGTGTTTTTACCTACCGCCGTTTCAACTATAGTTCTGCCGTGCTGTTTCTCGTATTTCCTTAAAAGTTTTCCTAAAGCTTCTAAAGCATAACCACACTCATCACTATGTTGCTGCAATTTAGTTGTCATATTACAACTCCTTTTTAACCTTTCTATTTGTTATTTACGGGGTAGATAAGAAAGGAAAACAACTCTACCCCGCACCACTAACTTAATTAGTGGTCAATATCTGAACCTTCAATTTCATCTTCATTGAATAAACTTTCACTATCAGTTCTGTCATCTCTGATGAACTTCTGAACTAATTGTTTTACGAAAGTTCTTTCAGAATCCAACCCACCATCATTTGAGTATTGTGGATAAATTGTAATTTCCGAAGCTTCTGGAAGTGAGAATCCGTCAAACAACAACCCGGCTATTTCAACCGAAGTTCTGGTGGAAACACCACCTGATAGTTTTGGATTTTCATTAGAGGCTTCAACTCTTGTTTGGTGTGCGATTTGAGAAACAGCTTCTAACAACTCAACATCAACATTAGGAAACATATATTGAAGTAATCCTAACTCTTCTGTGTTGTTTAGGACATCCATTTCAATAATGGTAAATCTGTCCATTAACGCTTTATCTAAAACCCTTGTGGAAGTATATTCATTACCGATATTAGCGGTCGCGATGAAAGTAACACCTTCAGCAACATTAATAGTCGCTTGACCATCAGCTTCATCTAATCTCATATATCTCTGACCACTATCTAAAACGGTCATCAAAATATTCCACGCTTCAGGGTGAGCTCTACTTAACTCATCAAGTAGAATCACCGCGTTTGGTGTTTGAATTGCTTTCACAAAAAGTGATTCTGAAAAGTAAGTTCCCTTTGCTTTATCAAAGTGAACATTACCAATCAAGGTAGCTCTCGGGTCTTGAGTAGCACCTAAATTAAAGTAAAAATCTGGACGCTCTAATGCGTTTACCAGAGATTTAGCAGCTAGTGTCTTACCACAACCGGCTGGACCAGTCATCATAATGTTTTTACCACGAACCGCTGAACGAACTAAATATTTCCACTTCAACTCATTCATAACTAAACCAGTAGGTTTAAGAGAATAAGAAGTATGAATATAATTTAGAACTTCTTGGTGTTCTTGTGGAACTTCAACATCACCAGTATTAACTGGGATTGAGTTCGCTTCAAACTCTGACATTGGAACACCCCACCAGTAATTCTTACCAGCTTTATTAACTCTTTGTTCAAGAGCTGTTCCATTCTCATAAGCTTTCTTACGAGCACCAATAGAAATTTGAGAAGTATACTTGTTGCCATCAGCATCCCAAGCATTATATCTGTTTCCAGATTTCTCAATCTTTACGACAATATTATTCATTTGGTTTCCTTTCTTTCTTTATTAATCATATATCTAATAATACTAAATCTTTTTGTTAATGTCAAGAGCTTTTTCATTATTTTCTCAAAAATAAATTATTCATTGTTTTGGCTACTTGTGGAATTGAGAGAATATCAATTGATTCTGCATCAGAACCATACATTTGTTTAAATCTACTTAAATTATATTCATCTCCACTATCAGACCACCTTGACGAGATAAAATATGATAGAACATTAATTCCCATTTTTCTCATCTTATTAACCATATCTCTTGTGTGAAGTCTTGCTTCTTCCCCATTATAATAAACTTCACTATTTGAATACATTGGCATTCCGTCTGAAAAGTTTAAGAAATAACTATCCATTTTATCAGTAGTCATCATCATATCTTGCATAATCGCTTCATAACATAATCCTTCAGGAGTAGTTGAACTACATCTCAAATATTTAAATAGTCTTCTAACTTTTGCAATCTTATCAACTCTACTATCGTAAGCGTAAAGAATAACTGGAACATCAGTTCCACCTGAATAATGGTCAGAAGTTCCTCTTAATGAAAATACAACATCAAAGTTTGGAATCATATCAACGGCTTGAATAATAGCAATAGCACAAGTTAATGAGTTATCAAAACTATCACCCGACATACTACCACTCGCATCCAAAGAAATGTGTAAGAACCCGTCTGGATATTTTTCAACATCAATTGTATGAAAAACATTTTCGTTGTTAAATCCAAGTTCCGCTACAAGTCTTTTATCAATTCTACCACTTTTTAATCTTGTGTTTTTCAGTAGTCTTTGTTCCCCACGAATCTGTAATTTTTTACCTAACATTTTACCAAGTCTTAAACCTTCAAGAACTATTTCTTGTCTATCTTCAAAATCTCTCCAACCTTGACTAGTTGAAATTAAATTAGAAAACACATCAGAATCAACTAATCCTTGTGTAAAATTATTTACAACAATAACTTCTGCTTTTCCTACATTCTTGTAATGTCCAAGACTACTTCTGTGTCTATCTTCTTTTAAGACATCTTTATATTCTGTTCCAGATTCTGAAACAGCTTGTAATTTTTTCATATCTTTTTTGGTAAGTTTTCTTTTTGAGATTTTTCCGTCTAAAAACTTTTTCTGTTTTTCTAATACTCTGTCAAGTTTTTTTCTTAAATCAGATTTCTCATCATCACTCATACCTTGATATAAATCATCTATCATTTGTTTTATAGCTTTTGAAAATTCATCATCACCCATATATCTAGCTTCATCAGAAACATTATCTAATAATCTTTCATAATCAAACTCTTGTGAATATTTATCCATAGCTTGTTTAATTCTATCTTTTGAAAAATCAGCATAACTATTATCATCACCAAACGCTGATGACTTTTCTAACTCTTGATTAATTTTTTTCTTTAAATCTTCATACTTTTCTTGAGCATCAACATTATCCAAGTTATTTACAAGAACCTTGGCCATATCATAAGCTACCTTAAAGGCGTCTGCAGTAGAATCTAATCTTGAAATGTTTTTTAAATCTAATATATTCCAGATTTCTTTCAAACCAGGTAAAGCATTTAAATCTCTATCTACATTAGTGAAATTAATAATTCTGAACATATAACTATCCATAACTTGATTTCTATATTCTTCTGATTTTAAACCCTTACCTACATTATTGTTATTAAAATATTTATCATACATAGATAAGTAATACCCCTTATATCCAGGAGCTGTTGTGATAATATAATTATCAATTCTTCTGTCTTCAACATAGTTCAACATATTCTTAACAAGCATTGTAAGTTCTGATTTTGATATTCCCTTACTATGACCAAGTTGATAAAAAGTTTTTGGAATTCTTGAACCAAGTCTTTTTAGAAACTCAAAATCAGATAATAAAATGTGTGAGCCTTCGTGAAGTGCTAATCCAACTGAACTATCAAATAATTTATCATCAAGTTTAGCAGATATTGTAACAACTTTCCCGTCAGTATAACTTTCACCCCTTGATGAAAACTGAACAGGAATATTTTTAGCAGTTACGATATTTACAAAGTTAGAAATCGCTCTTTGATAAGAGGCTAACTTAATAAAGTCAACTTTTGGTTTTGTTTCTACATTATTTTCTATGAGTGATTTATTCTCAAAAGTATCACCCAACCAAAAAGACGAGAAATTGTTCTGTTTGTTGTATTTCATAACTACCCTATATTACTAATAAAATTTGTTAATGTCAAGAGCTTTTTTTATCCCCTTTCAACTTTTCCTTTATGAGCCCAATTTACTGAATATGGTCTTTCTGAATATTCCCACTCTTTATTTACCAATTTTGGTATTTGTGAACATACTTCATTAGCAAACCACTCAGCGTCTAAATTTTCGTTCTTTACGGCTTTATCACCACAACCCTGGTCTGGAACATAAACTTCCAAACACACTTCTACAAAAAATCTGTTAGCATCTTTAGCCATTAGTTATTCTCCCCAAGTAATGAAAAATTCTTTCCTTGTTCTAATCCTTGTTCTAACTCTGTAATCTGTTTTTGTAATTCATACAAAGTGTTCTGAGCCATATCAATATAACCCATATCATTGGTATTATATCCGTCAATCAACTCTTGTTGTAATGTATCTAATAAGTTTTTAATTTTTTTAATCATAATATCTCTCCTTTTAATATAATATACCCAGAATAGCTGACAAAGTCAAGAGCTATTTTAAAGTTTTTTTCCCGAAGTAATATCTATCACACAAGATAAACAATGGTCTGGGTGAAATATAGTCCCAACCAAGTTATCACTACCGCATTTAATACATTTCTTCATAATAATTCAATATAATATAGCCTTTTCTTAAAGTCAACTGCTTTTTTTTATTTCTTTCAAAACCTATACTGGTTTCGTAGAAGTTTTTTCTTATAAAGATTTTTTCTTTCTTTTTTTCTAATTTTTGGGTTATTTTTGGGTTTTTACGCAAAGGACACTGGAAATAGTGTCTGATTTTGATTTCGGGTTTTCTCCTGCCCTCCTTCGGTGGTTCTATTGAATAGCATTTAAGACTTGTTCACTAACAATGACTTTCGTCATCTCCACACTCTCTCTTGGTGTGGACACTCCCAGAATGTATTTCTACAATAAGGACTATTTTCATAATATAAACGACTTACTCAGTATGTCCTATCGTGGACTCCTGACGCGGTAAAACAGTGTTCAAATCGATTCTACTCGATAAACTCCTGGTTTATGTTTTTTTGTATTATCATTACTATCTCCTTGTGTTTTGTTTTTGTAACTAAAAAAAGAGAACCCGTGTTTTCAAGTCTGATATAAGGTGGAAACTGAAAATCTTGGGTTCTCTAAAATTTTTTGGAATTATATGGGGATGTAGGACTAATGATTACCTACAATTTTCGTCTTGGATTTTTTTTATTACTTCATACCTCACATCTTTCAGTTACGAAAGTTCTTCTCAACTTGGTTAAAGTCATTGAAGTGGATACAACTCCTATGTGATTACATTAACTCTCCAAGAGTAGTCTTGTTCTGTCACAAGTTGGGATTTGGTTTTACCCTACCCAAAATGAAGTCAATAGAATCATTATCTATTGTTTTACGAAAATACATTCTGTATCTTTTGTCAAAGAAAATCGTTACAATATTTAGCACCGATTGAGTCACCACAACTCTACAGCGGATTACCTTATGAGCTTCCATTGGTTACTCATTTTTCGGTCAATCCCATATCAAGATGTACAGTCTTGATACTTCCAATTCCAAATTGTCAAATAACTATTTTGTTATTACACTTATATATATAAGTCAAATTGCCCAAAATACATTTTTTTTTAGCTTTTTTAATCGAACTTAATCTTACTAAAATCACTATCTTTCGTGATTTCAAGTAGTGTATCCACTGCATCTCTCATAGAGTCAACATGCGATACAATTAACGCGAATTGGAATTGTGTCTTTAAATATTGGAATAAATTATAGACTGAATTGATATTATCACTATCCATTGTTCCCCAACCTTCGTCAATCGCTAAGAAATTACTTCTTGGTAAATTACTTACATTTATTAAACCAACTCTCATTGCAAGAGAACTGATAAATCTTTCCATACCACTTGATAGTTCTAGTGGCCACTGGTTAACATCATCATATACAATATTACTATTAATATTCTTACCATCCATTTCTAATGCCATTTGGAAGTCAACTAATTGACTTAAAATGTTATTTACTTCACCCTCAATAGTAGGAATTGCTTTTTCAAGTAATTCATATGGAATACTATCTCGTCTAACAGCATCTAAATAATAGTGGTATGCTTGATTTTGTTTTTCTAATTCTGAAATCTCTTTTATCTTCTTGTTAATGTTTCTCATCTCATTATCATTAACTTTAATATCTGAATGCACTTCTGTTATATCATCATTAAGTTCAGATATTTTTTTATCTACATCAGACAACTCTAACTCTTTAGTAGTTATTTTGTCTTTTACCTTTTCATTATACTTGATATTATTTTCTTGTTCTTTGTATCGTTTTATCTCACTATTTACTGATTCTATCTGATTCTCTATATTTTGTTTTCGTTCATTAATATATTGTAATCCATAATTTAGATTATCATTTCTTAAATTACCTTCAGATAGTTGTGATTTCGCTTTATCTAATTCTTCTTTGAAAGCACGAGCATTAGACATCTTTTCTATCTCTTTATCCATACCTTCTTTCTTTTCCTTATAATCTTTTGCTAACTCAACATCTTTACTAAGATTTTTTTCAGTTTCAATAGCATCTAATGTTAGTGGATTACTCATACAATGTTCACAATCTGGGTCGTGTGTAACATCTTTTAATTTATTAGTCTTATCTAATTTAACCCTAACTTCTGCTTTTAACTTATCTAATTCTATTTCAAATAAACTTCTTTCTTTTTCAAGTTTCTCTAATTCTGCATATTTCTCTTGAACATTATCCTTTTCGTAAATCTTTATTTTTGATTTTAAATCGTCTATAACTGCTGATAAATCATATTGTTCTGTTGTAACATTACTTTCTTCATTGAAAGCTTTATCAAGTAATTCTTCATTTTCAGATTTATCTTTCTCTAATATACCAATATCTCTGATTGTATCATCAACAGGTTTCAATTGTGTTGTTAAGTTAATAATTTGAGAATTTAAGTCATTGTGTATCTTTGTTTCATCATCTTTCTTACTAAGTAAATCTGTTTGTTTTACTTCTAATATTGTAGTTTCTTTCTGTAAATCTGCTAACATTTTACCATAATCAGTTTTATTAAAATCTCTTAATAATGTTTGTGTTTCAGATATTTTATCATTTGCTGATTGGTATAAAGTATCAAATATGTCTGTTCCCATAAATGTAGCTAATAACTCTTTTCTTTCTTTTTGTGTCTTGTCAATAAAAACTGTGAAATTGTTTTGTGTTGATAATGTAGATAGAATAAAGTCGTCATATGTTCCAATTACACGATTAATATTATAATTGGTAGTTCTTCTTTGGTCTCCATTTAAACTAACGATATCACCACCGTCATCAACCATCCAGAAATTTACATCAACTTTCACATGCCCGTCTCTACTTCTTGTAGTTGCTTTTCTTTCAATATAATAGTCTAATCCACCTACTTCAAAATTAACTTTACAATTAAAATTCTTTTTCTTGTTGTTTAGAACCGAAGCGGCTTTTGTTGTTCTTGATGTAACATCAAATAAACAAAATGATAATGCATCTAATAGGGTTGATTTACCTGATGCGTTAGGGGCGAACATACCGACAATTCCATCAAGTTGTGTAAAGTCCACATAGTTATCTTCACCATAACAAAACATATTTGAAAACTCAAAGTTCTTTATCTTCCAATCTATATTTCTTTTAACTCTTGCTGGTGGTAATTCATTATTAATGTCTTCATTTAAATTTTTAATTTTTACCAACATATCGTCTGTAATAGTATGGTGTCTTTTTAGAAAATCTTCAATCAATTCATATTGATAATCTGTGTCGTTCACATCTCCAATTACAACTTGTTCTTCTCCTCTGACTCGTTCTCGTCTATCTACTCGTGTTATAGTAACATCTTTAATTCCATACCTATGATGAATAACTGCTAAACATTTCTTTAATTGAGCTCCGTCTGTATTAGATATTCTAACTCTCAATCTTGCTTTCTTTGGCATTTCCTTTACATCTGGAACAAGTCCATTATCAATATCAATTGTATAATATCCAAAATCATTTGGTATTTCAATATATTCTGCTGTTCTTGTTGGAACTTCCCATAATAGATATCCGTGTCCTATACTTTCCCCGTGATTTTGTTGAATCAGAGAACCACAATAAGCAATAGTTTTTTCTTCATTTAAGTATTGTCTTTTATGAATATCACCAATTAGACCCATATCGTAATCGTCAAAGTAATCTATTGTAACCTTACCTGGTAGTGAAAATCCTACATCAGTTTTTGACCTATCTACCGTACCGTGATATAAAACAACTTTCGTATCGGCTTCAAAATCATTTGCTTTAATGTAGTCCTCTTCATCTTCCCATACATCCCATACCACGAAACTTACATCTGCAACATCATAAACACCAGAGTGTTTAAGATAATGTAGATTTGGTAAATTTAAATTATTGATGATAGGTGTTAAAACATCTAATCTATTCAAATTATTTAAATTACAATCGTGATTACCTGTGATAACTATCGTAGGACATATCTCTGAAAGAGATTTTAGAAAACGGGAAGTTTGGTCTACGAGTTCAGGTGACATATCGGTTTTTGAATGTGCTATATCTCCACCGATATAAATAAGAGAATTCTCACGATTTTCTTTTATTTTATCATACAACTTCTCAAATACTTGTTCGTATTCAGCGTGTCGTTTTAAGTTTCTGATGTGGATATCAGATATATGATGTATATATTTAATTTCCTTAAAAGGAATATCAATTTTTGTTCTTTTCAATTAAACCACCCCAAGTTTATATTTTATTAATTCTCTAAACGAAGTTTCTTCTGTTAAGTCTTTTATGTCTGTAAATTTTTCGTAACCAATATCATTCGGGTCTTTTTCAGTCATTTTAATCATATGAACTTTTATACCTTCGTTCATTAATTCTTCTACTATTCTCATACTATCTTTTAATGCGTCATTATCAAGAGCAACATATAAAGTTTTTACTTTCTTTTCTAAAATTCTTCTTTTTAAATTGTTCATAATTGTTTTACCAAATAACGGGATTGAATTTACTTTTGCTGTTATTGCATCTAAAGCTCCTTCAACTAATAATATTGGTTCTTCCCAATTTACAAATAATTCAAACCCAACAATATCTTTTGGTGTTGGTGAATTTCTATATTTCAATTTACTATCAAACACATCTCTACCAACAAAGAAATTTAATTTACCCTCGTTATCATATGAAGGAATAATAATTCTATTTGAATATAATCCATCTTCACAATAACCAATTGAATATTTAATCATATCATCTTCCGAAATTCCTCGTGATTTTAAATATTTTAACGCGTGTTTATAAATTGGTGCTTTAGACTGAATCCACATTGGTTTATAATCATCTGGTAATTTTACCTCTTTGTTTGATTCTGTCTTTGGAATATATTTGTATGAAACAAAATCATCAGATAACTCTTTTAGTTCATCATAATGTTTTTTTGTGGTTTTTAATTTTTTAAATAACTGAAAAAGATTGTGACCACCTTCTCCCGATACCCAACAATGCCATTTTCCACTTTTTATATTTATCTGTAATTTTGGTTTGTGGTGTGCAACAAAAGGACTCCAATACATATATTCGTTTTCTTTTGTTAACTGCTGTCCTTGTGATTTTAATACTCTATTGAGTAGACTCACTATCTTCATCTAATAACTCTAATAACTTCCCAAATTCTAAAACTGCATAAGTTTTACTTCTGTTTCTCTTAAATATTAATAATGGTATGTGTTTCCCTGCATTTGTTTCTGCTTGTTCAAGAGAACTCCATATGTTTAATTTCTCTTGATTTTTACATTCTGTTGCAAATGGAAACAATTTACGAGCGGCTGGTGATAATAAAACATCTTCACCACTATCTCCCATAGTAGTTGAACGAACATCATCTTCTTCTAATTGTGTGAATTTCTCCAAGATTAAATCTCGGACTTTATTCTGTAACCTTTTACCTTTATTTTTAGCACTTCTCGTTTTCATAACCAATAATAAATATAACTAAACTTCTCCAAAATCAATTATTTTTTTTCCAACTTTTTTTTCCAATATCTTTTCCATTCTTTGTGAGCCCATCTTTCAGCTCTTTCTTCCCATTTATTATCATCATGCATATCTAATCCTTGATAATCGGCCATTTTTGAAGCTTGTTTGTATTTTTTTAAAAATACTTTAGGTTTTAATGTTCTAGCGTCTAATGCGTGTTTGATTTCGTGTAGAACTGAAATAATAAAGTCTGAAAAGTCTTCATATTTTTTTCTTAATTCTATTTTATCATATTCCACAACATAATCACCTTTACTTGTTCCACCTCTTTTTGATAATACTACTTTACTTTTTAATCCATATTTTCTGACTATTAATTTGGCTAATTTCCAATCTTTACTCTGTAAAGTATATGATAGCGTTTTTTCATTTAAAAAATGTTCTTTTGTCATCTTTTTTAAAATCTTGTTTTTACTAACCCAACCTCTTCCTATTTTATTTTTAATAGGTGTTTTAACAAATTTACCAATACCTCTTCTAACTAACATATTAAATCTTTTTTGTGCTGTTTTTTCGTCTAAATCTTTATTATTATCAATAATTAAGAAATTACTTCCACCGAATAGACCTTGAAACCCACCAATATTTTTAACCACTTCTCTGTGTGATTGTTTTACAATACTTACCGGTAAAACTCTATCTCTATTTTCATTTCTCTGTAATGCTATATCTAATGAAGTATTAACAAAAACCATATAAGTATCGTATCCTAATTTTTCTACTTCTCTTTTTTGTTTTCTTATTTCTTTGAAGTCATCACCAGTTCCATCGATAATCATACCTAAACGGCCGTTCATATATTGTTTTTTTCTAACACCAGTTAATTCTTTAGCGAAAGTTCTAAGTCCACTATAATCAGATGATTTTGGGTCTGTTAATTGTTTGAATAGTTCGTCTGGTAACATATCTAAATTTGTTCCGAAACCAAATTTGTTTAATAAGAATTTTAATTCTTTGTCTGAATTAACCATTTTTAATCCAGATTGAGAAACATTAACTCGGTCAGGTATTCCGAACAATCCTTTTGCTATCCAAGTTTTACCACTTCCAGGCCCACCTGCTAAGAAAACTGCTTTTAAAATACCAGGGTCATCAACACCCTCAACTACTACATCTGCGTCTTTAATAGCACTTTTTTTAGGTTTCTCATCCGTTGTCACAAATGTATCATATTTGTCGTGCGGTGAGTGTTCGTATTGACGAACTTTTAATTTTATTTGTGATTTGTGGTTTTCTGGTAATCTATTTTCTACACCCACAAATTTTACTGCTCCAGGTATTAGATATAAAGTCATTTCGTTCTTATTTAAATTCATTAG
>MPLU02239769.1_pt1 | contig 20584 bp, 22 predicted proteins | sample 1617381 | NCBI WGS metagenome assembly MPLU02 (sample SAMN05944801, study PRJNA350692) | marine metagenome | biome: marine; feature: ODZ; material: water; isolation source: 90 m water sample filtered on 0.2 um supor filter | place: Pacific Ocean | collected 2012-04-08 | depth 90m m
CCCCACTAATCCTTAATTCAGAAGGCCGCAAACTTTCAAAAAGAGATGGAGTTACCTCGATCAGTGACTTTCAAACCATGGGATATACAGCCGAGGCAATGGCCAACTACATGACCCTGCTGGGTTGGTCGGTACCCGAAGCAATGGACGAACGCTTCACCCTCAATGAGGCTGCAACCGTCTTTAATTTTGAGCGTGTCAACAAAGCAGGCGCAAAGTTCGACTGGGACAAACTCAATTGGCTGAATTCCCAAGTGCTTCATGGGTGGACTAAAGAGCAACTACTTGATGCTCTAGAACCCTTGTGGGCTAAAGCTGGCTGGGCCCTGCCCGAGCAAAATTGGTGTTTAGATCTGGTTGAACTCCTAGGACCATCCCTGACACTGCTCAATGACGGTGTTGATCAAGCACGCCCTTTCTTCGAGGAGCCCAAGCTGGAGGCTGATGGACTCGAGCAACTCGCCATGGAAGGAGCTAAGGCAAGCCTTAGCAATCTTGTTGATCAACTCGAAATATCTGCCTGGGACGGTTTTGATAAGCAAAGAGCCCAAGAACTACTTACTAATGCTGCTCAAAATGCTGGTGTAAAAAAAGGTGTGATCATGAAGAGCCTCAGGGCTGCACTGCTTGGGCGCCTACAAGGACCTGACTTAATTACAACCTGGGGCTTACTGGCAAGGATCCGAGAGGATCTAAACAGGCTGCACCGTTGTCTCTGAAGAATCTTCTTTTTCGTTTGAATCCTCAGGAGCAATTAAACCCAAAGCCTTTGCTAACGGCTGTGCCGTAAGGCCCTGAAGCCCCACTGTCATCAGGATGGTAAGAAAGACCAAACCCTGAAGCCGACCAGCCCCCAACACACCTGCCTGCTCAAGTCGAATCGAAAACAAGGAAGCCACTGCCGCCGTAACAATCCCACGCGGTGCAAGCCAACCAAGAAACAATCGCTGCCGGTAATCAAGAGGGAGGCCAATAGTGGCAATACTCACCGCCACAGGACGGACTACCAACATCAACACGAGCACACAACTCACCCCCCCCCAACCAAGTGGGCTTAGCTCACCCCAAGAGACGTCTGCCGCAAGCAGTGGAAATAACATCGTGATAGCAAGGCGCGCCAACTCTCGGATCAGCGCATCAAGCTGATCGGCCTGAGTGGCAGGCCGGCGGCCGACCACGACTCCTGCAGCTACCGAAGCCGGCAAACCCGACTCAGGTAAAAACCATTCGCAAACTGCGTACAAGAGGAATAACACCCCCAAGGTGAGCTGCAACCTCAGGCCTACTGAAGGGTCGGGCTTTAAACGCCTTAATCCCTCTGATAGCAGCCAGCCAGCACCAGCACCCAACACCACGCCTCCTCCTAGGCGAGCCAGCAGCCCAAAGGCAACCTCCCGCCAACCATGCAAATCACCCAACAACAACTCCAGCAAAAGCAAAGCGAGCACCGCCCCAACTGGCTCAAGCACCAATCCCTCCGCCTCAAGCACATCCCCCAAAGGCGAAGCCAAACGGATCTGTTGCACCAGTGGTGTCACAACAGTCGGACCAGTGGCAAGCACGATGGCGCTATAGACCGCGGCAACTGACCAACCCAAACCAGCTAACCAATGAGCAGCTAGCAAACCCGCCGCCAGGGAAACCACTAACCGGATCAGCAATATGCGCAGCACGGTGGACTTAATGGTGTCGCCAGGGAGACGCAAGTTGAGGCCACCGTCAAAGAGCACAAGGCTCACCAACAAACCCACGATCGTCTCTAGGCCCTGACCAAGATCCAGCGGTTCAACCAGCCCAAGGCCCGATCGACCGATTAATAAACCAGAAAGCAGCAACAGCACTACACCCGGCAGGCCAGACAGAGATGACAAAATCCGCGCTCCGGCACCTGCGAAGACGGTTATCCCCCAAAGCAGACCCAGCCGCTCAGGTGTCATCGAGGGCTGCGAACTGAGGTTCCACTCTCACACCGATCACCGCCTCTGGTCGCACTACCAAATACTCACCATCCAACTCGCTGAGCGGCACGTTGACGAACCCCACACTGCCAGAGGCATTGACGATTCCCTGATACCACTGCTGAAACATCTCAAGGGTAGAAAAATGAACCTCTTCGGTCTGCCCCCCGGAGAGATGAAGGTACACCGCATAGCGGCGTGGGGTACGTGTCATCGGTGAACCGTACTGCCTACGTCCATCGCCTCAGGATGACGGATAGTCGCCTCAATTGCCCAATTGAATGGTCTAAGCACTTCTTTACCTGGAATATAAAGAGGATGAAGCGGATGCCCCTCTCGCGAACAGCCAAGTGCAAGGGGTCCAAGTGCCTCCGGAATATTCACCAGGCGATGCTGGCGATGACACTCCAATAAAGCCATCACGGCAAGGTGTCGTTGACGCCATTTACCTCCTACTCCCCAACCAAGCCAAAGGTCCCAGTGAGAACGCTCAGACCACTGACGTGCGCGAATTGAAAGCTGAGCATCATTTTGTGCACCAATCGGATCAACACAATGCCTAAGCGCTGATGGGGATCGGCTTATACGGGCAAATAGATTCACTACCAAAAGACTTCCATACCCCCAAGAGCGGCAAAAACCCTGTATCCGCCGCAAGGTTGGATCATCCTCTAAAGCTGAAGCCGTAGATGGATTCAGGCCAATAAAAAGCAAAGTTCGGCTGTTTTGCTCAACTCTGCGCTTCAACCACCAGCGATAGTGACCACAAGAACTAAAGCAAGCATCAGACGCCGAGGAAATCACGACTTGCCTCAAGGATGCGAACACTTGCCTTGCCATCACCAAAGGGATTAACAGCACGAGCCATGGCCTCGTAAGCGCTTTGGTTCTCAAGCAGGGAAGCTGTCTCGTTAAAGATCATCTCTGGATCCGTGCCAACCAACCTGGCTGTACCCGCCTCAACAGCCTCAGGCCGTTCGGTGGTTCTTCTCAAAACCAAAACCGGCTTACCCAGTGCAGGAGCCTCTTCTTGTAGCCCACCTGAGTCTGTGAGCAGAAGCGTGCACCCCCTCATCGCTGCCACCAGGCGGTCGTAATCAAGCGGCTCTGTAAGCACCACCCTGGGATGATCTGCCAAAAGTGATTGCATTGGTTCGCGGACAGTTGGATTGCGATGCAAAGGCAGAAGCAAAACAGTATCGGGATAAAGATCAAGAACCCTTCTCATGCCCACTGCAATATCTCTAAGCCGGTCTCCCCAATTCTCCCGTCGATGCACGGTGGCCAAAATTACACGTTGCCGCTGCCAATCAATACCATCAAATTCAATAGCTGGAGCCTGCTCTGCCATCAGCAACAGAGCATCAATAACGGTGTTACCGGTGACAAAGATCTGACCAACGACACCTGAGGCCTTCAAGTTGGCCTCAGAGCGTGATGTAGGAGCGAAATGAAGCTGGGAGATCTGAGAAATCAAGCGCCGGTTGGCTTCTTCTGGAAACGGATCGAACAAGTTGTCTGTACGCAAACCAGCCTCAACATGACCGACCGGAATCTGCTCATAAAAGGCAGCAAGAGCGGCTGCGAATGCTGTGCTGGTATCTCCCTGTACAAGCACTAGCTGGGGAGGATAGGCATGAAAGTCATCCTTGAGGCCTTGCAACGCTGCACAGGCAATGTGGGTGAGCGTCTGAAGTGGAGCCATCAGATCGAGGTCATGATCGGCCGAAAGACCGAATAGGTCCATCACCTGGGTAACCATCTCGCGGTGCTGACCAGTGAGCACTACGCGAGTCTGAAAAGCATTACAGGCCTGAAACTCCTTAATCACCGGTGCCAGCTTGATCGCTTCTGGACGGGTGCCCAGCACGATCGTGACACGGGGCAAGCCAGCCATAACAGAAACAATCTTGAACGGATCCTAGGTGTGCCTACTGATCACCAAAAACTTGCAAAGGGCATCACCGCGACGATGCTGAAGATGAAGATAGCGACCATTAACCCGTAGTGAATCAACCGATCTTTCCACCCAACTTCCCTCCACAACCGCCAATACCGTCACCTCCGCAAAGAGAGGCAATAGCAACACCAAACGCAGAGGTATCAACGCCACTAGCCATGGCTCAACCTGGGCTCTCTCCCAGCTTGGAGGAGATCGTGCGAATCGCCCATCAACAGGGCTATTCCGATGTGCACCTCGGCATTGGCGAAGTGCCTCGTTTTCGATCCCTTGGCGAGATGAAGAAAACAGATTGGCCTATTACCGATCTCGAAGTTTTTCAAGGCTGGTTGCAAGAAGTTCTCTCTGCTAATCAGATCGATGAGTTCTGCCAACGCAAAGAATTCGACGGCTCCCATGCCTTCACGTTTGTAAGAGTGAGGATCAACCTGCTCGATTGCTTGAAAGGAGCAGCGATGGTGCTTCGCATCATTCCTCAAACAATTCTCAGCCTTGAACAGCTACAACTTCCAGATGTACTCAAAGAGCTCTCATCCAAGCCGAAAGGACTTGTATTAGTAACCGGATCAACCGGATCAGGTAAAAGCACAACCTTGGCAGCAATGATCGATTGGATCAATCGAAACCAACCACGCCACATCCTCACCATCGAGGACCCCGTGGAGTTTGTGCATCAGAGCAATCAATCTTTAATCCGGCATCGAGAAGTAGGGCATCACACCCTTAAATTCCACAACGCACTGAAGGCCGCACTGCGGGAAGATCCTGATGTGATTCTGATCGGTGAGATCCGTGATCAAGAAACCCTGACCACTGCCTTAGAAGCTTCCCAAACAGGGCACCTGGTATTCGGCACCCTCCATACCAACTCGGCCATCAAGACAGTTGAACGAGTCCTAGGTATGTATGCCCCAGACGAACAAGAAAGCGTTCGTCGCTCAATTTCCGAATCACTGCTGGGGGTGATTTCCCAGGGATTGATCCGCACCACAGATAACAAGCGAGCCGCCTTCCACGACATCCTGATCAACACTGATGCCTGTAAGGACTACATCCAGCGTGGTGCCCTAGACGAAGTCGAGGAAATCATGGAGCGCAGTGGCTTTGATGGCATGGTCACCGCCAATCAATCACTACTGAATCTTGTTGAAGCTGGCCTAGTCGAAGCAGAGACAGCAATTGCCGCAAGCCTGAAGCCCAATGAACTGACACAGAGCCTTCGGGGAAGACATTGAAGCGCCTAATTCAACCAAGAAATTGAATCAGGAGGCATCACCAAGCGAAGCAACAACACGCTGATACCAATAATCAATCCCGCCATTGCCATACGGCCATTCCAAATCTCGGCCTGTGGAGTAAAGCCTCGACGCCAAGCATTTAGCTCTTCACTACTAACAGGCTCCGCGGAGGCACTGGAATCAATAGGAGATTCAGAAGCCATTGCTGGATTACGGACCACCTAAAGCTAATTGGCCCAATTCAAAATGGGGGGCGATCAAGGTACAAATCCTTGACTTTGTCTAAAGGCCATCGAGCTGCTACCCCTAGCTCAAGGGAGCTGAAACCACCCCCAGATGCCATGCGCTGCAACGCTGCTGCCCCAATCATCGCCGCATTATCCGTGCAAAAAGCAAGGGGAGCCGTATGCACTTCAATCCCTTGTTCTTGTCCACGCTGTGCCATCAACTCACGCAAGCGGCGATTGGCAGCTACGCCTCCAACCATCACCACAGCTTTTAGGCCCTGATCATTAGCGCAGAGCAAACTCCGCTCTACCAGCACCTCTGCAACCACTTGCTCAAAGCTGGCTGCCAGATCGGCCAGAGGCAAGCACTTGTCAGCCTCTGAAAGGGATTGCACCAAGCGCAGCATGGCGGTCTTCAATCCACTGAAAGAGAAGTCGTAGGGATGGAAGCCTCCTCCAGGCTTTGAAACTCGCCCTTTTGGCAGAGGAAATCTGCCTGAATCACCAGCCTCAGCCAACGCTTGAATAGCAGGGCCACCCGGATAATTCAGACCAAGCAAGCGTGCCACCTTGTCAAAGGCCTCTCCGGCCGCATCATCATGACTACGTCCGAGGCGTTGCATAGCACCCTCTGCACCAACTCGAATTAACTCGGTATGCCCTCCGCTCACAAGCAGAACTAAATAGGGCGGCCGTGGAGGGCGCTCAGCCAAGAGCACTGAAGCCAAGTGCCCCTCCAGGTGATGGATACCAAAAAACGGCAGCGCATGGAGAGCCGCCAAAACTCGGCCTGTAACCGATCCCACCATCAGGGCACCTGCTAAGCCAGGGGTCACAGTTGCCGCAACAGCATCGAGGCAAGCCATCGACTGCCCCGCTTCCAGCAATGCATTGCCTACGAGGTGAGGGAGAGCCTCGACATGTAAGCGAGAGGCAACCTCTGGCACCACACCTCCCCACTGAGCATGTTCCTCTACCTGAGAGGCGATGCAGCTAGCCAAAACTTCAAACCGACCGCCTTCAAAACGCAGCACTGCGGCGGCAGACTCGTCACAACTTGTTTCGAGGGCCAGAACCGTCGGCATTGTTGCGGGGCACCTCAATTAGATTTTATCAGTGACATCCTGCCGTTCCGGAGCAGGTCTAAAAGGAATCGAAACCAATGCGTCGTCTTTTCGCCGTTGTGCTCTCGGCCCTACTGATAATCGGCTTTGCACCCGTTGCCAAAGCTGACATAGCTGGCCTCACCTCTTGTGCTGAGAATGCCCGCTTTCAGCAGCGAGCCAGTGCTGCAGACACACCACAGGCCATCGCCCGTTTTGATCGCTACAGCAAATCCTTATGCGGCGATGACGGACTCCCACACGCTCTAATCCCTGCACCAACTGAGCCGTTTGCGATGTCCTCTATCCGCGGACATGAAGGCGAAATCATGATTCCAGGTGTGATCCACCTTTACATCCTTGGGATTATTGGCTGGGCTGGTCGCTCTTATCTCCATGCCATCAAAGCCAAAGGCCATAAGCAGGCCCTACACGATGAGATCCATATCGATACAACCTTGGCTTTCAATTGCATGCTTAGAGCAACTGCTTGGCCTTGGCTAGCACACGCCGAAGGCCAAAATGGCAGCCTGCGTGAGAGCGACAACAACATCACAGTTTCGCCTCGCTGAGCGAGATTCTCCTCTTAAACAACAACTCTCTTTCCCCCTACTCAAGATGAGAAAATTCTTCGAAAGCTTTCCAATGGTTGCCGTTCTCTGGGTGTGGCTCACTGCCGGCATGATTGTTGAATTCAACCGCTACTATCCAGACCTTCTCTTCCACCCAATGAGCTTCTGATCAGCTCAACATCAAATCAGCAAATAACTGAATTGATGATTGGCTTCTGAACAATAAAAAAGCCCCCTAGGGGGCTTTTTTATTGACTGCTGTTACTAAAGAAAATTTTTGGGTGAATTTAGGTGGCTCGATTCAAGAACGCAGGCCCATCAAAGACTCCAGCTCCTGTACCGCAACCTGCAGATCATCATTAACGACCACTGCATCAAACTCCTTTTGAGCCATCAGCTCCTCCTTTGCTCTTACTAAACGACGCTGAATAGCCTCCTCTGTCTCTGTAGCGCGACCGCGAATACGTCGTTCCAGCTCCTCAAAACTAGGAGGAGCAAGAAAAATCTGAACAGCTTCTGGGAAACTACGCCGCACCTGCCTGGCACCTTCTAGTTCGATTTCGAGCAAAACTGGTCGACCCAATGAAAGCTGCTGCTGAACAGGTTTTCGCGGAGTTCCATACCGATTCCCGGCGAATTCAGCCCATTCCAGACAACCATCAGCCTGAACCAGATCAGCGAAGCGATCATGGCTGAGGAAAAAGTAATGCTCAGCCTCTATCTCTCCTGACCTAGGCACTCGAGTTGTCGCTGAAATAGAAAGCCAAATCTCAGGATGAAGCTCTAGAAGTTGCTTTACCAACGAACCCTTACCAACCCCACTGGGCCCTGTGATCACCGTGAGCTTGGCTTTCGCGGTGGATGGCGCCATGGATTGCATCGAATCGTCTCGCAGAGTAGGAAGGCTGCTTGCGATACAGGTAGCGAACATATCAATGGCCCCTGCAGCCCTACAGGCAATGGACATCTCAAGCTTGCGGGCTGTGCTTGCCGAGCTTCGCAACGAACTGCTGCCTAGCCGCTTCGAGAAGGTCCAACAACCAGAGCCTAATACCCTCCAACTTGGACTGCGCACACTCAAGGGCCTTGCATGGATTGAGTTCAGCTGGCGTGCTGATTGCCCCCGACTAGTACGCATTCCACCTCCCTCTCGCTTAGGGACTGGCAGCACTTTGGCCCAACAGATTCAACATGGACTGCGTCAGATGGCGCTTATCGAACTCAAACAGAATGGGTTTGAACGAGTGGTGGAATTCGGCCTAGCCCATCGACCCGGTGAACCGATCCGTCGCACTCTGGTTTTAGAGATCATGGGACGCCACAGCAACCTGCTGCTGCTTGATCATCAACGCCAGGTAATCACCCTTGGACGCCAGGTGCGTAGCCATCATTCAAGAGTCAGACCAATCGGAACCGGAGACATCTATGTGGCGCCTCCACCGATGCAAGGCATGGAAGCAAACTCCAAAGAATCGCTAAATCACTGGAGAGAAAGACTCTGCCTAGTGCCAATAAAGCTGCGCAAAGCTCTACAGCAGTGTTATCAAGGCATAAGCCCTGCCCTGGCGATGCAGCTGGCTGACAACGATGCACAAAAAGCAAGCTCCTTACTTGAGCTTTCAGTGCTGGAGATCACAGACAAGCAATGGCAACTGCTTTACCAGCGCTGGAGTCAATGGCTGATGTGTCTTGAAAAAGATCGCTTCAAGCTTGCCTTTGATGGTCCCAGCCCCTACCGCGTCTGGGACTGTGATATCTCCACGTCGTCTTCCCAACAAAGCGAAATCAGCCTCACTCTGGGGAGCTATTACCGAAAGCATCTTGACTGCCAAGCTCTCAATCAACTAGCCCAAGACCTCCAGAAAAGACTTGGCCAGTGGCGACAACGTGAACAGCAAGCCCTTGGCGAACAACAGTATCGACTCAATGAAACAAGCAAAAGCAACTCTCTTCAACAACAAGCAGACTCAATGCTTTGCCTCCCTTCACCAAGCAAGGATCTAATCAACCAAGCCCAAAAGCTCTACCGAAAGGCTCAAAAATTCCGCCGCTCAGTACCAATGCTGAAAGAACGGCTTGAACATCACCAGCAAAGGTTGCAGCTAATCCAAGGCAGTGAAATGTTTCTCGAAGATCTGCTCGCCGCAAACTGGGAAGAGCAGGGAGAGCGATTGATCCGGCTAAAGGAATTGCAGCAAGAGCTAGACGAGTTACTGATATCTCAATCAAGCAAACGCCAAAAGCGCAATCGTCGCAATCAACAGCCACCAAAACCCCTTGAATTAACCACTCCAGGAGGACTATTGATCCAGGTGGGCCGTAACCACCGCCAGAATGATTGGATCAGCCTGCACCAAGCACGCCCTGGTGATATCTGGTTTCACGCCCAGGAATGTCCTGGCAGCCATGTGGTGCTGAAGGCCTCAACTGGACTAGCAGAGGAGGCCGACCTGCAACTAGCTGCAGACCTCGCCGCTCACTTCAGCCGTGCCAAGGGTAATCATCGCGTCCCCGTGATAATGGTGCCCACCAGCAAGCTGCAGCGAATACCAGGAGCAGGGCCTGGAACCGTGCGATACCGGGAAGGCAGCGTTTACTGGGCTGAACCAGAGAGGGGGCGAAAACAACTCTCTGCTTAGAAGCTCTTAGTCTTATAGGAACCCAGCGGCGCCCATTCTGACCAGTCCTGATCAGCCCACAGGTTCAGTTCTGCCGCCCCCCGCTCCGATTCCCGTCGACCGGGGAGCCAAGAAACCAAAACCAACCCACGACGTGGAGATGCCTCTAGTTGACCACTTAGAGGAGTTGCGTCAAAGGGTTCTGCGCAGTCTGTTGTCTGTTGTTTTAGCAGCAGCAGCCTGCCTGCTTTTCGTGAAGCCGCTCGTACGTCTACTGGAAGCACCAGCAGGGTCAATCCGCTTTCTACAGCTTGCTCCAGGAGAGTTTCTGTTCGTATCAATCAAGGTGGCGGGCTACGCCGGTTTAACGCTTGCGCTGCCTTACATGCTCTATCAGGGTCTGGCATTCGTATTACCTGGCCTCACCAGCCGGGAAAGACGCTTGATTGCACCGGCAGTGGCTGGATCAGCGATTTTATTTCTAGCCGGACTGGCCTTCGCCTGGTGGGCACTAGCACCAGCAGCTCTCAAATTTCTAGTGAGTTACGGCGCCGATGTAGTCGAGCCACTGTGGTCAATCGAAAGGTATCTCGACTTTGTTCTATTGCTCATGCTGGCTACAGGCCTGGCATTTCAGCTACCTGTACTCCAGCTGATGTTGGGAATTCTGGGGTTATTGCGCTGGCAACCAATGCTGAAAGCCTGGCGCTGGGTAGTACTAGCAGCTGCCTTAGCAGGCGCTGTACTAACACCATCAACAGATCCGATCACAATGCTTCTGCTGGCCGGAGCCATTACAGCCCTTTTTCTGATTGGAGTTGGACTGGTAGCGCTAACAGATCAATTCAAGTCAGAAATTCCTGCAATCGACCAATCGCCTCCAACAGCAGACTGAAAATCCTCCCGAGCATGGTTTTTCTCCTCGAGCATGGTCTCTTCAGCAGTGCCAGCCAATGATCACCTCTGCACAGCCGTTACAACCAACTGATTAATAACCTCAAGCCGCTCGCCAAGGTGATTGCATTACGCCTATTCATCGAGGCAGGAAATGCTGCTCCATCAATGCCAGATCAGCTCCAAATAAAGGTGCTTCTGTCGAAACATCAATTAGATATCAAAGGGAATGCACCCGCAATCAGCAAAGCAATCAAACGCCTCTTCCAGCCCTAACGAAAAAGCAGCATCGTCCAGGTTTTAGCTAAAGCACATATTCGTGCCACCACAGCGATGAAAAGCCTAGTCGTTGCAAAGCGTGACAGGCCCTTCACAGTCCATAATGGTCTCCATACTGCGCAGATCAAACATCTGTCATGACACAAATGACCTCGAGTGATGTGCCCGGGATGGGTCGTAGGCAGTTTTTGAACCTACTGACTTTCGGTTCAATCACTGGCGTTGCGCTTGGGGCCCTTTATCCAGTGGTGAATTTCTTCATCCCTCCTCGTGCCGCTGGAAGCGGAGGTGGCACCAGTGCCAAGGATGAACTTGGCAATGCGGTCACCGCAAGCGGCTGGCTGGCTAACCATCCAGCTGGTGACCGCAGCCTTGTTCAGGGACTAAAAGGTGACCCCACCTACTTAATTGTCGAGGGTGAAGACGCCATTGGCAGCTACGGAATCAACGCCATCTGCACCCACCTCGGCTGCGTAGTGCCTTGGAACAGCGGCGCAAACAAATTCGTCTGCCCCTGTCACGGCAGTCAATACAACGCCACCGGCAAAGTCGTAAGAGGGCCCGCTCCCCTATCACTTGCACTGGCCAACATCGCTGTCGAGAATGACAACGTTTTTGTGAGTCAGTGGAGCGAAACGGACTTCCGCACGGGGGAAAAGCCCTGGTGGACCTGATCTGATCTAATCGCCAAACGCACCATCGTCGTTCCACCCCTCCTCTCCCCTGGCATCATGCGTCGCCTCATCCCCATCCTTCTCGGCTCCCTAGTTCTCAGTTTCTCAATTCTGTTGGCACCCGCTGCTAGCTGGGCCTATCCCTTCTGGGCTCAACAGAATTACGAGACCCCTCGTGAAGCTACCGGCAAGATTGTCTGTGCGAATTGCCACCTAAGCAAGAAGACCACTCAGGCGGAAGTACCCCAATCGGTGCTGCCTGACAGCGTCTTCAAGGCAGTAGTAAAAATCCCCTACAAAGCCGACACAACAGAAATTGGCGCCGATGGCAGCAATGTGCCTCTCCAGGTGGGTGCAGTTGTAATGCTTCCTGATGGTTTCAAACTGGCCCCACAAGATCGTTGGAGCGAAGATATAAAGGAAGAAACCAAAGGAGTCTTCTTCACTCAATACAGCGAAGATAAAGACAACATCATCCTAGTCGGACCTCTGCCAGGTGAGAAAAACAAAGAGATAGTCTTCCCAATACTTTCTCCTGACCCTGCTACTGACAGCAACATTCACTTCGGCAAATACTCAATCAACGTTGGTGGCAACCGTGGCCGTGGCCAAATTTTACCTACTGGTGAAAAGACCAATAACAATGCTTTCATCGCAACTGAAGCCGGAGTAATTACAGATATCAAGCCGGGTGACAAAGGAGAAAGTGTGATCAAGCTGAAAACAGAAAGCGGCAAAGTGATCACTGAAACCATCCCAGCCGGGCCAAGCCTACTTGTAAAAGTTGACGACAAAGTGGATGAAGGAAGTGCACTAACTAATGATCCAAATGTTGGTGGCTTCGGCCAACTCGATACTGAGGTAGTTCTGCAGAATCCAATAAGAATCTATGGACTCTTGGCATTCTTTGCAGCAGTTTCTCTATCTCAAGTCTTGCTGGTGCTTAAGAAGAAGCAGGTGGAGAAAGTACAAGCAGCTGAGGGAATCTGATACCCATTAGTCACTACTCAATGGACGCCTTGATCGCGACCTTCACCTCCCCAGGGCCCGAGCTTTTCCAGCACGGGCCCTTTGCCTTGAGGTGGTATGGATTACTAATTGCTATCGCTGTATTAATTGGTCTAAATCTCTCCAGTCAACTCGCCCGTCAACGAAGCCTTGAGCAGGGCTTAATCAGTGATTTACTACCTATTCTCATACTGGCAGCCCTTATTGGTGCGCGAATCTATTACGTCGCCTTTGAATGGAGGATTTACAGCAATGACTGGTGGGGAATTTTAGCCATCTGGAATGGTGGCATCGCCATTCATGGTGCACTGATAGCCGGCACCATTGCTGTGGTGCTTTTCTGCCGTTGGCGATATCAATCCTTCTGGGATGTTCTTGATGTGCTCGTACCCTCTGTTGCCCTGGGTCAGGCAATCGGACGCTGGGGCAACTTCTTCAATTCAGAAGCATTCGGCGTGCCCACCGATCTTCCTTGGAAGTTATTCATCCCTTACGAGGTCAACGGGGTTCTCAGGCGACCTGAGGGTTTTATGAATGAGCAATACTTTCACCCCACTTTCCTATACGAGTCTCTTTGGAACCTTGTTGTCTTTAGCTTGCTAATAGTGCTTTTCTATCGCGGTAGTAAAGGCTTGATGAAGCTTCCGAGCGGAGCATTGAGCTGCATCTATCTAATTGCTTACAGCTTCGGCAGATTCTGGATCGAAGGACTACGCACTGATCCCCTCTGCCTTGGCGCCCTACCACCTGCTTGCGAAGGGGGAGTGCGCATTGCCCAACTAATGAGTATGGCGATGTTGGCAATTGGAGTTATTGGCCTCTGGTGGCTATATGGCCGCAAAAAGAAGCTGCCAGACCCTGGTAGACCCAGATCTTTAACAACATGAGCAAGCTCTCCATCGTTGGTGCAGGTCCAGGAGCCCCTGATCTGCTGACCCTGCGTGCGGCCGAACATATCAAGCAAGCTGAGGTGCTTGTTTGGACCGATTCTTTGGTTTCACCAGAGATTGCGGCATTAGCTCCAGACTGCTGTGAACGCATACCCACCAGCTCTTTAACTCTCGAGGAAGTCCTCCCCCTGCTAATTGAACGAACCCGAAGTGGAAAGCGGGTGGTGCGTCTTCACGATGGAGATCCCTGTCTTTATGGAGCCCTCTCCGAACAAATCTGTGGTTTGGCGGACGCCGAAATTGAGGTAGAAGTCGTGCCTGGACTAAGTGCCTACCAAGCAACAGCCGCGGCTCTAAAAGCAGAGCTAACAATCCCTGGCCTTGTCCAAACCATTGTTCTAAGCAGAGCGGCAGGGCGCACCGGCATGCCTGATAGTGAAAGCCTCAATCATCTGGCATCAATAAAAGCCTCTTTGTGTCTCTACCTCAGTGCACGCCATGTGGAGGAAGTGCAGGCCACACTGCTGCAACACTATTCAGCTGACACACCAGTAGCTATTGGCTACAGGGTTAGCTGGCCCGATCAATGGTTAAAAGTAGTTCCTCTTGAACAAATGGTCTCCGCTACCCGTGAACGTGAACTTATACGCACCACCCTTTATGTGATTAGTCCGGCCTTAGCAGCAGGGAAACAACGCTCGAAGCTTTACTCGCCAGACCACAAGCATCTATTTCGCCAAAAAGGCTATAGATAGTGGTTTAAAATCCCATAGTGCGGGCGATTAGCACAGTGGTAGCGCACTTCCTTCACACGGAAGGGGTCGTGGGTTCGAATCCCGCATCGCCCATGGATTTCAGTGCCAAATAATTCCTTAAAGGGCTAATAGTGACTAATGAAGCCTTAGTGATCTCATATACATTGAAGCCAATGATGCCTGACAAGTTCATCACTCCCACCTAAGGTCATCTTCAAGTAGGTCAACACTCCCCTGCCTTAATGCTGGAGCCTCCCCACGACCTCCTGAGTGATCAAATGCACTCAGAGCAAATCTCCACACCATTGATTCAGGTTGGAGCTGTGCTTAGAGAAGCCCGTGAATCCAAGGGGTCTTCAATCGCAGAGATTGCCGAAAGCCTTCGCATAGGCCAAGAGCAACTGCTTGCTCTGGAGATGGGAAATAAAGACCTGCTACCTGAGCCTGTATTCATCCGAGCCATGGTGCGACGGGTTGCTGAACGGCTCGGCCTCGATGCAACTCCCCTAGTTGAGCATCTTCAAGTTCTCAATATATCCAGCCCAAAAAAACCAGGCCCCTCAAAAGGGAAGGCTGCTCGTTCAGGTCTACGAATACTTCCTGCATTGGCCTATTTAGGTGGATTGATTGGAATAACTGCTGCAGGGCTAGCGATCATCTATCACAACAGCCCCAGCACCTTTAACCGCATCAAGAGAAGCTTCAACAACACCGCCGGAGGCGCCATCTCTTGGTCGTCGACTAAATCTAGTGATCTGCAGGTTGAACCTAATAAAGACAAGCCTTTCACTCCTCAATCTGCAGTTGAATCAAGCGACCAAACTTTGTCATCATCATCTCCCACACCACCTACAAATAAAACCGCGAACAAAATCAAGAAATTTCAACTGAGCAGTAAAAAACCCAGCTGGGTATCTATCCGCAGTGCTGAAGGCAAAATCATCTTTGCAGGCACCCTGACTGAACCGCTTAGCTATCGCTCAGATGAAAAAGTAGAAATCCATGCCGAGAGTCCTGATCTGATCCTGATAAGCCGCAATGGCGAAAATCCAACTCCTCTAAGCACAATCAAAGATATGCACTGGCATAAATCAACCAGAAACAACAGCAATCGCTAACTCAATAAAGTTCAATCGGGCACGACTACCTTCATGGTCACTCCAGTTGCTTCTTGCACAACTGAAGCACAGCTCTTCAAGCTCCATTGTTCGAGGCCGAGGTTCTGATTCAATTGCTCAGGCACTAACTCAAAAACGACCTCGTCAAGGGTGGATTCAACTCTGATTGCGGCCACCACCGGATCTGGGCGACGATCTATAGCGGTAGCGAGTCGCAACAACAAGGCCATCTCGGCAGCGGTACGACGATGTTTGCGAGTCGCCAAAGCCTGCCACTCCTCATGACGCTTCTTAGGAAGGCTGCGACGGTGGTAACGAGCGATAGCCGCCACCATCAAGTGCTCTGCTTCCGAGTAACCAAGTAACTCGCCATGACGTATGAGATACCAGGAATGCTTGTGATAAGCGCTCAGATTGATGTGCTGACCACAGGCATGCAACATCGCCGCAGCCCAAAGCAAATCCCTACCGCCGCCGTCGTCTTGATGCAGAACGCCTCGTGTTTGGTCGTAGATGCTCAGAGCATGGCTCGCTACACGCTCTGCACGACGATGATTAACGGCAAAACGCTGCACCTGATGAATCACAGTGCGCTGTCGAATACTGCTCTGGAAGCTGAAGCGATCCTCCAACAGCCCATGCCTGAGCATCCAGTCAACGATTAACCCCTCCCTTAAAGCCCTTTCGCTGAGAACCAACTCATCGGCAGCGAGCATCCGCATGGCGGTCTGAAGAATCAGCGCACCCGGAACAATGATCTCGGCACGGCGATCATTGATCGGAGTTAGAGCACGACGCTGCTCTGGGGTCATCAAGATCAGCTTGTCAACCAAGCGATCAAGTCGCTGCCGCGAAAACCGAAATCCATGCAATTTCAATGGAGGCCTTTCTTCTTCGCTTGCCACCAACGCGCCAATAGCCATAGCAGTTCCGCTGGTCGCAACCATTACGGGACTTTCTCCAGACTTGATACGGCGGCACACCTTGTCAACAGCTGGCTCTAAAGAGCCCTGAATGAAGGTCTGCAAAAAGGCACGCCGATGAGAAGGTATTGGGTCATGTTTTATAAAGTCCCTATGCAATCGCACCGCACCTACGCGGGTACTTGTCAAAGCCAGAGCATCGCGACCATCAGCAAGGATCAGCTCTGTAGAGCCGCCACCGATGTCGAGCAAAAGATGGGGGCGCTCCCCAAAAGGCATCCCAGACAAGACACCTAAATAAATCAATCGTGCTTCCTCAGCACCGCTCAATAGATCCACTTCAAGGCCAAGCTGATCTTGAATCCGTTGCAAAAAATCCCGCCCATTAGGAGCCTCACGCACGGCGCTAGTGGCTGATGCAACCACTTGCTCCACCTGATGACTTGCCGTTAGATCCTTAAATCGTTTCAACGTCTCAAAAACCCGCTCCATAGCGGCTTCCGTCAGCTCTCCAGAATCCGGATCACGCTCCCCAAGTCTTGTGGTTGATTTCTCTGCCAGATCGATACTGAAGGTATGCAGTGAGGGATCGACTGACGCAACAAGAAGATGAGTGGAGTTGGTGCCGATATCAATAGCGGCAACGTTGCGGAGCTCTCGCTCAGAACGAAGCTGACCAGCACTAATAAACCTGGTCTCCTCTGGCTCGACATCAACCACACCAGTAGGCAATGGCTCGACACCTGGCATGAACTACAGGAGCCTGGAACACGTCCACTTTGCCATCAGCCAACGAAGTCTGGAGGTCCTTCCCTAGGGTTCTTCAAACCCAGAAACCCGTGACCAGCAGATCCGCCTCCAATAGCTTGAGGCAGTGGCTAGAGCTGCTGCGATGGCACAAACCCAGCGGTCGACTAATCCTGCTAATTCCAGCAGGCTGGAGCCTTTGGCTAATACCTAACGCACCACCAACGGCAGAACTGATCAGCCTGATCGCGATTGGTGGCCTAATGGTGAGCGGCGCTGGTTGCATTGCCAATGATCTCTGGGATCGTCGCATTGATCGTCAGGTAGAGCGCACCAGACAAAGACCACTAGCCAAGGGCAGCATTCGAATTTCCACTGCTGTGGGCCTATTGCTGCTGCTGTTGCTGCTCAGTCTTCTAGTTGTGGTCTCCCTACCAACAGCAAGCCGTGGCCTCTGCCTGGGACTAGCAGTTCTGGCCTTACCTCCGATCCTGCTATACCCCTCCGCCAAACGCTGGTTTGCCTATCCCCAAGCGGTGCTGGCCCTCTGCTGGGGGTTTGCCGTGTTGATCCCCTGGGCTGCAAGTCAGGCCAATCTGAGCGGAGGCTGGCCACTAATCGGCTGCTGGTTGGCCACTTTGATGTGGACGTTTGGCTTTGACACGGTTTACGCCATGGCAGATCGTCGTGATGACGCAAACCTGGCCTTAAAAAGCAGTGCCCTGAGTTTGGGGAGCAATGCTCTTAAAACTGTCGCTTTGAGTTATGCATTGGCCTGCACAGTTTTGGCTACTGCAGCAGTGAGCGCAGGAGTGAGTTGGACCTTTTGGCCCTTCTGGCTGATAGCAAGCATCGGCATGCAAAAGGAAACGTGGGCCCTGCGCGGTTCAAATCAACCAATGACTACCTACGGGCAGCACTTTCAACATCAAGTATTACTAGGGGCCATGCTGCTAATCGGCTTGATCCTTGGGCGAATCAGCTGAATCATGATGCAGCTGCGATCTGAACTCATCACACCAGCTCTTCAACGTGGCGATGAGGTGATCACAGTGGCTGCAAGTTCAGCACTAGAGGATGAGCAATCACTGCTTGCAGGCCTCAATATCCTTGAGGAATGGGGATTGATCTGCCGTCCTCAGCGCGTGAATCAACGTCGCTGGGGCTACCTAGCGGGCAATGATGCCAGCCGCCAGAACGATCTAAACCCTGAATCCCCTGCTGCTCTAATGGCTTGTGCTCGCGGTGGCTGGGGAGCTGCACGTTTACTGGAATACCCCCAAACCTGGCAACCAGGCTGGCTACTGGGGTTTTCAGATGTCACCGCCCTGCTATGGGCAAGGCTGGCTGCAGGGTTCGACGGCTGCGTTCATGGCCCCTTGCTTACCACTCTTGCCAGCGAACCCGCCTGGAGCCAAGCCCGGCTGCATGATCTTCTCTTCGGCAAACAAATTCCAGACCTTGAAGGGCAGCCCTGGATGAATGGAGTGGCTAGCGGCCCATTGGTGGTCGCCAATCTCACAGTGGCGTCACATCTGCTGGGGAGTAGCCATACACCCGATCTAAATGGCGCAATCTTGATCCTGGAAGATGTGGAAGAAGCGCCATATCGCATCGATCGCATGCTGACCCACTGGCGCCTCGCGGGACTACTGCAAGGATTGGCTGGGCTCGGATTTGGCAGTTTTAAGGGGTGTGAAGCACCTGAACAGATGCCTGGGGATCAAACCTTCCAGCTTGAGGAAGTCCTCAAAGAACGCAGTGCTGATCTTGGGATCCCTGTCGTAGGGAAGCTCCCAGTTGGTCATTGCTGCGGGAATGCTGCCTTATCACTGGGACGAAAAGCCCAGCTTGATGGCAACCATGGCCGACTAATGCTTCTGCGCTGATTCTAAGTATTTCAATGATCAATAAAGCAGGGGACTTGTCAGCAACAACAGATCAAAGTACGCTAAATATTCAGAATGTCTACAAAGAGAATGAATGAGTAATTGCCCTGACAAAAAGTGGATTATCTTTAAAAAATATCATATGCTCAGCACCTCTCGTACACAACATGACTGGCTCTCATAGAAGCATCATCCATCAGCAATTTATCGAGATTATTTAAACCTGACGGAATTATTTCCACCTATTAGCCAAACAAAAACCAACAATATTTCCCAACCTAGTCCTTATTACAGCCAGGCAATAAATAAAATCATTAGAGCTCTAGAGACCTTTCGCATGGCCGCCATGAAAACACTTTAGCTGACCTGCCAAGACAAAATGGAATCAACACTATTCAAGAGCTCTTCAGAGGAAAACTCTTATCCGAGCCTTTAGACACTAGCTAAAGATAGACAGCATAAAGGCTGCCGAACAAAGGAGGTCTTGGCATTACATTAAACATAGGAGTAGCTGGGGATAACCAACACCCTCATCATAGATAGATTGCTAGTTACGCATTGCTGAACTTATTAAACTACACAAGAACATCATTCTCAACTCCCCAAATAGCTTGAAGAGCAGCAATATCAGTACTGGAGAACCAGTAATCCCAGCCGTCAGGGCTCATGTTATATGACATCACTGTGTCATCAGTATTCCAGCTGCCATTGAAGGGGTCTTGATTAGGATGAGATAAGCCAAGCGCATGACCTATCTCATGAACAATTGTATTTCTGTCATAGTCATTTAATGCAGGCGAGTTGTCAGTGTCCTTCCATAAGACATCAAACCATGCGAAACCACCTCCGTATCTTCCACCCTTAGACATAGCTTGTCCTACTAACGGATCATCGCCCCAATCACTAACATAATCAACTGAATAGATATCAATCTCAGTGCCATGGTATGTATATTGCCGCTGAAAGTCTAAATCGATCAAAGGATCAAGCTTGTTGAATATATCCTCAATAAAAGCCACTTCTGCTATCGAATGGCCACTACTGTGATACCAAGTATCCAGCGAGTCATTTGCTTCTTGCAAATAATCCCATCCAAATGATTTATCAATATAGTAATTAAGGATTTCATCTCCATCATTCAATACAGCATCACGAGTGTGATCATAGATGTGAGCACCTGAGCTACCAGGGATCTCAGCAAGAAGAGCATCAGCAGAAAGCTTCCTTGTAGCTGAGTCAGGAAGCTCAGCCACAGGCAATGTCGCTGAGTCAGGAAGCTCAGCCACAGGCAATCTCCCTGACATACAGAAGAGGCAATTACAACCTCCACCTGGAAGGCTGGTCATTTCACCTATAAGCTCATCATCAATCAAGCATCATCTTTTCGTACAATTAATTTACCTTATTCGTCCAAGCGAAAGATTGACATCATTCAACATATTTCTTTATAGTGGCATTTGCAATACAATCAGTGCGCAGGTTTGCAAATACGTAAAGCTCACACTTTTGGCAAACTTTTTCCTAAAAGAAGCCTAGCCATCGCTTAGAACCATTTGATCACACAAGGGGGCCCCAGCGACTACGAATTAGGCAGGAATAGATAAATGAAGCACCTCATCCATCAAGCCGCTAAGTAAAAACCACTTAAGATTAGAGCTGGTCACTAAATTATCTGACAGGACCAACACATAAAGATTACAATCCCAAAGCTACTAATACACAAAAAACAGG
>MPLU02111707.1_pt1 | contig 20532 bp, 17 predicted proteins | sample 1617381 | NCBI WGS metagenome assembly MPLU02 (sample SAMN05944801, study PRJNA350692) | marine metagenome | biome: marine; feature: ODZ; material: water; isolation source: 90 m water sample filtered on 0.2 um supor filter | place: Pacific Ocean | collected 2012-04-08 | depth 90m m
ACACGCAGTCGGATCCACCGGATCTTCCTGGAGAAGGTGCTGGGGGTCCACCGCGACAAGGACCTCCCCCGCTTCGCCCGCACCACCTTCACCGCCTGGGCTACTCGACGCGGCCTCGTCAAGGACGATCCGACCGAGGGTGAAGCCGTTCTCTTTCCGACCTGTTACGTGGAGCACAACGAACCCGAGGTCGGACACGACACAGTTGCCGTGCTGGAACGCAACGGCGTGGACCTGACATGTGAGAAGGGCCTGGCCTGCTGTGGCATGCCTGCCTGGGAGTCGGGCGATCTCGACACCCTTCGGGAACGGGCCACCACGAACCTCAACCGACTCGAGCCCCACGTCGACGCAGGCAAGAAGGTCGTGGCCATCAATCCGACATGTTCGATGATGCTTCGCCGCGAGTACCCCGAACTAGTGGCCCCTGAGGACCGGGAACGGGCCCAACGCCTGGCCGACGCGGTGTCGGACCCGGCGGAGTTCCTGTGGTCGATCCGCGACGAGGACCGTTTCGACGACCGGTTCGCCTCGACCCCGGGCAGCGTCGCCTACCACGCCCCGTGCCACCTCCGAACCCAGGCCGTGGGCTTCAAGGGCCGGGACCTGCTACGAAAGATCCCGGGTGTGAAACCGTCCACGACCATGGAGTGCTGCGGCCACGACGGTACGCACGCCATGAAGGTTGAGGGTTTCGAAGCCTCGGTCCGGATCGGAAAGAAGGCCTTCGACGGGCTCGCTGCACCGAATGCCGAGGTCTGGGCCACCGACTGCCCGCTGGCCGCACTCCAGTTCAGCCAACACGCTGGAAAGCGACCCATGCACCCGATGTCGATCCTGGCTCGGGCGTATGAGCCGGACGGATTCCCCACGCCCGTGGCTCCACCCGCGGAGCCAGTTGCCGACGAGACAGGCGCGCCATGACGGACTACCCAGCCCCAGCCCCCCACCATGTCCGGCGTGACGAAATCCTCGACTGGCAGACCTACGCCGACAATCGGGATGCCGTCCGCGCCGAGGTGATGACCGTCAAGGCGGTTCGCCGGATCCATCTCGGCGAACACCTCACGTTCCTGTTCGAGAACCACGACACGATGCGCTACCAGGTCCACGAGATCATGCGGGCCGAACGGATCGTGCGCGAGACCAGCATCCACGAGGAGCTCGAGACCTACAACGGGATGCTCGGCGGCGCCGGCCAGCTGGGATGCGCCCTGCTCATCGAGATCGAGGACGAGGCCGAACGCCGGCCCCTGCTCGAAGCCTGGCTGGGCCTCCAGGAGTGCCTGTATGCCGAGACCGCCGATGGTTCTCGCATCTACGCCGAGTTCGACCCGACCCAGGTAGGTCGTGGTCGACTGTCCGCAGTGCAGTACCTGAACTTCTCGCTCGAGAGCGGACCGGTTCGGTTGGGCAGCGACTTTGCGGCGCTCGAACTGACGGTTGACCTCACCGAGGCCCAGCGGGCCGCTCTGGCCGCCGATCTGGCGGCCACCCGGCCCTGAGGGAACTGCCGGCCGGGAGTGCCCGCGCAGGAGCTTCTGATCGGGGTTCCTGCTAAAGGCCGGCCATGATCTCAGCGTAGGAATCCAGCAGGGGCAGGACTTCGTCACGGGGAGCGGACGGCACAGCGAACGCCGCTCGCTCGATGCCGTGTTCGGCTAGATCAGCGAGCACGCCGGCATCGGCGGGCGCGTAGTAGATCGAAATCTCCAACTCATCGGGGTCCCGCCCCGCCTCGGCACATGCCTCGGCCCGTAGCGCGGAGAGTTGGGCGCCGTCCACCGCGGTCCGGCCGCCGATGGGAATCCAGCCGTCGCCATAGGCCACGGCCCGACGAAGTCCACCCGGGGCCACCCCGCCGACGTGGATCGGCGGATGGGGTCGCTGGACCGGCTTGGGATTCTGGTACGTGGCGTCAAAATCGACCTGGTCCCCGTGGTATTCGGCAGGGTTCCCGGCCCACAGGGCTTTCATGGCCTCGACCCGTTCACGCATCAGTCCGAATCGGCGGTCCGGGTCGGTCCCGTGGTCGGCCATCTCCTCGAGGTTCCAACCGGCGCCCACCCCGAACAGCACGCGACCACCGGAGAGCACGTCGAGGCTGGCCACCTCCTTGGCGGTGTGGATCAGGTCACGCTGGACGACGAGCGCTATGCCGGTGCCCAACTTCAACGTCTTGGTGGTGGCTGCCATGGCGCCGAGCGTCACGAATGGATCGAGAGTGTCGTAGTACATCTGCGGGAGGTCCGATCCGCCTGGCCACGGCGACTCCCGGGATGCCGGAATGTGACTGTGCTCGGCCAGCCAGACCGACTCGAAGCCACGTTCCTCCAGGGCGACGCCCAGTTCGACGGGACTGATGGCGTACTCGGTGGGAAAGAAGCAGGCTCCGAAGTGCATGTTGCGGAAACCTAGATCCCCCGACCACCAACGACGGTGACCGTTGGTTCGTCCGGCAAACCACCCGGGAACCGCCGCGGAGAGTGCCTGACTTGATTCTCTGATAACAACGGTTATTATCGTGTGATGGCCGACTCACCCAGTTCCCACACCGGGAGCGAACTCACGGACCGTCTGCTGCAAGCGGCGGCTGAGGTGTTCGCCGAAAAGGGCTACGAAAAGGCTGGCGTCGCCGAGATCGCCCGCCGAGCCGGCGTAACCACCGGCGCCATCTACAACCGCTTCGGCGGCAAGGCCGAACTCCTCCTCGAAGCCGCCGACCACCACATGCCCGGCTCGCTCGACACGGTGCTCAACAGCAGTGGGAGCGGCTCGGCAACCGAGGTGCTGTCCCGGCTCGGCGACCACCTGCTCGACGACCTGGACGGCGGCCACGGGCTGTTCCTCGAAGCCGTGGTGGCCGCCCGTCGCGACCCCGAGTTGGCTGACCGCCTCCGGTGTCGGGTGACCGACGAGGACCGACGGCTTGGCAAGATCGTCAGCGAGGGCACCAGCGACGGACTCCTGGACCCGGGCCTCGACGAGCAGGCGGTGGTCCGGCTGGCCCACGCCATCGGCTTCGGGATGCTGCTGACCCGTTCGATGGGCCTAGACCTCCCCGAGCCCGACAACTGGCACGCCGTCATCGACCGGGTCCTGGCCGGACTGGCGCTCCCCACCGAGAACTTTCCCACCGACGATTCCCTGACCGGAGACCAGACATGACGATCACCCAGGACGATGCCGCTACCTCGAGTGGCGGGTCCCCAGTTGAGGGACCTTCCGACGGCGCTACCGCTTTCGACCAGCTCATCGACAAGGTCCGGGCCGAGTTCGACACCCAGTTCACATGGGATTATGAACGCGGTCGGGACGGCCTGAACCGCCTCTACGAGAAGGCCAAGCGGTCCCAGTGGAACGTCAGCGACGACCTGGACTGGTCGATCGACGTGGACCCGGAGAGGATGGTCCGCCTCCAGGCCGAAACCACCGGAATTCCGGCCGGGTTCCCGGCCCGCAGCCTGCTCGACGTCAAGGGCTCCCCCGTCGCCTCATGGAACGACGACCAGTGGGTCGACTTCGCGGTCAACTCCCAGTGCGCGTCGCTCAGCCAGTTCCTGCACGGGGAGCAGGGCGCCCTGCTCTGTACGGCCCGTCTCGTCGAATCGGTCCCGTGGATCGAGGCCAAGTACTACGGCTCCACCCAGGTGGTCGACGAAGCCCGCCACGTCGAGGCGTTCGCCCGGTATCTCGACGAAAAGATGCCCACCACCTACCCGATCAACGAAAACCTGAAGTCGCTGCTGGACTCGGTACTAAGCGATGAACGATGGGACCTTGTCTACCTCGGCATGCAGGTGGTGATCGAAGGCCTGGCCCTAGCCGCCTTCGGCATGATGCTGGGCACCACCCAGGAGCCGCTACTCAAGAATCTGCTGCGCTACGTGATGTCCGACGAGGCCCGCCACGTGGCCTTCGGGATCCTCTCGTTGCAGGAGATCTACGCCGACCTCTCAGCCGACGATTTCCGGCTCCGCCAGGAATTCGCCTTCGAGGCCTGCAACCAGATGCGCCGCCGCACCCTGAACGCCGAGTTGTGGCCCAGCTACGGCATCTCCAACGAGGAGATCGAGGCCCTGCTGCCCGACCAGAACTCCCAGCAGAAGTTCCAACAGTTGCTGTTCTCCAAGATCGTCCCCAACTGCAAGAAACTGGGCCTGCTCGACCATCGAGACGGCTGGCTGCGCGAGCGCTTCCAAGAGATGAACATCATCCAATTCGAGGACTGGGAGAACACCGCCGAAGCCCTCGACCTCGACGGACCGGTAGCCGACCGGGAACTCGACGATGCCGCCAACCGAGCCTCATTCGACCCGGATGCCCTGCAGGGCGTCGAGGTCATCGACACCCCAACCCACTGACCGGTCCCAGACAGCCCGCCCCAGAAAGCAGGAGTAGCCATGACCACCACCGAGAACCCCTCCCCCGAAGCCGCAGCCATGGCTGAGATGAACACGGAGAACATCAGCGACGCGGCATTCGACTTTCGGGCGTACGCCAACGACCCAGACCGGATCACCGACTTCTCCCGCAGCAACGACGACGTCCATTCGCTGATCAGCGTGGTCGAAGACAACGCTGACGCCATCTTCACGTGGCGCTACGACAAGGGAGAGCGGGCCGCCCTCGACAAGCTCTACGAGAAGGCCAAAACCTCCCAGTGGAACGGTCAGACCGACCTGGACTGGTCGATCGACGTTGATCCCTACGCCGTGCTGGCTCCCGCCGACCCCGCCGAGGTGGCCTACTTTGCCGACAATCCCGATTCACCGCTCCACAAGCTCAACGAGGACGAGTGGCTCGAGGTGGGTGTGGAGTCCATGAACTGGAGCCTCAGCCAGTTCATGCACGGTGAGCAGGGTGCCCTGTTGTGCACGGCCAAGATCGTCGAGACCGTTCCGTGGATCGACGCCAAGTACTACGCGGCCACCCAGGTGGTAGACGAGGCTCGCCACGTCGAGGTGTTCGCCCAGTACCTCGACCAGAAGCTCGGGGGCATCAAGTACCCGGTCAACACCCACCTCAGCGCCCTGCTGGACGACATTCTCGAGGACAGCCGCTGGGACATGACCTACCTGGGCATGCAGATCATGGTGGAGGGCCTGGCCCTGGCTGCCTTCGGATTCATGCACCAGACCACCGAGGAGCCACTACTCAAGAAGTTGCTGCGATACGTGATGTCCGACGAGGCCCGGCACGTGGCCTTCGGGGTACTCAGCCTCCAGGAGGTCTACCAGGAGCTCACGGTGGCCGAGTTGCGCGACCGACAGGAGTTCACCTTCGAGGCGGCGCTGCGCATGCGGGACCGGTTCATGCGCCAGGAGGTCTGGGAGCGCATGGGCGTACCCGTCAAGGACATGGTCAAGTTCAGCCTCGAGATGCCCGATGAGATGCGACTGTTCCAGAAGATGTTGTTCTCCAAGATCGTCCCCAACTGCAAGAAGTTGGGGCTCCTGGATGCCGGCGACGGATGGCTACGCGACCGGTTCACCGACATCGGGGTAATCGAGTTCGAGAACTGGGTCGACACCAGCGAAGAGTTCGCCGACCTCGACGAGGTGTCCAAGGACCGGGAGATGGCTGAGGGCTAGTCCCCGTTGCTGGCGTTCTCGTGGTGACGGATCACCTCGTCGATAACGAACCGCAGGAACTTCTCGCTGAACACCGGATCAAGACCGGTTGACTCGGCCAGCTCGCGCATTCGCTGCACCTGGGACGCTTCACGCTCAAGATCAGCGGGCGGCATGTCGACTGCAGCCTTGTGGGCGCCGACCTTCCGGGTCACCTTGAACCGTTCGGCCAACAGGTGGATGAGCGCGGCATCGATGTTGTCGATGCTCGATCGGTACTCGTCCAGCGTCTCGTCTCGTTCGGCCTGTCCCACCCACCGGATCGTAGGGCCTCCGACACGACAGCCGGTGACCTGTTTCCTGTGACCGGGCCCAGTCCCGGGAACGGACCGCGGCCCACCCGCGCCTACTCTCGGGTGACGCCAAGGGTCGACGACCCGCTCCACCATTTCGCCGGAGGAACCCTGCATGCAGATCCCGCTGACCATCGCCGACCACCTCCGCCGGGCAGAACTCGTCTACGGAGACCGGGTCGCCTTCGTTGACGAGCCGGACCAGGTGGCCGCCCCACTGCCCGACCTGACCTATCGCCGGGTAGGCGAACTGTCCCGGGCCATGGCCGCCGGCCTGGACCAGATGGGCCTGGACCTGGGGGCCCGGGTGGCCATGGTGAGCCACAACGCTTCTCGCCTGCTGGTCTTCCTGTTCGGCACCAGTGCCTTCGGTCGGGTCGGCGTGCCCATCAACTTCCGCCTCAATGCCGAGGAGGTGCAGTACATCGTCGACCACTCCGGCGCTGAGGTCCTGATCATGGACCCCGAGTTGGAGGCCGACCTGGGTGATGTGAAGGTCGGTACCCGTCTACTGGCCGGCGAGGAGTCCGACTCGCTGTTCCTGGAAGGCGTCGAGCCGCGCCCCTGGACGCCCGACGAGAATGCCACGGCGACCATCAACTACACGAGCGGCACCACGGCCCGACCCAAGGGCGTCGAGATGACCCACCGCAACCTGTGGCTGAACGCTGCGGTATTCGGCTGGCAGACCGGCGTGAACGACCGGGACGTGTACCTCCACACGCTGCCCATGTTTCACTGCAACGGCTGGGGCATGCCCTACGCCATGACCGGCATGGGCGGGAAGCACATCGTGCTCCGCAAGGTCGACGGCCACGAGATCCTGCGACGTATCGCCGAGCACGGGGTGACCCTCCTGTGTGGTGCGCCCGCCGTGCTGGCCGCCGTGCTGGACGCTGCGGCCGACTGGGGCGGCGAGATCCCCGGGCGGGGCACCATGCGTTGCGTGGTGGCCGGCGCTCCCCCGCCCACCCGCACCATCGAACGGGTCGAGACCGAACTGGGATGGGAGTTCATCCAGATCTACGGACTGACCGAGACGGCGCCGCTCCTCACCATGAACCGGAACCGGTCCGAATGGGATGACGACACCCCGGCTGAGCGAGCCGCCCGGCTGTCGCGGGCCGGCGCTCCCGCGCTGGGCGTCACCCTGGACACCGCTCCCGACGGCGAATTGCTGGCCCGGTCCAACCATGTGCTCAAGAGCTACTGGGCGCAGCCCGAAGCCACCGCCGACGCCCTGGCCAACGACTGGTTCCACACGGGCGACGGGGCGACAATTGCCGACGACAACTTTGCCACCATCACCGATCGCAAGAAGGATGTGATCATCTCGGGGGGCGAGAACGTGTCGTCCATCGAGGTGGAGGACACCCTCTTCTCGCATCCTGCGGTGGCCGAGGTAGCCGTCATTGGCGTGCCCGACGAGAAGTGGGGAGAAACCATCAAGGCCTTGGTGGTCCTGGTGCCTGGTTCCGGCAGTGATGTCGATGCTGAAGGTCAGCCCGACGAGCAGGCGCTGATCGACCACTGCCGGGAGAAGTTGGCCCACTTCAAGTGCCCCACGTCAGTGGAGTTCCGTGACGAACTGGACCGGACGGCCACCGGCAAACTCCAGAAGTTCAAGCTTCGTGCCCCCTACTGGGAAGGCATGGCCAAGCAGGTCAACTAAGCCCATGACCCAGGACTCAGACTCAGACTCAGACTCAGGCTCAGACTCAGGCTCAGACTCAGACCACAGGCCTATCGCCGACGAGTTCGTGGCTGCCAATCAGGCATTCGCCGTCGAGTTCCCCGACGCCAAACTCCAGGTCGAACCGACACGCCACGTAGCTGTAGTGGCCTGCATGGACTCCCGGATGGACATGTTCCAGCTGCTCGGCCTTGGCCATGGTGAGGCGCACGTCATCCGCAACGCCGGCGGGGTCATCACCGACGACGTGATCCGCTCACTGTGCCTTTCCCAACGGTTCCTCAAGACCCGCGAGATCGTGCTCGTGCACCACACCAACTGCGGCCTCGAGCAGGTCAACGAGGACGACTTCAGAGCGGACCTGGTCGACGAGATCGGCGTGGCACCAGTCTGGGCGCTCGAAGCATTCACCGATCCCCACGCCAGCGTCCGACAGTCCATGCAGAGACTGCACCTGTCACCATTCGTGCGACACAAGGACCACATCCGAGGCTTCGTGTACTGCGTGACCACCGGCCTTCTTGAAGAGGTCCACCCGGTCCACTGACCCGATCCGCCGACCCGACACCCAGGCCCAACACGCAGAACCGGCTCGGTGCTCCAACTCGCAGGAAGCCGACAACATCGTCCAAAAACGGGTCCACAGGCGTGATAGTTCACAGGTTCAGTGGCTCCGGTTATGCGAGCAACGGATAGTCGAGGTTGCTCGTGTGACCACCGGCACCTAGCCTCAATACGTCGTCCAACGATGGGTGGCACCTGTAGGCGGCGTGTGATGCCCCTCGGGAACCAATGACCCGGAGGGGGTTAAATTTTATGAAGAGCAAGTTTCTCAAGTTTCTTGCCATATTCCTGTCGATCGGTGTCGTCGCCGCTGCATGCGGTAGCGACAGCGAGGACGCCGCACCGGCAACGACCGCCGCACCGGCAACGACCGCAGCAGCGGCAACCACGACCGCTCAGGTCGAGGTCGTCGCCGACGGCAGTCTCCTGGACGTCGTGCAGGCCCGAGGCACTCTGAACTGTGGTGTCAGTGGCTCTGCCGTGGCGTTCTCCGAGACCCAGGCTGATGGTTCGGTCACCGGTATCGACGCCGACTTCTGCCGTGCAGTGGCCGCCGCCGTCGTTGGTGACGCTGGTGCCGTGAACTTCGTGGCTCTGACCGCGTCGGAGCGCTTCACCGCCGTCCAGACGGGCGACGTGGACGTGCTCATGCGCAACACCACCTGGACCCAGAGTCGTGACAGCTCGGTGGGCATGGACTTCGGTCCCACCACCTACTACGACGGCCAGCAGTTGATGGCCCGTGTCAGCGACGGCTTCTCGGGCTCCAGCTCGGTTGCCGACATCGACGGCTCCATCGTGTGCACCAACGTCGGTACGACCACGGAGAAGAACATCGCCGAGGCCGCCCTGTTGGCTGGTGCCGAAATCACGTTGCTCGGCTTCGAGACGAGTGATGAGGTCTACGAGACCTTCATCGCCGGTGGGTGTGACATCACCACCACCGACGGTTCGGCCCTCGTGGGCCGCAAGGCCAAGCAGCAGCCCGCCGATCAGGAGTGGGTGATCTTCCCGGCCACGCCGATCTCCAAGGAGCCGCTCGGTCCGACATACGGTCAGAACGACTCGGCCTGGGCCGATGCCGTCAACTGGACCGTGTACGCCATGATCATCATGGATGAGTACGGCGTCACCTCCGCCAACGTGGATGCCACGTGCGCCACGGCCGAGGCCGAGGTGGCACGTCTGTGTGGCGGCGATGGTGAGCTCCAGACCGCTATGGGTCTGTCCGCCGACGCCTTCCACCAGGTGATCAGGCAGGTTGGAAGCTACGGCGAGGTCTATGACCGCAACCTGAACCCGGTCGGCCTGTACCGCGAGGGCAGCGCCAACGCCGGATGGCTCGACGGGGGCCTCATCTACTCCCCGCCGGCCCGCTAGGTAGGCGAACCAACGCTATTGATGATCCCGGGGTCTGGGGGCGCCAGCTCCCAGGCCCCGGGATCATTCGCGTTAACGACACTTGAGCACGCGGATACTGTCCATCTTCTGGAACCCTTCCAGAGAAGTCTTTGACTGATCCCCAGCCCCACGATCTGAGCCCACGTCGACCATGACGGCCACCACCACCCAAGAGCGGGTTTCTCAGCGAGTACCGCTGTGGCGCGACGTCGTCGTTCTCAAGTGGGTGACACAGGTTGTGCTGCTGTTCGTGGTGCTCGGAACGATGTGGTTCCTTGCCAGTCAAGCCGGGGACAACCTTCGGGCACGAAACATCAATACCGACTTCGACTTCCTCGAACGCCCCGTCGACATCCAGATCAGTGAGGGAATCGACACTCACCCGGACACGGGCGGGCGGGCTCTATGGGCCGCCATGGTCAACACCCTGCGTCTATCCATTGCAGGCATCTTCTTCGCCACGATCCTGGGCGTGATTGTCGGCCTGGCCCGGCTGTCTGACAACTGGCTGGTGCGCCGCATTGCCACCTCGTGGGTCGAGGTATTGCGGAACATTCCGCTGCTGGTGCAGATGGTCATCTACTACTCGGTTATGACAGCCGCTTTTCCCAAGCTCGGCCTCGAAACCGGACCCATCAACGGCTGGCTGCATGTGTCCAACAAGGGCATCTCGATGCCACGAGTCCACATAGCCGATGGTTTCTACCAGTGGGCGGTCGTGATGCTCGTCGGTGTGGTGGCCGCTCACTTCGTCCGCCGTCACCGTCAACGAATTCAGGACGAGACCGGCGCCAACACCTCGCCGATCCTGTGGGCGCTCGGAACGATCGCACTGTTCGGGCTGATCGGACTGTTCGTCCACCCTGTGTTCTCCTGGCTGGGCTCCGTCTTCAGTGCCGTCGCTGACCTGCTCGACTCGCTTCCCGTCGCCGTCCCACAGTTGCTGTTCTCCGCCATGGCTGTCGGCGGTGCCACCGTTTGGATCCGCCGTTTCGTTTCCGACCACCGCAGTGCCCGCGGACACCTCTCGCTCACCGACGACGACTGGTTCCGGATTGCCTTTACCGCTGTGGCCTCACTGGCCGTCGTCTTCCTGGTGGTTCGCTGGTCCGGCCTCTCGGCGTGGACCCTCAACAGCGGCCGCGACTTGTTCGAGGTCCTAGCCGACAAGTTCAACGTCGACGGTGCAGCCCGCCCATTCGACGCCATGCGCCCCGACATCGTCCAGAAGGGCAAATTCCCCAACTACGGGAAGAACGGTCTGACGATGTCGATTGGCTTCGCCTCGGTGTTCTTCGCTGTCGTGTTCTACACGTCTGCCTTCATCGGCGAAAACGTCCGAGGCGGCATCCTGGCCGTGCCCAAGGGTCAGACCGAGGCGGCCAAGGCTGTCGGTCTCCGCCGGGGACAGATCCTCCGCCACGTGGTACTTCCTCAGGCTCTCCGGGTCATCCTGCCCCCGACCGGCAACCAGTACCTGAACCTGACCAAGAACACCTCGCTGGCCGTCGCCGTCGGCATGAGCGACATGGTCCAGGTCGGTACCACGGTGTTCAACCAGACCGGCCGGACACTGCCCGTGGTGGCCATCTGGATGCTCTTCTACCTGAGCTGTTCGCTAACCATCTCGGTGGTCGTCAACTGGTTCAACGTCCGCATGAAACTGGTGGAGCGGTAGATGTCGCTCTCGGATCAAGGCTCGACGCCTTCCATGGTCGAAGCGACGACGAGTGCGCCTCTGTCCGCGCCGCCCGAAGTACCAAAATTGGCACCGCGTGAGTGGGTGAAGGAGAACCTCTTCTCGAGCCCCTTCAACTCCGTGCTGACCGTTGTCACCACAATCATCCTGTTGGCAATCTTCCGTGGCTTCCTGTCGTTCATTTTCAATCCGGTCCGCCAGTGGGACAGCACGGCCACCAACATGCAGCTGTTCATGACCCGGGCCTACCCCGATGAGCAGTACATCCGAGTCTGGTTTTGCGTCGCCGTCCTCCTCATCCTCACAGGCCTGTCGCTGGCTGTATGGCAGGCCGGCTCGACGGTGCCGGTGGCGGTGCTCGGACGCAAGCTTCTGGCCATCGGCGCCCTTCTCGCTCTCCTCGCCCTCCTCGCTCCGTTCAGCGCCTCGGCCACCGTCCAGTGGCTGGCCGCCGCTCTGGCCGTGGCCGCCGTCGGCGAGACCATCCGTCGCTTCGCCGTTAGAGGCGAAAACGAACGAACGGTCAGTTCGCTGACAGTGCTGGTGATCACCCTGGCCGGGATGGTGGCCTCGTTGTGGGTGGTCCCCTACGGCCACCACACCTACATCGCGAAGCGCGATCCGAGGGTGTTGGCCGAACCGGGCACAGTGGCAATGACCACCAAGTTGCCGTGGACGATCATGCTGCTCATCGTCGTGGCGGCGTACTTCGCGGGACGCCTGATGCGAAATCGCCTCCCGACCAATCCGACCCGGGCCACCCTCCTGGTGCTCTGGCTCCTAGCGCCATTCTTCCTCACCTACCTGGTGCTGCGGGACCCAGATTTCGACATGGGCCACGTGTTCAGCACCGACCTGCCAATCTTCCTCGTCTACGCAGTCGGCGGCGCTGCCCTACTCTCGTGGCTCACCCGCCCATCGACCGGCGAAATCGGTCGAATTGTCGCCGTGCTGATCCTGGTGGCCGGCTTCTGCACGTTCCTGACACCGATGCGACAGGTCGTACGACTCGACATGCTCCTACTGGCCACCTTCGCTCTGGCGGCGCCAACGTTCGCAGGCGGACCTCAGGCCCGGAGGCGCTACATCTTCGGCTGGTTGGGCATCCTGGGCGTGATGTCGTGGCTGATCACCTCGATCAACACCCCGTCAACCGTCACGGTCCCGGGGGGTTTCTTCATCGGTGGCTTCTCGATCACCCTGTTCATCGCGTTCATCGCCCTCGTAATCTCGTTCCCCCTCGGAATTGCTCTGGCGCTGGCTCGCACGTCGAGCATGCCCATCTTCCGGCAGTTGGCGACCGGGTTCATCGAGGTTGTGCGAGGCATACCGCTGATCACGGTCCTGATCTTCTTCTCGATCATGGTGCCTCTCTTCCTTCCCAGAGGGATGCACCTAGGCGAAGTCGCCGCTGTGGCCATTGGCTACGTCCTGTTTTCTTCGGCCTACCTGGCCGAGAACGTGCGGGGTGGCCTGCAGTCGATAACCCGGGGACAGCACGAGGCGGCCGAGGCAGTCGGCATGACCACCGCCCAAAAGACGGTGTTCATCGTCCTCCCTCAGGCCCTACGAGTTTCCATCCCACCGTTGGTGGGACACTGCATCGGAGTGTTCAAGGAGACCTCGCTGCTGGCCATCATCGGAGTGTTCGACCTGCTCTACATTGGACGGATCGTCATTCCCGGACAGACCGAGTTCATGGGCAGCACCAGAGAAAACCTCTTCTTCGTGTCGGTGATCTACTGGATCTTCGCCTACCAAATGTCCAAGGCCAGCCAGCGTCTCGAACGGCGCACCGGGCTGGGCGAGCGCTAACGGTCTCCCAGAGGCCTTCGAGGTGATGTCATGACCGATACAACAGCAGCCGAACCGACCGGTGGCCAGACCCGGGACCTGTCCGGAGCCCGCGACATGATCGTGTGCGAGGACGTATCGAAGTGGTACGGCGACTTCCAGGCTCTCGACAAGGTGTCAGCCACCATCAAGGAACAGGAAGTCGTCGTGGTGCTCGGACCCTCGGGCTCCGGGAAGTCGACATGGATCCGATGCATCAACCGCCTTGAGATCCATCAGGAGGGTCGGATCGTCGTTGACGACGTAGAGCTCACCAATGACATGCGGAACATCGAGAAGGTGCGGTCCGAGGTCGGAATGGTGTTCCAGCAGTTCAACCTGTTCCCCCACCTGAACATCCTGGACAACGTGACCCTGGCACCCATCTGGGTGCGCAAGAAGCCACGGGCCGAGGCCGAGGCCCAGGGCATGGCCCTGCTGGAGCGCGTCGGTATCCCCGAACAGGCCAGCAAGTACCCGGGTCAACTGTCGGGCGGTCAGCAACAGCGGGTGGCGATCGCCAGGGCCCTGGCTATGGAACCACGGATCATGCTGTTCGACGAGCCAACTTCGGCTCTTGACCCGGAGATGATCAAAGAGGTGCTGGACGTCATGAAGTCACTGGCCCTCTCTGGGATGACCATGATGGTCGTGACCCACGAGATGGGTTTCGCCAAGGAGGTGGCTGACCGGCTCTTCTTCATGGAGGGTGGGCAGATCGTCGAACAGAACACGACGGACCTGTTCTTCTCGAACCCGACCGAGGACCGCACGAAGCTGTTCCTGTCTCAGATTCTCTAGTTTCCTGGGTCCGCTTCGCCGCTCCGTGCCTCGGATACGGACCCCCGAGATACCCGTTTCAGTCGTCGGCTCGGCCGGCCACGACGGTGCCGTTCTGAATGATGGTGCGGATGCGGGACCGCATATCTCTCACGTCGAGGCGGGACCCTTCCCAGATGACCAGGTCGGCCAGTTTGCCTGTCTCGATGCTGCCAAGATCCTCGGAGACGCCCAACAGGTCGGCGGCCACCGACGTCGACGACCGGAGCACCTGGTCGTCGGACATGCCGAGCTTGGACATCTCGGCCAACTCTCGGAGGTTCTGTCCGTGGGGGGTCACCCCGGAGTCGGTGCCCATGGCGATCTTCACGCCGGCCGACATGGCCCGGGCCACCGAACTCCGGTGGGCTTCAATGGTCTCCGTGGCCTTTTCAATCACCTGGGGCGCCAACTCGACACCACGGTCGGCGGCTTCCAGGACTCCCATCGGAGCAATCAGCGTCGGCACGAGCCAGGTCCCGGCAGCCAACATCATCTCGATGGTCTCGTCATCGAGGTAGATCCCGTGCTCGATGGAACGGATCCCTGCGGTGATGGCATTGCGGATGCCCCGGGTGCCCTGGGCGTGGGCCATGACGAACCGTTCAGCCGCTGAGGCCTCGGCGACGAGCACCTCCAACTCGTCGGGGTGGAACTGCGCCTGCTGCGGTCGAGACCGAGACGACATGACGCCACCGGTGGTGGCCACCTTGATGACGTCGGCGTCAGCCCGGACGAGTTCGCGGACCTTGCGACGCATCTCGTCGGGGCCGTCGACGATGTTGTGGGGGCGTCCAGGGTGGGCATCGCCCATCCCCGGCATGAAGCCGCCGCAGATCTCCCACGAGTCGCCGTGGCCGCCGGTCTGAGAGAGCATGGTGAGCGAGATCTGCATGCGTGGGCCGGCAATGAGGCCCCGATCGCGGGCCTCTCGGACGCCTGCGTCGGCGCCGCCGGCCTCACGGACGCTGGTCACGCCCACGGCGAGGGTGCGTTCCATACGTTCGGCGGCCTGGAAGAACTGAAGTGAGAACGGCGACTGAAGGTGAGTCTGGGCGGAAAAGTCCCCGTCGGCCATGAAGTGAACGTGGCAGTCGAACAAGCCGGGGGTGATCAGGCGACCGGTGCAGTCGATCTCTTCGTCGCCGTCGAGTCCGGGGCCGACGTCGACGATGCGGTCGTCCTCAACCACGATGTCTGCTTCGATTGGACCTGCTTCGGGTGAGCCGGCCGAGATTCCGTCGAACACGTGGCCGTTGCGGAGGATCAGTCGTGACATGGCTAGAGATTAGAGCCAGGGGGCGAGGCGTCGTAGGGTCCGGCTCATGGCCGCAACCAGTGGAGTTCGGATTTCTCGACTGACGGGAGTGCTGGGCGCCCGGCTCGACGGGGTCACGCTGTCTCCGGACATGGATCCGGACGATGTGGCAGTCCTCCGGTCAGCGCTGGTGGACCACGAGGTGCTGGTGGTGCCGGGTCAGGCCTTGTCTCCAGGAGAACAGGCCGGGTTCAGCCATCTGCTGGGCGACTACTCGCCGGTGCCGTTCGTGCAACCGGTGCCCGAGCATCCCGAGGTGATCAAGGTCGTCAAGGAGGCCAACGAGACCGAGGCGTTCAATTTTGGCGGAGTGTGGCACAGCGACTTCTCCTTCCTGGATGCTCCGCCGGCGTTCACGGTGCTTCACGCTCTAGATGTGCCTGACGTGGGGGGCGACACGGTGTGGGCGTCGATGACGGCGGCCCATGACCAACTACCTGCCGACATGCGCGAGCAGTTCGAGGAGGTCACGTGCGTTCACTCGGCGAGCGCCAGCTACTCTCCCGCCCAGCAGGAGCTCCATTCGGGGCTGTCGGGCATGGACATCCGGACATCGGAGTCGGCCGAGGAGACCCGGGAACATCCGCTGCTGTGCACGCATCCTGAGACGGGGAAGCGAAGCCTGTTCTTCAACGGCACCTATGTTCGGGCGCTCCGTGGTCCAGGCGTGGGTGATGGAACCGAGGCAGGTTCCCGCGAGGAATCCCATCTACTCAAGTGGCTGCACGAGTTCACGACCCATGTGCGATTCACAATGCGGCACCGCTGGTCCGACGGCGACGTGGTGCTGTGGGACAACCGGTCCACACAGCACGTGGCACTCAACGACTACGCCGGCCAGCGGCGCGAGTTGCACCGCACCACGGTGGCGGGGTCAGAACCAGCCACCTGACGGTCCCACCTGACCCGGCGCTCGGCCCCATTCCTGTTCGCTGTAAGAATCGGAGGCGCCCCCACCAGTTCGATGGGAGAACCGGAATCAATCGTCTCGAAGGAGCTCGATCAGGGCGCTGGTGTCCCAGCGACCGTGGCCTTCACGCTGGAGCCGGGCGTAGAACTGGTCGACCATGGCGGTGACGGGCAGGGTGGCGCCGATGCGTTGAGCCTCGTCGAACACGATGCCGAGGTCCTTTCGCATCCAGTCCAAGGCGAATCCGTGGTCGAAGTGCCGATCGAGCATGGTTCGGGCCCGGTTGTCCATCTGCCATGACCCGGATGCTCCGGCGCTGATGGCTGACAGCACCTTCTCCTCGTCGAGGCCGGAGCGGCGCCCGAAGTCCAGAGCCTCGGATAGGCCCTGAATGAGACCGGCGATGCAAACCTGGTTGACCATCTTGGTGAGCTGCCCGGAACCCGTGTCGCCAATGAGGACCGTCGCCTTTGCGTAGACGTCGATGACCGGCTCTACGCCGGCGAACACATCGGCGTCACCGCCGCACATGACGGAGAGCTGACCATTCTGGGCGCCGGCCTGCCCGCCCGAGACCGGCGCGTCGATGAAGCCGACCCCGAGTTCGTCGGCGGCCGCTCGGATCTCACGGGCCACTTCAGCAGACGCCGTGGTGTGGTCAACCAGTGTGGCCCCGGACGCCATACCGGCCAGCGCTCCGTCGTCACCAAACACCACGGACCGGAGGTCGTCGTCGTTCCCAACGCAAACCATCACGAACTCCGCGCCCGCCACGGCCTCTCGGGGTGTGGGCGCCGATATGCCGTCATGCTCAGCGACCCAGTCGTCAGCCTTGGTGGCGGTGCGGTTGTAGACGGTGGTGGCGTACCCGGCGGCCTTGAGGTGGCCAGCCATGGGATACCCCATGACTCCGAGGCCGATGAATGCACAGTTCGGCATGGTGGTGATCTCCTTCTCGGGTTTCGAGTTCGGCTTTCGGGTTGTGAACCTTGGACGGCCTTAGTGGCCCGCCGCCAGGTTTGCCATTGCCTCGAACAGGTTGGGAATGCTCTCGTCGCCGCCGTCGATCTCACGGTAGGCGGCCCGGACGTTCACCGCGAGACGTTCCCACTCGCCCCATTCGCGGTAGGGCTGGAACGTTTCGCTGGAAGCCAACTCCGCCACTGCGTCCGCTGCGGTGAGGCCGGCAGCGTGGGTCTCCCGACAGGCGCCCTCAAGCCAGGTGAGGTAGTCACGGACTGCTTGGACACCAGCGGCGTCGGTAAGCGGCCCATGCCCGGGGATGATGACCGCTGCGCCGTTGGCGACGTCCGCATCCAGTTCCAGGATCCGGTCGCACGCGGCGACCCAGTTGGAAATGGGCCCGTCCCAAACGATCGGGGTGCCGTTCACGAACAGGATGTCGCCGGCGAACACCACGCCAGCGTCGGGCAAATGGACCAGCAAGTCGCCAGCGGTGTGCGCGGGACCTACCTGCTGCAGGGCGACACGACGGCCGCCGACCTCGAGGTCCAGCATGCCGGTGAAGGTACGGGTGGGCTCGGGAACCTCGATGCCCTCGAAGGTGAACCCGCCAAAGGCCCGCTGGACGTAGTCGTTGGTGACCTCGCCCATGTCGGCGGCCAGCAGGGCAACCAGGGCCGACGGAGGCACGGCACCCATCTCGCGGGCGGCAGCCTCGGTGGTGACGATCTCAGCCTCAGGAAGCAGGCCGTTTCCATAGCAGTGGTCACCGTTGGCGTGAGTGTTGACCACCGTGCCAATGGGGTGGGAGCCGGTGATCGGGGCCATGGCGTCGAGCATCTTCCGGGTCAGGACCTGATCGAAGAGGGTGTCGACGAGAACCGAGCCGTCGGCGGTGGCCAGCAGGCCGGCATTGGACCAACCCCATCCCCCGTCAGGCTGTAGATATGCGAAGACGCCGTCAGCCACCTCATGGAGGCCGGTCTCGTAGGGAATGTCGGCGGTTCTTCCGCTTGCCAGTCTTCCGTCCGCTGCCACAGGCCGACCCTAGGTGCCGCCGACCGGGTACTCCTGACCGACCGACGATCGGAACACCCGTTTGGGGCCGCCGTCGGGCCGGTCACGATCACCGGTGTCGACCCCGACAAGCAGGGCGGCGACAGACCGGGTCAGTTCCTCTGGCGTAGTGAGGATGTTCGTCGCATCCAGGGAGCACCCATTCACAACGGGTGTGACAGTGGTCCCCGGGTCATCCCCGCGTGGGCACCGACCCCACCTCGGTGGCAGGCTCAGACTTCATCTCCAGAGACCAAAGATCCGCACCAGATACAGGAGCACTTCCCCATGGGCAACATCGTTGAAGGCCGCGTGGCCATCGTGACCGGCGCCGGCCGAGGCATCGGGCGAGAGCACGCCCTCATGCTCGCTGAGAATGGTGCCAAGGTGGTGGTCAACGACCTGGGTGGCGATGCCACCGGCGAGGGTGCCGATGTCACCCCAGCCCAGTCGGTGGTCGATGAAATCGTGGCTATGGGCGGCGAGGCGGTTGTCAACGGCGCCAACGTGGCCGACTTCGACGCTGCCGGCGAGATGGTCCAGCAGGCCATCGACACGTTCGGCAGCTGCGACATCCTCATCAACAACGCCGGGATCCTCCGTGACCGCATGATGTTCTCGATGACCGAGTCCGACTGGGACGCGGTGATCAATGTCCACCTGAAAGGCACCTTCGCCCCCAGCCACCACGCTGCGGTCTACTGGCGCGAGAAGGTCAAGGCGGGCGGTGAGGCATTCGGTCGGATCGTCAACACGTCATCGCCGTCGGGCATCTACGGCAATGTCGGACAGTCCAACTACGGGGCGGCCAAGGCGGGCATTGCGGCGTTCACCCTGATCACAGCCATGGAACTCACCAAGTACGGCGTGACCTGCAACTGTCTGGCGCCGGGCGCCTACACACGGATGACCAAGGACCTACCGGGGTTTGCCGGTATGGACGAGGAAACCCAGGAGAAGATGGGTCCGCGTTGGATCGCCGTGACCACGACGTGGCTGTGCAGCGAAGCCGCCCAGAACGTGACAGGCCGCGTCTTCGACATCGTGGGCCAACGGGTCGGCATCGCCGAGCAGTGGCATCTGGGCCCGACGGCCATGCAGACCGACGAACCGGCCGACATGACCGATGTGATTGCCGGGCTGATGGCCGAGGCACAACTCAACTCGGACATGGGTGGCAACCCGGCCGAGGGCCCGGGACGCCCGGGCAAGACCATCTAGCCGGGTTTCCCAACCAACTGACGGAGCACCCCGTGTCCATCGACTTCAGCCTGACGCCCGAACTGGAGGCGATCCGGACCCGTATTCGAACGTTCGTTGACGACGTGATCCGTCCCGGTGGGGCGGCCATCGACGGCCAGGGCGACACGCCAGCCCTCGACGGCGAGGACCGCATCCGGGCGTTGATAGGGATGCGCAAGCAGGCCCGAGAGGAGGGCCTGTGGCTGCCCCACATGCCCACAGAATGGGGCGGGATGGGGCTCGGCCACGTCGAGTTGGCCATGGTGCAGGCCGAGGCGGCCCGCTCGTACTACGGACCGTGGGTGCTGAACTGTCAGGCGCCCGACGAGGGCAACATGCACACGCTGCTCCACTGGGCAACCGACGCCCAGAAGGAGAAGTACCTGAAGCCGTTGTGCGAGGGCACCACATGGTCGTGCTTCGCCATGACCGAACCCGAGGTGGCTGGGTCGGATCCGACGCTGATCCGCACCAACGCGTACCAGGACGGCGACGAGTGGGTGGTGAACGGCCACAAGTGGTTCATCTCCAATGCCCACCGGGCCAAGTTCGCCATCCTGGTGTGCCGTACCGAGGAGGATCCGGACCTTCCGCAGGCCGCCAACACGGCATTCCTGGTGGACATCCCGTCCGATGGTTGGACCGAGGTACGCCAGATCGAGACAATGCACGGCTCGACCGGGCACTCAGAGATCCTCATCGAGGACCTACGGCTCCACGAGGACCAGATGCTGGGCGGCCGAGGCCAGGGCCACCTACTGGGCCAGTACCGGCTCGGACCGGCCCGGCTCGCCCACTGCATGCGGTGGATCGCCCAAGCCGAGACGGCGCTGGACATGATGGTGGAACGGTCACTAGAGCGCTTCAGCCACGGGTCGCTGCTAGCCGAAAAGCAGGGCATCCAGTGGATGATCGCTGATTCGACAATGGAGCTGTACCAGTCGAAGCTCATGGTGCTGCACGCCGCCTACAAGATCGACCGGGGCGACGACTTCAAGTCCGAGGTGTCGATGGCCAAGCATTTCGTGGCCAACAGCCTGAACCGGATCATCGACCGGGCCATCCAGGTACACGGGGCATTGGGGTATTCGACCGACACGCCGATGGC
>MPLU02018224.1_pt1 | contig 20390 bp, 8 predicted proteins | sample 1617381 | NCBI WGS metagenome assembly MPLU02 (sample SAMN05944801, study PRJNA350692) | marine metagenome | biome: marine; feature: ODZ; material: water; isolation source: 90 m water sample filtered on 0.2 um supor filter | place: Pacific Ocean | collected 2012-04-08 | depth 90m m
AAAAATGAAATCTTGGACAACTGGTTCAGTTGGAGGAAACTTCAGTTCTGATCTAGATGCAATGGAGGTTCACTACCTATCAGAAAGATGTTTAATTACACAAGGTGCTAACAACTTTATGTTATTAACTTCTTAAATTTTCCATAGTAGAGCGGGATGTGTTTTATCATCCCCGCTTTACTTTTTATTAACTTATATTATATTATATCATGAAAAAAAATAAATCTGCCTCAAAGGCACCAAAAGCTGTTGAATCAGCGCCAATACAAGAAGAAGTTGCTGTAAAAGAACCAGTAGCTAAAACTCCTGTAAAAGAAACACCATTGCCAGAACCAAAATCTAATTGGGCAATGAAAGATAGATTGTATGCATTAAAGGATGGATTATCTCCTTTAACATATACAATAAAAAGCTCTAACATATTTTTCTTTGATGAAGAAAAAGGATATGAAAGAGAATTAAAATATACTAATAATCAAAATACTCCTTTTGTTGATGAATTTAAAGGAGATGCGAAATTAGAGCACATAACGTTTACGGACGGTACGTTGAAAGTACCTAAGTCTAAACAAACTTTACAAAAATTATTATCATTATATCATCCACAAAGGGGGAACCTATTTAACGAGTTTGATCCTGAAGCAAATGCTAAAGATGAACTAGATATGATGGAATTAGAAGTTGATGCTTTAAACACTGCTATGGACATGGAAATTGACCAAATTGAAGCAATCGTACGTACTGAGGTCGGAAATAAAGCGTCTCAGATGACTTCTAAGGAGCTTAAACGTGATTTAATTAATATGGCAAAGAAAAATCCGCAATTGTTCTTAGAATTAGCAAGTGATGAAAACATCAATATCAGAAATACGGGTATAAGAGCCGTTGAAGCGGGGATAATTAAACTTTCCGCAGATCAAAGGACTTTTACTTGGGGAGCTACTGATAGAAAATTAGTTACAGTTCCTTATGAAGAAAACCCATATTCTGCTTTAGCAGCGTTTTTCAAAACCGATGATGGTATTGAAGTTTATTCAGCTGTTGAAAAAAGATTAAAATAATCAATAATAGTCACGGCCCTTAATTGGGCCAAAGGCTATAATACAAAAATAATATGGCCATAAATGTAAATACAGTATATAGAACCGTTTTATCTGTAATGAATATAGAGCAACGAGGTTTTCTTACTCCTGATCAGTTTAATAGAGTTGGGAGATTAGCACAATTAGACCTATTTGAAAAAGCTTTTATAGATTATAATAGATATATAACTAGGCAAGAAAACAATACTATAAACGATGAATATGCTAATTTAGTAAAAAGTACTAAAGAAAAAATTGATGTATTTTCAACATCAGCTACATTAACTTTTTCAAGCGGTGTTGCTGCAGTTCCTACAAATTTATACAAATGTATAATGATTTCTACAAGTTCAAGAGGAACACAAGTACAAGAAATACAAAAATCTGACCTTCCTCAAATAAACTCTTCAAAACTTACAGCCCCATCTACTTCATACCCAGTGTATTATAGGCAAGGAGATTTTTTCAATATATTACCAACTTCAATTTCTTCTGCTACAATAGATTATACATATAAACCATCTGATCCAAACTGGGCATTTACATCAGGAGCAACATATGGAGATATGCAGTATGCAAGCGGAAGCTCAACTAATTTTTCATTACATGATTCAGAAGAAGTGCCATTAATAATAAAAATATTAGCTTATGCAGGGGTAACAATAAAAGACCCTAATGTAGTACAAGCAGCTAAACAAGAAGAAATTCAAAAAATTAACCAAGAAAATACTTAATAAATGGGACTAATAACACAAACCTCTAGAGAATATTACGAAGGGCATCAGCTGTTTACTGGAGACGGGAGCACTACAGCTTTTACATTAACATTTTCAACACTACCTACGGCAGAATCAGAATTTAGAGTTTTTATTGATGGAGATGAAACAGATGATGATAATCATTCTTATAGTTCCCCTACTTTAACATTTTCTACAGCTCCTGCAAATGGGGCAGCAATAAAAGTTTTATTAGAAACACCTAATCTTGGTAATTATAGATATATAGCTTTAGCAGATATAGTAAGTAACTTTTTAGTAGGATATGTTGGAGATGGAAAACTTATAAATAACGCTTCAAAACAAGATATTTTATTTCATGCTAAAAGAGGTATTCAGGAATTTAGCTATGATATAACAAGAGTAGAAAAAATACAAGAAGTAGAAATTCCTACAACTTTAGTAATACCAATGCCGCAAGATTATGTTAATTATGTTAAATTATCATGGATAGACGATAACGGGTTAGAAAGAATAATTTATCCTACAGACCAAACATCTAGGCCTTCTGAAGCAATATTACAAGATACTGACTATAATTATTTATATGATAATAATGATTCTGTGTTTTTAATGAACGACCAAACATCTGATAAGTTTGAAGGCATAGAGACAAATGCAGCATTAGGTTCATCTAGTGCAAATGATTATTTTACTCATAACTCTGACTATAGCGATAGTATAATTGGTTATGGTAGAAGATACGGGAGTACCCCTGAACATCTACAAGTAAACGGAGTATTTGTAAATGATGAAGCAAATGGTAAATTTGGATTTAGTAGTAATCTTTCAGGGAAACTATTAACTCTACATTATATATCAGATGGTCTTGGTACAGATGCAGAAATGCAAGTACATAAAATGGCAGAGGAAGCTTTATATAAACACATGGCATATGCAATACTTACGTCTAAAGTAAATGTTCCCGAGTATGTTGTAAATAGATATAAAAGAGAAAGACGAGCTGCAATGCGTAACGCAAAACTAAGATTATCTAATATGAAACTAAGTGAGCTTACTCAAATAATGAGAGGTAAAGCTAAACAGATAAAACACTAATTAAATGCCTGAAATCAAAAATACTTTCCTTAAAGGGAAAATGAATAAAGACCTTGATGACAGATTATTGCCAGAAGGAGAATATAGGGATGCTCAAAACATAGAAGTTTTAAAACCTGATGGAGAAAATTCTGGTGTTTTACAAAATGCGGCAGGTAATACTTTGGCTCATACTGCACTTGGATTATCAACAGATATAGATGTAATAGGAACGTATTTTGACGAAAAAAACAAAAGAATATATTGGTTTGTAACTGATAATAATGATTTAACCGCAACTGATTGGTATATAAATACTGCATTAACAGCGCCAAGAAATCACGCTATATATTATTATGACGCAGACCCATCAAGTGCTACATATGAAACAGCAAAAGTAATTGTAAGTGGTAGATTTTTAAAGTTTAGTAAAAAATATAGAATTACTGGTATTGCTTTAATTGATGATTTATTATTTTGGACAGATAATAAAAATCAACCAAGAAGAATAAATGTTACAAAAGCAATTGCCTCGCCTACATTTTATGATAATGAATTAAAAATTAGCTTAGCTAAGTATGCCCCTTTTACTGCTCCTTTATTAATGACTGAATCAGGTTTGGCAGGTACTTCTACAATGTCAAATGACAGTGCTATAGAAAATGATTTTATAAAAGAAGAATTTGTAAGGTTTTCATATAGATATAAATATGTAGATAATGAATATTCTGTATTAGCTCCTTTTACTCAAATAGCATTTAAACATTCATATGTTAGCACTACGGATTATGGAGTATTTGATGAATCATCAGAAATAAGAGCATATGAGTCTACTGAATTAGACGGAATGATTAATCACGTTAATAAAGTTATTATTGGCGTTGATTTACCATCTATAAATCCTAATGCGGATTTTGAAATAAAAGAAATTGAATTTATTATTAAAGAATCAGATAGCACAGTAGCAAGAATTGTAGATACTAAAACACTAACAGACGCAAGTATATCTTCGTCTTTTTATACTTATACATATAAGTCTGATGCGCCACAAGCCGCATTACCAACTGACCAAATAACAAGAGTGTTTGATAATGTGCCTACAAAAGCAAAAGCATTAGATATTGTAGGAAATAGATTAGTCTTTGGTAATTATACCCAAAATATAGATATACCTACATTAGATTATACAGTTTCATATGGAGCAAAAGGTACTCAGACATTTACGGGGGATAATAGCACCACTGCTTTTACATTGACATTAAAATCTCCAGCTGCTCCTGGATCAAGTTTGCCTCCAAATAATATAAATCAGTTTAATGTTTATATCAATGATGTGTTATTTGCATCTTCTAATTATACATATAACATAACTACAGGGGTAATAACATTTAATAGTGCTCCCGCAAGTGGAGCTGCTATTACAGTTGTATTAGCAAATCATGAATATAGTGATAGCTCTCTTAAACAAAGAAGAACATATCAAGTAGGGGTTGTATTATCAGACATATATGGTAGACAATCGCCTGTTATATTACCCACAACACTTTCTAATTCTATAATAACTGTACCTGCAAGAGGAACAGCTGCAGAATTTAATAGTTGGGTTGGAGATAATTTAAAAATTACATTTACTGCTCAAAGTGGTAAGCTTATACCTGATTCTAATGCTTATTCAAATGATTTAGCTAACGGAATTTATGCTACTTATAACCCTTATGGTTGGTATTCTTATAAAATAGTTGTAAAACAATTAGAACAAGATTATTATAATGTATATACTCCGGGAGCAACAGTAGTTGATAATAATTCATATATAACATTATTTGGGGATAATATAAATAAAGTTCCAAGATTAATGGAAACTATATCAGGGGATTCGTCAATAGCAAGATCAGATACAATATTATATCCTAAAGTAATTAATACTTCGTTCTATACGACAACAACTACTACAGAGGGTAAAAGAAGTGCATCAACGGGGGGTACAACTACTACATCAGACGCTATGGTATATTCGTGTAATCAGTATATGATATTTAATAGACATGCTAGCTCTGCAAAAAATTTTAAATACCTTGCTTGTGATAGTACAGTTACTAGTAGTGGTACTTTAACAAGCTCTTTAACTACAGTATCACTTGCTGCAAGAAAAAAACAACATGTTTGGTCTATGGCCTTCCCAACTTTAACTTCAACAGCCGATATAGGATTTATAGAAATTACACAGTTAACTTTTAACAAAGTACATGATTCTGATACATATTATGGTTATGGGGACGCGGAGGTTACAGATTCTTCTTCTGGACAAATAGCAAAAACTATTGCATTTAATACTGAAAAAAGATCACAGTTATTATCATCAGGTGATGAATTACCTATAACAGGTATTGGTAAATTATCTGATTTTAATTCTGTAAAAATAAATACAGTACAAGAATATAAAAGATCTTCATCAGTATATGATGATGCAGGAGGACCTTTTTATCAAAGAGAAAGTAATCATTTAGTGGCTCAATTGCCTCCTTATAGTATTTCATCAAGTATATCAAATACTTATGGAGTAAGATCATTATTTACAGATGACACCCTTGCTGATAATACATCGTTGCCAGATTTAGCCGTTACTTCATATGTTAGAAGAGGTAAAGCAATAGATTTAGCGGTATTTGAAACAAAGCCAGTAGAAAGTGCAATAGATATATATTACGAAACATCTACATCTGGTTTAATAAATGAATTAAATGCACTTGAAACAGGTAATTTTACATCATCTGATGTTACAGTATCTAATTTTGCAGTAGCTCAAAACGGTACTATTACAGCACCAACAATTAATGTAGGTTCATTAGTATCTGTAGAATATGTTAATGCAATTACAGACGCTAGCCAAACAGTAGGGTATGATTATCCAGTAGTTAGTACAGATACTACTAGAACAGCAAGGCTGACAATTACAGCACCTGATGGTTATCAAAATGCAGGGACAAATATTATAATAACCTCGACAGCAACACAAGAAGATACTCCTGGGGCTACAACAGTACCTTTGTTTTCAGATTTATCATTAACATCAACCACGTCAACATCAAGTACAGCAGCAACATTTATAGTTTCAGCAACAATAAGTGCAGACGGGGGAGCATCAGTGTCATCAAGAGGATTTAAATATGGAACAACAAGTGTATATGCAAACGCAACAAACGCAACAGAAGGAAGTGGAACGGGAACATACACGACAACAAAAAGCAATGCAACAATAAATACATTATATTATGTATGGGCATGGGCAACAAACTCTCAAGGAACAAATATACAAGGGCCAATACAGGTAACAACACCAGCTCTTGGAGTATTTCAAGTTTCGGATTGGACAGGTAGTATGAGTGTAAATGCAGCAGGAACTATTACAATAGTTGCTGGAAATTCACCAGCTGTAGCTATTGCCCCTACAAGTGTATCTGCAAACAGTGATATAAATAATACAGTATCAGTTACATTAGGGCAAGCAACAGGTACGGCAACTACTTACGGAAATAATAATAATACTATAAGAATACAAATACCAACAAGTGGATATAGTAATTCAGCTTCAACAGCATATTTATATACAGCTGTAAGAACAGTTACACAACCAGCAGCCGTATCATCTGGAACATATACTATAGTAGACCATGCAATTCCCTCAGGGTTTTCAATTGCAGCGGACGCAGTATTTACACAGGGAACTATATCAACAGGGACATTGAATAGTGTTGCATTGTCTGGTAATGCGCTTACAGACGGAGCATCAACTAATATAACAACTGTAACAGCTGCAACATTAAGAACCTTAACTCTTAATATAACACCAGGGGGAAGTTTTTCAAACTCTAGCGCAGGTAACTTTACATATAATATAGTACAACCAAGTAAACTACCTACTCTTACACATGGTAGTATATCAACACAGTCTACTGTTATTAATAGCTCAAATACAGTAGATTTAAGAGATTACTTTACAGATGGTAAGTTTTTTGAAATTACAAGTGATTCGTCTAATTCAAAAATTAGTGCAACTATAGTAAATGGGTATCAATTACAACTTACAGGTAGCGGTAGTTGTAGTGATGCTTCAGGAACAGAAAGTGGTGGTAGTATAGTTGTTGCAGCATATAATGAAAAAGCAACAGTTGATGGAAGTGTAGCGGGAAGTACAGCAGCAGCCGGCGTAGTAGAAAAAGGAGATTCTTTTGTTTCAGCTACAGTACCATTAGAAGTAACAGCTTGTCCAGCACCATCAGCATCTATTAGAATGGTGTTTGATTCTGCAAACTCAAGTGTACCGGGTACATTTACAGTTACTAATGGATCTGCAGTTACATATAATATATCATCTATAGGGTCAAGTTTTAGTAATATAATGGGTGTTACTATTGCAAAATCTGGAATTTCAACTTCTATGATTTCAAATATTAGCAATACAGGAGGATTTTCTACAACTCTTACAGACAATGGAGATACATTGACATTAGGATTTAGTGGTAATTATCCTAGTCAGCAAGCAAATGGGCAAATAACATATAATGTAACATTTACAGCTGTAGCAAGCCCAACATATGCATCTTATATATCATTTACTATGGTTAATGCGGGGTATTCAGCAAGCCCTACCGTAATACATGCCGCTAGCACAACTACAGGAGCTTCTCATAGTATGAATTCAACGACTATTACAGCTTCTGCAGGAAACTTTACATCAGCACCCCCGGTATTTTATGCAAATCAAACAGCGACTGGTGATAATTATATAAAAGTAACTAGTCATAATGCACCAGCCGCAGGGGCTACTGCAGCTACTGCAAGCGCACCTTATTTATTAGAAACATCTAACCCTACAAGTACAACTATAGCTATAACAGGTAAAGCATGGGTTGCTGTAGGTGATACTTTTGGATATGCAAACGTAGCTTTAGTACCAACAGGCGTTACACACCAAGTTAATAGTATAACAATAAACGGAATACAAAAAACCTCAACATCTAGTACACATACTCATTATAGCATAAATGGGGTTAATACAGCAGTTAGTTTTGTTGTTGCAGCAACAGGAGCTATTAGCTACTCTCTTGCTAATGTAAGTGTTGGTAGCGGTATATCAGTTAGCGTGAGCCCGTCTACTTCAAGTGGAAGCGCAACAGTAACAGCTACAATGGGGTCTAGCGCATCTAGTGGATCATTTGATTTTATAGCTACACCAACGGGAGGTACAGCTTGGACAGTTTCTGTTACCCACACAAGAGAAAGTATTGGCCTTAATACATTAGGGAATAATGGAAATTATCTTCATGGTTTATCACTTTCCGCTGCTCAATCTAGCTCTACTGCAGCATGTAGTCAGTCTTCTGGAAACACAATGGTATATGGGCCTTATAGCTCAGCAGTAATTGAAAATGTTGGAAGCTACTTATATACTACAGATGAAAAAGCTTATGATACCGGCAGCGGTCAAGGAGATGTTTTTAACGGAGGAAACTCTTGGTATAGATATAATAACGCATACTATAATGGTACTGCTTATGTAACTATTGGTAATGACCCTTCCTCTGTAATTAGGATAGGTAGTGATGGACAAATAAAAGAGGTAGTATCCTGTTCTTAATATTTTAACAATAAACGTGATAATAATACTATGAGTGTAACCCTTGAAATTAAATACTTTAATACCTTCCTTATAAAAGGGGGAGAAACTACAAGTCAAGTGGTTGGAACAGGTAATGCAAGTACTACTGTGTTTACTATTGCAGAGAGTAGCGGTAATACTATATATGCAATACCAAACTCTGAATCAGAATTTCAAGTTTACTTTGACAATGTACTAAAAGCAGCAAGTTTATATACATATAAAAATAAGACAAGAGAAATTACTTTTTCAAGTGCTCCGGGCAGTAATGTAGAAATATTAGTTGTAGTAAAAAATTATCATGTAGAAGAATCTAGAATAAGAGGAGCTTATAATGGTAAATCAGTTGATTTAGGAGTAAGAGCTTCAATAGTAGATAATGATTATGCAGAAGAAACAAGAGAAGCGTCGCTTATATATTCTGGTATATATAATGGTAGAACAAGAACTAATGAAATAAATCAGTTTAACCCTTCATTGCCAAATACAAAATCAATAGACTCTGCGTTTGGGTCTATACAAAAACTATATGCGGAAGATAACAATATGGTTGTTTTCCAAGAAAATAAAACGCATAATATACTTATAGATAAAGATATAATTTTTACAGCGGAGGGAGAGGCTAATGTTACAGCTTCAGATCAAGTATTAGGACAAGTGGTAGCATATCAAGGTAATTACGGTATTAGTAAAAACCCTGAAAGTTTCGCAGCACATGCAGGAAGAAAATATTTTGTAGATAAAAACAATGGAGCTGTTTTAAGATTATCAAGAGATGGTATTACTGAAATATCTAATTATGGTATGAGAGATTGGTTTAAAACTAACCTTAAAAAAGCAGATAGCATTATAGGTATATGGGATAATCAAAAGAAAAAATATGTTATGTCTTTACAAGAAGATAACATTAAAAATGTATTTGAAGGTGATGGTTCTGATACAACTGTTTCATTAGCATTTAGTTATATAAATACTTCATTTGCTACAGTTAACTTGCCTGATCCTACTAACATAAATCAAATTGAAATATTTAGTGATGCGTCAGGAAGTACAGCATTAGTATCAGGAACAGATTATACGTATAATACATCAACCGGAGTTGTTACATTTACAAACGCACCAACAGCAAATGATACAGTAAATATATATTTAAGAGACTTTACCAATGGTTATCAAACACTATGTTATGATGAAGAAATAAATGGTTGGAGTTCGTTCTTTACATATAAACCATATTTAGGGGGTAGTATTGATGCGGATTTTTATACCTTTGCTAATAACAATGATTTATATAAACATTATGATACAGCAGCTAATAGAAATTCATTCTATGGGGCAAGTACAGTTGCATCAACAGTTGATATAATAATGAATAATCCTCCCTCTATACCTAAACACTTTAAAACAGTTAATTATGAAGGGGATGTTGGCTGGGAAGTAGCGTCTATAACAACTGATACAGATACAGGTACACCTGTGGGACCATATATAACCACAAGCGCAGCAGTTGAAAACACATGGCAAGATTTAATTATATCTGGTTTTAAGAAAAGAAATAGTAAATATTATTCTACTATAATGAACGGGAGTGTTCCTGATAGAAATGAAATAATATTTGGTGAACAAGTATCCGGAGTAAAAGGATTTTTTAACAAATTACAATTTAGTATTGCTAATACAGCACAAAAAGAATTATTTGCAGTATCAAGTGATTACGAACTATTAACAAATTAAATGGAATTAAATATACAAAAACTAAAAGAAGACGATTACGAAAAACTTTTAGTTAATTGGTGGAAAGATTGGGATTGGCAAGCGCCTCCTAAAGATTTTTTACCAGATAATGGCACAGGGGGATTTATGGTCTATAATAAAGATATTCCAATATGTGCAGGTTATATATATAAGACAAACTCTAAAGTAGCATGGGTTGATTGGATTATATCAGATAAAAATTATAGAGATAAGAAATCTCGTAATGAAGGTATAACTTATTTAATAGACGCTATGACACAAATATGTGGACAAATCGATTTTAAATATTGTTATGCATTAATAAAACATCAAGGATTAATAAAAATATATGAAGATTTAGGTTATATAAAAGCAGATAACTATAATCAAGAACTAATAAAACATTTATAACATGGCAGTAGTAACAGGAATAGTCTCGGGGGTTGCAGCAGTAGGATCTGCTGTAGTAGGGATAACTAGCGCATCAAAACAAGAAAAGAACGCTAAAAAAGCGTCAAACGCAGCTAATTTAGCAGCAAACGAAGCAACAGCCGCATTAGCGAGAGCTGAAGCACAAAGTATGGTTCCCGGATTTAGCACTGGTGATTACAGAATATCCGGTTATCATAAAAATGATGCATTAGGCGTTAGCCAATTTGAAAATCGTGGAGGAGGTTTTGGTGGTGGAGGCTCGCAAGTGGGTATGTATCTAGGAGATGATTGGGATAGAGTAAGCCAAGCGGGAACTCGTAAAAGAGGAAAAGGTGGTGATTTTATAGATGTTCTACATGGTCCCGGCGTAGGCGTTGGTAGTGAAATTAAATTTGATGAAGCGGGTAATATGATATTTAATAGAGAGGCTATAATACATAATGTACAAAAAAATTTAAAAAATAATAAACAGTTACAAAAAGTATGGAATCAACATACTGCTAATTTACCGACAGGGCCTACAGGATTACCCGTACTTCCAGATCCTAATACCGCAGAGGGTAAAGATTTTTATGCGTCATTGCCAAAATCTATATTAGAAATGGCAACTGACCCAACTTTAGCGCAAATGTATAAAGGTAGTAATATAGTAAATCCATATGCCAATGTACAAGATTTAAGTAGAATAGCAGAAGATGTAAGTGGTATGGTCCAAGATAGAACAGGCTTATTAACAGATAGAACAGATATTATACAAGACAGAACGGATTTATTAAGAGATAGAACAGCAGATTTTGAAGATGTTTCCGGGGTTTTTACTGATTTAAGTGATCAAGAAGATTTAAGTGGGCGTTTAGTGGATTTAAGAAGTGGTGCACAAGATTATTCTGGGTTGGCTTCAGATACTAGTATATTAGCATCAAATCCGTATGCGCAATTACAAGTTGCAACACAAGCTGCTGATTTAAAAGCGCAGCAATCTGACCAAGCATTAGCAAATACATTGTCAACAATTAGAGCTACAGGGGCAGGCGCAGGGGGAGCAACAGCTATTGCACAAGCAGCTCTTCAAAGTAAACTAGGCATTGCGGCTACTATAGAACAACAAGAAGCAAAAAATACCGAATTAAGAGCCGCTGGACAACAGCAAATTGAAACAATAAAAATGGGCGAAAGCCAAAGATTGCAAGATATAGCGTTTTCAGAAAGATTAAGGCTTGAGGGATTAAGAGAAAGAGAGGGCCTTAGAATAGATCAAACAAGGTTATCTGAAGGACAAGAATTAAGAGGTTTAAGAGTAAGCGAGGGGCAAAGACTCCAGCAGGCTCAATTAGCAGAAAGGCTAAGAGCACAGGGGCTTACTTTAGAAGAATCTCTAAGACTTCAGCAAGCTGATTTTGACACAGCAAGAGAACAAGATAGAATAAGATTTGAAGAAACTGGAAGATTAGAAGAATCTAGATATAATGAAGCTGGAAGAATACAGCAAGCACAAATGTCAGAGGCGCTTAGAATACAACAATTGAAATTTGAAGAACAACAAAGATTGCAACAAGCTGATTCATTGGCTAGAGAATATCAATTTAGAGCGGCAGAGACTAGAGAACAAAATAGATTAAATAGGCTGGCTAATCAAGAAACCCAAGCTGTCCAAACGGCTGCGGATTTAGAAGCAGCAAAAGTATCAGCTAGCGCCGCAAAATCAGCAGCATGGACAACAGGGCTATCAAATGTAGCTTCAGCTGGTATGAGTCTTGCGGGCTCTGGAGCATTTAAAAAAAAAACTAACGTCATAAAGGTTAATCCTACACGTATTAAAAAGTCTAATATAACGCCGGGGGGTGTAGATTATAATTATACTCCTACCCTTGACCCTAATAACTTACTTGGATAGCTAATAAAATAATAAAAAATAATTAAAACAATGGCAAAATACGATTTACCAAAATTCACAGCCCCTACAAGGCCGGCTTGGCAGCAGCAACCTATAATTAGAACACCTAATTATGCGGATATATATGCAAGAAGCTTTGCTGCAACACAAAGAAATGTACAAGCTGCTTTTCAACCCTTACAACAAGCTGTTGATTTATTTATAAAAGAAAAAGAAAAAGAAAAACAAGGGGAGATAACTTCTGTAGCTAGAGCGGAAGCATATAGAGATAGTATTTATAGCTCGATAACACAAGAAGGGGCAGGCGATTTTGAAGAAGAATTAGAAGATTTTTTACATTCTAATGTTGATGCTTGGTATCAAAATGAAAAAGCGTTTCTTGTTGACGAAAGTGTAGATATAGATACATGGAGAAAAACAAGAAGAAAGTTAACAGATGAATTATATTTAATAGAAAGAGCCGGTAGACAATTAAACAAAACATCAAAATTATATGCCGAATATGGAGAAAATTTATCATTAGCAAATGATTTCAAAATGGCAGGTTTATTTGAATCATTTGGAGAAAGAGGTAATATAAAAATAGGTAGAGACGAAAAAGGAGGATTAGGTTTAAAATATAAAAGCAATGTAACTAATGAATGGGAAGCATTTACTGTAAAAGATTTAGCAGAGTATAATGGGGAAGATGCGCTATTAACAAAAATTGATTTTGACAATGAACAAGGGGATGTTTATAAGTTATTTAACCAAAGAAAAGATAACCTTTTATTAGAAATAGGCTCTCCAGAAGGAAAAGAAATCCAAAAACCCCTTATGGATGGTAAAACAACATCAATTACAACAGTAAAAACTTTTACTGACGAGCAAGAAAGAGAAGGTAAAGATAAATTATATAACGACGATATTATTAATTCTTGGTGGAACAGTGCGGGAGAACGATATTGGAAAGATAATTTAGTAGGATTAGAAAATGGTGAAAAAAAATTAACCAATTATGCTGATGAAATAATAGAATTTAGTAATGGACTTTTTTCTAAAGAAGATAAAGGGAAAATTGCACAATTAATAAATGCTTGGCTGCCTACGGAGTTAGAATTTATGAATGTAGATAAATTAGGATTTTCAGAAGAGCAATTAAATAAAATTGTAGAATTACAAAATGGTATGGCTAAAAGGCATATGATTGATTACGAAGTATGGGATAAACATTTAGCGATATTGCAACAACCATTAGATAAAACTTTCAAAATTGATGATAAACCTGTTCAAAACATACAAAAACTCTTTGATGAAGAATGGGCATCAAATATTAATAATGTAAATGGCCTAATTAGGTATCATAAGGGTATGCACGCCCCAACGCAAGATAATGGTCAAGCCCATGAACAATTTATTTCTAACATATTAAGAGATAATAATGTAACTCTTGAAATTGTTGGCGGCGAAGAGACAGAAGATGATTGGTATTATGATGTTATTGTAGAAGAAAATGCCGAAGGGGAAAGAGATGGGAAATTAAGAGAAAAATATAAAATATATCCAGACCAATTTGAATCAGGAGTGCTTAGAATGTATAATGATTTATATGGAATAAAAGCAGACGCTGAAAGGGTTTGGAGTGGGTGGAATGACTTTACTAGTGCAGGAGAAAATAATCCATATAGAAACACCGAAGAGGCAAGATTTTATAATAATTTACAACTTGCAAAATCAGGTCAAGATACAATAGAATATGATGATAATCCATTTATTCCTAATAATAATATACCTGTAGGATTTGTTCCTTTTGAAGAGGGGCAATATTTAAGTAGTTTTACCGATCTTTCTACAGAGAAATTTACTATAAAAACTGACGGCGAATGGGACCCTAGATATATTAAAATATCCCAAGAATTAGGATGGGGGATGCCAAATAAACATACTGGGGAATGGATGCCTAATTGGCCCGGGGTAAACAAATATGGTAGGGATGAAACAATGGGCTTTTTAAACAGAATACAAGCCAATAGGGGGACGCTTATATTTGCAGATTACACGGTATCTGAAAAGTTATTATATGAAGCAAACTGGGATGCTGGAGGAAGAGATGCTTATAACAAAGATGAAGAGGGCAGATTCCTTAAACAAAAAGCAAATGACAAAGCATTAAAAGAATTAAAAGCAGAATGGGATATAACAAAAACATCCACTGATTTATGGACTGGTAGAGATAAAATGACAGACGAACAATTTGAAGCTTTTAAAACCGCTTATACAGACGCGGGGGTTTCCCTGCCAGAAGACTACGATATAAATGATATAACTTATGTCGATTACGTAAAATACCAATATTTTTCATTAGGAGGTAATGTTTGGGACCTTGAATATGGTAGCGAATAAACTTAAACAATAAAACAATATTATGAAATATAAATATCAAGTAAATGGTAAAACTTATATTTTACCGCAAGAAGAAGTAGAAGCATTTTTAAAAGCTTTTCCAAGTGCTCAATTGATAGGTGAAATACCAGATGAGCCGGGAAAGCTAACCCCCACGGGTCAGGGTGCGCCTGTGGAGCCAACTCAAGCACCCAATATGGCCTTCGCATCGGGAGGTACCTCATTGGCATATCAAGATGTAGCTGTTGCCGCACCAAGGACTGCGGAGCGTGCAAAGCAATATAATCAACAAATATATACACCTGATCAAAACGTAAGTTTTACAGAGAGCGTATTTAATAACTTTGCAGCAGAAGCCGCTAAAATACCATTAGGGCTTATGAATTTGCAAAAGTCTGTTGCTATGAGTGTATTGGGTGCGTTTAATAAATATACTCCTGAAGAAAAAATAGAACTTGAAGCAAAACTTGATGAGTTAAATATGTTCTTAGGTATGCCCACCCCTGATATAAATCAATTAGAAGATGTAGTAGAACATTTTGAAAGCAGAAGGAGGAAAGCTAAATATTCTTCTATAAGTGAAGCATGGGAAAAAGAGGATTATGAAGAAGCGGCTAAAATGAGTATAGAGGGTTTTGCGGCAGCAACACCGATAGTCGCCACTATTATGACCGGATATGGGGGATTAATTGCATCAGGCGCTAGTATAGCGGGTAATAAATTTGATGAAGAATTTGATGCAAATCCTGAAGAAGCGCTTGGTAAGTTATGGGTAAATGCGGCTGGTACAGGTGGTATTGAAGTATTGTTTGACAGATATACATTAGGTCTTGGTAGACATGCTAAAACTTTATGGAGAGCGGGTAAGGCGTCTGCAGCAAAAGACGCTCTTGATAATGGATATAAAGCATTAGCAAAAAATTTAATTGGTAAAGGTGTAGCTGGTGAAGCGGCTATGGAGGCAGCCACAGAACTATCGCTTATAGCATATGATAATTTAACTTTAGGTAAAGAAATACCAACAGGTAAAGACCTTAAATACAGAGTGTTTGATGCCGCAATATTAGGTGGTATGATGGGGGGAACTATAACAAGTGTAGGAGAGCTTGGCGGGGCGAGAACTTATTCAAGAGTGGCGGCGGAAAATTTACTTATGCCCACCGAGTATAACAATAAATTAAAATCACTTACCTCTGAATTAAATGAAGAAGTTTCAATTAAAGCTAACATGGAGGGGGAAATTAATAACCAAACAAGCTTAGACAAAATAAATGATATTTCAAGTCAAGTCGCTACAATTAAGCAGGTTAATTCTGTGCTCCTAAGCCGTTTAAACCCAGATCAATTATCAGAATATGCAGCTAATAAAGATGAAATTTCAAGATTATATGAATACGGTAAGGCGTTAAAAGAACAAGGTGCAAAAAAGTCTTTACAAGAACAAAATATTAAAAGGTTAAATGAATTAGAAACCCAAAATATGGATATTTTAGAAGCCGCTACTATGACTTTCGCAGCTAATAAACTTGAGAACACAAGAAAAGGTGTCGAAAAAATAGTAGGGGGTCTTAACCCTGATGAAATAGGTATGGTAACATTTGGTAAAGATGGCACTAATAATGAAGGCGAAACCTTTGAAGAATTTAGAAAAAAATTAGTAGAAGAAGGGACCCTTTCTAAAAACACCGGGCATGGGTATGGATTTATTTTTACTAAAAATGGTAAAAGAACAATAGTTGTTAATGAACAAGCACTTGAAAAAGGGGATATAGGAGTTACTGTAGCCGCACATGAATTTTTACATCATACAATGTGGAAGGGTATTAGAGAAAACCCTGAAATAGCAAAAGTATTAGCGGCGGGATTAGTAAATGAAGTACAGAAACACGATCGTAACTTTTTTATTCAACAAGAAAACTTTATGGATTTTTCAGAACGACTTACACCCGGAAGGTATGATCAAAGTGGACTTGACCCTTCTTTTCTTAGTTCTGTGCTTAGCTCATTTCAAAGAAGAATAGCAGGTTATGAAGTAACAGGTAAAGAAAGGCTTGCGGAAGCTGAAGAAACATTAGGTAAACGAGGGATTCCCCAAAGACAAAAAGGAGACTTATTAAAATATATAGGGCAAGAAGTAGACGCAACAACAAATGAGGAAATTATAACAGGAATATTTGACGCGTTAAGCATGGGTGCTGTAGACTATAATGAAACTTTACTTAGCAATATTGGGGGTGTTTTAAGAAGAACCATGCAGGAGTTGGGGGTAGGTATTAAATTTAATAACAGCAAAGATGTATTTAATTTTGTTAAAGATCTTGGTAAAAGTATTGAAAGAGGCCGTTTAAACCCTGCTCAGAAAAAAATAATACAAGACGGATTTGAAGGTAAACTTATAGATTATGCAAGAAACTCAAAAGAGTATAGGGATTTTGAAAGAATAAAGAAAAAATATGATCTTAAAGATCAAAGCGGAAGAGAATCTAAAAAAGTAGGGGAAAAAATAAGAAAAATGTTTGAGCAAATAGGCAATAAAACAGAAGCTGATAAATATTTAATTGCGGCTGAATTTGAAGACACGGTAAGAAAATATTTACAAGGGCAAAAACTTGTGGGTAAAGAAGGTGATAAAAAAGCAATGAGCTATGAGCAGTGGATTAAAGATAATGCAAAAGAACCCGATAGTGTAATAGAAGATCTTGTCCGTAATATATTGTATGGTAAAAATGGTATTCAATATTATGTTGGGTTATATAAAGAAGGTATGGGTACTATAGATGGATATATAAATACTATTGCCAAACCCCATGCTGTAAACGCCGCTTATAATAAAATAAAAAACGATATTATATTAAAAGACAATGTTAACAAAATAGATGCCGACGAAGCTATAAATAAACTAAATACTGAAGGGATTAAAGAGGCTGGTCCAGACCCTGAAGACATAGAAAAAGAAATTGCAATTGCAAAAGCGAGAAGCGAAGTTAATGTAGTTGATACATTTAAATTTTCAGGAGGGTTAAAAACCACGTCTGCGGAACAACTTAAAAAGGGGTTAATAACAGGTATAAATAAATTAATTGGAGACGAAAAAAAGAGAGGCGGTAAAATTTCTGCTATACAACAAGGGGGTATTGTTTTTAGGAGTGATTTAAAAAGTGGTATTTCAAATGCTCAAATTCCTATGCTAATACGTGGCGAAATGCAAACCGTGCCGTTTTCAAGAGTCGTTTATGAAGATATTAAAAGCCAATATGTAAAAGAAACAGGAGATACTGAAAAAGGGCATGCTAATAGAGCATGGAGGTGGTTTGTAACAAATAATGCAGAAAGCCTATACGATTGGATGAGTGAATCGGATATTGTGGAAAGAAGCAAAGCGACTGCCAAGGGCAAGGCAAAAACACTTAATAAATGGAAAGATTTAGTAACTGTAAAGGTTAAAGCAGATGGCTCAAAATTTCGTTCTGATGTTAATTACGCAGGATACGATAGTTATGCGGGTAATACAGTATATAAAAAGAAAAGGTTTGAAGATGTAAAAGATATTTTTATAGAATTAATAGCACCCCCAATAGAAAGTTTTCCAAAGGGCAATGTTAAACATTGGAAAAATCCCGCGGATAAAAAAAGATGGAGAGATAGTTATGAAACGCAAAGAAGATCTATAACTAGTCTTTTAGCGGCAAAAATAGGATTTGACCAAATAAATGAAGTATTAAAAGATGAAGAAATAGCAGCTTATTTTGATGTAATAGGGGTAGAGTTAAATAGCGAGATTATAGAGGCGTTAAATAGACAAATAAAACAAGGTGCTTTTAAAGAAGTTGGTACAAATACTTCTTTAGATAAACTTAATGACCTATTTCCTGATACTGTTCTTGAAATGAGAAAGCAAACACCAGAAATACAAGCAAGAATGAATATAAATGGGGAATCTTTGGGGAAAGCTACATTAGAAACAAATTCCAATATTCCGGAAGAATTTGCATTTGATATAGAGACGGAATTGGATAATTATTATTTTAGAGAAGCTAGAAAAACAGATAATAAAAATGGAGACAAGTATTTTAAAAATTTAAACTCTAAATCAGCTGGACCCACAACGTTTACTAAAATGATTGAAAGAAAAGGCAAAGCGGGGCAAAGGGCTAAAATGATTCAGACAGGAGAACAAACGGTGTTGGCAAAAAAATTAGGCCAATCGCAAGATTTTTGGGATAGAGTAAATCCGCTAATAAACTCACAAGCAGAAGATTTTTATGGTTTAATTAGCTGGGTAATGGGAAAAGGAAAACAGGGGGACGCGGATTTTGAATGGGTAAGTAAACATATATTTGAACCTTATGAAACCGCTTTGGTTAATATAGATAAAGAAAGAGTTAAGGTATTAACTAAGCATAAAAAAATAATTAATACATTAAAAGATACTGCCCCCGGTCTTAAATTAGGACAAAAACTTACTGTAAAATCGAGGGGTAAAACAACAGATAAATTTACATTAGAAGACGCTATTAGGTTTAAGTTATGGAAAATGAAGGGGGTGGATTTAAATTCTATAAAGGGAGTAGACAATACCACTATTGAGGCATTAATTAAAGAAGTGGATAAACTAGCACCGGATTTAGCAGCATCTAGCGGACTGGGCAGATTTATAATGGAATTAAACAGAATAAACGGCATGGACGGATACCCACCTCCAACATCAGATTGGTCAGGAAAAAATATAAAATTAGATATACTTGATTTTTCTAATACTAACACAAGAAAAAAGCATTTAATGCGTTGGAAATTAAATATGGATAAAATATTTAGTGATAAAAATATGGCAAAGCTTACTGCCGCTTTTGGTTCGCGTTATACAACGGCTCTTCAAAATACAATAAAAAGAATGGAAACTGGTAGAAATAACGAAGGTTATAAAGGGGATAAGTATATGTCTGGATTCCATAATTATGTTAATGGTTCTGTAGGTACTATTATGGCGCTTAACAGAAGATCAGCGTTATTGCAGATGATGTCTAATATAAACTTTATAAATTGGTCCGATAACAACCCTATTAATGCCGCTAAAGCATTTTATAACCAACCGCAATATTGGGGGGATGTTATGTATCTTATGGGCTTTAAAGCAGATGAAGACGGAAGTAGATCAGAATTTTTAACGAGTAGAAGAAGGGGTATGCGAATAAACGTGCAAGAAGCAGAAATTGCAGCTATTTTAAGAGACGCCCCTAAAGACCAAGTATATAGAAGAATGATAGGTATGCTGCTTGATAAAGGATTTGTACTTACAAAATTTGCAGATAGTATTGCGATTGCCACAGGAGGCGCTGCTTTTTATAGAAATAGAATAAACACATATTTAAAGCAGGGTATGAGTATGAAACAAG
>MPLU02087778.1_pt1 | contig 20372 bp, 17 predicted proteins | sample 1617381 | NCBI WGS metagenome assembly MPLU02 (sample SAMN05944801, study PRJNA350692) | marine metagenome | biome: marine; feature: ODZ; material: water; isolation source: 90 m water sample filtered on 0.2 um supor filter | place: Pacific Ocean | collected 2012-04-08 | depth 90m m
AAATTCTTTTTGATAATCAATCACATAAAAAGGGATTTCAAGCCGGTGACAAGCAGAACGCGCGTCGATTGCTTCATCAAGAGAGCAGCAGCTTTTGTGCCGTGATTCATTCTCAGGGCCGTGATAAAGTTTCATATGAAGCCCTATAACCTCGTGACCGTGCTCCTTCAACAAAGCAGCGGCAACTGACGAATCAACGCCCCCGCTCATCGCCATTGCTACACGTGCCATAAATATTGCATTTAATGTAGGTTGAGGATTTAGTAGATAAAATTATATTCTGCAGGATTATTTATTAACGACTGCCGTTTGCTTGAAAATTTTGGATGTAACTTGTGTAGTCGTCATGCTTGCCGCTGTAGTTTGCTGATTGGTAGCGTCTCTTTTGGAAACGTTGAAAAAAAACATTAATCTCTTTGTCGTTCCTTTGATTATAAGATTGCATTTCGCGTTTGCCTTTTTTCCGGTCTTTCTGCTTTTGTTCATTCAAATTAAAGATTGAAGCAGACTGTTTATTTGTCAAAGGATTGTTAGCTTTAGAAATATTCAGGATCATTGCCATTGCTTTTCGCCTGATTTTTTCTTCTTCAGGGTCTATGCTTGACGAATTATCAGCCTTCATCACGGCAGCTATTTCAGTATTTTGGTCTTTATTCTTGTTAGTTATGGTGTTGTTTTCAGCAGGATCTTGATTATTCTTTTCTTCTTCAGTATTTGTAGATTCAGTTTGAGTAAATCCAATATTTAATTGAAATATGCAGAGACAGAACATTAGCAAAAACACAAAAGCCAGTCTGTTGAAACCGCTTCGTTTGAACAATTTAGCATTTGTTATGATAATCATTTTGTATGCTAGTTTGGGTTCCACCTCAGCCTCAGCTCAAAAATTAGCTGTCAAAGTGATTGCTTGCAATTCATCCAAGTGGGAGTTCAATGCACAAGCACGTTATGAATGTTTTATCAAAAAGCGTACAGATTCTTCTCTGGAACGCGCTAAAGAACTGGCTGCAACCAGTCTTGTTATTTTAGAGGCAAAAGAAAAATTGCGTTTGGAATTAAATGAAAACCCCAAAAAGCAACGAAAAAAAATAAATCGCCAGGAAATAATGCAGCAAGTTGAATATTCACGTTCCCGTAATATTTCTCATAAAGGAGAAAGATACTCCATAACTTACGGTTATGTGCTTGAACCACGCCCTTAAAATTGGTTGAGCCTGCACGTTTTAAAAAAGTCAACTGCGCTCATCGTAAAAAATAAGAACTATTATATACTAAATTTACTGTATTTTCAAAGAATTTAGCTGAATTGCAAGTTGCTGAAGCGTTTATTGGGGGCTGTCATAAAATTTTAAACCAGTGATGATTTTTGTGTGAGCCGCTTCATTCAGAAAAAGTTAGTGGAAAATGCCTATCGCCAAACACAAAGTATGAACCGGATTCGTCTAAATGATTCAACAGCCAGAACCTTGGAGCATCTGCCAGCATGACTTCGCCATATGTTTGAGAAAGCACAAAACATCTCTCCTTTTTATCGATGCGGAAGCTGTCGAGATCAAGAGAATCAGTTTGCTGATTATTAAGCTGCAGCTTAAATTCATCTTGAACTAGCTCTATCGCCAATGCCCGCATCGGTGTTATTTCACATTCAAGGTAACATTTGTCCCATCGGTGGTCACTCCAATACTCAACAAAATAAAGTTCACTCTCTTTTTCAAAAAACAGATTTGATTCAAAAAGAGCTAATACCTTTCCGCTGATATATTTTTCACGCAAACTCCATTTTTGATGTTGATCAATCCGGATAAAGTCATAGTGAAATCGCATTGCAAGTTCGCTCGTAAATTCATTTTCCTGTTTGAGTGCTTTTGAGATGGGCACAGGAAAATACATGCCTGTCGGCAACTGAGTTGTCAAATCAGGTATAATTTTCTCCATCAAATGCAGAGTATCCTCATCTTCAAGCAGTCCCGAAGCTGTTAGTCGCTGCAGTTCATCAGCAATCATAGGGTTTAAAAAACGTTCTTCCCAGAGAAAGAGCATAATCAACTTTCGTTCAAAAAACCATTGCAGACGTTTTTCCAGATTCATAATTCTGTGTTTATTAGTGAGTGGGCAATGAACAACTTAGCTGACTTACTTTATTTTCAGCGGGATAAATTTAGAGAGAGACTTGTAGAGGACGTGGTGCGAGAGCCAGTTTGGCATAACGAATGAGTTGTGAACGTCCGCATTCATTGTAACTTTCGTAGCGGTTGGATATAAAAGCGAAGGTAATCTCAGAAATTTTGCGCATATGCAGGCTTACACGTTCAGACCAGCGTGATGCGCTTCCTTCGATTGTTTGATAATCTTCACGCTCCATGAACATTACCAGCGAATAAGCTCTTCTTCCATGAGGTGTATCTATTTCTACAATACCTGCATTTCCGTTTACTCCTTTTACAAATCCAGTTTTGTCCCATAGTTTGACTGATTTATTAGCCGCAAAACAGGTGTCGGCTTTAATCCTGTCTTTCAACCAGGCATGACCGGGAAGAGAGAGTAAATAAAGCATTTCCTTTGCCGCGGTTTTGTTTACTTGCGCACTGTATTTAGTTCCGATTACACGTTTAAACCAGATATTCACAAATATCTGATTTAAATCTGCAGCAGAAATTTTATTCTGGTAAGTACGTCCATCTTCCGGAATCGTCTCTATTAGGCTCAGCTCTTTGTACAATTTTGTGCTGTCAAGTAAGAGTTGAATATTATCAGTACCACCTAACAATTTAATTATAGTATTTGTGCTGGGGTTACTGCTGAAACGGATCATTTCCTCAATTAGCTTTTTGTGGTTTGAGTTCTCTCTGATCTTTCCTTTAAAACGCTGAATCATGTATGCATGAAGTATCGGCACCTTGATTGTACTGGCAGATTTTACACTTTGCCTCGCTCGTAGAGAAACCAGTAATTCTCCAGTTGTAAGATCTTGCACAACGATTGAAAGTTTGTCATTTCTCTTGAGTTTGTTTTTGGTATAGGTTTCTTTCATGTACTGCAGAATACTTGCTTCCAGTGATGAAGTGAAGGGTGTCGAGTTAAATTTTCCTGCATAATAAGGCAAGCCTTCAGGCACATAAAGTTTGACATGTTCCTGAGCCACCCAGCCCTGAATCCCTTGTGGGTTTCTGACCTTCAGCCATTTTTTATTTGTTGCTGACAAACTCAATAAATGTGTGCCTTTTGGGAGAACTTTTATGGAAGGATTTTTGGTGCTGGGGCTTGAACGCAAATTTAATGCAGAAGCAGTAACTACTGCATAACTTCCAACAATATTTGGAATGTCTGATTTATTAATTAATTGTTCTACTTTAGCATAAGCAGACAGTCTAGGAACAGACTGTATTTTTGCAGGTGACGATTCTTTTGCGTAAAGCTGAGTGACAGGGAAGTAAAGTGAGAGTGATAATAGACTGACTGAGCACAGTCTGTAGATATACAAATTCCTACCTTTTGCAGGCTCCAGGCAGAGTCTAACTTTCAAAATATTTCTCAAAGAAGATTGACTGACTGTTACTCAATGTCTCTTGCTGAGTGTTTGGCGTGGGGAGTTGAAAAGGATTAAACTTTAAAACTTTGCTTGGCCATGACTGAAAGATAATTTATCTGAAGACTTTAGAGAATAACCCAAAATACTAAATACTCAGTTAAAACAGTTTTTATTGTGCTTTTTCTTTGCGGATCCGGCTAATATTAGACAGGAAAACTGCTCCTGGAATGATGATGAATCCTATGACCAGAACGACAAATACAATTGTCCAACTCAGTCCCATAAATGCTCCGTTTAATGATTGTTATACAATGTTTTTGAGCATTAATTTTATTTTATAAATCAGAAAAAGCCAAACTTAAATTTGTGAAAATAACAAAAAGTATTTGCAGAAGTCCACGCTAATAAAAGCTGTATGTTGTTTTCCTGCGAAAAATACCTTTGAAATTTGCTTTAAGGTTTTATATCTGCTTTAACAAATGCACTTTGAAAATTGGTGTGATTCTTCCTTAATTTGTCACGCAATTTTACTGCATCTTTTTTTGATTTAAACCCTGCGATTTGTACAGCCTGAAAACGTATTTTCTGAGTAGCACGTTGTATTTTAAAGAAAATATCTTCCTTGAAAGCCTGATTTAAATAAGTTCTTACTCTATTTGCAGTTTCTAGATCCGGAAATAATCCCAGTGATACCTGGTATCCATTTTTCATCGACTTGGGAAAAGCATGGCCTGGCAGAGGATTATTGTTATTAATTTTCTTAACCATTCTTGCAGAAAACCCTTCACCAAAAAATTTTGTAGAAAGCACCTCCGAAATTCCGGAACTTTCATTTGAAGAACGGACACGTGATTTATACCCTAGAGTTTTTAATTGAAGACGACTTTCGTTAACGCATTCATGGGAAATACAGGAAACAACCTGCACGTAATAGCTGGTTGTTTTTGCTTTTGTTTTTGCTTTTGTTTTTGCTTTTGTTTTTGCTTTTGTTTTTGCTTTTGTTTTTGCTATTGTTTTTGCTATTGTTTTTGCTATTGTTTTTGCTTTTGCTTTCTTTGGTTCAGGTTTACTGACCTTTACGGGTGGGACGGGTTCTGTCAGTATTTCTACGACGGTTTCAAATAAAGTTTTCTCAGCAGGAGTTGCAAAAAAATAAAGTACTACAACAGTGATAACTCCCAAAAGCAAACCTGTAATAATGGAAATAATAAGCGGTTTTAACAGACCTTTCTTTTTTTTCTGTTTAGCAGTTGAAGTATCATCGACCTTGTCATCTGACTCATCTTCAAGCTCAGTATCGTAATCATCATCCAATTCCTCGTTATATTCATCACCATCATCTTCATCACCATCATCTTCATCACCATCATCTTCATCAACATCACCATCGTTCTCATCATCACTCTTTACTTCATCAGTCTTTTCCTCTTCTTTTTTATCTTCTGCAGTCTCACTGTCATCGTCACCTTCCAGGTCATCGATTGTAGAAAGATCTTCGAAAAATGAATCCAATTCACTGTCACTCTCTTCCTCACCGTCATTTTCCATGAAGGAGTCGAGCTGTTCTCCAAAATCGTCACCAAAATCGTCCAGACCTTCTAGTCCGTCAACTTTTTCTTCAGCCATGTTTCACTTGCAGTTGTAATGTTTTTTGTGCATTGAATTTCGTTGTTTTAGCAAATCAGAGCTGCTTCCTACTAGTGTCAGTTTTATTGAGCATATAAAATAGGTATAAACCGCGCAACGTCAAATCATCATGATAAATAACGTTTGACAGAATCGGTAAAATTTTTGCAGCCAAACCGCCGGTGATTACAACTGTCGGCGTTGGTTGGCCTTGTTGTTCTATTTCATTCGTTATTCTTTTAATCAACGAATCTATCATTCCGCCGTAACCGTAGATTAGACCGGATTTAATACTATCGGTCGTATTCTTTCCGATTACATTTTCCGGCATCTCAAGATTTACCTGAAACAGTTGAGCGGCTTTTGAAAACAGCACATCAGCAGAAATTAATAATCCGGGACAAATCACACCTCCCTGAAAAACTCCTTCCGCAGTGACTACATCCAGTGTGCTTGCAGTACCACAATCAATGATGATCAATGAAGTTTTATATTGCTGGTATGCGGCAGCAGCGTTAATCAGTCTGTCCTGACCGACCTTTGCAGGTGTTTCAGTATTTATTTCAATGCCAAGATTGCGTTCGTGGCTGACCTGAATTGGAGGTTTACCTGTCAAATTATCAAGCAGTAAAGCAAAAACTTCTGTCAGTTCCGGAACTACTGAGCTAAGCACTGCGCCTTGCACCTCTTGCAAACTGAAATCGAATGCGAAAAGCATACCCCGAACGAGTATTCCATATTCATCTACACTTTGATGAATACCGGTATGCAGGCGCCAACTCTTTAATATTTTTGAATCCTTGATTAAGCCAAGTACTACGTCACTGTTGCCTATGTCTACAGCTATAATCATTACTGTTCCTCACTTATTTCAAGAATGTCTCCGGAAACATGCGTCAGGATTTCTCCTAATTCTGTTCGGATTTGCAAATAACCTTCCTTCGTTAATCCTTCAATAGTGCCAATGGTTCCTGAGCCTTTTGTTTGTTCTTCTACGTCATTCAAACTACGTACCTTCCTGCCTTTTGCCTGCGAGCGTATTAACCATTCATTCAGAAGTGCGCTGCGGGCGTTTGTTAGATAGTCAGATTCCCTGTTTGCAGCAGTCTTTTCTCTGAATTCAGCAAAACAGCATTCCAGTTCACTTAAAAGCAGCTTAAATACTGTTTCATTTTCAAGAGCAGGTGGATCTTCTGTTCCATTAATTACGTTCGAGTTTTGATAAATTTCTGCTTCCAGAGTAGTTAAGATTTCCTGTAGTTCTTGCGGATAATCTTTGAGGAAACCCATAGTGTTTAAGCCTATTCCGAGGATCAATACAGGAAAATTTTGTTGCGGGATTTTGATTGTTTCAAGTAAAATTCCACAGATTTTTTTCCCGTTTACCAGTACGTCATTCGGCCATTTAAGGTGGGCTCCGTCTATATATTTTTCTAGAACACGAGCGACTACGATTCCGGCCAGTAAAGCAAATATCTGAACTTCCCCAAGCGCTAAGTTTGGATGCAGGACAACCGAAAAGGTTACGTTTTTTTGCGGAAGTGAAACGAACTTCCTTCCGGCTCTTCCTCGTCCGGAAGTTTGCATTTCAGCAATTACAACCAATCCGTGTTGCTTAAGCAACTCACTGTTATCTTTCAAATATGTATTTGTTGAACCAACTTCTCTTAGGCGTATGATCCTTTTGCCAATTGTTTCGGACATATTTTTAACGTAAGAAGAAATTGTGAATAACTAAATTTGAAACTTTACCGGTTGAGGCATTTCTGTCAACAGAGACAACAGCTCTCACTTCGGCTTTCACGTTATCGATTTCAGTCATGAGCAAGATTTCATACCAGAAACTGTAGGGGATGAAAAAATCACGGGATTTGTCGTATTGAGTAATATTGCTTAGCTTATTTTTTATGTCTTCACTTGTCAATTTAGAACGTGGTTGTTTTGTAAGTTCTGCTGCAATTTCTTCTCTTTTTTCAAAATAATCCTGTGAAATGCTGTCGTCATAGCCTGGAGAATAATTGATGAAATAAGCAGTGTTTTGATTAAATTTCTCCAGGAATTCCACAATTTCTTCAAATGTTGCTAAGTTGACATTGATACGTGGTTTAATTGCAGAAAAGTCTGCTTGTGTTTCATATTTGTTGCCAACAGGAAAGATTGTGAATCCCTTCTTCCATTGGTCGAGTGGAATCCGTTTATCTTTAACACCCCTAATTAGTTGGACTTCACTTAACTTGTCGAAGAAACCGTTTTTTATTTCAAAATACGGATCTATGGAACGATATGTATTTTTCTCCGTGCCTATTGTACCGTAGATGGATGAATCATAAATTTCTGCACCTTTATCCAGCCAATCGAAAATTGCCGCATAAATTGGCAGGATATCATTGATATTTAATTGAATATTATGTGATGGGACACCGCTTCCAGACTGATTAGTAGTTACACTAGTCCATTTTTTGAGAATATTTATGAATTGATTTGCCAGCCGAACGTCCGCTTTTGTCTCAGGATTAACTGTTCTAAACGGTGGAGTTTGTATCCGGTTCAAGTTATAAAGATGATCAATAGGACGGATGATTGGTGTATAAAAAGATACTTCCGGGAAATCCGCAATTACTCCTGCAGGCAAGCCAACAGGTTGAGGTGGATTTAAAAAAGATATTTCATTGCCTGTTGCTCCCAGCCTTAATAAATCCTTTAAGTATACTGTGAAAAACTTAAGCTCTTCCTGTCCTTCTATACCTTCTAAAACAGCCTTAAACATGGATTTAACGGCATTTCTAGCTTTGAAGGATGCTTGGTAATTTTTAAGCCCCCGAGTTTCAAGTTTGGTTTCAAATGAAAACTCTGTCATGAAAACTGCAAGGAGAGCCAAAATAACCAGAGTAATCAAGAGGGCAATTCCACGTTGTGAAGTTGTCTTAGAAGGCGAAGGAGGAGACACTGGAAGGTAAGACATGACTAAAGCTTTGAAGACAGGCTTTTACATTTCAACCTGCCGAACAAAGTTTACAGCAGCAAATTCCTTAAAGGCAACAGGATGTCAAGAAACAAGATAGTTCTTTCCCGGCAGCCTGTGCTTAACAAATATATTTATTACAGCCTCAGGCTGCTTGGCCTAAAGTAATGTACTCAAAACGCCAGGATATTGATCAGGAGCAACCGCTGGTTGCGCCGCAGGAGGCACACTTGAGACAGGAACCATTACGTACCATTGTGAACTGTTGGCAGGTGTGGCATGCTTCTCCCTCATAGCCTTTCATCCGTGCTTCCTGAACAAGGCTGGATGTGGATCTTTCCTGAGCATCCCAACTTTCGCTGGAAGTCTCTCCTGCAAAATCTGTATTGCCGGAAAAATCCGCATGTGCCTGTTCTGGTTCCGGTTCTGAATTTTTCAAGAGTGCAAAATCTACTCCTTTAAAATCATTGTCCTCTTGTTCCAGAAAGGCCTGGCTTTCTTCTGTACTGAGAGTTCTTTCTGAGACTAACTGTTCATTGTCAAACTCTGGTTCTGTCTCATTCTGAGTATGTACAGCACTTGCCTGCAGTTCATCTGCATTGATATGTGACAATTCGTTACGACCCAAATAAGAAATTGCCAGTTCACGGAAAACATAATCAATGATGGATGTGCTCATTTTGATATTATCATTTCCGGAAACCATCCCGTTTGGTTCAAAACGGGTAAAAATAAAGGCTTCCACAAACTCTTCCAGCGGCACACCGTGTTGCAGTCCAAGGGAAATGGCAATCGCAAAGCTATTCATCAAACTCCTGAACGCAGCTCCTTCTTTGTGCATATCGAGAAAAATTTCGCCAATGGTACCGTCCTCATACTCACCGGTACGAAGGTAAAGCTTGTGTCCCCCGATCACCGCTTTTTGTGTGTAGCCGTTACGGCGGTGAGGTAATTTTCTGCGTTTGGCTATGTAACGATGAATAATTTTTTCTGCAATCCTGATTTGTGCCGGTTGTACAGCAGCGATACTTTCATCTGCTTCGTCTTCGTCCCACAAGTGTTCTTCCGCACTTACGTTGAGCGGTTGGCTGAGTTTGGATCCATCCCTGTAGAGTGCGTTGCATTTTAACCCGTTGTGCCAGGAAGTGGAAAATGCCTGCTTAATATCAGTTACATCAGCATCCCCCGGCATATTGATAGTTTTAGAAATCGAACCAGAAATGAAAGGCTGGGCAACCGCCATCATACGGATGTGCGCGTCAGGTGCTATGAAGCGCTTGCCATTGCGTCCGCACTTGTTTGCACAGTCGAAGACACTGTAATGTTCCTTTTTGAGATGCGGAGCGTTTTCACAGGTCATAGTTCCGCAAATATAATCATTGGCTGCTTCTATTTCCTTGCCGGTGAATCCGAGATGTTTGAGAATACTGAAATCAAAATTTCCAAGCTGCTCATCAGTCAAACCCAGTTTTTCCTTGCAGAATGACTCTCCAAGTGTATAGAGGTTGAAAACAAAGCTGATATCAAATGCGGTTGGTAACTGTTCTTCTATGCGCTTGAGTACTTCATCCGTAAAACCTTTGCTGCGCAAAACATTTGCATTGATGCAGGGACTTCCCTCTAAACGTGCATAACCCTTGATATAATGGACAATATCAGCTACTTCTGAATCTGCATACCCAAGTTTATTTAAAGCTAAGGGGATTGAATTATTAATTATTTTGAAATAACCACCGCCGGCCAGTTTCTTGAATTTAACCAGCGCAAAGTCCGGTTCAATTCCGGTTGTGTCGCAATCCATTAACAGACCGATGGTTCCGGTTGGTGCAATCACAGTGACCTGTGCATTACGGAAACCATGTTTTTCTCCGAGTTTCAAAGCCTGATTTGCATCTTGTTGAGCAGCTTTGAGTAATTCAGGGGGGCAATGCTGACTGTCAATACCGACCGGTTTGATGGTCAAACCTTCATATTCACTGTCCGGAGCACGGAAAGCGGCACGCCGGTGATTACGGAGCACCCGCAGCATATTTTCTTTGTTTCTCTCATATCCTGCAAATGTGCCTAGTTCTTTTGCCATTTCCGCGGAAGTTGAGTAAGAAGTCATATGCATGATGGAAGTCACTGCACCGCAAATTGCAAGGGCTTCCGGAGAATCATAAGGAATTCCCTTAACCATTAAATACGTTCCCAAATTTGCATAACCCAAACCGAGTGTTCGGAAGTCATAAGAAAGCTTGGCAATGTTTTTACTCGGAAACTGTGCCATCAGCACACTTATTTCTAAAACAATTGTCCAAATCCTGGAACCGTGCCTTAATTTAATAATATCAAGTTCGCCGGTCTTAGGATCACGGAAACGCATCAAATTCAGGGAAGCCAAGTTACAAGCCGTGTCGTCCAAAAACATGTATTCACTGCAGGGATTAGATGCCCGAATCGGTCCATCCGCAGGGCAGGTGTGCCATTCATTGATTGTTGTATCGAACTGTATTCCCGGATCTGCTGAGGCCCAGGCTGCATAGGCAATCTCTTCCCAGAGTTCAGTTGCCTTGAGTGTCTTGCACGGAACAGGTTTTCTACCATCCTTTTTGGCCTTCACTTTTTCAACACGCCAGAAAAGATCCCAGTCTTTGTCCTGCTCAACTGCTTCCATGAAGGCATTATTAAGGCGGATTGAATTGTTGGCATTTTGTCCTGCAACAGTTTGATATGCTTCAGAATTCCAGTCTGTATCGTATTCTTCAAACAAAACATCTGTGTAACCCTGCTGTGCCAAATGGATGATACGGTGCACATAGCTGAAAGGCATTTGTGCCAGTCGGGCTTTTTTGGCGACTTTACGCAGGTCTTTATTCAACTTGAGGTCAAACTTTTCAGTTTCATCCCCCCAGTCGTGAATCGCGCTGAATAGTTCGTTGATCAGTTCTTTAATCGTTTTAGAACCTGCCACTATGGATGCGACTTTTTGCTCTTCATGAACTTTCCAGTTAACAAATTTTTCAATATCAGGGTGATCGGCATCAATACAGATCATTTTTGCTGCACGACGAGTAGTTCCGCCGGACTTGATTGCGCCGGCTGCAGAATCACCAATTTTGAGGAATGACATCAGTCCTGAAGATACACCTCCTCCAGACAGTGGTTCCATATCTCCTCGTAAATCAGAAAAGTTGGAACCTGTTCCTGAGCCGTATTTAAAAAGTCGTGCTTCACGGGTCCACAAATCCATGATGCCGCCTTCACGCACCAAATCGTCTTTGACTGACTGGATAAAGCACGCATGAGGCTGCGGACGTGTATACGCGTCTTTGGAAGGGGTGACTTCTTCGGTTTTAGGGTCAACGTAATAATGTCCCTGTGCAGGACCGTCCAGTCCGTAAGCCCAGTTTAGTCCAGTATTGAACCATTGAGGAGAGTTTGGCGCTGCCATTTGGTTAGCCAACATGTGGCATAATTCATCATAAAAAGCTCGGGCGTCTTCTTCAGTATCAAAATAGTTGTTCTTATAGCCCCAATACGTCCAGCAGCCGACAAGCCGGTGAAAAACCTCACGTGCGTCAGTTTCCGAAATGGTGGAATCATCTCCGGAAGTATCTGCTTCTGCGGCTTCCTGTTCCTGCTTTGCCTGATCATGTAGAGAAGGTTGCAGCCATTCGGGGATTCCTCTTTCTTTGGCAGCTTTAAGATGTTTTGGGATTCCGGCTTTGCGGAAATATTTCTGAGCCATGATGTCAGTTGCTACCTGAGACCATTCTTTTGGTACAGAAACTCTTTCCCACTCAGAGACTACCGAGCCATCAGGATTGCGGATTATGGAACTGCGGTTTTCAAATTCCATCGACTGATAAGGACCCTCACCCTCCATGGTGAAGAGGCGTTTAATTTTCATGTATGCCTTTTAGTGTTTTGTATTATAAAATAAAAATGAAGTTTGCCCAATCCATGGTTTCCCTCACTAATTAATGTATACTTAAACGCGTAAAATTTAAAGGCCAGATACTTAAATTTAATCCAAAATATTTATGCAATAATCATGAAATTATTGCACGGTTTGCCGACCTAGTGGGAAATCAAGCCCAGACTGAGCATAAAAGCTTATTAATTAAGTATTTTAGAATCGTAAATTATCAAAAAACCACAACCAAATATGTGTTATTAATATTAAATAAAATTTTTATATCAGCAGGATAGAGTTTCTCTTGGAGCAATGCCAGAATAGAATAATTTTTCTTTCAATTACTTCAGTGATAACTCTTAGTTTGACTAAATATCTAACTATATCCGTGATTGATAATTTAGTTCAACTGGTTTAGAAAATCAACAAAAAAGATCTCCTGTTAAATCAAACATCAACAATTAGATATCTGATATTTCTAGTAAAAAAAATGGAATTAGTTGAGCATTTTCAAAAAATAATTTGTCCTATACCTGCAGTCTATCTTCATATTCCTTTTTGCCGCCATATTTGTCCTTTTTGTTCCTTTGCTGTTAGACGCGACAGATCGGAATTGCATGAAAAATATATCCAGGGTATGGCTGTTGAGATAGAACGACGTGCAGCATGGATGAAAGAAAATATACAGTTTAATCGTGATGACAATGTTTTCGTAGAAAATTTGCTTGAGTCAATATATTTTGGTGGCGGTACTCCGTCCAGTCTTAGGATTCAGGAGGTTGTGTATTTGCTGAGTCAAGTGCGGAATTCTTTCCCATGGTCTGACAAAATAGAAATATCCTTTGAAATGAATCCTGAAGATGTGAATCCGGAATATCTGAGAGGACTTTCGGAAATAGGCGTAAACCGGCTTAGTCTGGGAGGTCAAAGTTTCCAATCATCAACTTTAAAGAAGTTGGGGCGGATTCATTCCGGCTTAGAATTACGGCAAGCGCTCAAGGCGATTGCAGATTCAGCAATCGATAATTGGAATCTTGATCTGATGTTTGGCATTCCGGGACAAAGTATTTCGATGTTCAGGGAAGATGTTGAGGAAGCACTATCTTATAATCCATCACATATTTCATTGTATGGACTGGAAATTCATAAAAAGACACCGTTTGGACAAAATGAACAAATCATAAAATGGGAGTCAGAACACCAGGAGCAGTTCGAAGAAATGTATTTGTGGGCAACTGAACGTCTCGAAAAAGCAGGTTTATTTCAATATGAAATTTCGAACTTTGCCTTAAAAACTAAGGAGGGACGGAACAACTTACTGGTCTGGTCCGGAAATGAATATTTGGGATTCGGAGTTGGTGCACATTCATATCTCAGTCAAGCCCGTTGGGGCAACAAGCGCTCACTAAATTCTTACCTCAAACATCTTGATCAAAATAGCTGGCCGATTGATTTTGAAGAGAAATTACAGGTGAATGAGCAGGCAGCTGAATCCCTGATGCTGGCATTACGTCAGCCGGAAGGAGTTAATATAGAGCAATGGCAGAAGCGCTATGGTTTAAAGTGGGAAAAAGAGCAGCTTGATCTTGTCAATGAACTTTGCGCTGCAGGAAGAGCTTTGCGGAAAGGGCAACACTTGTGTTTGACAGCAAAAGGAATGTTGCTCGCAGACAGAATCACAGTAGAACTAATGCCGGAGTCCTGCAGGAAAAAACAACACTGGTGATTTTTTTCATAATTATGATAAAGTTTTTTTTCAGGGAGCCGAAAAGCAAGACAAGGGTTTTATCCGCTGGTTTAAAAAAAGAGTCAACTGCATGCGGAAGCCTAACACATGATTAATAATGGGAGAAAAAAAATGAGAATTCGAAGTAATCCTACGTCTTTGAATACATTAAGGCACTCAGAAAACAATTTAAATACCGTAAAAAGTTCCATAGAAAAATTAAGTTCTGGAACAAAAATAAATCGTGCTGCAGACGGACCGGCTACGTTAATTGCCTCTGAACGAATGAGAGGACAAATAGCTGGTTTGAGACAGGCTCACACTAATAACCAAAGTGCTGTTGCCATGTTTCAAACAGCTGAGGGAGCTTTAAGTGAGTTCAGCAATATTCTGGTGAATCTAAAACAGCTCTCAGTTCATGCTGCAAACGAAGCGGTAAATGATGATTCCATGCTGGCTGCAGATCAACAGGAAGCGGATAATTTGATTTCCACACTTGATCGAATTGTCGAAACTGCTCGGTTTAACGGTAAAAGTCTACTTGATGGTAGTTTAGGTGCAAACGGAGCTGCAGTAGGAAATAATTTGCGTTTCGTCAATGCAGAAACATGGACCAAAGATTCTCCAACAGAAGGTTATGAAGTAGATATTGTGCAGGTTGCAACACAGGCTTTTAAAAAAGGTAGTGTTCCTTTGACAGTAAATAATATTGGTGAAGGTGTAACCATCTTGTTAAGTGAAGGCGGTCGCAATGTTGAAATAGACACGAGAATGGGTGAGGCGAAAGATAACATTGAGGAACTTTTAGCAAACAACAGGCAGGATCCTTCACGTTTTCCGAAAGAGCAGGCATCAGAAGATATTCGTGGAATAGTTATGCAAAACATTAATAAAGGAATTGCAGAAAGCGGTTTGGCTCTGGAAGCATTTGAAACTCCGGATAAAACATTTTATATTAGACATAAGAATTTTGGTGCGGATTCCTCTTTTACTGTCACTTCAAATCTTCCAGGATTGCTGAATAAAGAGGCAAATGTAGCAGAATTATCTGAAGAAGGTTTGGATGTGGCAGGTAGAATTGGTGGTACAGCAGCAAATGGAAAAGGCCAGTATTTAACAGCAATCAACGGTGCTTCTGAAGCTCAGGGTATAACAATTCAGTACGATCGTACAGTCGGACTGAAGGAGGTTCCTGTAATGAATGAACAGGGAGATGTGATTGGTACAGAGTTTGTGGAAGAGTCACAGGCAGAAATAGTAGGTTCTCCAGAAAATCCACGTACAGAAGGTTTTGTTCACTTGTCGCAACAGACAAAAAATGTGAATCTAGGGCCTGAACCCGGGATGGAAAGTGGCTTCTCCTTTAGGAGCATCCGCACGAGCAACCTGGGTCAAGGAGTGGAAAATGAAAGTGAATATAGAAGTTTATTTGATATTGATTTGACAAGTAAACAAGGTGCAAACGATTCCGGCAAAATTATAAATAAAGCAATAGACGAAATATCAATTTACCGTGCTGAAATAGGAGCTTTTCAGAAAAACGTAGTTGAAAGTAATCTTAATTCGTTGAGAATTGCAGATGAAAACGTTACCCAGGGTGAGTCAACCATACGTGATACAGACATGGCTGCAGAGATGTCAAAATTAACAGGTGGTCAGATTTTACTTTCCGCCAGCCAGTCCATGCAGGCACAGGCGAATCAGTTACCGCAAAACGTATTGCAACTACTGCAGAATTAAGCTTTAGGCTGGTTTAAATATCCAGTCTTTAGGTCTACTTTAGAAGTTCCTAAACGCCCAAATATCGATGTTGGATTTCTTTGTTTGTGCTCAACAGTTTTGAGTCACCTGTCCAGACAACACGTCCCTTTTCAATAATATAATGCCGGTCAGCGAAGCGGGTTAGCGCTTCAATGTTTTTGTCTACTACGAGAATAGACTGTCCGGAAGATTTCAAGCCTTTCAAACATTCCCAAATTTCCATTCTGATTAAAGGAGCAAGACCTTCGGTAGCTTCGTCTAAAATCAATAGTTTAGGGTTTGTCATCAAGGCCCTGCCGATGGCCAGCATTTGTTGTTCGCCCCCGGAAAGTTGATTCCCCATGTTTTGCGCACGGTCAGGCAGACGCGGAAAGAGCTCAAAAACACGGTCCAGAGTCCATGGATTCAGATTTTTTAAGCGGTTAGAAGCAGTTGCCACCAGGTTTTCGACTACACTCAAATTCGGAAAAATCTGTCGCCCCTCCGGAACTAAACCCATCCCCCCCCTTGCAACACGGTATGCAGGCCATTCACGTACATGATTACCCTCAAATATTATTTCCCCAGATCGTGCTTTTACTAGGCCCATGATCGAATGAATGGTGGTTGTTTTTCCCATGCCGTTACGTCCCAGCAATGTCACTACCTCACCATCATTTACCTGCAAATCAACACCAAACAGTACCTGACTCTGGCCGTAAGCAGTTTCAACATTTTTAAGCTCAAGCACTTACTTCCTCCTCACCAAGATATGCAGCCTGGACTTCCGGATGATTACGGATGGCTTCCGGAGCATCAGTCGCAATTCCTCGTCCATAGACCAAAACAGTGATTTGGTCTGCAAGTGTAAAAACAACATCCATATCATGCTCAATCAACAGGATGGTCAATTTACGTTTCAGTCCTTGTAGTATATCAACCATCGCTTTTGATTCCTCCGGCCCCATACCGGCCATCGGTTCATCAAGCAAAAGCATTTTAGGACGTGTTGCCAGTGCCATTGCAATTTCGAGTTGGCGGTGTTCTCCGTGAGAAAGTTGTCCCGCCACGATACCGGCACGTTTTGCCAATCCCACTTGCTCTAAAAAGACTAAAGCAGGTTCGCGTAAAAGAGGGTCCTTTCTGGCGTCTTTCCAAAAATGAAAGGAATGCCCGGCTTGTGCTTGTACTGCCAGAGCGACATTGTCCCAAGTCGTCATGTCAGGAAAAATATTTGTAATCTGAAAGGAACGCGCTAAACCGCGTGCAGAACGTAGATGAACAGGAACATCCGAAATATCATCTCCGTCAAAGATAACAGTTCCGGAATCCGGTTTTGTTTCGCCTGTGATTTGACTGATCAAAGTGGTTTTGCCTGCGCCGTTTGGGCCGATAACCGCGTGTAGTTTTCCAGCCTCAACCTCAAAAGAAAGATTGTCTGTGGCTAGTAATCCACCAAATGATTTGACTAGAGAATTTACTTTTAACATTTCAGTCCCCCTCCGGATTCTTTTTGAGGAAAAGTTGAAGCCACCAGCGATCCAAAGCAGCCAACATTCCGTCTATACCTCCGCGTGCGAAAATGACTATCAGTACCAGCATTGGACCAAAAATCAATTGCCAATATTCAGTGATCCCCGAAAGAAGTTCTTCCAGTAGAAGAAAAGCTACCGCACCAATCACTGGGCCAAAAAGTGTTCCTATTCCTCCCAGGACTGTCATAATGATCAAATCACCTGAGTGGGTCCAGTGCATAACGGAAGGATTGACGAAATCAGTTTGATTGGCAGACAAAACTCCGGCCAATCCGCAAATAGTCCCAGCAATCACAAAAGCCAGTAGGCGGTAGCGGAAAACAGGAAATCCGATAGACTTCATTCTTTGTTCATTAGACTTTGTTCCGCGAATGGCCATGCCGAAACGTGAATTTGTCAAACGGTGGGAAAGGTACAAACTTGCCAGTAAAAAGCCAAAGTTGAGATAATAGAGTGAGTTATCATTTGAAAGATCGAGTAAACCTGCGAAATCACTGCGCATATAAAGACTTAGTCCGTCATCACCGCCGTAGTTTTCATTACCGACTGCAACAAAATAAAACATCTGGGCAAACGCCAGCGTAATCATAATGAAATAAACTCCATGAGTCCGCAATGAAATAGCGCCTATGATAAGTCCTGCAATTGCGGAAACTGCTACGGCAACGGCCATGTGAGCGAAACCGTTTCCCAACCACTCCACACCGTCTTCAACCGCGTGAAAAGTACCAATTCCGACGACGTATGAACCAATTCCGAGGTATACAGCATGTCCAAAACTCACCATTCCTCCAAAGCCTAAAATAAGATTTAAACTTACTGCACCAATTGAAAGAATCAACATGCGTGAAAACAAAACTGTGTAGAAGGGTTCATCGATACTGTCAGCGATTAAAGGGACAGCGCCTAAGCCGAGCATCAATAGTGTGATAATGTAGATACGGGGAGTGAATTTCATCTAAGCTCCTTTAGGTGGGAAAAGCCCCTGAGGTTTGATTGCCAGAATAAGGGCCATCAAAATATAGATCAGCATTGATGAAATAGCGGGAGCAGCCGTGTCAGCGATGTCGTTGGATACAAAAATTCCTAAAATGTCCGGCAGGAAAGAACGCCCGACTGTATCAATAAAACCTACTATAAGAGCTGCTACAAATGCACCACGAATAGAACCGACTCCACCTATTACAATTACCACAAAAGTAATAATCAATATTCCTTCACCCATCCCAATTTCTACTGTCATTATCGGTCCGGCCATTAGGCCGGCTAAACCGGCGAGTACTGCACCAAGTCCAAAGACCACAGTGTAAAGCAGGTTGATGTTTATTCCGAGTGCACTCACCATTTGACGATTACTGGCTCCGGCACGGATCAGCATTCCAATTTTTGTCTTCGATACCAGCAGGTAAAGTAAAATGGCTACCATGATTCCTACTGCTATAATAACCAGTCTAAACGCAGGATAACGAATACCGAAGAATAGTTCAACACTGCCGCTGAGCAGCTCAGGGAGAGGAATGTCGAGGCCGACCGGCCCCCAAATCAGCCTGACAAATTCATTGAAAAAAAGAATTAGTCCAAATGTTGCCAGGACTTGATCAAGGTGACTGCGTGTATAAAGTGTACGTAAGGCTATTTTCTCCAGGATTACACCAAACAACATACAAGCGGGGAGAGCAAGTAAAGCTCCAAGGAGGAATGAGTCTGTCCATTGGGTGAAAGTAGCCGCAAAGTAGGCTCCCATCATGTATAGTGAACCGTGAGCCAGATTGATCAGATCCATGATCCCAAAAATCAGTGTCATGCCGGCAGCCAGCAGAAACAGTAAAATACCGAGTTGAAACCCGTTAAGGGTTTGCTCAAAAAGCAGAATCCAGTTCACATGAACCTGTTTGCATTATGTGAGAAAATTTTTATTGATGTGTTCTACAGAACAGTCTTTAATGACTTTATCTGGTTTGACCAAAGTTTTACAGAAATGTCGGAGAATGAAAAGACCTTTTTCAAGTGAAAGTGAAATTCAACAGATATTGCAAATTGCTGTAATCTTCAGGTTTTCATCATGATGGCAGGAAAAGAAAATGGAGGGACGCGGGAGCCCCTCCATAAGCAGAATTGTTACCAGGACATTTTACAATCTTTAGCGTAAGTGTCCTGATGGTTTGTATAAACAGTTTTCACAACATTAGTTGTATAATTACCTTCAGAATCTTTCACTACTTTTCGCAAGTAGAAATTCTGAATAGGGAAATGGTTGTTTCCGTATTTAAACGGTCCCCGCACCGATGGGAAGGCCGCCCTACGCATCGCTGTCCGCATGCCGTCCTTGTCGCCGAGGTTTCCGTTGACCGCCCGCACTGCACTGTCAATGAGCATGATCGTATCATAGGACTGAGCCGCGTAAAAGGTGGGATAGCGCCCATACTTCTTGCGGTAATCCTGCACAAAGATCTTGTTGACAGGAGTCGGCAAATCTGGGGCCCAAAATTGAGTCATCAACCCTCCAGCAGCCAAATCTTTTAAACGAGGTAGATTCAATGAATCCACAGTGAAGGCAGAATAAAAAGGTATTTTATCTTGTAATCCTGCTTGTGAAAACTGTTTGATTATCTGAAGACCGTGCTTACCAGGATAGAATACGAATACAGCATCAGGGTTTACAGAACGAATTTTGGCCAATTCAGCAGAAAAATCAAGCTGTGCAGGAAATTTTGTCATATCTTTTCCTACGATATTTCCTTTGAATGTTCTTGTAACTCCAGCAACCATTCCTTTTCCTGCTGCATAGTTAGGTGCCATTATGTAGAGATCCTTAACACCTAATTGGTTTAAGACTTCGCCCATTGCCATTGTAGTTTGATCATTCTGCCATGACGTAGAGAAAAAGTCTTCATGACAAAGCTTGCCTGCTACAGGACCTGGCCCTGCATTAGAACTAATCATAAATGGCCCTTTCCCGACAACTGAATTTCGGGAAGCCATTAAAACATGACTCCAAATGTAACCACCGACAAAATGTACCTTGTCTTTCTTAACCAATTTTTCAGTTTTCTGTTTTCCTACTGCAGGTTTAAAAGTGTCGTCTTCATAAAACACTTTTACATCTGACCCTCCCATTTTTCTGCCAAGATGATCGAGTGCAAGTTCAACTGCATCCCGCATATCATTCCCAATTGCACCTGCTCCACCTGTGAGGGTGGTCACAAATCCAATTTTTACAGTTTCCGCAAATGCAACCTGACTGATCAGCATTATAGCTAGGGAAAGTGTTCCCAGTATACCTAATTTCATCATTTCTCCTTATGTTAAGTTAGCTAATACATTATTTCCGGACAGTCCGGAAAATCTGCTAAAAG
>MPLU02038248.1_pt1 | contig 20322 bp, 19 predicted proteins | sample 1617381 | NCBI WGS metagenome assembly MPLU02 (sample SAMN05944801, study PRJNA350692) | marine metagenome | biome: marine; feature: ODZ; material: water; isolation source: 90 m water sample filtered on 0.2 um supor filter | place: Pacific Ocean | collected 2012-04-08 | depth 90m m
AGCGCCCCTTCCGCCGCCCGGCCATCTGCCCACCGAAAGAATCAAGACGCTGGGGGACGATCGGATTCATGATCGCCATTCATGTTCTGGCTATCTACGCTTTGCAGCCCAGTTTCTGGAGCTGGCAAGCGATCACAACTCTGCTCGTCCTCTATTGGGTTACCGCCTGCTTAGGAGTGACGATCGGCTACCACCGCCTGCTCTCACACCGCTCCTTCCGAGTGCCTCGTTGGTTAGAGCGCTTCTTTGCCACTTGTGGAGCCTTGAGCTGTCAGCACGGTCCAATCGACTGGGTAGGGCTCCATCGCCACCACCACAAGTTTTCCGATACCGAAGCCGACCACCACAACAGCCATAAAGGCTTCTGGTGGAGCCACATGGGCTGGATGTTCGAACCCATTCCGGCCATGCGGACAGTGCCGCGCCTAACAATTGACCTAGCCCGTGATCCCTATTACCGCTGGCTGAATAAGAACTTCCTGTTATTGCAACTCCCCCTGGCTGCTCTGCTGTTCTGGATCGGTAGCTCCAGTGGAACCCCTGGCGGCGGCTGGGCACTAGTGCTCTGGGGTATTCCCCTACGTCTAGTGATCGTGTATCACATCACCTGGCTAGTGAATTCTGCGACTCACTGCTGGGGCAGCGTGGTCTTCGAGACCGGTGAGAACTCCCGCAATAACCCTTGGGTAGCAGCACTAACTTTCGGCGAAGGTTGGCACAACAACCATCACGCCTTCCCGCACTCCGCCATTCACGGCATGCAGCGTGGTCAGATCGACCTCACCTGGCAACACATCCGCCTGATGCGAGCTCTCGGCTTGGCTCGCAAGATTCAGCTGCCGATCACGTCGTAAGGTTATCGATCTCTAATCAGTTGGCATCCGTCCTTTCATCACCATGGCCAAGCGCGTACAAGTCGTCCTGAACGAGGACGTCCTCAGCCTCGGTAAGGACGGCGACTTAGTGGAAGTTGCTCCTGGCTACGCCCGCAACTTCCTACTGCCCTACGGCAAGGCTGTCCCTGTGACACCAGCCGTAATGAAACAGGTTGCACACCGACAGGCCAAGCAGGCAGAACATCAAGCAGCCCTCAAGCAAGAAGCACTCGACTTCCAAACCGCCATGGTCACCATTGGACGGTTCACCGTTAAGAAACAAACCGGTGAAGACAACGTCTTATTTGGCACTGTCACCAATGGTGATGTAGCCGAGGCGATAGAAGCGGCAACAAAGAAAGAGATCGACCGCCGCACCATCATCGTCCCTGAAATCCACCGCACCGGCAGCTATAAGGTCCAAGTAAAGCTGCACAATGAAGTCAACGCCGAGATCAACCTCGAAGTTATTAGCTACTGATCACTGGCAAGGCTTGCTTAGCAAGGCAGAGTGGGTCTCCCTATAACGACTGCTCTTCTTCATGGTGAGCGCCCCCCTACCAAGCAACGGCGACACCGCAGCGGAGCGGTCTAGACCCTTCAAGAAAGCGTCAGCAGCTTCACGAGAACCAAGATTTGAAGCCCTACCAGACTCCGTGCCTCCTCAAAATCTGGAGGCAGAGGAAGCTGTACTAGGCGGCATCCTGCTTGATCCTGATGCGATCGGCAGAGTTGTCGATGTACTCCAGCCTGAGGCTTTTTATCTCAACGCCCATCGAGAAATCTTCCGTACTGCCCTGATGCTTCACAGCCAGGGCAAGCCCACAGATCTCACAGCGATGAGCGCCTGGCTTGCAGATACCGGATCTCTAGAAAAGGTCGGAGGCAGCAATCGTCTAATCGAGCTAGTAGAACGCGTCGCCTCCACGGCATCGATCGAGCAAGTGGCCCGTTTGGTGATGGACAAGTTCCTGAGGCGTCAGTTAATTCGCTCCGGGAACGAAGTAATTCAACTCGGCTTTGATCAAGCCCTGCCGATGGAACAAGTGCTTGATAAAGCCGAGCAAACGATTTTTGCAATTAGCCAAGAGAAACCATCCAAAGGGCTCACACCAACAGCAGAAATCCTTACCAGCACCTTCAACGAGATAGAAAGCCGCTCACTGGGCACCTCCGTGGCTGGCATCCCGGTGAACTTCTATGACCTCGATGCAATGACCCAGGGCCTGCAGCGTAGTGATCTGATCATCGTTGCTGGTCGCCCCGCCATGGGCAAAACCTCCATGGTGCTCAACCTGACCAAGAACGTGGCCCAACTCCACAACCTGCCTGTATGCGTTTTCAGCCTGGAAATGAGCAAAGAGCAGCTCACCTATCGGCTTTTATCAATGGAGGTTGGTATTGAGAGCAGCAGGCTCAGAACAGGTCGCTTGCAACAAGAAGAGTGGCCTCTTTTGGGCCAAAGCATCAACACCCTTGGTCAACTACCCATCTACATCGATGACAAACCCAACTCAGGCGTTCTGGAGATGCGCTCCCTATGCAGGCGACTGATGGCCGAACAAGGCAAAGAGCTGGGTCTTGTAGTGATCGACTACCTACAGCTGATGGAGGGCTCCACCCCAGACAACCGTGTGCAGGAACTCTCGCGGATTACCCGTGGCCTCAAGGGCATGGCGCGGGAACTGAACGTGCCAGTTATTGCCTTATCGCAGCTCAGTCGTGGAGTGGAGTCACGCACCAACAAACGCCCCATGCTCAGCGACCTGCGCGAATCAGGTTCAATCGAGCAGGATGCCGACCTGGTGCTGATGATCTACCGCGACGAGTACTACAACCCAGAAACTCCCGACCGTGGAATTACCGAAGTCATCGTGACCAAACACCGCAATGGACCAGTCGGCACCGTAAAGCTACTTTTCGAACCCCAATTCACACGGTTCCGCAATCTGGCCGCCTAAAGCAGCCATAGATTGATTCAACTTGCTCTAAAAACTCGACGGGCCCCATGCCCTTAAGTGCTCCAGCCAACGAACAATTTGACGTAATAGTCGTCGGAGGTGGTCACGCCGGCTGCGAAGCGGCGATCACAGCAGCGCGACTGGGCCTATCCACAGCACTGTTCACCCTCAACCTCGATCGAATTGCCTGGCAGCCATGCAATCCAGCAGTAGGTGGTCCAGCCAAGAGCCAACTAGTTCATGAGGTAGATGCCCTCGGCGGAGTTATCGGTCGTCTAGCCGACGCAACGGCAATACAAAAACGCATGCTCAACGCAAGCCGTGGACCCGCGGTCTGGGCCTTACGCGCCCAAACCGACAAGCGTCTCTATTCCCGCAAGATGCTGCAAATCCTGCAACAGACCACCAACCTCTCCCTTCGCGAAGCAATGGTGACTGGTCTTGAAGTGAATGGTGATAGCTCAGGCGGTGGCAAAAACTGGGAACCAGCAGATGGCCCTGCAGCGCGAATTACTGGTGTATGCACCTATTTCGGCAGCGTCTACAGCGCTAAAGCTGTAGTCCTCACAGCAGGCACCTTCCTTGGTGGCCAAATCTGGGTAGGCAATAAATCCATGCCAGCAGGCCGCGCCGGCGAACAAGCAGTAGAGGGACTCACCGAGGCCCTACAGCAGCTTGGCCTCCACACTGATCGCCTTAAGACAGGCACACCAGCCAGAGTCGATCGTCGCAGCATCGCATTCGACCAACTAGAGGAACAGCCCAGTGATGCAGCAGATCGCTTCTTCTCCTTCGACCCAACTGCCTGGGTGAGCTCAGAACAAATGAGCTGCCACCTCACCCGAACCACTGCGCTCACTCATCAGCTAATCAAAGACAACCTCCACCTAACGCCGATCTACGGCGGCTTTATTGATAGCAAAGGACCACGCTATTGCCCCTCTATTGAAGACAAAATCGTGCGCTTTGCTGACAAGAGCTCACACCAAATCTTCCTGGAGCCAGAAGGACTCGATACGCCAGAAATCTATGTGCAGGGCTTCTCTACAGGACTGCCAGAGCGACTTCAACTTGAACTGCTCCGAACCCTACCGGGCCTAGAGCAATGCTTAATGCTCAGACCCGCTTACGCCGTCGACTACGACTACCTGCCCGCTACTCAACTCAAGCCTTCACTAGAAACCAAGCGAGTGGCTGGACTATTCAGCGCCGGCCAGCTAAACGGCACCACCGGCTACGAAGAAGCAGCTGCTCAAGGGCTGGTGGCCGGCCTCAATGCAGCCCGTCAAGTCCAGGGAAAGGAACCCGTGCGATTCGCACGCGAGGACAGCTACATCGGCACCATGATTGACGACCTTGTCAGCAAGGATCTAAACGAGCCCTACAGGGTGCTTACCAGTCGCAGCGAATACCGCCTGGTGCTGCGTGGAGATAACGCAGATCGTCGTCTCACCCCCCTTGGCTATCAGCTAGGACTTATCGACGCAAACCGCTGGCAACTATTCAAGCGAAAACAAACAGCACTAGAAACCGAAAAGCAGCGACTTGAACATCAGCGCCTTAAAGCAAGCGATCCCAGAGCAACTGCAGTGGAAAAAGAAACCGGCGCCAAAATCAAGGGATCGATCACCTTGGCGAATCTTCTACGTCGACCAGGAATGCACACTGACGGACTGGTACGTCACGGCCTTGCCGATCCAGAGCTACCTCTTGCGGTGCGAGAAGGAGCTGAAATCGACATTAAATACAGCGGTTACTTACAACGACAGCAACAACAAATCGATCAAGTAAAACGACAGAGCCAAAGACGCCTTCCGACAGATCTCGACTACGCCAAAATCATTACCCTTTCTCAAGAAGCACGCGAAAAACTCGCTGATGTACAGCCACTGAATATGGCTGAGGCCAGCAATATTCCCGGCGTAAGCAAAGCTGATCTCAACGCCCTGCTGATCTGGTTGGAGCTACAAAAACGCCGCACCCTCGCCGCCTCTGGTCATGATCGATAACGTTGGGTGTGATTGAGACTGCCGGTGAACTCTCGCCTCACCACCTCTCGGGCCTACTGGAACCTACGAGCTGAACAGGTAATGGATCGCGTCTTCCACGATCCAGAGGTACCTATGACCACTGCCAAGGTGCATATCCATGACCCCGTGATCACAAAGCGCCCATCCTGGCAAGTTCTCAGTCTTGCTGGTCTGGCAACTACTGGTCTGATCAGCAGTTTGTGGCTAGCTCACAATTGGCAAGGCTCACAAGCCCAACTAGCTCGAGAAAGAAATTTGCTGCTAATCGAGCGAATCCGCAAGCTTCCCACCTCATCACAAACAACTGCCCAGGAACCTGGATACAGCTTGGAGATCAGCAAGCAAAACCAAAGCGCTGAGCTAACAGACCTTCCGCCTCCTCCTGATCCTGCCTGGATCCAAGCATTGGAACCTGTGACCGTTCCTGTCAGTGAAGAAAGCTTATCGAGTAATTCAAGTCATATTCAGCAAGATGCTGCCGAATCAGTGCCCGTACTAGTAGGTGTAGTGCACGGCCCGCGGGGCAAAAGCTCGGCAATCTTTGAGATGGGACAAACCTCTACCTCCGCGATACCAGGCGAGAACATCGGCAGCAGCGACTGGCGCGTAACCACAGTGAGCGCAAACGGTGCTGTAATTGAACGCCAAGGCAAGCAACGTCGCCTCAACATTGGAGGCGCCTTCTGAGCAAGCCGCCGTCAACACTGATCTCCCCAACACGAATCTGGGATGCCCCCACCACGGCAGTGCTCTCTGGTGAAGGCCCCTGGCAATTACCTGGACCATGGCGACTGCTACTGCTTGGGGACGGCAGCCCAACACGACACTTGCGCTTACTAACCGGCCATGAAGTAAAGGTGACGCTGATTGCCATGCAACCGGAACCCACTGCCGATAAATCTGCACCCCAGGAGGTAAGCGAACTTAAACCACCGCTACTGAGACGCCAGGTGTGGTTGACCTGCGGTCCCCATACCCTGGCCTGGGCTGAAAGCTGGTGGAATCACGATGAGGCAGAAAAGCACCTACATAATCGCAACCAACCCATATGGGACAGCCTTACAAAAGGTCGCTCCGAACTCTTTCGTGAAGTAGATGGACTAGCCCTAGTTACTGCCGATTGGCTGGAATCAAAATTCTGCCGAACGGGACCATTTTGGAGCCGGCATTACCGCTTCTTTCGCCAAGAACGAGAACTAACAGTGATCAGAGAAGTATTCAACCCAGAGCTAGAAACGTGGCTAGGACCAGCTCCCAGAAAAGAACTTCAAATCTGCTCATGAACAGATTTGCAAGTTCATTTGATTTACAACTTGACAACTTGCCAACTGTTATGCATTCGAGAAGATAGCGGCAGCGGTTCCCCTCTTAATGGCACCCTCACCGACCTGGCTCAGCCTCACTGATCTCGGACGCATCTACGGCATCTCAGCAATCAATTGCGGCCGAGCCCTACAGGAACATGGCTGGCGTGATCGACATGGGCGACCGACTCCAGGAGCCCTTATCGCTGGCGCTGCACACAAACACGGACCCCAAACCCCGCCACGCACCGCTCTATGGAATGGGGAAATCTGCAGAGCTTTACTAGAGAAATGCGGCTACCAACCAATCAGCCGAACAATGAAAGTGGAGCAATGGGTCCAACTACTAGAGGCCCTTGTAGAAGGATCCCCCTCCATCAATGCCACTGCCGAACAAATGTCTGAAGATCTTCCTGAAGAGCTAGTTTTTGATGTTAATAATCAACTTGCCCAGCGGGGCTGCCGTTTTCAAGTCACACAAAAAACACACCACTCAAGCTGCAACGTTGCAGCTTGAGTGAACAACCTAAATAAGTCGAACACTCTGAGTGCTCTAGTCACGTCGTCGACTAGAGCGTGGCAGAGGTCTTCGTCCCAAAGGGCGTTCAGATCGAACAGGGGTTGATGAACTGCTATTAGAAACTGCCTCAGGAGTAATCCGCTCTGGCGGTTGACGCTGCCAATGATCAACCTGAAAGGATGACTCATCGGGCCATTCATCCTCACGAGAAAGAACCTCACTGCGTGTGGCAGCAGGAGATATCGCTGGAGGAACACGGCGAGAAATGGCCTCTAAGGGTCGCTTGCCTGCTATTTGAGTGGGTTGAGGCTCAGCCTGCCAGGGCTCCAACCAGTCTTCATCCTCTTCTAGAAACCAATCAATCTTGTCTCCCACCCAACGTCCAACATTTTCCAAGCTTGGTGTGGAGCGACGATCTGTACGCCCTGAGCCACGCTGACCTGGGCGGGTGCCAGCCACACCATCAACTAACTGACGCCCGGTCTCGAGCCACTGATCAAAACGACGGTCCAACGGATCCCTAGACCTTTGACGACGTTGGCGAGGTGTATCCATACCTCGACGTTACCGCCGCCGCCGGTGCAACCACTGCTCCCGTTGCCAACCAATTAAGGCAATGGAGACCCCACTGAGCTGAAGCACCCAAAGGAATATGTCCACTCAAACCTCCTTGCATGCAGGTTCATAGACGAGCACACAGCTGTCATGCCAGCTACCCCCATAGTGACGGTCACAACATTGACGGCAAGCTGCCCGATGAACACGTCGCTTGTAAGGCAAACGTAAACCACAACGAGGACAACTCGCCCACCACCTCGGTGGAGTTTTAGGCACCGGAAACTGATGGCGCACACTCACTTGAAACTGGCTCTGGGCAGCATTGATGGCAGCCATCCGGGCACGAAAGTGGGGGCCATGGCCCTCATTTACCTGCAACACGAGATCAATCCAGGCATGGATCATCTCGTGGCAAAGGGTGCTTTCAGTTGCTGCCTGAGGCAGTAGCTCCAACACAGGGCGAGATAGAACAATCTCGCAACCGTTTCTTGCTTCAACTCTTAAACCACGGCGATATAACCCTGCTGTCTTGCGCAAGCGCCCATCACTCCAACGCACAGACAGCAGGGGCTGAGACCCAACCGCCAAAGCGCCATTGAAGTGTTCCCTATTGAAGCGATGAAAAAGCGGCAACAGGGGCACTAGGGGCATTAAGGCTTCTGGGGCTGGCCCTTTGATCACACTCAAACAGTCTGCCCGCTTCACACAGAGCCTCAAGAGCGATATTTGAGAAGCCAGTCAGTCAGACTCACTTGTTAATTGCAAAAACAAGACGATGGATCTGGCCCTAGCACGGGATATTGGGACCAAGGCCCTACTGGCCGGAGCTGGTGGCCTTCTGCTCTACTGGACCATCACCGCTGTAAGGCTGGTATTCAGCGCCAGGGGAATCAACCCCCTGGTTAAGCAGTTCTTCACTCAAGTGGCTGCAGGTCGAATTGATGCTGCCTACTTGTTGACCACGAAGACCTATCGGCAGCACGTCAATAGACAGCAATTCATTAACTTCCTGGCCGGTCTAAAGCTGAACCGCTACCGAAACCTCAAATCCGGTCGACCCCGGCTCCAAGAAGGCCAAGTCATCCTCACGATCAAGCTGAAATCCGATGGTAAGGATGAATTAAAGATGGATTTCACCTTCTCCAAAGTGGATGATTCATGGCGCATCGATCGCATTGTGCCCCTCGATTCGTAATCGATCGTTCTTGAGAAGCGGTGACCACGACGTCGAAGACACCCTTAGATCGAGCAGCCGAGCTACGCCATCTACTAAATAAGGCCGCACACGCCTACTACGTGCTTGACAAGCCACAGATGGAGGACGCTGTCTACGACCGCCTCTATCGCGAGCTACTGGAGCTAGAAGCTGCAGATTCATCACTAATCACCATCGACAGCCCCACGCAAAGAATTGGTGGGGCTCCATCTAAAGGGTTTGCAAGTGTTCAGCACCGCATCCCACTTCTAAGCCTCGACAATGCCTTCAACCTTGACGAACTAACTAGCTGGTACACCCGACTACTCAAGCTAATTAGCAATGAAACAAAGCTTGGATCAGCTCTAGCTGATCTGCCAATGGTGGGCGAGCTAAAGATAGACGGCAATGCTCTAGCCCTTAGCTACGAAGACGGCCTACTCATGCGCGCTGCTACTCGCGGTGATGGCTCCGATGGAGAAGAGATCACAGCCAACGTCCGCACCATCAGCTCAATTCCACTGCGCCTGCAACTAAATAACCCACCAGCGTGGCTAGAGGTAAGAGGAGAGGCCTTCATTCCAAACAGCACCTTTAAGGCGATAAACATTGATCGAGAGATAAATGGTGAGATGAACTTTGCCAATCCCCGCAATGCCTGTGCCGGCACGTTGCGTCAACTAAATCCACAGGTAGTGGCCTCGCGGGGCCTGGACTTCTTTGCCTACACACTTCATCTACCAGGCGATTGGCAAGCCGAAACTAATGATCCGCCTAGGCCGATAGACCATTGGCAAACACTGCAATGGCTCGAGAGCATCGGATTCAAAGTAAATCCAAACGCTGCATTGCTAGCTGATCTACCAGCGGTGAAAAGCTTCTTCGAGCTCTGGGACGAGGGTAGACGTCAACTGCCTTATGCAACAGATGGAGTGGTGGTCAAACTCAATGACTTGCTGCTACAAGAAGCCGCAGGCTTCACTCAAAAAGCCCCACGCTGGGCCATTGCGCTCAAATATGCCGCTGAAGAAGCGCCGAGCAAACTACTAAGGCTGACTTGCCAAGTGGGCCGCACAGGAGCCATAACACCTGTTGCCGAATTCGAAGCGATATCACTTGCTGGTACCAGTGTGAGCCGTGCAACAGTGCATAACGCTGATCGAGTAGACGAACTCGATCTACATAGCGGCGACACGATCGTGGTGCGCAAGGCCGGCGAAATTATCCCGGAAGTAGTGCGTGTGTTAAGGGAGCTGCGACCTGCCGCAACAAAGAAATTAAAACTTCCTCATACCTGTCCAGAATGTCGATCAGAACTAGTGCGGGAAGAAGGTGAAGCCGTAACTCGTTGCGTTAACAACAGCTGCCCGGCAATCTTGCGCGGAACACTTCGACATTGGGTGAGTAAAGGGGCCCTCGATATAGATGGCCTTGGTAACAAGCTGATCGAACAACTGGTAGATCGCGGCCTAGTGAAATCAATAGCTGACCTCTATGGGCTAGAGGCAAACCTACTGGCCAGCATGGATCGTATGGGCAAGAAATCAGCGGAAAATCTAGTGGCCGCACTTACCGCCTCTAAAAGTAAGCCTTGGCATAAACAGCTCTACGGCCTAGGCATCCACCATGTAGGCGAGGTAAGCGCCAAAGCCCTGGCCAAAGCATTCCCAAGCGCCGCCAAACTAACCGAGATCGCCTGCGAAAACCCAGCACAAATCACGACGGTATTCGGGATCGGCGACGAAATTGCGCAATCACTACAGCAATGGTTAAGTACACAGGCCAATCAACAACTGCTGGCCCAATTAAAACAACTAGGCATCACCCTTACCGCAAGCGAAAACGAGCTAATTGACTCCACAACTGGAAATGAAACAACTAGTAGATTGAGAGGCCAAGCCTTTGTATTAACCGGCACTCTGCCGACTCTGAGCCGCAGCGAAGCCCAGGCTCTGATCGAAGCGGCTGGCGGCAAAGTAAATAGCTCAGTGAGCAAAAAAACCAACTACGTGGTGGCTGGCATAGACGCGGGCAGCAAACTGAACAAGGCCGAGAGCCTTGGAGTCAAAGTGCTCAACGAGCAGCAGCTAAAGGAGCTTTTACGCGGCTGAAGCTCGCCTTCCCTAGGCTATGAGCACTACCTAAGCGTATGTCTCACACAAACATCAATACCTGGATCAAAACGCCCTGCGGCCGTGCCAAATATGCTGAGCTGGCTCAACATACAGGCCTACTTGCAAGACTGCGACTGAGCTGGTTCGTGTTCTTTGCCGCACTACGAGACTGGCAACTGCCGAATCCAGATCAAACAGACAGATCAGAATCCTGAAGCGCCCGCTTAGCTGCACGGCCCACCAGCCAAACCACGGCAATAGTGGCCAACACCCCAACAATCCTAAGGATCCATGTAACGGGATCAGCCTGACCAGAGAGAACATCACCGAATCGAGCCACATCTCCTGCCAATGCACCAAGACCACAAAACAAAATGGTGCCAGGCAAAATACCAATCAAACCGATTGAGTAATCCCGCAGGCTTACCTCACTGAGGCCATATGCCAGGTTGAGCAAACTAAAAGGGAAAACCGGTGAAAGGCGAGTTAAAAGCACCAGCTTGAGTCCCTCACGGCTAACAGCCTGCTCAACAGCCTGCAGCTTTGGCACCGCTGCCAAGCGACGACGAGCCCAATCCCTAAGCCAATAACGCCCAAGCAAAAAGGCTGCCTCTGCACCTAGGCATGCCCCGACAAACACCAAAAAACTGCCCAACCAAGTGCCATAAAGAGCACCCGCAAGCATCGAAGCCCATACACCAGGCAGCAATAGGGTGACCCATATGGCATAGAGAGGCACGAAAAGGATCACCCCAAGAGATGACCGCAACAGAGGCAGCCAGTAATCCAGCCCAGAGCCAAGTTCAACAACCACTAATCAAGCCGCAATAAAACGCCGTTCTCTCTCATACTCAAAATTCATGCATAAATGACGATGCTGCGTCGCAAACTGCTACTTCAATCCAGCATCGTCAACTCGAAGCTGATGTGTAATAGCGCAAAGCAAACAGCCAAAAAGCTCGGCTTCCTAAAAAGAAAAGCACAGCCAAAAACAATCCCAAAACCAACATCGGCATGGCCGCACGACCAAGAATTACCTCTGCTGGAACCGTGGTCAAGAAAGCAACCGGCAATACCAGAGTGAACACCAAGCGCAGAGTCGGCGGATAGGCACTTACGGGGAAGCGGCCAGAAGCCAGAACAGCACGCAGCACTTCAGTGGCGTTCCAAGTCTTCACGAACCAGATACTCGTAGCAGCAATCACAAACCAAAGGGCATAGAGAATCACACCGCCTACAAAAAGCATCAAAACAGCCACCAATGATGTGCCAAGGCTCAAAGATGCACCTGCACGGGACGCAGCCCAGACGATCAAAACCAAACCCAAACCAATTTCCGGTAGTCCAGCCGGCGCCATGATTCGCAGTGATACCCAGAACTGACTGTCGATCGGCTTCAACAGCACAAAATCCAAAGTGCCCTCACGCACATGAGTGACAATCGCGCTGAGATTTGGGCGCAGCCAAGTACTAGAAACGCCATCCAAAAAGGTATAGATGCCCTGAACTACAAGAGCAGCTTCCCAGCTCCAACCGCCAAGTTCTCGCCCCTGCCCAAAAAACAAAGACAGCACAAAGATGCTGCCAGCCAAACTGCCAACCATGGCCAACAAATCGATCAACATGTTGGCCTGATACTCCAACTGCCCAGCCAAGGCCGTAGCCCAAAAACGCTTCAAACTGAGCAAGTAGCGCCCCATCTCAAGCCCCCATGGCTGTATAGCGCCGCACACCAGCACGCCAAGCCATTAACACCAACGGCAGCAACAGCGTTAACCAAAACAACTGGGCTGCAAAGCCAGCTACCAAATCAACAGGCAAACCCGCCAGCACTCGTGCTGGAAAATCAATCAGATAGGGAAAAGGGGTCCAGAAACTAGCCGTTCGCGCCGCATCTGGGAAAGCAGCAAGAGGGACCAACCAACCCGAGCAATATAGATATGGAATAAGCAGCAATCGCTCTAAAGCACTAGCCTTCTCACTCCAAAAGCAAAGTGCCGCAATCAAACTCTGTAGCAAAAAATTGATACTAAAGGCCAACAAGATGGCTAGAAAAGCTAACAAAAACTGACCAAGCGACGGCAGCCAAAAAGACGTTGGATAAAGCAGGAAAAAAATAGCTGCTATCCCTATAGAAAAAGGAAAACGAGTAACTCTTTCCGCCACATGGGCCGCCACATAACGCCAAAGTGGATGCAGAGGCTGAAGCAAGAAGGGAGACAGACGCCCGAGCAAGGCATCCTCCTCAAATGCAAAAACTACCCAAACCACTGAAAACTGACGCACCATGAAGGCACTGAGGTAATAACGGGCTAAGCCCACCCCCTTGAAGCCGAATGACGCTCCTGCGTCACTTTGACTCCAAAGGCTCAACATGATGAAAGGCAGCACACCCGAGAGAGCCCAAAGGGCAATCTCAGCGCGATACTGAACCATGTTGGCGTGCTGAGAGACCAACAAGGCCCTAACCACTGGCCAAGACAAGCCAGCGATCTTCATACAACCCTCCCCTTACGAAAGAGGCTGCCAATCAATTCATCAATTGGTGGATCATTAACTTCAAGATCCAAAACATCAAAATTTGCCAACAGACGTGCCACAACCACAGTGAGTTCACTGCGTGAAACCAGAAGGCGCACGGCTCGATCATCTAAGGCTTCCAGCTCGCCATAGCCGACGAAGTCCTCCGGGGAAGCCGAACTATTGAGCTCAAGACGCACCTGACGGGAAGGAGAGAGGCTCGCAGCTAATGCATCAAGAGCACCATCGTGAATGAGCTCTCCTTGATGAATCAACAACACCCTCGAACAAAGAGCCGTTATGTCAGCCATGTAATGACTGGTCAGGAGCACCGTTGCTCCTGTTCGACGGTTGTAATCAGCCAGGAAACTACGCACCCTCGCCTGAGCATTCACATCTAAGCCAAGGGTTGGTTCATCTAGAAACAGCACCGAAGGACGATGCAATAAAGCTGCTAATAACTCAGCCTTCATGCGCTGACCAAGCGATAACTTGCGAACAGGACGGGTGAGCTCTTCTCCGATCTCCAGCATCTCCGCCAACTCATTAATTCGATATCGGGCCTCCTTCTCTCCAATGCCATAGACGGCGGCATTGACCGAGAGCGAATCCAATGGCGGCAAGTCCCAAATCAGCTGCTGCTTCTGACCCATCACCAGAGTGATCTGCTTAAGAAATGCAGCCTGACGTCGTTGAGGCAAATAGCCAGCGACATGCACCTTGCCTGCACTGGGATGAATTAAGCCGCAAAGCATTTTTAAGGTGGTGGTTTTACCGGCACCGTTTGCACCAAGAAAGCCGACCATCTCGCCTCGCTCGATGGTGAAGCTCACATCCCTAACAGCTTGTACGTCTCGGGTCTTACGCCGAAAAAAATGGTTGAACGTGCCAACAAAACCAGGTGTCTTATCTGCAACCTGATAGGTCTTGCTGAGCTGCTCTACCTCAATCACCGCATTAACCCAAATCGGACAAACGCTGACGCGCAAGATCAGCCTGCGCCTCAGCTTCCGCAAGGTTGGCCCTGCATTCCGCTACCACCTCCGGTGGGGCTTTGCCGGCGAAGTTTGGATTAGCCAGACGACCAGCCAAACCCTTGATTTCCTTCTCAGCCTTGGCGATGTCCTTTTCTAAACGTGCTTTGAGGGCATCGAGATCCACTAGCCCTTCAATCGGCAACAACACCTGCAGCTCACCGCTCACCGCGGCCAGAGCCTTGGCAACAGGAGCAGCTGCAGCCTGATCTGCTGTCATCACATCAACCGATTCAGCACGAGTGAGCGCCGTGATATCTGACTTGCCCTGCTCTAATAACTCCGCCAGCTCGCTGCGACCGGTGACAAAGCGCACTGGCACTGACTGGGATGGCTTGACCCCCGCCACAGCACGCAGATTGCGCACAACACGAATAGCCGCAATCAGCTCGATGAAAGAAGCTTCAAGAGCATCATCGAGCGCGGCTTGATCAACTGTTGGCCATCGCTGCAGAGCCAAGAAGGTGACCTCCTGCTCGCCGGTGACGCTGTGCCAAAGCTCCTCGGTGAGGTGCGGCATCAACGGATGCAAGATCAAATGCATCTGGCTGATCACCTTGGCCAGCACCTGCCTGGCCGTGCGCTGATCAGCCAAAGCCTCTGGCGTCGATAATTCTGCGGGATTTAGACGACGCTTACTCAGCTCCAGATACCAGTCGCAGACATCGTTCCAAGCGAATTCATACAACCCTTTAGCCGCCTCCCCGAGGCGATAACTGCCAAAACGTTCAGCCGTTTCCAGGTTCACCCGAGCCAGCCTGGAGAGGATCCAGCGATCCGCTAGCTGCAAGCTCGCAGGATCAGGCTCACCTAACGATGCCGGCGTTTCACCACCGAGATTCATCAACGCAAAGCGGGTAGCGTTCCAGAGCTTGTTAGCGAAGTTGCGGGCCGACTCCACTGTCGCGGAAGTATCGCTCTTGCGGTCGTAATCCAAACGGATGTCTTGACCAGCTCCGGCCACTTCACGCACCAGGGCAAAGCGCAAGGCGTCGGTGCCATAACGCTCGATTAGCAACAAAGGATCAATACCGTTACCGGCACTTTTACTCATCTTGCGATTCTGCTCATCCCTTACTAGGCCATGGATGTAGACGTCTGCGAACGGCATCTGGCCAGTAAAGGCACCAGCCATCATCGTCATCCTCGCTACCCAGAAAAAGATGATGTCGAAGCCTGTTACCAACGTGCTGGTGGGATACCAACATTCAAGATCAGCACTCTGTTGATCAGGCCAACCCAATGTGGAAAAGGGCCAAAGACCACTCGAAAACCAGGTATCGAGAACATCCTCATCCTGTTGAATTTCCGCAGACTCTCCAAACTGATCACAAGCTTTTTGTAATGCCTCCTCCGCGGAGCGGGCAACTAAATAGGGAGTGGCATCAGTCAACTTGCCATCTGTCTCACTAATAACAAACCAGGCAGGAATGCGATGCCCCCACCAAAGTTGACGACTGATGCACCAATCACGAATATCGGTGAGCCAATCGCGATAGACCTTTTGCCAGCGATCGGGTACAAAGCAAGGCTCGCCATTATCAAGAAACTGATTACAACGGGCTGCCAAAGATTCCATACGCACAAACCACTGGGTGGAAAGCAAAGGCTCCACAGGCACCTTGCCCCGATCGGAATAAGGAACGCTATGGCGATGGGGTTCCACCTTTACCAATAGGTTCTCTTGCTCGAGTGCCGCCACCACTGCCTTACGAGCCTCAAAGCGATCGAGTCCTTCAAAACGACCGGCATGGCGATTCATGCTGCCGTTTTTATGCATCACTGTGATCTGGGGTAGGTCATGCCTCTGACCGATTGCGAAATCGTTGGGATCATGAGCAGGCGTCACCTTGACGCAACCAGTACCAAAATCCTGCTCGACGTGGTCATCGGCAATCACGGGAATCTCTCTTCCAACAAAAGGCAATGTGAGGTACTGACCCACTAGATGGCGATAGCGCTCATCGGCAGGATTCACCGCAACTGCAACGTCACCAAGCATGGTTTCAGGACGAGTTGTGGCCACTTCAAGGTGAGTTGTGCCATCAGCTGCCGGACCACTCGAGAGGGGATAGCGAAAGTGCCAAAGATGGCCATCGACTTCCTTCATCTCAACTTCCAGATCGCTAACTGCCGAACCAGAAGCCGGGCACCAATTCACCAGGTACTCCCCTCGATAGATCAAGCCCTGCTCATGCAAGCGAACAAAAGCTTCACGGACAGCCGCACTGAGGCCTTCATCCAAAGTGAAGCGCTGCCGCTGCCAATCAACCGAGTACCCCAAACGACGCAGCTGATCAACAATCTGCCCACCGCTTTCTGCCTTCCAAGCCCAGGCACGCTCAAGGAAGGCATCACGTCCTAATTCATAACGGTTGGTGCCTTCCGCTTTAAGCTGCTTTTCAAGGATTGTCTGCACTGCAATCGAGGCATGGTCGGTGCCAGGCAGACAGAGCACATTTCTACCTTTCAAACGCTGAAAGCGCACAATTGTGTCGATCAGAGCCGTGTTGAAGGCATGACCCATATGCAAGCTGCCGGTCACGTTCGGCGGGGGAATTACCACCGCAAAGGGCTCACCTGAAGACTGAGGCTCAGGGTGAAAAGCGCCATTTTCCTCCCAAGCGCTCTGCCAGCGACTCTCCGTACCGGCCGGGTCATAAGTCTTAGGCAGGGCATCGACCGCCTGAACAGAAGCTGGTGCTGTAGTGGGCAGCTCAGTCACGGCGGAAGTTGATGGCATTTGAACCATGCTCGCAAAGGGGGGCTAAGCAGAAATTGCGATCAGAAGCGATTAACCAGATAGCTCAGAAGCTTTCCAAGGAATAACAACCACAGCATCAAGGCTTTGCCAGCGGCTGCGGTCTAGATCAACCCGCTCAAGCAAACCCACCTGATCGAGAGCCCTAGAAGCCTGCTGATGCGTAACGGATACCCCAGGGGCCATAGGAATTACCAGCACCTGAGGCTCAGCCGGATCAGCCATCAGCTGCAACTCAAGATCCTCCAAGGTCCGTTCGTAAAACAACCTGCGCAAGCGACCTGTCAATTTCGGCCCCAAAGCCTCGGCAAACAACTCCAGACTCTCGCGATCTCCTGACAAACCACAATTTAGAGCCATCCAGATCAGCAACTTGGCCCAACTATCCACCGTCCAAAGGGGCTGAAAGCTATCCCGGTGCTGTCGCACCAGTTCTGCCAAAGCAAAATCAACCAATTTGCCCTGGAACAGAATTGCTTGGGAGTCCTCCATGGCAGACATCCTCTCCCTTAAAGGTCAAAATAGAGACGCTTCTGAAGCAGCGATACCCATGAGCCTGGATCTAAATGACCCCGAACTCGAATTTTCGGATCTTGTATATGCCTATCAAAGCTGGGTAATGGCTGTTATCAATGACGAAAAGCTTGATAGCGAAGACAAACTGCTAAATGACGACATCACCGAGGATGCGCTCAATTCCATGCGCTTCCTATCTGGAGAAGTTACCAGCGCAATTGAAACCAGTCTGGCCAGGGTTTATGACGTGGATGCAGATGAACTCGCCAACCTGCTCTTCCCTGAAGAGTGAACTAGATCCCTAATCAATAGAACTGTCTACAAACAACAACCGGCTTATACCAGCCGAGATCCACTGGCCTGTTTGCGCTGCTGAGGATCAAACACAGCAGCAATGGTACGGATCAGCCAGCGCCCTTCAGTGGTAACTGTCACCTCACCCAAATCACCATTGCTCTGCAGTTCTACCAAACCATCTTTGGCCAACTCTTGAAAATCAACCCATTCGCTAGAGAAACGGCCCCGGTCAACTTCCACGAAAAAATGGCACATCACCTGCTTGATCAGGGCTCGTCGCTCCAGCACATCAGGATCGTTCACCTCTAGACCCCTCTCCACCGGTAGCTCGCCCGCTTCAATTGCAGCCCTCCACTCTTTGAGCTCTCGCTTGTTCTGAGAGAAGAGGTGAGTGAACTGACTGATCGCCGTAGGGCCTACCCCCAACAAATCAAGCTCACCACCAGTGGTGTAACCCTGGAAATTGCGGTGCAACTGACCTTCTCGAGCAGCAATAGCTAGCGTGTCTTCACTAAGGGCATAGTGATCCATACCAATAGCGTCATAGCCATGGCTGGTCAGCAACCGGTTGGCGTTATCCAACATGCTGATCCGCTGCCGCTGGCTGGGCAATTCATCAGGGTTAATCTTGCGCTGCATCGGCAAGATCTCCGGCAGATAAGCGAAGGAAAACAGGGAGATTCGTTCAGGGCGCAGTTCTCGAACCAGTTTCATGGTGGCCTCAAAGCGCTCAGGAGTCTGTAAGGGCAAGCCACAGATCAAATCGACATTCACGCTTTCAAAATTGGCCTCACGCATCCAATGCATGGCATTGCGCATCTGCTCTGCCGAGACCACCCGATTAACAGCTTTCTGCACCTCGAGATTTGCATCCTGGATGCCAAAACTGATGCGGTTGAAACCCAATCCCCGCAGATGCTGAGCCTCTTCAAGGCTAAAGAAGTCTGGATTCACCTCAATTGAAGCCTCCAGATCAGGCTCCAAATCAAAATGTTCGCTGATCAATTGCCAAAGCTGTCGCTGCTCTTCTGCATTTAGATAGTTGGGGGTGCCACCACCCCAATGCAGTTGAGCTAGCTGTGGCCTTGCAGGCATGACTGATGTGATCAGCTCCAATTCCTGAGCCAAGGTTGCAAGAAATGGTTCGACAACCTTTGAACCCAGCTGGGTAGTGATCCGATTGCAACCGCAATACCAACAAGCATGGTGACAGAAAGGCACATGCACATAGAGCGATAGAGGTGCATCCCTGGCCTGAGCCAACTGTGCGCGCATTTGTTGTTCACCCACAGCTGTACTGAAGGCTGCAGCAGTTGGATAGCTGGTGTAACGAGGTACCGGCTTGTCGTACTTGAGCAACAGCTCAATAGGGCTAAGCGGAGAACTAACTGCGGGCATTGAAGTCAAGTGATGAAAAGATTAGGGATGTAAAAAGTTGCTGTACCTCTCTCAAAGAGGAGTCAAATCATCCAGTTCAGCCAATAAACGCTGGGTGGCCTGAAAAGCAATTTCAGCCTCCTCAAGTAGCTCAAGCTCCTCAAATTGATTGAGCTCTAACTCCTCAAAAGCATCATGCAAGCTGATCTTCAACTCAGCCGTTGGACGCTTGAATACCCAGAAGTCAAGAGCTGGCAAGCCGTTCTGCTCAAGAATGGCATCAGCCTGAATAGCAAGCTGCTGACCACCTGATAAATCACCGCCGTAACGAACATAAACATGGGCCATCAGCCGATGAGGCGACTGCCTAGCTAGCAGCCGCAGTTGCTGCAGCCAAATAGCCGCAGAAGCGGAAACTGGCGTGTCTGCCAAGCACGAGAGCTTTTTTAGATCATGCTCTAAGGCGTTCGTGCGAGCGAGATCTAGCCAGGGCATCGATCGTGCCCCCAATGCCAAAGCCAGAGCCGGGGCCTCCTCTTCTATAAAGCGATAAGCCGGCGCCAGGGATCTCAATAGAGCTGCTAGTTGCAAAGAGGTCGCTTCACCAGCCAGCAACGCTTTGGAAAATGCCATGCCTTCGGCCTGGTAATGGGCCTTGCCGATGCGAGCATGAAGTTTGCGAACCCGCGGACCTAAACCCTTGCGCTGCTTAGCATCTTCGCTGCTGGCATGATCGGAAATAGGTCCAGACGGCGAAGCAGGGTAGGAAATGGCCATCAGCGAATGCTCTACTGATTACTTAATTATTGAGCAATGATCCAAGCTTATTACGCTTAGCCAATTAATAGTATAATGGTAATATTATTTCAACTAGCACTCAGCTGCAGCTCCGCTGCTCCTACTTCGATGGCAGATCCCTTTAATCAGCTTCCAAAAGATGAACAGCAAACGCTGCAACTTCTTTTGGCACCCACCGGCCAACTCAGTGGTGATGGCCAATTGCGGGAGCTAATGAACGAGCAACGCAGCCATAAGCAAAGCGTAGATGGCGGCATCTGGTACTTATCGCCTGATCTGGCCCAACAACAACTTGGCAGCAACGGCAAAGAAGCTCTAATGATTAGCGAACCCAGCCAAGCTCTCTGGCTGCAATTACGCTTTGGCGGCAAGTTGGACACAATCTCGCTTAAAAGTGAATGGCTGCAGAGTCATGCCTTAAAGCTCCCACCAAAAGCACCCTTGGCCAAAATTGGGCTCAGA
>MPLU02241299.1_pt1 | contig 20280 bp, 14 predicted proteins | sample 1617381 | NCBI WGS metagenome assembly MPLU02 (sample SAMN05944801, study PRJNA350692) | marine metagenome | biome: marine; feature: ODZ; material: water; isolation source: 90 m water sample filtered on 0.2 um supor filter | place: Pacific Ocean | collected 2012-04-08 | depth 90m m
ACAAACCTGCTGACAAACCTGCTGACAAACCTGCTGACAACCCGGCTGACAAACCTGCCGACAAACCTGCCGACAAACCTGCCGACAAACCGGCTGACAACCCGGCTGACAAACCAGCTGACAAACCAGCTGACCAGCCGGCTGATAACCCAGCGGAGCAAGCAGCTGATCTGGCAAAACGCCAGGCAGAAGTGGCTGAGCAATTAGAGGCGCTTGAAAAAGGCAATGTGGATGAAGCCCTGGAACTGTTGCAGAAACAACTTGCTGAACAAACAGAAGAGTTGGCGAAAGAAGTAGCGGCTCTGCAAGAGGAAACAGCAGCACTGGGACAACCGGAAGAGACCCAGCAGACAGCTGCGGAAGCGGTTAAGCAGACTGAAGAAGCTGCTGAAAACGCAGCGGCGGCAGAAGAACAGCTCGCCCAGGCGGATCCGGCCGAGCAACCGGGCGATGAACCGGCTCCTGGCGATGAACCAGCTCCTGGCGATGAACCAGCTCCTGGCGATGAACCAGCTCCTGGTGACAAGCCGGCTCCTGGTGACAAGCCGGCTCCTGGTGACAAGCCGGCTCCTGGTGATCAGCCAGCTCCTGGTGATCAGCCGGCACCCGGTGATCAGCCAGCCCCGGCTGCGGAGGCCCAGGCTCAGGCGGCTGAGGCATTGAAGAATGCTGCCGAATCTTTGGAGCAGCTGAGTGAGCAGTTTGCGGCCCAGGCGGAAGCTTTGGCGCAGCAACCGGCACCACAGGGGGAGCCTCCGGCAGCGGATGGTGATTTGCAGGAGGCATTGAGCCAGGCGGCGGAAGCAGCTGCAGGACTGGAAGCGGCTGGCGAAGAGCCAGCGAGTGAGAGTGCAGCGGAAGCAGCGGAGGCAGCTCAGCAGGCGGCTGAATCATTGGCGGCTGCTGCTCAGAATGCGGCTGAGGCTGCGAATACTCCTCCGGGCAGTCCTTCTCCCAGCGAATCGGCATCGGCGGAACCTTCACAGACTCCTGGCAAGAAGCCTTCGGAGCAGGAAGGGACCGGTACCGGCGAGGAGGGGCGTGTGGGTGGAACCCTGGATGACAAGACCAAGTTGATTCTGAAGAAATATGGTTTTTCGGTGGCGGACTGGACGCGTCTTCCCGGTCGTTTGCAGAACCAGATTGTACAGGCCGAATCGAAAGATGCTCCCCAGGAGTATCGCGAACTGGTTCGCCGTTATTTCCGAGCCCTGGCTCGCAAGTCGGATTCATCCTCCTCCAAGAAGGACAAGTGATGAGCAGACCCTGTGTCTTACTTTCCAGCCTGTTTCTTTTGTTGAGCGTCCTGGTGATTCCGGTTCGTGTTGATGCGGACGAGGCTTCCGAGGCGTTGGCCAAGTACCGCGAGCCCATTGACGTGGCGGTCGATAAGGCATTGAAGTTCCTGGCAGGAGTTCAGAAGGAGGATGGATCGTTTCCCGGGCAGTACGGTGACACGACGGCTGTACCTTCGCTGGCCGGGATGGCTTTTCTGTCCAAGGGATACACGCCTGGTTTTGGTCCTTACGGGGACAATATTAATCGCAGCATGGATTACGTGTTTGCGCATGAACAGCAGGCGAATGGCAAGGGTACGGGGTACCTGGTTCGAACAGGTACTGGCAAGATGTATGCTCACTGCATTGCAACGTTGTTCCTTTCAGAGGTGTCCGGGATGGTTGATCCATCTCGACAGGACAAGATTGACCAGGCATTGCCTCGTGCCTTATCGAAGATTATCACGGCGCAAGAGGTCAAGAAGAGCAAGGCAGATTACACGGGTGGGTGGAGGTATCAACCCGGGTCCACGGATGCGGATCTTTCTCTCACCGGATGGGCCGTGATGGCATTGCGATCCGGGCGTTTGAATGGAGCTCCGGTTCCGGACAAGGCAATCGAGGACGCGGTGAAGTTTATTCTTAATTGCAAACCAAAGAACACGCAGGGAGAAAAGGGTTTTAGCTATCAGCCGGGGCAGGGTGGTAAACCGGCCATGGCAGGTGTGGGTATCCTTTGCCTGGCCTTGTGTGGTCAGTATGAGAACAAGATGTTGCCACGGGCCGGTGATTTCGTTTTGGCCAGTGGTGTCAACAAGCGTTGGGGTGGTAGTCATTTTTACTATACGAACTATTACTGCACGCAGGCCATGTTCCAACTGGGAGGTCCTTACTGGGATCGTTGGGCCCAGGAGATGTACGAGAATACGTTGAAACACCAGGCTCCGGACGGATCCTGGGGAAGTGCGTATTCAACGGCCATGACGATTCTTTCTTTGACGGTTTCTTACCGTCAACTACCGGTATACCAGCGTTAACCCGGGATCACTGGTACGCACGGCGATTGTGTGACAGCTAAGTTCTCTTTGCTGCCGCCGGTTCGATTCTCTCTAAGTCTGCAGATTATTTTCGGTTGAACCGTGACTTATTGGTACAAGTACGTTGTGCATTTCGCAGCTTGGGACCAGTTGTTACAATAGCCTGCAGCGGATGACGTTGATTGTTATGAGATCCAGCCAGGAAGGATGTGCGGACGATGAACCGCAGCAAGTGTCCAGGATCGATGGGACGGCGTGGGTTCATGCAGGTCGGTGCATTGGCCCTGGGCGGGATTACTTTACCGGAAGTGATTCAGCAAAAAGCACTGGCAGGGCACGCCAGTCGAGATACTTCCGTGATCATGTTGTACCAGCATGGTGGTGCTTCCCAGTTCGAAACCTGGGATATCAAGCCGGATGCTCCCAGCGAGATCCGTAGCCAGTTCAGTGCCATTCAGACAAATGTTCCCGGCATGGATATTTGCGAACATTTTCCCTTGCAGGCAAAAATCGCTGACAAGTTCAGCCTGATTCGTTCATTGCATCATGATGTAGGTATTCATAGTGATGGCGGTATCGTGGCCCTGACGGGTAAACGTCCCAGCAAGTTGGATCCCACGTCGCAATCCAAGAGTGAACATCCGGACTTCGGCCATGTTGCCAGCCAGGCACTGGGATTTCGCAATGCCTTGCCTCCTTACGTCACCGTGCCCCAGCACCCCTACATGACGCGACCCGCGTACCTGGGATTGCATCACCAGTCGTTCCAGGTGGCTGATCCGAGTAGTTCCGGTTACCAGACTCCGCAGCTTAAACTTTCTGCCGGGCGTGATGCGAAACAGCTTGCCAATCGTCGCCAGTTACTGCATGACCTGGATCGCATTCGTCGCGATATTGACAGCAACGGTGAACTCCAGGGTGTGGATCAATTCCGGCGACTGGCTTACGAGATGCTGAGTAGCCCGGCGGCTGCCCGGGCATTTGACATCACCGAAGAGCCCGAGGATCTTCGCAAAAAGTATGGACTGAATACCTGGGGGCAGAGCTGCCTGTTGGCACGTCGCCTGGCCGAGGCGGGTGTACCGGTCATCAATATCTACTGTAATACGCCCAGGAGTGGGCAGGAATTCACGAACTGGGATGATCATCCAGGTAACGCACAACGCCCCGGACATTTTGCCCACTACATGCGGATTCGTCTTCCCTACCTCGACCAATGCCTGGCTGCACTGATCGAGGATATTTACGCGCGGGGCCTCGACAGGAAAATCCTGGTGGTCGTGGTGGGGGAATTCGGTCGGACTCCCAAGATGCGTTACGGACCACCGAATAATTCATACGGACGAGATCATTGGCCGCAGGCCTACACGGCACTGGTGTCCGGTGGTGGCTTTCGGATGGGGCAGGTCATCGGTGCTACCAACAGTAAGGGTGAGTATCCGGTCAAGCGTCCCCTGACCCCCCAGGACCTGCTGGCCACGATCTATCACCACCTGGGAGTTGACTACCAGGCGGCTTATCCAGACTACTTTGGCCGCCCAGTGCATATTCTTCCTCATGGAAACCCTATCCGGGAATTGATTTAGCCGCTGGTGGTATCCGGGTGATTGACAGGGGAGTCGTTGAGGCGTTTAACTAGGGGCACAATACACCGTGTTAAACGAGGGAAATGGTCATCGTGTCAGAATCAGGTTCAAATCCCGGAGTCCCATTGCCCCATGCCGACCTGGTGGCCGTGCTGGATGAATTTGCAGCCCTGGATCGATACAGCCGTCAGCGCGAAGAAGTGCTGAAACAACTGGTTGATATGATCTACGCTTGTGAAATCGAATTCGTATCCTCGGAACGGACGTATGGCTATACGCCGGATGAGCGGTTTCGCGATGGTCGTACCGTGATTGGTTCCCTGGCAGGTTCGACCCATGCGGTCTCGATACAAATGCCAGCCAGTCAGAATGACGAAGTGGAATCCTGGGGATCCGGTGACGTCTCGGTGCAGGCAGGTCGTTTCGTCAAGTGGAGTTCGATCTATGATCGTGTTGAATTAATTGCCGTGCCGTCCGTGACTCTTGACGATTCGGGTCAGCAGGAGGCGACGGCGGAAGAGAGTGTCCCGGAAGACAGTGCCGCGGAAGTGGTATCTGAGTCGGTCTCGGAAGAGGACATGGCGGAGACCGTGGCAGAAGCAGCTCCAGCAGCGGTCGAAGAAGAAATGCCTGAGCCTCCAGGAGAAACAGTCGTAGAAGAAGCGGTACCCGTGGTTGAAGAGGAAGTGGCTGAGCAACTGGTGTCAGCACCAGGAACCGCGGAGCAGCCAGCTTCCGGGTCGCTCCCACCTGTTTCAGCAGAGGATCGCAATGCCTTGTTGGATGCCACGGGGCCGATTAGCAGCCATCAATTGATCCAGTTCCTGGCGGGCGCGCTGCAGTTCGATCCCAACCAGGTCACGGCGATCGTGGATGGATTATGGGATTACATTTTACAACCGGAGCATTACCAGGGTCGGAATCGAAACTGGGTCCTCCCTCATTTTGGTACGTTTTCCCTGGCTTACGAGGCGGGGCAGCCCAGCCTGGGGTTTCGTTCCCGTCCCCGCGAGGAATTGCGCGGGCAACAAGCCAATCACTGGAACCACGTAGCGTCGGATCGTTGGATACAATTTCACCAGGGTCAATCTGATACCACGAACGTACAGGGTCTGTCGGTCAAGCGTCGGATCAGTGTCTGGGTTGCGGAACAGACGGATGTGCCGTTACGGACGGTACATCGCGTTATCTGGGAACTGATGAATATTGTCCGTGACATCATGGCCGAGGGCAGTCGGGTGATTCGTTGGGCAATGCGGGGTGAAATGTATCGGCCTGGCCAGGATGGTAACGAGGAAGATACTTCTGTGGACTGTTACGTGTTTCGAACCTATGGACGGTTACGCAAGCGTTTACCGCAGCAGGCGGTGCCAGCCACCGCGAAACCTGCTGGCCTGTTGTCGGCCATTACCGGTTTGCTCAAGCCAAAACAGCGTTTCAAGGGACCGGGAGTGTTGCGTGGTCCTGGTGCCCTGGAGGGATCGGAAACGGCAGCCCCCTCCACCTGGTTCAATTGGAAATTATGGCGGGTCCCGTGGCTGTTCGTGATCTTCCTTAATTTCCTGCCCTGGAATGTTTCCCATGGGATAGACACGTCACTTCGAGAACAGATATTGGCTGCCACAATTGCCTTGCCCCTGGCTCTCAGCATCATCTTTCATGTCATGGGGCTAGGCCTGCTGACATTCATTGGTCAGCCAACCAAGTCTTTGTTTCGCTGGACCGTGCGTTTTTTCATCGTGATCAGCGTGGTGAGTGGAGGGGTTGGTTTTCTCGTGGTGCTGGCCCAGTGGGCGGTCTTCAACTGAACTGGAAAGTGCAAGTGTCCAACCTGGGTACCTTTGCCTATGCCAGTTCCGTGATCGTGCCACTGACGATCGGGACCAGGCCAGTCTCGGTCATCAGCAGCAGGGCACCCTGCTGATCGATTCCCTGGCAAATCCCGGTGACCTGTTGGTTCCCGGTGGAGACTTCCAGTGTGCGACCGGTCAGTTGGCAACGTTGCTGCCAGTCGGTGAACAGCGTCGGGTCATTGCAGGCGAGTCGACGCAGTTGCTGGTCGAGTTGCTGCAGGATACGAATCAGCACCTCATCCAGGGAGAATTTCCTGCCAGTGGCATCGAACAGGGATGTAGCCGTGGAAGGCAGGGGAGCGGGAGCCTCCTGGAAGGAGCAGTTGACGTTGATTCCGATTCCGATCACCAGCTTGCCTGCCGTTCCTTCCAGCAGGATGCCGCTGATCTTACGCTGATCCAGGAACACATCGTTGGGCCATTTCATCGTGAGGGCGGGGGATTCCAGTAATTCATCCAGGGCCAGGCAGAGGGCCAGTCCCGTGGTGAGTGATGCCCTGGGCCAGTCCTGCGGCTCGATTCCCAGGTCAGATGGGTTGATGACCAGGGAAAAAGTCAGCGAGCCGCTGGCGGACCACCACTGGTGCGATCCGCGGCCGCGGCCAGCTGTTTGTTTAGCTGCCAGTACCAGCAGCGGGGTGACGAGAGTTTCTTCTGGGCAGGCGGCCAGGGCTGTCGTATTCGTCGAATCGACCGCTTCGTGGTATTGCACCTGTTGGACCAGGGTCTCGGCCACGACTCGTTCCAGGTCGAATGTGACGACAGGATCGGGGGACACGGCAGCGAGTTCCTTGCGTGATTACGTGTCAAAAACCCTCGCCGCGAACATGGAATGGTCGTCGGCGAGGGTGTGTTGCAGCGGAGGGCAAGGGACTCGAACCCTCAACCCCTTGCGGGGCGCCTGATTTCGAATCAGGTTGCTAGCCAATTCGCATACCCTCCGGAATTCCCCTCATATTTACTTTGCCAGCAGTTGTGAGGCAAGGGATATTATGGGGGCTGTTCGGCAAGTTCTTGTTTGCTCGGGCCAGGCCGAGAAAACCGAATATCCCGTATCTTTGCCAGTTGCACAACGGGTGTAATCGATACGTTTGGCTGCTGGAGCGGTCAGAAGGCCCGGATTGATGGGCGGGTGACACCTGCCGTAGCGGTTGTGGCGAATTCACCTGCTGGGTATGTCCGGGAAAAACGGTTGGGTTGATCAGGATTGGGTGGACGATATTCCAGAACAGTACGGGGCTTCCTTGAGCTTCGGGATCGGGCATGGATGACAGATCTTTGGGAATTAGCGAGGGACCAGCAGCTTTGAATGAAGGGACCGGCAATGGCCCAGAATATCTTTCGCATTGTGACACGAGCATCCAACGGTAGTCTTCGAATCCAGGATTACCCATCTCCCGAGGCGATGCTTGAGTCTTACTCCCAGGTGGGAGTAGATGATTGCAGTACCGATTTGTCGTTGCGAGGTTTGCCGCTGATCCGTGGATTGGTTGGCCCGATGCCTGAGGGCAAAGAAATCGTACGCTACGAGTCCCCGGAAGTATTTGAATCAATGACCAAGGAATGGATCCTGGCAAAGATTCCACCCCAGCGTCGCCGTCGTCGTTCCGAGATGAATACCCTGCGAGCTGCAGGTTAAGGTGGTGGTGAAATGGTGAGTGAACCGACCATCTTCAAGAAGATCATCGATGGTGAAATTCCAGCGGATATCATCTTCGAAGACGATTTGTGCCTGGCCTTTCGAGACATTAATCCACAGGCCCCGACGCATGTACTGGTCATTCCCAGGAAAGAAATTGTTTCCCTGGATTCTCTTGCCGACGAGGACCAGTCGCTGATCGGCCATCTTTACCTGGTCATTCGGAATCTTGCCAGGGAATTGGGCCTGGCCAATGGCTATCGCGTGATCGTGAATTCTGGCAGGGATGGTGGCCAGACCGTGAATCACCTGCATTTCCACCTGCTGGGTGGCCGTTCCCTGCAATGGCCTCCGGGATAACGCGTTGAGCCGACGTTTCTTTCCGACCTAGAAAGGAAAGACCTTCTTGGGAATCCAGTCCTTGACGCGGTCGAACATGGATGGGCTGGGCTTGGGTGTGAGTGCGTCAGGTTGTGTTGGCCTGGGTTCCACCGGTTCCGGCGTGGATGCCTTGCCGGGAGCATTGGCGACCCGGGGTTGGTTCAAGGGAACGTGTTCAACCAGGAACTGCGCCCAGTAGCTGGTCAGGAATCTCTCGCAGTCCGCTACCTTGAGTTCACTGCGTTGGTTGTAGGCCAGCGCGATATGCTTGAGAAGCTCGCGTTTTTCCGACTCCTGGAACCAGAGGTCGTATACCTTGACGTTATCAATCCAGACTTCACCCTCGGACATCAGGTCGAAGCCGACTCGCAGCTCTGTCAGTCCCCGGGGAGGGAGGTCATCAACTACCAGCAGGAATTCCGTCCATTTGTCACCGATCGGTTTGACGGCACCGCGTTGCCCAGGCTCGTTCTTGCCAATGGTCTTGGGGCGGTAGTAGACCTTGCCGAACTGGCGTCCCTCGATGGCCAGTCGCAGGGCTGGTTGTTTTGATTGGTCCTTGACCTTCAGCCAGGCCGAGATAGCGATGCGGCCGGTACGGGGTGGTGTGAAGGGCTGGCTGCGTACCCAGACGACTTCTTCATCCTTGTCCGCACGTTGCAGGTGCAGTGACTGGCGACCATCGAGCAGCACTTCTCGATCCAGCGTGACGGCATCCTGGCGTTTGCGACCATGGACCCATCCGGACAGGCGTCCTTTTTCTCGCGGCAGTTCAAAGCCGGCGTTGCCCAGCACATCCAGGGGCTTGGGCTTGTTAAGTCCACTGACCCGGTAGTTCATTTCGTAAATTTCCCGGCGCAGCTTTTCCAGTATTTCCTGTTTGTAACGAACCTGGACATCCTGGATCTTGACCGAGGCACTGGTGAATGAAGCGGCGACCAGGTCGTATGGTTTGAGGTTCAGGGTCCAGGTGGTGGCATTGGCGGAACGTTGCAGGTTGGAGACCGCGTGGTTGCCAACGGGCATCACCAGGCACTGCTCGGTGGCGTCCAGGTTCAGTTCGACCTGGACAGGCCAGGAACAGTCATTGACCATGTAGATGAAGGTCTCGTTCTTGGTCTTGCGTGTACGAATGACCACCGGCTGGGTTGTTTGCTTACCATTTCCAGGACGTACGGTGGTGAACTTACCCAGCGGCAGGTGTTGGAAGGTGTTGAAAAGATCACGCAGGGAATCTTCCTGTCCAACCGGTAGCATCCAGCCTCCCAGCATCAGGGTCTGGATGTCCGAGGTAGCGAGGGCATGTACAAAGGGACGCGTTTTATCCGTGCCAGCCGTGGAAAAATGGGAGACCAGCCAGGTTTGCGTGTTGTCAGCGCCAAACGGGCTCTTCTGATCAAAATCGGGAAGCGACAGGGACTGGGGCTCATGGTAAAACAACTGCCCACTGTGCTGGTCATCGGCAAACATCTGGTCGACCTGCGGTGAGGTTTCCATGGCCAGGTTCACGGCCTGGGCAGGCAGGGACGTGACCGGTGCCAGGCGTTGGGGACGGAGCAGTACCAGGTGTTCTGAATCACCAAAACGACGATGATCGATGCCCATTTCCAGCAACACATCTGCCAGGGAGGCTTGTTGAGGTAGCTTGGGTTGCAGCTGCTTGCGAGCCCGGGAACTGTTGACCAGGTCGCTGGTTACCAGGTAGAGCTGGCTACCCGGTTTGCTAGCCTGGAGACGTTTGCCAGCCTCGTGGTAAAAGTCGGCCAGCATCTCGCCACGCCAGTCGAGCCATTGCTGGCGGTGGGATCCGTTGATGTAGGCAATCCGTTCCTCGCGTGACATCGGTTTTTTAGCTGCTGCCTCGTCGGTGCTCTTGAGGAAACGTTCGAAGGTATGTGCGTCAACTCCCCACAGTGGTCCCGGTAATTGGGAATAACTCTCGGAGCTCATCTGGATGGCAAAGCCACCAAAAGAAGGATGATGGGAATACCGTTTGACCAGTTCATCCAGGACGCGGTGCATTTGCTGCTGGACGCGTGGGTCGACCGGGTTGTAGTAGGGTGCCATGCCTCGCCGAGTGCCCTGGGAATCGACCCAGCTGGTATCGTTCGTATCGGTTAACTCGATACCAGTCGCTCCCTTGGGATCCCCGTGCAATTGTGCCTCCAGGCCGGGTAAGGGGCTGGAAAACTGGATCGCAGGAATCAAGGTCAGGCCTCGTTGATCAAACTTTCGCAACAACATTTCCAGTACGTCCTTGCGAATCGGATCCTGTCCCGTGGTGAAAAAGATCCCGCTGTCGTACTTGGGAGTGCCTTGAACCTGTGTGGAAGGATAGAGCGTGGCGCCTTCACACATGACCGTGACCACGGCGGCATTGTAGCCAGCAAAATGCAGGTAGCGAGTTAAACGATCACCTCCCTCGTAGAAGGTGATCCAATCGTCCAGGCTGCTGCGCGTCATCGGATCGATTCCTTCCGGCGCCCCGAAATTTTCCGGGAATAGCGGCTTGTCAAAATAGGCCGTCACCAACCGCTGTGAAGGTCGCCGTGAAATCGTGGTGGCTTTCGGCAGTGCACGGGTCCCCTGCAGGATGCGCAGCTTGCCAAAGAAAGCGGGTTGATCCGGGTGGCGATTGACCAGCAGTACCCAGGGTGTCTTGGAACGCGGCCAGAAAGGTAATCGATGTACTCCGTTCTTCGCCTTGGATGACACGCGACTCTTGCCAATGTCAATTCCCGAGTCGAGGCCGATCGGAGCGACCTTGCCAGCCAGGTTAGGATCAATAATGCTGATACTCAATGTCTGCGGAAGGTCCTGCCGGTAATCCAGCTCCAGCAGGTGGGCACGGTCCAGTTCCTCAACCGGAAGTGGATAAGCAACCCAGCCACCAGGATCGAGCCGGGTTCGAGATTGACCGTCTTCCAGGACAGTTTTTACCTTGCCGTTATTGAGCGGCCCAGTTCCCATGCCCGGGAGGAGGCTGAACTGACGCATTTGTCGAACCCGGTTCCACCAGGTTGGATTGGCTGGATCCATGGAGACAATCGGTTTCCAGTGAGAACTTGGCGCTCCCGTCTCCGAGTCGGGGGAGAAATCGGCGGTAGGGGCTGGAGCTTCCGGCTGGGGTGCAATGACGACCAATTGCAGGGACCGCTCGGCAATCGGTTTGCTGGGAAGGAAGGAATCGGTCAGAGACTTTTCATTTAACGTGATATGGAGATCGTAGACACCCTCGTCATCAGGCATTTCAAAGGTCAAGGGGCCCAGCGGTGCGATCGACCCATCTTCCTGGACTTGCAGGTTATGCTTGCCTCGGGAAATAGTTTTTTTCGTTGCCGTGGCCTGGAAGTGAATTTCACAACGCAAGGAAGCTCCTGCTTCCAGTCCCAGTTGGTGAGGAGCAATCGTAATGGGGAAACTCTCCTGGGGAGAAAAAACCAGTGAGTTCCGCTGGAATTTTAGTCGTAGCTTGTCTCCCGGTGTTCTGTGAACCTGGAGTCGATTACCCTGCTGGTCAAGCGTTGCGTTGGTAGTCTCCAGGGCCAGGCTGGCCAATGGTATCTTCAGCGTCTTGGGGTCCAGGTCAACATCTGAGGGCTTCAGGATGACACGCAGAATGGTTGTTCGCGGTGCACGCACAGCAATGTCGACACCATGAAACGTATTGGCCGCCAACTGTTGGATATGAATGATCTGACCATCGGGCATCAAGGCGCGTGCCTGGTCAGCTTCCATGCCCAGCGTTCGTACCAACGTAATCGTGCCCTGGTTGATCTGGATCTGACCTTCCCAGGTACGAGCTTTACCACCCCCCCAGGCCAGCCGGAGATTTAACTCAATAAGATCCTGGTCCTCGGCATCAGTTGCCTTCGGTGCATCCACTACCGTGGATTCGCCCTCGGATTTATCCGTCGATTCAGCCGCATCTTTTCCAGACGCAGGGGCCATTGGCCCCGTGGACGGTACCTTCTTGGATTGTGGATTTCCCAGTTCCAGTTGCTGGGCAAAAACGGGGCTCAGCAGGAAGCACAGCGCGAACGCCCACGCCGCTGTGATCCACAACGGGAGTCGTCGACAAGCCAGGGGGCTGACGCCATGTTGACGTCCCACGACCGCGGAAAGCGCGGCAGTTGGCCGGGATGGACTTCCTTGTCCGAACATACTTTGCTGATTTCTTTCAGTCGCCCAGGTAGCCCCTGCGATCCGTGCACGGTTGGCAGCCTGGAGGAAGGATTCAGAGATGTTGAAAATGAAGTGGGATTGTAGAGATAAAACCACTCAAAAGACAGATCGATTTAACGATTTGCCACCCACTAAAAGTGGGCTCCTGGGACGCTAATCCAAGCCTTCTGCTAGCAGTTTCGGCAGGGTTGGCCAGGTAACGTTTGTTGTCTGTTCGAAAAGCTGCTGGCAGAGATCGAGTTGTGCGATCATTTGTTCGACGATATCCGGGCACCGATTGGCCACATCATTGGTTTCCCAGCGATCGTCCGGTTTGACGTAGAGTTGTGGCGGGTTGGTCGTAGGCTGGTGAAGAAACCAGGCAGGTGTGCGTAGGGCGCGTTGTGTCGGTCCCACTGCCACCGCTCGATGATTGCTAGCAGGCCAATTTAATCGATTTGGCTGAAACGGGTTTGCTGGCATGAGTGGGTTTGGTGTTACGCGTTCTGTGGCCAGTGGGTCGGTTTGTTCAAACCAGTTTAGCAGGGTGCCATAGAAGTTGTGGGGTTGGACCAGGGAGTGAACGCGCTGGGCAGCGAGGGCGTCTGCTGGTAACCGAAGCATGCAGGGGACCTGCAGCAATTCTCCGAAGAGGGGGTGGTCACAGGCACCAATGCGGCCATGTTGTCCGAGGGGAAATCCTCTCGGAGAGGTTAGGGCACAGAGCGTTTGCTGGCCGGCCGGCAGTTCTTCAACGGCTTGCCAGAAGGCACCCAGGCAACTGTCCAGGCCGCTAATCTGTCCGGCGTAGGCCTGCGTGATTCCCAGCAGTTCATCGGGGTCAAAGGCATCGGTTTGTTGTTGTTCCGGTGGAGTGGTCCAGGTTGGTAGTTCCGGGTCTTCTTCGTCGTGGAACCATTCGCGTAGCATCTGCGGGGCGTCCCAGGGTCCTTCCATGCCACGGACATGAATCCAGGCCAGGAACGAGGAATCGGCTGGCACCGGCTCCAGCCACTGGAGGGCTTCCGCCAGGACGTTGGCCATTTGAGTTTCTTCAATGGAATCGACGGTGGTATCAGGGGCCTCGGTGGGGACCAGGATGGAATCGGCGAAGCCGTCGGCAGCAGGGTGATCGAGGATTTCCTGGTCGTCACTGATCAGCACGGTGGGGATGTCGGCGGCGGTCAGCTGTTGGGGCAGGCAGGTGGTGGGTACGGCTGGTTGGGCCTGGACCTGGAACGCATGTTTCCCTGACCAGTACGAGTGGTAGACCGACGAGAGCAACGGGGAATCCGAGAGGAAGTGTTCCCAGAGGATACTTTGGCTGGCAAAACGGTTGATGGCTGGGGTGTCGACCCAGGTATTTCCATACGGACCGAGAAAACCGGATCCGAGTCGATCAACAACGATAATGATGGCACGGGACATATTCGCAGGTCAGCAGGTTACGAGTTATCTGGAAGTGATCAAAATGGAAACTATGGATGGATCAGGTACTTTTTCCTGATTGTGAGGTTGTTTGCCGTGGAATCAACGCCAGCAGGCAATAATTCCTGTCCGCAGTGACAGAACTCGTCTTATTGTGAGGTGTTGTTTCTAGATATGATGCGAGTTTTCCAGGTACGGGCTGTTGACTCGTTATGGAGTGGGATAGGATAAAAGGCAAGGGATTTGCAGGGTTTCTTGGCAAACGGGTAAGTAGATGCGGTTGACAGCACACATCCTGTCTTTTGTGGCGAAGTTATTAAGCGGGGCCAGTGTGCGCTGGGTCGATGAATTCAAGATTGATACCTGTCAAAGAGTTTATTTTGCTAATCATACCAGTCACCTCGATGCGTTGGTATTGTGGTCTTCACTCCCCAAGCCATTACGGGCATTGACGCGGCCGGTGGCTGCCAAGGATTACTGGAACAAGGGGGTGGTGCGACGCCATATTGCGGATACGTTTAATGCCTTGTTGATTGATCGGACTAACATCAAGGTACACCGCAGTCCGGTGGAGACGATGATTCGAGCCATTGGACATGAACATTCACTGATTGTATTTCCCGAGGGAGGTCGTAACACGGAGCCGACGATGGGTCCCTTCAAGAGCGGGTTGTATTACCTGGCCAAGAAAAAGCCGGAACTGGAGTTGATACCCGTTTACATGGATAATTTAAATCGAGTCTTGCCAAAAGGTGAATTCCTGCCCGTGCCGTTGTTGAGTTGTATCACGATTGGCGCTCCCATGTGGCTGGAGCAGGGTGAAGCAAAAATGGATTTCCTGGAGCGGGCTCGCGAGTCGGTCCAGAACCTCAAGGATCTTTAAACGACCGCCGGATGAGGCGGAAGGATAAATCACGTTGACCAATTTCCCGTTCATGACAGCCCAGGTGACGCCTGTCTTGCCGGCGTTCTTTGATGAACCCACCCGCTGGTTGGTCGGTGTCGTCTTCCTGCTGCTGGTCCTGTCGCTGGGCGCTATCTATGCCCTGCGCCGTCAACCGGAAAATATCGTCAACCCGGCCGTGCGGCGGACGTTTGAATTGCGGGTGCGCGCCTGGTGCATGATGTTTGCGATTCTCGTGGCAGGTCTCAAGCTGGGCTCGACCGGAACCGTGGTGCTGTTCGGACTGGTCTCGTTCTGGGCGCTCCGCGAGTACATTACCATGACTCCCACACGCCCGGCGGATCACAAGACCCTATTCTGGGCACTGTTCTTCTTTACCCCGGCACAATATGTACTGGTGGGTTGGGGATCACATTGGGGCAGTATCAGTTCTGACCAGTGGTATGGCATGTTCAGTGTCTTGATTCCTGTCTACGCATCCCTGTTGATTCCTGCCAGTATCGCTATTTCCGGGGATGAAAAACGTTTCCTGGAACGTACTGCGAAAATCCAGGTCGGCCTGCTGATCTGCGTCTATGCCCTGAGCTATGCACCAGCGATCCTGAACCTGCAGTTGTTTGATAACAAGGAACAGGAGAAAGTCTGGGCCGGAAGTAATGCGGGCCTGTTGTTTTACTTTGTTCTGCTCGTGCAGCTGGGTGATATCTTTCAGTATGGCTGGGGTAAGTTGGTTGGCCGGCGTGTGATTGCTCCCAAGATTAATTCCAGCCGTACCTGGGAAGGACTGATCGGGGGCATTGCCACGACCGCCATGGTCGCCGCCTTGCTCTGGAAAGTGACCCCCTTTGGGTTCCTGGAAGCTGGCTGCATGGGGATGGTGGTGGCCATCATGGGATTCGCTGGCGGAATGACGATGTCTGCGATCAAGCGCGATCGAGGCGTCAAGGACTACGGAACCCTGGTCCAGGGACATGCCGGTGTGCTGGACCGCATCGACTCGCTCTGCTTTGCCGCGCCGGTCTTCTTTCACCTGGCCATGCATCGCCCCTTTGCCTTCTAGAACAGGCATCCAGGGAACAGCTATCCAGGGAACAGCTATCCAGGGAACAAGCGTTGATCGGCAATCCGTTAACGCATCAAGGGCAGTGGCCCGCGGATCGATTGCCGTTTGGCAGGTCCAGGGATCGCTGGAACCGTCGCCGTGGTCATGGGGCTGCCGGTCGCCGGGATTTGTACCTGCGGGATTTGTGACCAGGTCGGGGGCGGGGGAAGCTGATTGGCTGCCGGCCGGTTCGGGGTAACCAGTTGCTGGGGACGACTCAGCCGTGTGGGGGCTGCTGCCGTGGAAAGCCTGGTCGGGCTACTGCCGTTGGCAGTTGATTGCCGCCGGTACCAGCTGCCACCGGTTTCGGCCAAGTCGGAGGATTTCGTAGCTGGCGATGTCGTCGTGCGAGCTTCCGCTGCCTCCGCTCGTGCGTTGGCAATGCGTTGCCAATCCCGGGCATTGCTACGCGGTTGCCAGCCATCCCGGGAGGGTGTGGTACCAGCCAGGCGTGTTTTTCCTGTCGCTTGGTTGCCTGCGACCAGAGTGGTCCCTGTGGTACGAGCAGCAGGCAGGCGACTCCCCTTGGAGACCCAGTCGACCCAGGCCAACTGCAGCGCGGAAAGATCCCGGTAACCATAATGCTGACGCGTGGCTTCGTCCCAGTCGTTGCTCTCCATGCCGGTACCCAGGTAACGAATAAACTCCTGCTTGCCACCCTGGGCAATCAGTAATCGTGATAACGAGTAGCCCTGGGAATACAACGGCAGAATGTCGTGTGGATACTCCTTCAGGTGGTACATCCGATTGAAAGGTAAGGCACGACCCGTTTTCAGGAAACGGATCAGGTACTGGTCCTGCTTGGTGCGTTCTGAAATGTGTTCCACCGTGGTACAGGCACCCTCGTCGGCCCAGCGCGGCAGGGGACGACCGAAGTGCGTGGCAAAAACCGTGTGCGTGATTTCGTGCGGCAATACACTGTCCAGGATCCGCTGCCGAGATCCCTGGATCGTCATCTGCCATTGGCCAGGCTGACCGCTGCTGAAAACAAAGCTGGTGACACCACCCGCACCGAGATGATTACCGGAGTTGACCCGGATCGGGCATGGTTGAGGCCAGGCAGGTAATTCCTGCCCCAGCCAGTCGAGAGCGGTTTGCTTGCGGAATTGCTCGGCAGCCACGCAGACCTCCTGCGCTAACCGAGAGGTCGAGGCGGTGACCAGGAAATTCTTGCTGCGATGACTGGCCCCCAGTGACATCAGCGTGGCGGTCAGTAACAGGCTATAGCGAAGACGAGCGTCCATGCTCGATGCCTCCATTGCAATGAGTGTTCGATGCGATCACTTCCTGTGATCGTCCAACGCGGCAAACCGTTGCTGAGAGTGCAATCAGTGCGCCAATTCACCAGTCAAACAATGGTGTCTTAGTGCGACTGCCGTTTCCCCCTGCCAGGTCATCGTGCCGTTGCCAGGCAACCACTCGATGACCACCAAACCGTCTACCAGGCTGGTCAGATTTCCCAAGATTACCCGATTGCCAGTTGATTTACCTAGACTGATTTTCCCCAGGGATAAGAAGTGCTAGCAGTGATTGGTTGGCTTCGGGAAACGTATGCTCGTGCAGCGAGTCCCGGGGAATCCAGGCAAAGGGGGGCAGGGGGGAGGTGGCGTCGGTGGACAGCCTGCAGTCGAGAAAAAAGAGGTGCAACGTCCCGTGCTCGTAGGTATGTGTCACTTCCGGGTACTGGCCGACGACCTGGACCTCGAGGCCTGTTTCTTCGTGGCATTCACGGATGGCTGCCTGTTCTGCGGATTCGCCCGGTTTGATTTTGCCACCGGGAAATTCCCAGTAACCGGCCAGCACCTGGTCAGCCGCGCGCGGACCGGCCAGGAACTGGTCCTGGTGCTGGACGACCGCGATGGCGATTTGCTGGATTCCCGTCATGGGAACCGTTCCTAGGACTGGACCCGGTCGAGTAGTCGACCCGGCGATCCCATGGCATTGTAGCCACCATCGTTATGGAGGATTTCCCCGGTGATTCCATCAGACATATCCGAGAGTAGGAACGCTCCGGTTCGGCCGACTTCGTCGTGGGTAATATTTCGGGCCAGGGGGGCCATGTGTTCATACAGGGCCAGCATCTCGTTGACGCCGGCAGCGGACCCTGCCAGGGTCTTGAGGGGGCCAGCGCTGAGCGCATTCACACGAATGCCACGCGGCCCAAGATCGTAGGCCAGGTATCGTACGGACGCCTCCAGGGCTGCCTTGCAGATTCCCATGACGTTATAGCCAGGGACGCATTTTTCGCCACCGAAGTAGGTCATGGCGGCAATGGATGCCTTCTCGCTGAAAATATCCTGGGCGGCATTGGTGACGGCTAACAGGCTGTAGGCACTGATCTCCATGGCCATCTTGAAACCGTCTCGACTGGTCTCTACGGTATCGCGGTTCAGATCGTCGCGATCAGCAAAGGCGATTGAATGGAGCAGGAAATCAATCTTGCCAAACTCCTCGCCGGCCTTGGCCATGACGGCACGGATGTCATCGTCGTTCTGGACATTCATCGGGACCAGGAAGCGGGCATTGTCATAGCCGTCGGTACACTTGGAAACACGCCGACGATTTTTTTGCCGCTCATCATCAGGTCGATCCGGCAGATGGCTGAAGCCACACTCGCCCCCTTCTTCGAGAATCTGTTTGGCGATGGCCCAGGCGATCGAGCGATCGTTGGCCACGCCGAGGATTAAGCCTTTTTTCCCATCAAACAGCCCCATGGTTCTATTGTCCTTCTGCTGGTTCTCGTTGGAATAATCAATGATTGGTCTGCGAACGTATCAGAATACAGCTTTCAGGCTTTTTTTACTACGCCATGCTATTTCCGGCCGAAATCATGCTAACTAGCCAACTTGTCGCTGTTTGGATCGTTAAATTTATCAATCTGACTACAGTAGACTCTGATTTTGAGTAAAATCGACCACAGCTGTGGCGAGAGTGATTAAACACGTGTGGGTGGGGAACCAAGAGATGGCAAAAGACGCAGGTGATTGGCAAGCCAGCCTGGTCCGTTGGACAGCGCAGGCGGAGTCGGCTGATGGCGAGGCCCTGGCGGGTTTGCTCGGTGCGCTCATGCAGGCATGGGGTGTTGCGGGTCTGGGTGTGGTGACGGCGCAGCGTGGGAAATGGACGGTGGTTGCAGAAGCTGGCGTGGGTGGCGCTTTGCCCGTGGACTTGTTAGCCGAGGTGCTGGACCAGGGGAAGCTGGTTGAAACGTCGGAGGCGCTGGCTGCCCCGTTGGCAACGACCGGGAACCGGGATGACCTGCTGTTGGCCCGGGGGCTGGTCCTGGAGACACCTGCCCGTCGCGAGGAGTTTTTACAGTTACTGGAATTATTGCAATCAGCGCGTGACGCCGTACGTTCTCGCTTGCGTGCAGTCGGTCGTGCGGAACGACTGGAAGCGGTCCTGGCGATTGCCGGCCAGTGGCATCAGATCCAGCGGATGGATGTTTTACTGGAGCAGATGGCCGAGGCGGCCACGCGACTGCTGGGTGCAGAACGAGCCAGTATTTTTCTCTGGGACCGTGGCCAGCAGGAATTGATTGGCCGACCGGCCCTGGGAGCACCTGACGGAGAACTTCGCATTGCTGATGATGCAGGGATCGTGGGCCAGGTGGTACAGACAGGAGAGACACGTCGCGTGGACCTGGATGATGATGCCGTGGAGATTGATCGGCGGGTGGATCAGCAACTTGATTTCCAGACACGGACGTTGCTTTGCTGTGCCCTGACAGGCAGTGACGGGGAGCGGTTGGGTGCTTTCGAAATGATCAACAAGTGTGAAGGTAATTTTACAGACGAGGATGAGGTAGCGCTGTTGGAACTGGCGGCCCAGGCAGCGCTGGCCCTGGAAGGAACGCACGAGGTGGATCGCCTTTTGAAGCAACGCGTGATGATGACCGACGAAGTGGCAGATGGGATTCGATTGATCGGTGAAAGTTCTGCGATCCAGTCCCTGCAGTCGACGGTGGAGCGTGTCGCAGGTACGGATTTGGCTGTCTTGATCCTGGGTGAGAATGGTACGGGCAAGGAGATTATCAGCCAGTTGGTTCATTACCTGAGTCCACGGCGACAGGAGCCGTTGGTGGCGGTCAATTGTGCGGCCCTGACCGAGACGTTGCTGGAGAGTGAATTGTTTGGGCATGTGGCTGGTGCATTTACCGATGCAAGGGAGTCGCGTGCCGGGAAATTCGAGCTGGCCTCGGGGGGCACCTTGTTCCTGGATGAGATTGGTGAGATGAGCCTGGGTGGTCAGGCCAAGTTATTACGCGTGCTGGAGGAAAAGATCGTGGTGCGTGTGGGGGGATCATCCCCGATTGCCACCGATGCCCGGGTGATTGCGGCGACCAACCAGAACCTGGCCGAGATGGTGCAACAGAAGCGTTTCCGGGAGGACCTGTATTTTCGTTTAAACGTGGTCAGTCTCGAATTGCCACCCTTGAGGGACCGCGACCAGGACGTGCTCCTGTTAGCCGAGTTCTTCCTGGAAACCTTTGCTCCGCAGGCGCGTCGCAAGGTACCGCGGTTGATGGCCTCGGCGCGCAAGCGGTTGTTGAGTCATGCCTGGCCGGGAAACGTGCGCGAGTTGCGTAACCTGATGGAACGGGTGGTTTACCTGGTGCCGGAGGACAAGATCGAGGCGGACCAGTTGGATTTCGTACTTTCCCCGGACCGTGAGGGAACAGCTCTGTCACTGGATTTGCCATTGAATGATGCCACGCGGGAGTTCCAGGTGCAGTATATCGGGCAGCAGATTGACCGGGTGCAGGGGAACATGACGGCGGCGGCGCAGCGGCTGGGCCTTCATCGTTCGAACCTTTACCGCAAGATGCGGCAGCTGGGGATGGAGACGGGAGAGGCCTAGGATGGCGTGGCTCCCCTTGTGATCTGTTGCTGGCGCGTTACGATACTTG
>MPLU02199580.1_pt1 | contig 20254 bp, 18 predicted proteins | sample 1617381 | NCBI WGS metagenome assembly MPLU02 (sample SAMN05944801, study PRJNA350692) | marine metagenome | biome: marine; feature: ODZ; material: water; isolation source: 90 m water sample filtered on 0.2 um supor filter | place: Pacific Ocean | collected 2012-04-08 | depth 90m m
CACCTTGTATTGCTGCGGTGGGATAACTTCCTTGAGCTTAGCGGCAAGCGCCCTGCCCCGCTGCTCGGCTTTGTCACGGTGCGTGATTAGGGAGAAGGCGTCCACCGGATCGCCGTTCACCAGCATGTCCAGTTTGACCATCTTGGCTGGCTCGTAACCGTCATGTTCGTAGTCCAGCGAGCCGTACCCTCTCGTGATGCTTTTGATGCGGTCGTGAAAATCGATCAGGATTTCGTTCAGCGGAATTCGCCCTATGAGAATGACGCGCCCGGAATCCAGTGTCTCTGTCTCCTGGATGATCCCGCGCTTTTCTCCGGCCAGATTCATGATGTCGCCGATGTATTCATTGGGGCACATGAGGTACGCCTTGACCATCGGCTCGGAAATGGTGGTAATGAAGTTTTGCTCGGGCAGGTACACCGGGTTGTCGATGTCCATTTTCTCTCCGCTGGTTGTGACGACTTTGTAAACCACGCTGGGATAGGTGGCGATGATGTCCATGTTGAACTCGCGCCGCAACCGCTCCTGAATGATCTCCAAGTGCAGCAACCCAAGGAAGCCACAGCGGAAACCGAAGCCAAGTGCGACTGAACTCTCCGCCTGGAAAAAAAACGCCGAGTCGTTGAGTTGCAGCTTGGCTAAGTTCGACTTCAAGTGCTCGTAATCGGCCGAATTGATCGGGTAGATGCCGCTGAACACCATAGGCTTGATCTCCTTGAATCCGGGCAGTGTCCCCGAAGGGTTCCGGGGGTCGGTCAGGGTGTCGCCTATCTTGACATCCGACGGCGTTTTGATGTTGGCGCATAGGTAACCAGTCTCGCCCACCTCGAGGACGTCCCGCTTGTAAGGCTTGGGGTTGAAGCTACCCACCTCCTTCACCTCCACTGTTTTCTTGGAATGCAACATTTTGACGCTCATACCTGCCTTTATGCGTCCGTTGAAAACTCGAATCAAGGTGACCACGCCACGGTATGAATCGAAATAGGAATCGAATACGAGTGCCTGAAGTGAAGGCGCAACGGTTGCCACGGGGCGAGGAACCTGCTGGACAATTGCCTCGAGCACGTCCTCGGTTCCGATCCCCTCCTTGGCGCTTGTGAGCACAACATCGTCAGCCGGGATGGCGAGGATTTCCTCGATCTGCCGTTTCACCCCCTCAACATCGGCATGCGGCAGGTCGATTTTGTTGATCACCGGAATGATGGCCAAGTTTTGATTCATGGCCAGATTGACGTTGGCCACGGTCTGCGCCTCGACACCCTGGGCGGCATCGACGATCAGCAAGGCCCCTTCGCACGCGCTCAAGCTCCGCGACACCTCGTAGGAAAAATCAACATGCCCCGGCGTGTCGATCAGGTTCAACTCATACTTAATGCCGTCCTTGGCTTTGTAATACATCGTGACCGGGTGCGCCTTGATAGTGATGCCCCGTTCCTTCTCGAGATCCATCGAGTCGAGCAACTGGTTCTCCATGTCTCGCTCAGAAATGGTTCCGGTGCGGTGCAGTAAGCGGTCGGACAGGGTAGTCTTTCCGTGGTCGATGTGGGCAATAATGCTGAAGTTACGGATTCGTTCGATTTCCATTTACTGTATTACTCTGAACCGGCAGCAATCACCCCTGCCCTCCCGTCACGGGAGGGATCATGCTCGAAAACAGAATAAAGAGCGATCTTTTAGGAAAACAGTTGAACATGGGCCACAGGCCAAGCCGGAGGTCACGCCAGAATGTTTAGGGAGTATTGCTGGAGGTCGTCTGCTGCCTCGATCAGGACGGCGGCGATCTCGGATTCGCTAACTGCTGTGATCGCGTCCACTGGGGGCTCGATGGACGACTCGGCCTTGGCCAATTGATGGGCGGCGTATGCGAGGCGCACGCTCGCCATGTCCCACATCTTGGCTGCGGTTTCGTTGATGCTTAATGCTTCCATCGCTGAAGTGGATTCTTCGTGCTGAAACCATCGCTGTCAATTGCGAGCGAGCCAGTCGGTTTCTCCGTCACCCCGCCCGCTCTCGATGGACGTGGGGCAAGCACTCGGCGCTTGGCCAAGCGCAGTTGTTCTGTTTTTAGCTTGTCGCATTATTCGTTGAGGCCTACTATTTTCTCCGTTGCAGACAGGTTGATTTCCCTGCTGTTGCGCGTGATTTGCAACTGTCCCTGGACCTTATTTCTAATGGTTAAGGAACCAGCACTCGGGTTGTGACCGACGGGCCTTTACTGGAAGTCGCGATCTACGACGAGCCGGATCCACTTGTACCTTCCGTTCATCGGATTCGTTCAACACGGCAATGGCGGGGTTTCCTAAAACCCGCGGCTTTCGAGTCGCGGGTTTTTTGCGTTGGGAGAGCCTTCGCCGGTTGCTACTCTCGCCGAGCGTGAGTGGCGACCTTTTTTCACAAGACCAAGCCAAGCCGGATTCGGGAACGGACTTGAGCGGCGAACCATCACCAGGCCACAAGTATCAGCCCTTGGCCGCCCGGATGCGACCGCGCACCCTGTCCGAGTACGTGGGTCAGGAGCATATTCTCGCGCCGGGAAAATTGCTGCGCCGCGCCATCGAGGCGGACCGTATCCAGTCGCTGATCTTCTTCGGCCCACCGGGCACGGGTAAAACCAGTCTGGCGCAAATCATCGCCAACCAAACCAAGAGCCGTTTCGAACGGCTGAGTGGAGTGGAGTCGAACGTTGCGGACATGCGCCGTGTTTTGGCAACGGCCGCCAACCGCTTGGCCAACTCCGGAGCGACGACACTGCTGTTCATCGACGAGATCCACCGGTTCAACAAATCGCAGCAGGACACACTCCTGCCGGACGTTGAGAACGGCATCGTGCGCCTGATCGGCGCCACAACACACAACCCGTTTTTCTTTGTGAACTCGCCGTTGGTTTCGCGGTCGCAGATTTTTGAACTTGAGCCGATTTCACAAGCGGAGATCGCCCGCTTGATCCAGCGCGCCCTTGGCGACGATGAGCGGGGCTTGGGGCATTTGAAATGCGAGGCGTCACCCGAGGCGATGGAACACTTGGCGAGAGTGTCTGATGGCGATGCGCGCAAGGCGCTCAACTCGCTGGAGATCGCCGCGTTGACCACTCCGCCGGATGCCGATGGCGTCGTTCGTATCACCCTGCAAGTTGCCGAAGACTGCATCCAGAAAAAAGCGGTGGTGTACGACGGCGACGAGGACGCTCACTACGACACGATCTCCGCCTTCATCAAGTCGATGCGCGGCAGCGATGTCGACGCGACGCTTTACTGGCTGGCGAAGATGATTCACGCCGGGGAGGATCCGCGCTTCCTCGCCCGCCGGATCGTCATCCATGCCGCCGAGGACGTCGGTTTGGCCGACCCGATGGCACTGGTGCTGGCCAACGCGGCGTTCCAAGCCGCCGAGTTCATCGGTTGGCCCGAGGCGCGGATACCGATCGCCGAGGCGGCCATCTACATCGCCGGCGCCAACAAGAGCAACAGCGTCATCAAGGCCATCGATGCCGCGTTGGCGGATGTGCGATCTGGTAAAACAATTCCAGTCCCGAGCCACCTCAAGGACTCCCATTACTCCGGCGCGGAGAAACTTGGCCATGGCGAGGGGTACAAATACTCGCACGATTTTCCGGGGCACTTTGTGGCGCAAGATTACCTTGGGGCCAAACGTCGTTTTTACGAACCCACCGAGCAGGGTGTGGAAAAAAAGATCAAGACCCGGGTCGATTATTGGCGGGAGCACTTCGCGAGAATGAGCGATGACCAAGGGGATAAACAGAAGTGACCTGTCAGAGGCCAAGCGCTTGGCCAGGCGGGTGGTGCGCTTGGCCACGGAAGGCATGCCCCTTGGGCAAGCGGAGGAGGATTCATCCGCCGCCTGCCGGTTAATTCTTAAATCAACCGTCTGGCAGCGAGCGAGCCAAGTAATGCTTTACGTCCCGATGAGGGGCGAACTAAATGTTAACTCACTCACGGAAAACGGGTTGAAGGACGGGAAATTGATCGCCCTGCCCCGTTTTTCAGTTAACAAAAACGCTTACGAGGCTTGCGGGGTCGACAACTTGAGCGCCCTTGTGCCGGGCAAATTCGGGGTGCTCGAACCGCCACCCGATTCTCAAACAATGGACACGAAGCAACTCGACTTGGCGATTGTTCCCGGGGTAGCCTTCGCCGGCCTTGGTGGCAGACTGGGCCGTGGTGGTGGGTTCTTCGATCGATTGTTGACTGACATCCCAGCCAAAAAATGCGGCGTCTGCTTCGAGCAACAAGTGTATCCTGACGTGCCGGTGGAGAGGCACGATGTCAAAATGGACATGATTGCAACACCTAGCGGCTGGCTGATTCCCCCACCAGCTTAAGATTCCATGCAAAGCTTGGCAGCATCAGAGCCTTGGTTATGGGGCGTCATGGTAGTAGCCGTGATCGTCGCCATGATCTGGATCCGCAAAGACCAGAAGCGGCAGATTCGGCGAGCCCTGGAAAGCACCGAAACATCCCTCAAGGAACATTCCCGCCGGGAAGCCGAGGTACTGACCCGAAGCGCCCGGATGCTGACGCGGGAAGAGACCGATCGGTTGCGCGTTGAAATCGAGAATGCCATCGGTGCCGAGAGTGAGGAGATTCGCCAGCGAGAGAAGCGACTCGAGGAGCGGGAGTCACTGCTTGACCGGCAGCTTCAATCGCTGCTCGAGAATGAAAAACAGCTTCAACAAAAGCAGACTACCGTTTACCAACTCGAAACCGACCTAAGCGACAAGCGCAAAACGGCGGAGCGCTTGATCGAGGAACACAAGGAGGCGCTCAACAAAATTACCGGCTTGAGCCCGGACGATGCGAGGGAACAACTTTTTGGGATCATCGGCGACGAAACCAAAATGGAGGCCAGCCAAATTTCGAAGGCGATCATTGACGGGGCGAAAGACCATGCCGAGGAGAAGGCACGGCGGATCATTGGGCTGGCGATCCAGCGTTATTCCGGAGAACACACTTACGAGTCCACCACGGCCACGATCTCGCTGAACGGAGATGAGGAGATCAAAGGGCGCATCATCGGCAGGGAAGGACGCAACGTCCGCGCCTTTGAGATGGCCACCGGTGTCACTGTGTTAATTGACGACACACCGAACACCGTCGTGCTGTCCGGGTTCGACCCGATCAAGCGTGATATCGCCCGGGAGTCGATGTCGCGACTCGTCAAGGACGGCAGGATTCACCCCACGCGGATCGAAGAAATCGTGTCCAAGGTCACGGAGGAAAACGACTACAACTTGGACAATGTTGGCGAAGAGGCGGCTCAAAGGGCCGGCGTCAGCACGCTTAACCAAGACGTGCTCTCAGTGCTCGGCAAACTCCGCTACCGGAGCAGTTACTCGCAGAATGTACTGGCTCATTCGGTCGAGGTCGCGCACTTGATGGGATTGTTGGCTGCGGAAATGGGGCTGGATGTCGGTAAGGCCAAGCGGATCGGATTACTCCACGACATCGGCAAGGCGATGTCCGAGGATACCGAGGGGCCACACGCGATAGTTGGCGCGGATTTCCTCAAACGAAACAACGAGCCGGAGGACGTTGTCAACGGTGTCGCATCGCATCATGGTGAGGTGCCTTACGAGTTCATCTGGGGCATCCTCGTCAGTGCCGCCGACGCCATCAGCGCATCCCGGCCGGGCGCTCGTTCGGAGACGATGACAGCCTATCTTCAGCGGTTCAAAAATCTGGAACGGATCGGGGCTTCGTTCGAGGGTGTTGAAAAATGCTATGCAGTTCAGGCCGGGAGGGAACTTCGAATCATCGTAAACCCAAAAAAAATCACCGATGAAGAAAGTTACGATATCGCCAGACAGATTGCGCGAAAGATTGAGGATGAATTGCAATACCCGGGGCAAATCCGGGTAACCATGGTTCGGGAAAACCGATTTGTTGAGTACGCCAAGTGAACAATTATCTTGTTCCGAATAACCCCGAGGTCAGAATCGTCCCTCAGGAGATAATTCGTGCCGGTTTTTGTTCCAATTTATAAGGTCCTCCGTGCAGCCTTCCTAGCTGCCCTGCTCCTCCCGTCTGCTCTCCAAGCCAAAGACCCCCTGCCGGACGGGTCACAGCTGGCACGATCCATCCGAGAGTTGGTTCCTGAAAAGAACATGGAGATTCGAGCCACGATGGAAGTGATCGTGCGTGAAGGAAAACGACTCAACACCGACGTCGTCATTCAAGTTGAGAAACTTGGCAAAGCGGAGTGGCGGACAACTTACACGGCCAAGCGTGATGAGGAAATCTCCGAGTATTGGCGGGTGAGCCATGGGGTTGGGCAACGCAATCGCTACGAGAAAAAATCCGGCTTGGCCAAGGGGGCGGAAATTTATTACAGCCTTGCCAGGTCATCCTTCTTCATCGCCGACCTCGGTACGGATTTTCTCCATTGGCCTAACCAGGTTGCCCTGAAAACACAGCGGCGCAAAAGCCGGCTTTGCTACGTGCTCGAAAGCCGCAACCCCAAGCCGGCCAAGGGGGAATATCACCGGGTTGTTTCGTGGGTGGATAAAAAATCAGGAGGCATTCTGCTCGCCGATATTTACACGGAAGATCCCAAGCCCGTGAAACGTTTTGCCGTCAAGGGTCTAACAAAAAAAGATGGCCAGTGGCAGGTGGATGAGATGGAAATGCGCGACACGAAAACCGGGTCACGGAGCCGACTACACTTTCACTTAAAATGAAATTGCGATGACCTTACTGGAAGCAACGGTAGAGCGCCTTTTCTGGTTGATCCTAATTGGAGGGGTGGCCTTGGCTGTTCTCATTTACCTCATCCGCAAGCAGTTACGCAACCCGCAGAATGATCCGGTCAAGGTTATTGGGCTTTGGGTTTTATCCATCGTTGTTTTTTTGGGGATTGCGTATTCAGCGATAGCCGCGCAGGAGGGTTTTGCGTTGGTATTCGTGCTCTTGGTTGCTGTTCCAGTTGCCGTTTTGCTGGGGTTGGCTTGGACGCCCACCATCGCCAACACGCTTGCCTCCCCCCTGACGACGGCATTTTCCGGTGATGACACGGAGGCTTACGAGGGGCCCGCTTACGGACAGGCCTTGGCCAAGCGCAAACGAGGCCAATACGAGGGTGCGGTTGAAGCTGTTGAGATCCAGTTAGAACAGTACCCTGGCGACTTCGATGGCCTGATGCTCAAGGCGACCATTCAAGCGGAAAACCTCGACGACTTGCCGGCGGCGGTAGCGACCATTCAGGATACGTTGGACGACCCTGAAAAGGTAAGATTCAACCTGCCGGTCGCGTTGAACAAAATGGCTGATTGGCAATTGGGGATCGCCGGAGACGCGACGGCGGCCAAGCGGACGTTGGAGCAAATCCGGGAGGCGTTGCCGGGGACCCAGGCAGCGCAGTTTGCCTCACAACGACTCGCCAGTCTCGACGCATCAGAGGAGAGCGAGGCGGTCGCCGAGGATTTCAACGAGTCGTACCGTAATCTGGCTGAGGAGTCAGCATCGAATGATGATCTCAAAGGGCCGCTTGAAATACCAAAAGCCGTCGAGGTTGATGCACTTCAGACCGACGAGGCCAAGCTGCAAACATGCCTCCGCAGGGTCGCGCTGCACCCAGACTCGATCAATAACCGGGAGGAATTGGCGGCACTGTATCTTGGGCACTTGAGGCAACCCACACTGGCGATACAGCAATACGAGCATCTTTTGACGTTGCCCGGAACAACGATTCACCAAAAAACAGCCTGGCTTAACAAGGTTGCTGACATTCAGATCAAGAGCGGTGAAACGTACGAGGCGATTCGCGCGACTTTGAAGCTAATCGTTTCGCTGGATCCAAATGCAGCCCCAGCGGCGCGGGCGGAGCAGCGGATTGACTACCTTCGGATCGAGATACGGGGAGCGAACAAGAAAACCAATAAGCTGCAGTTGGCCAGCTACGATGAAGACGTTGGCCTGAAAAACTGATCAGGGAGTAACCACCAAGCCAAGGGCAATCTGCTTGTCAATCTCAGCGGCCATGACCAAGTCCGAGGCACCCCGTGACGAGCGCACGCGAACCTTAACCTCCGTCACTAGCGGCTCCACTTCGGAAACCATCACCCAGACGCTGCGGTTGTTAATCTTGGCGGATACCGCGTTGTTGACCACGTCATCCCCGGTCAGAGTCCCGGTTCGGGATAGCACTTCACGGGCTGAGTTGAGCACCTGATCCATCGGCCGCTCGTAGCGACTGGTAACGGTGTCCCTCACGCCGGGCAGACCGAATTGTTTACCCTGCGGGGTGCTGATACAGCCCACAGAAACTGCGGCTATGGAAGATGCGAGACAAAGTAAAAACAGACGAAAAGTCATGGGCCGCATCACAAACAAATCCGGCGTAAGCGTCAAGCCAATTGCTCACATTGTGGATAAGTTGTACTCGGAGATAGTGGGTACGAGCAATTTTGCCACGATGGAAGAGCTACAATTGGTGCACAAACCCCTGTGAGCCCGCGACATTTAGATAAATCCCTCGACAGTCCCGGCTTGGGCACTACTGTCCTTCCGGAGCCGCCGGCCGAGCATTCACTTGGCCAAGCGGCATTTTTGGATCATGCATAGACGCTCGATACCGGCATTAGCTGCGCTGATCTTGGCTCTTGGCTGGGCGCAATCAACCACCGCTGTCCCGCAGCCTTCTGGGCCACAAACGGATGGAGCGTTCCGCAAGGTTATCCTCGTTTCAGACCGGGACACCGATGGCAACAACGAGGCCGAGGACAACCTCAAAGACCCCATGGAATTATCCGTGGCGAGGGACGGCCGGGTGTTCTACGCCCTGCGCAACGGCGAAGTGCACTTTTGGGATCCCAAGACGAACAAGACTGTTCACGTCGGCACCATCCCCGTTTTTCAAGGTTTGGAGGATGGGTTGCTCGGCATAACGCTCGACCCTGATTTCGAGTCCAACAATCATTTATACCTTTTTTATTCACTCCCTGGCACTGTCTTCGAGTTCGTCGGCGAGAGAGCGCGGAAAAAGGGCTACAATCTCGTTTCCCGGTTCACGCTAAAGGATGGGTTAATCGACGTGGCGTCTGAAAAAGAGATGATCCGTATCAAGACCCAGCGCGACGAGTGCTGTCACTCCGGCGGATCGTTGACTTTTGACAGCAATGGAAACCTCTACGCTTCCGTCGGCGACAACACAAATCCGTTTGCCTCCGGCGGCTACGCACCCATGGATGAGCGCCCCGGTCGTTTCGCTTGGGACGCGCAGAAATCATCCGCCAACCCGAACGACCTGCGAGGTAAGATTCTCCGGGTGACACCGCAACCCGATGGCTCGGTGAAAATCCCAGTCGGCAATCTTTTTTCTGGTGTTAACGAAGGCGCGCGCTCAGAGGTGTACACGATGGGCAGCCGAAACCCGTTCCGCATCTCGGTAGATGCACGGACCGGCTTCCTTTACTGGGGCGAGGTTGGCCCGGATGCCGGCGGGCGGCGGGAGGATCGTGGCCCTGCCGGTTACGACGAAATTAACCAGGCACGCAGCGCGGGAAACTTTGGTTGGCCTTTGTTCATTGGCGACAACAAGCCTTATAATGACTACAACTTTGAGAGGAATGAATCCGGCGAGCCGTTCGACCCGACAAAACCAATCAACGACTCACCGCACAACACGGGCATCCAACTACTGCCGGCGGCCCAGCCGGCGTTCATCCACTATGCGCATTTCCCCTCCGTCCGCTGGCGAACGATCAACGGCGGCGGCGGACGAACGGCGATGGCGGGGCCGGTTTATTATTTCGACGAAAAACTTGATTCTCCAACAAAATTGCCTGGAGAGTTCGACCATTCTCTGTTCATTTATGAGTGGTCGCGCAACTGGATCATCAATGTGAAACTCGATGAGAATGACAACCAAACGAAAATGGAACGCTTCTGCTCGAAGATGACATTCAAGCGCCCGATGGACATGGAGCTTGGCCCAGACGGCTGCCTCTACGTCATCGAGTGGGGCACGGCTTGGGGTAAAAACCAGGACACTCAAATCGTCCGCATCGAGCACCATCCCGGCACTTCGGGCTCTACGGAGTAAATCACACCACATGACCCCAAACGCCCTGTTCAAGTCGCTCAGCAAGCCGAGTCGCCTTTTCCTTTTTTCGGGCCCGTGCGTGATTGAAACTGAGGCACTTTGCCTGAAGATTGCCAAGACCCTCAAGCGCACTTGCGCCGCGCTTGGCATTACTTATGTTTTTAAGGCGAGTTTCGACAAGGCCAACCGCACTTCATCCAAAACCAAGCGCGGCCCGGGAATCGAAGACGGCCTTCGCATCCTCCTCTCCGTTCGTGAAAAGACCGGCGTCTCTGTGCTCACCGATGTTCACACCGAGCAACAGGCGGAGCGGGCCGCCGAGGTCGTTGACATTTTGCAGATCCCCGCTTTTCTCTGCCGCCAAACCGACCTCATCACCGTCGCCGCAAACACCGGCAAAATCGTGAACATCAAAAAGGGCCAGTTCCTTTCCCCGGGCGAGATGGAGCAAGTTGCGGCCAAAGTGGCTCACACCGGGAATAAAAAAATAATCCTTACGGAACGAGGCTCCAGCTTCGGCTACAACAACCTCGTCACCGACATGCGCTCAATCCCGATCATGCAGTCGTTTGGCTACCCGGTTGTATTTGACGCCACCCACTCGGTGCAGTTGCCCGGCGGCGGCGGCGATCGCTCGGCGGGCCAAGGCGAGTTTGCTCCGGTGCTGGCCAAGGCGGCCCTCGCGGCGGGGGCCAACGGGCTGTTCATCGAGACGTACCCGGAACCGGCCACGTCGCCGAGTGACGGACCGAACATGATTCCGCTTGCCCAAATGAGCGCCATCCTCAAGCGCTTGGCCAAGGTCTTCGACGCCGCCCGCTAATTGTTTAGGAGTGCGACTACCAGCGCACCCCAAAGATTCCGGCGAGGCGGGCTCTTACCTCGGCTCCCTCTCCCGGTGGGTGAAGAAATCAAACCGGCCCGAGCTTGGCCAAGGCTAGTCGAAAAGTCGTCCCGGCTTCATCCGACTTGGACAAGGTCAAATCAGCGCCCATTGACGCGGCCAACTGCCCGCTGATCGCTAGGCCAAGTCCGCTTCCCTGCTCTTTCGATGTGTTGCCGGCCTGAAACAGTGACACCTTCATCGCCTCCGGCAGCCCGCCGCCGTTGTCGCACACTTCGAACACCGTCATGCCACCGGTTTCTCCGGCGCGAACAGTGACCCGCCCACCCGATCCACAGGCTTCCACGGCATTTTGTGTGAGGTTTTCCAGAATCAATAAAACCAAGTTTCCCTCCCGGTTGTCCAGGTCCCTGCCTCCGGTGCTGTCGATCGTAAGTTGCGCCTGATGCTCGGCGGCGATCGGCTCAATCCTTGATTTAAAAATCTCGAGCAGCTCAGGGATGTTCAGCTTGTAAACAACTCCGCTGGCGTTCTCCCCCAAGGTGCGCACGATGTTGTCGATCATTCCCTCCATCCGTTTGGCTGCCGATTTTGCGGTTGATAAATCATCATCGCCTTGGTCGGCGGTGTCGAGATATGCGCATAGTCCGGCGAGCGGATTTCGCAAGCCGTGAATCAAGTGCGAAGCCACGCCTCCCACCGCGCTGGTCCGGTCCGAGAGCGCCAATTCCTGGTTGGCTTTCTTGAGTGCGAACGTCCGCTTGGCCAACGAACGGTGAGTGCGATTAATCCGTGCAAATGAAAGCGACAAGAGCAGAGCGATCACCCCGCCGCCCACGGCGAAAATAAACAAGCCCTGCCGAAATAGCCCGTTGTTCAACTCAGCGATGTCATCCAGTGCATCCGAGGCATCAAAAAGAAACTGAGCCACGCCGAGCAGTTCATCCTCGTCCGCTACATGAACAGGCAGCACCACATCCCGAACAGACAGCGTTTTTTGACCAACGAATCCTGTCTCGAGCAGTGGCTCCCAGAAAACCTCATTTATCGGCAGCGCACCACTTAACCGGCTGGCCGGGATAAACTCAGCGATCGATTCCATATGGGTCGGCGGCACCGAGCCGCCCGCTATGTTCTCCGGCGATGAAATGAGAAACTCGCCATCCATCGTGAACAAGCGAACCCCCAACGCGCCGCTCAAATCTGCAACTTCCCCATAAACTGCCAATTGGTCGGAAGGGTCATCCAAAAACACGACCTCGGCCGACTCCAGCATCGTCACTTGGTGGACGAGCGAAATGGCGTACAGCTCCTGCGCGTACCGAGCCAGAACCTGCTCCCTGATGCGTTCCCCCATTTGCTCCTTTGCAACCCAGATGGCCCCGCCAAAAACCAACAACGTCATCACAACCGTCAGCAGTTGAAAGCTGGTTTTTAGACTTTTGTCCTCGTTGCTCATTTGAAACCCCACGCGATCGCGGGGAGAGGGAGTTTCAAGTTTCAAGCCCGAAGTTTCAAGCAGGGACGCAGTTTCCCCTAGCGCCGTAGCCGTGATGTTGGCGAGCGAATATCAAGGCAGCCTACTTGAGGTTTCCGATATGGCCGCGCTGAGATCCCGGTGGCGCCATGAGTCGTCGAGTTTGCCCGTCTGGTTTGAGGCAAGAAGTTCGTTGACGCGCAGGAGGGAAGGCTTGCCGATCTTCGAGCGAGTGACTTGATGGAATGCGCCCGCACTTTCCCCAGTCATCCCCACAGCCAGCAGCGGCGGCATTACAGCCCTCAGCACTCGGCACTTAATTTGCTGACTCTTAACCTCTCTGCTCACGGCAATCAATACGTAATAAACAGGAGAAGGGTTTTAAGCATGCGCACGGTTTAACACGGGTTACATGAACCTGTGAAACCCGTGTCCTTCTTCCCGTTTATTTCTTCAGGGCGACGAACCAGTTGAACTCGACGCTCACCTCGTCGCCGGTCTTGATGAGGCCGAGGGCGATCTTCGGCGCCGGGGGCGTGATCCCGAATTGGGACATTTTGAGCTTCGTCTTGCCGCTGACTCTCAACTTGTCCCCCTCCCCCTTAGCTATGGTGATTTGCATGGACACCGGGGCCGACTTGCCGTTGACGCTCAACATTCCCTTTGTGTCGAACACCAGTGGCTCGCCGGCCTTGCGCTTGGCCTCTGCGACCTTGATGTCCTTGAGGCTGTACCTGGCGTACTTGTGTTTCTGGGCGTTCAATGCGCCGTGCATGACCTCGTTCATTCGCTGTTTGCCGCTCTCGATGTTTCGCACCGGAATGATGACCGTGACTTTCGGCATCTTGGTCAGCTTGGGCAGTTCTGCCTTTGAGGGATCCAGAGGGAAAGACGAATCCCACTCCATCTTGCCTCCGATGAGCCGGGTCTTCACTTCCCAGTCATGCACGGAGGAGGTTCCGCTGATTTCCAGCAGACTGCCGGTCTTGGCCGAGTACGTGATGGTCTCGGCCAGGGTTTGTGGGGCAAACGCAATGATTGTCGCAGCGCTCAATACGCGGCCCAACTGTATGATGTTTTTTATCTGCACTATGTTTAAAGATTGTATTCGTTCTCGCTCCATTCAATTCGCCGACCGCTGTTGATGGCCTCGTTGGCCTTTGCGGCGATGACGACGGATTCGAAGCCGTCTTGACGCGTCGCGTACGGGAGTTTGTTTTTGTTGGTCTCGGCCAAGTGCTCGGCGAGCGCCTCGGGGTCGTCGTCACCAAACAACGCCTCGAAATCCTCAACGGCAACTTGATGCTTGTGGCAGTTTTTTGCGAACGCTTCCAAGGCGTGAAACTGGCTTGGCTTGCTCCCCTCCGGGTCTTTGTTCGGGTCGTCCTCGTGATTGGTCAACTTGGTCGCATTGGCCACCAGCGCGATGCCTGTCTCGCCGAAGAAGCTGTTTTTCTTGGCGTACACTTCCCAGCCAAGCAGCGGCGAGTCGGCTTCCTTGAACATCCACGCGCGCGTACCCCGCATCATCAGTGCAGCGTAGCTGCCGTAAATCATGTCGTAGTTTCCATCGAACGAGTTGGCCAGCGTACAATCGTACACCGTCCTCGCGCCGCTTGGATAGTCGAACACCGTCTGAATCGTGTCCGGCACATTGCGGCCGTCGTCCCACTGGATGATTGAGCCAAAACCGGTCACCGATACCGGTCGCTCATTCATAAACCAGCCAAGCGCATCGAGCTGGTGCACGCCGATCTCGCCGATAAGGCCAAGCGATAACTTACGGTCGAGCCGCCAGTTGAGTTCCTTCTGCCGAGCGGCGTTAGGCGAGACGCGACGCCAGCTTGTTTTCTTGTGCCACTGCCCCTTGGCCAAGGCGTTTTTGCCCATCGCGCCGGTGCGCACGAAATCGATCAAGAAATGCCGCTGCGGATCAGAGCGCGTTTGCAGGCCAACCTGGAAATTAAGCTTTGGCATGCCCATCGCTGCCTTGGCGATTGCGCGGGCATCGTCAATGTCGTGGGCCATCGGCGCTTCACAGTACACGTGTTTACCTGCCTCGAGTGCGGCAAGCGCGACCTCCCGGTGCAGATGCGTCGGCGTGGCAACCACGACGGCCTGCACATTTTTATCCGCAAGCAGCTCCGTGTGAGACCGGTACCCCTTGGCCTTGGGCGCTCCGCGGAGGCCTCGCCGCAAATAAGCCGGATACGTGTCGCTCACGGCGACGACCGGTGCATTGGGAATCGCCGCCAGCGTCTTGAGCAACTCCCTCCCCCAGACGCCGCACCCGATCATGCCGAGGTTAACCGGCGGTGTGTTGTCGTTTTTCGGGGCATTTTCCGCTTGGCCAAGCGCTTGCGGCGTCAATTCAAGCACCGCGCCACCCGCCATTGCCACGGCCAAGCCAGAGGCTGAGCTGTTGAGAAAATCCCGTCGGTTAAATTGAGATGAGTCGTCTGTATTCATTCCGTCTGTCGCTTGGCCTGCAGGCGCACGCCCAACCAAGGCGGCTATTCAATTAGCGAGAAGCCAAGCCGGGTCAAGTTCATTTGGGCTGCGCCAGGCAAATCGCCATTGCCAAGACGGCGCTCGCGGCGGAAGATGCGGCATGCCATTGGTTATCAACGGTCAGACAATCGACGACGCTGTCATCGACCAGGAATTCTCCGCGATCAAGGCCCATTACGAAAGCTTGGGTTCAATGTCCTGCTGCGAGCGTGACGGTGAGTTTCGCGGCTACGCGCGCGACAACATCACATTCCGGGCGCTGCTGACGCAGGAGGCGCAACGGATAATTCCCACGCCGAAAACGGAGGATGTCAGCGAGGCGTATGACAAACTCAAGGAGGAGCACGGTGGGGGCGACCAGTTCTATGCCAACGCCGGCTTGTCGCCGGAGCAGGACGAACTGATTCGGCGCGACCTCAGCCTCAACCTGCAGGTAGAGACGCTGCGCGCCGATGCCTGCAAGTCACTCCCGGTGCCCACCGAAGCCGAATGCCGCCAGTTTTACGACAGCAACCTCGATCAATTCAGCGATGAGGACGAGGTCCGCGCCTCTCACATTTTCAAGTCGATCCGCGAAGTCGAAAAGCGCGAGGCGATTTTCAAAGCGCTGTGCGAGGTGCGGCAACAGCTCGTCGACGGAGCCTGTTTCGCCGAAGCCGCCAAGCAGCACTCCGACAAGCCGGAGGAGGAAATCGACCTCGGTTTCTTCAAGCGCGGCGAGTTGATGGACGAGTTCGAGGTGGTCGCGTTCTCAATGAAGGAAGGCGAGGTCAGCCCGGTGTTCTGCACCCAGAACGGCTTCCACTTGGCCAAGGTCACCGGACGCAAAGCCGGCCAGCCCAAGCCGTTCGAGTCGGTTCGTTCGGAGATCGAGTCGGAACTGACAGCTCAAAGGCACGATGCCAAGCTGGAGGAACTGGTCGATGCGTTGAAGAAAACCGCCAAGATCAAATACACCGAACCCGGCGATGGGTTCGACGAACACGAACACGACTGAGCGCCGCATGTTTTTGCCGTTTCAAGCTGTCGCCAATTTTTTCAAAGAGCCAAGCGGGCCGAAGTGCCCCGAGTGTGCCTCGGTCATCATCGATGACGCTTGCCCAAACTTGGATTGCCCGCTCAAGATCACTGAATGGATCACCCGCTGGTGCTCGCCGGAAGCCCTCAACATCCCAGGGCTTGGCCAACCGGAAGCGGAACAACTGGCCAAGCTGCGACTCGTGCTGCACCCCGGAGAACTGTATGGCCTTTCCCCCGGCGACTGGGCGCGGATTGAGGGTGTTTCTGCCGATCAATTGGACGAGATTCAGCGACAAATGGAAGGCAGCAAGTCGCCGAAACCAAGCGCACTGCTGCACGGTCTGCGTTTGCCGGGAGTGAGCGCGAGCATGGCCAAGCGCTTGATCGAAGAGATCGGCAGCATCGACTCGCTGCAGGAAACCAAGCCGAAACGGCTTCAGGAAATCGACGGAATCGACGAGGCGATGGCGTTTGAGGTTTATAGTTGGTTTCGCGATTCGGTGAACAAGCAGGCGTTGAAGATGCTCTACCAGAACGGCTTCAACTTCACGGACTAAAGGTTGGCGACTTCCTCGGCTATTTGCACGGTGTTAAGCGCCGCGCCCTTCAGCAACTGATCCCCCACGACCCAGAAGCTCAAGCCGTTCTCCATCGCGCAATCGACGCGGATACGGCCGGCTTGGCAGTTGTCCTGGCCGGCCAACTCAAGCGGCAACGGGTAGCCGTTGGTGGCGACGTTGTCACTCAAGTCGATCCCCGGCGCTGCGTTGATCGACTCACGGGCATGCTCGACTGACACCGGTTTTTCGAACTCCGCACTAACGGCGATCGAGTGGGCGCGGTAAACTGGCACCCGCACACACGTCACGCTCGCCTGAAAATCCGGCAACCCCATGATTTTGCGCGACTCGTGAACCATCTTCATTTCTTCCCTCGTGTAACCATTGTCGAGAAACACATCGACGTGCGGCAACACATTAAACGCGATCTGGTGTGGGTAAACTTTTCGGCTCACTGGGTCGCCCTCGGCAATCTCGCCGACTTGGCGCTCAAGTTCTGCAATGCCCATCGCACCCGAGCCGGACACCGCCTGATACGTGGAGGCAAACATCCGCTTAACGCCGAACGCCTGATGCAGCGGATACAACGCCATGACAGTAACGATCGTGGAGCAGTTTGGGTTGGCGATAATGCCGTTGTGCTTGGCAACATCGGCGCCGTTAATCTCCGGCACGACCAACGGCACCGAGTCGTCCATCCGAAATGCGCTGGAATTATCGACAACCACTGCGCCGGCTCCAACCGCAATCGGAGCGAACTCATTGGAGATTCCGCCACCGGCGCTGAACAGCGCGATGTCCACTCCGCCGAACGAATCCCGGGTCAATTCCTGTACGGCGACATCCTCACCTCGGAACGAAAGGGTTTTGCCGGCCGAGCGCGCCGAGGCGAGCGGCGACAGTTTGCCCACCGGGAAATTGCGCTTCTCGAGTGTCTTGAGCATCTCGATGCCCACCGCCCCCGTGGCCCCAACAACAGCAACATGCAAATCCTCTCTCATAAAAGGCAACGCACTGTAAGGCAGAATCAAATCCTGTCAATTGCCGGTGTGTGATCACTCCTTTTGAGGCTGCCGAATGGGCAGTATCTCCGACCAACTCTTCACGCCGATGATGGGGAGGGCGAAATTGAATACCTCAGGCCAAGCGGCGGTGTCGGCTTTGCGGAACACGTTGTAGATTGGTCGCACTCCGCCGTCGCGACTGCTTCGCAGTCCAAGGCGTAGGCCGCCTTCCCCCGGGTGGTCGACGTGCCGGTGCAGGATGAAGGCGTCAATCCCCTCGGTCTGCTGCACGCGGTAGTACGAATAGGCGTAAGCTGCTGCTTGGTCGCGTTCGCCATTTTTGCCGCCGGTTGAGTGGAAGCCCTGTTCGGACAGGATGACTCGCCGCGCCTTGCCGTTGTGCAGGAATCTCGGTTGGCGCAGAAACGCCGGGAGCATTTCAATGTTTTTGAAGGTGATTTTCTTCGAGTCAAACGACGCGGTTGCAGTGGCATCCTCCCAGGTTCTTGGGTTGAAAAGATTTTCAGGATACGGGTGAAACGCAACGTGCCAATCGAAATTCCCCTCGGCCTTGGCAATCGCATTCAGCGTCTCGAGAAAATATTTCCCCGACATGCTTAGCAGCGGGTTGTTGCCCATTTGCGCCGACCAATGGTGATCCAGCGAGACGTACAGTTGAATACCGGGGTGAATGCTGTGCGCGGCCAAGTGGGCCACTCGCAATGCCCTGTGGTATTCATTGACAACCTGTCGCTGGGGCATCTCGCCCAAATTATACCAATGCCAATGCGACTGCACTTCGTTGCCGACAATGAATCGCTTGGCCAAGCCGTGCCCTCTCTTGGGATCGGAGTAGCGGTCTGCGAGAAATTCGATCGCGGCTCGATACACCCGCACGCCCTCCGCGGTGGCGAGGTTGAACGCGCCCACACGGAACGGCGACTTGGCCAAGTCGGTTCCGGGATGCACCAGTGGACTCCCGTCACGCGCCCCCGGGATGCGATTGTAAATGATCAGCGAGTTGACGACGCCGGCATCCGTGAGTCGCTTCAGTTGCGAGTCAATGTGCGCGACGTAGCCCGCATGAAAGCACACTGTCTTGCCATCAACCTGTCGGGAGAATTGGCCGGAGTCGGCGCGCCAGTCCACCAACTGGTCGAGTGTGACATTCAACGCAGCTTGCTTGACCCCCAAGTGCAGCGCATCGTCGATATCCTCGATGCACTGCAGCCCCTTGATGCCCTTGGCCTTTGGGAACTCAAACGTGCGCCGGGCGTCCGACTCGATATTGCCAACCCAGCACTCTTGGCCAAGCGGCTTGCCACTCGCCCCACCGATGAGTTGAAAACGGGCAAAGGCATTGTCGCGTCCGCCGTCGAGTCGCCTGATAGTTGTCGTCCAAACCCCATCGGCGAGATCCCAATCTGGCGTGAAACGCCTTCCCTCGACTAAGCTCTCATGAGGTTGGCGTTGCAGTATTTGTGTGGAGCCATTGCCGGGAAGCCACGCCTCAACCGAGAGATGCTGGCCCAGCAACTGCACGCGGACAACACCCGGCAAGTGCTCACCCGCCCCGATCACAGAAACTGCGGCAAGCAGTGGTAAAAATGTAGATTTGAAAAAATTCATTTCAATATATTTCGGATTGAGAGCGAGTGGCTCAGCCTGTTCGGCGAAGCGCGTTTCCGGAATCTTCTCGTACGTATTTTTACCGGGAAGCCCCCGGTTGTCAACGAGAGCGGGTAAACGAGGGGATGACCGCCGCCCAACCAGCAGCGGTGATAATTCGGAAAGAGCTTGCCTGTGATGATGGTTTTTGCTCATCTCTCCGTCCGCTCATTTCGGGCGGATTCCCTTCAGGGTGCCAGAGTAGCTCAGTGGTAGAGCAGAGGACTCATAAGCCTTTGGTCGCGTGTTCAAATCACGCCTCTGGCACCATTTTCTACCTTTTACCCCTGGCGGGATATTGGACAGAGCCTAATGCTTTCCATCAAGAATATTACAAAGGCGTATGCCGGGCGGACATTGTTTGCGGATGCGAGTTTGCAGATCAACCGCCGGGATCGTATCGGTGTGGTCGGGCGCAACGGGGCGGGCAAGTCAACGTTGTTCTCCATTATTCTCAAGGACATCTCTCCCGATAGTGGTGAGATCGCCGTGGAACGCGGGGCTAAGATTGGCTATCTCCCTCAGGAAAGTGCGTCGATCGGAGAGGAAACGGTGGTCGAGTTAGCTTGCTCCATCTCGCCAGATTTCATCGTGGCGGCTCGCAGGCTGGGCGCGCTTGGCCAAGCGCACGACGGCGAGCCAAGCGATGCAGATTACGAGATGTTCGAGTCGGCGGGGGGCAGTCGTCTCATCGCCAAGGCCCGACAGATCCTCAACGGGCTAAGTTTCAAGGATAGCGATTTTGATCGTCCGGCGAGGGAGTTGAGCGGGGGGTGGATCATGCGTGCGCACTTGGCGCGACTGCTCGTGCTGGAACCGGATCTGCTGATGCTTGACGAGCCGACGAATCATCTCGATTTGCACTCGCTGATTTGGCTGCAGAATTATCTCCAAAACTATCCCGGTGCGATCCTGTTGATTTCACATGACCGTGAGTTTCTCAACTTGCTGATCCGTTATGTGGTGGAACTGGAGGGCGGCCAAGCGACACGCTACACGGGCAACTACGAATCGTATCTGGTGCAGCGCGCGGCGAGCGAGGCGCAACGGTTAGCTGCCTATGAAAACCAGCAGAAGGAGATTGAGCGCCTGATGAAATTTGTGGATCGGTTTC
>MPLU02067151.1_pt1 | contig 20219 bp, 13 predicted proteins | sample 1617381 | NCBI WGS metagenome assembly MPLU02 (sample SAMN05944801, study PRJNA350692) | marine metagenome | biome: marine; feature: ODZ; material: water; isolation source: 90 m water sample filtered on 0.2 um supor filter | place: Pacific Ocean | collected 2012-04-08 | depth 90m m
CGGCTGGGCTTTCTCCGGCTGGGCTTTCTCCGGCTGGGCCAACGTGGGCTGCCCAGTCTCTTGAGCGACAGACTGCGGTTCGTTCACCACTAAAATAAGGGCCAAAATGAGCAAGAGTGCGGCGGATGTAATACGCATCAAAGAGAGTCCTTAAATTAACAACATGTTTCAGTGCTGAGCACTTTGTAAAAATATCGGTCGTACGGCCGTAGGAACATTACACGACTTTCTACTAGCGGCCTGCCGTTGTCATGTTAATTACGGCCATAAAGAAGCTAAAATAGACAAAACCAACGATAGTGCCGATGACGACAATCAATACCGGTTCGGTGATAGCACTTAGCCAGCGTATGCGAGCCTGCAGTCGGTCGTCGTAGTATTCCCCGATCTCATCCATCACATGCCCCAGGTCACCCGTCTGTTCGCCGATAGCAATCACCTGCGAGACCGTGGGCGGAATGACGATATCATCCATCGTGGAAGAGAACGTTTCGCCTGCCACGATCCTTTCCCTCGCGTCAATCACACGCTGCTTGATAGCATCATTACCCACAGCACCACCTGCAATCCTGAGTGAATCGATCAGCGTCAAGCCGCTCTCCAACAGGTTCGCCAACGTGAATCCAAACTGGGACATGGAAGCATACGTCAAGGCTCCACCGATCACAGGAACGTCCAGGAGCATCCGATGGATGCGCATCCTGCCGAGAGTGCTTCGATAGGCCAACACGAACAGAATGACTAACGTCCCTATCAAGAACAGGACAACCGGCAGATACTTGACGGCCCCCCGTGAGAAGTCCATGAGAAACTGCGTAGAGGCCGGCAATGTACCGCCACGGTTTTCGATAAACGTCGCAAATTTCGGGATCACGCCATAGACCAGGAGCAGGGTCACCAGGACTGCCACCAGCATCACGAACACGGGATAGAAGAGCGCCGACACTAACTTCACCAGCTGTTCACTACGTTGCTCGATCCGATCGGCGATCCTGCGCATCGTGACATCCAGGTTACCACTAGCCTCAGCGCTTTCAATCATCTGGACCACCACGGGTGAAAACACACGCGGGTACATCCTCAAGCTACTGGAAAAAGAAGCTCCCCCCTGGACGCCGTCGCTAACACCATTGACCACCTTACGGAAGCTTCGCTTGTTGGATTCGCGGCCACAAACTGCCAGTGCCTGCAACAGCGTCAAACCTGTCTGAACCATCATTGCCAATTGCCGAAAAAACATGGCCCGATCTCGCGCCATGACCGGCAGGATCCAGCTGGCACGATATACCCAACGCCTCCGCGACACGGACTGGCCAGCTGCTTGGCGACGCCCCTCGGAAATCTGCACGACAAACAACCCCTGCTCGCGCAAGTTGGCAGCAGCCTGTTCAGACGATTCTGCGTCCAGGCCTCCCTGTATTTCTTCACCACTGGCACGAAGTGCCTTGTACTCAAAATACGCCATTAGCTAACTTCTCCACGTGTCACCCGCACCACTTCCGACAAGGTCGTCAACCCAAGGCCCACTTTACGAAGCCCGTCGTAAAACATTGAACGGTGCTCTCTTTCTGCAGCGGCCACGATATCCGCTTCAGTTGCGCGGTTGCTAATCTGCCTGCGAACCCCGTCATCGATCCAGAAACATTCGAACAAGCCGATTCTCCCGGCGTAGCCATTACCAAGACACTGGGGACAACCCACCGGTCGATAGAACGCCTCCACATCAGCACCTTCCAGTAATTGTCGCTCCTCGGCCGTGGGTTCAACCGGTTCCCTGCACGCGCCACACAGGCGTCGCACTAATCGCTGCGAAACTGCCCCGACCAGTGTCGCTCCAACCAGGTAGGGCTCACAGCCAAAATCGACTAATCTTGCAATCGCACCGGCTGCGGTATTCGTATGCAGGGATGACAAGACAAGGTGCCCCGTGAGTGCCGCTTTCAGGGCAGTATCAGCCGTATCCAGGTCTCGCACCTCGCCCACCATCAGGACATCCGGATCGTGACGCAGCAGGGCTCGCAATGCCGAGTGAAACGTGACCTTGTCAGAAGCTCCCACTTGCACCTGGGAGATGCCTGCTACCACCTGTTCAATCGGATCCTCTACGGTAACGATATTACGCCAGCCGGTATTGATTTCCTTGAGCGCACTGTAGAGCGTCGTTGACTTCCCACTACCCGTGGGGCCGGTAAGAAAAATTACGCCATACGGTCTTTCGATCCCCTGCCGAAAGTCCGCCAGGTCATCCTCGAGCATCCCCAGCGTTTCCAGGGTCAACACCTGGTCCGTGGTACCCAGCAATCGCAGGGTCGCTCGTTCACCGTATCGCGTGGGAATCACGGCCACACGCATGTCCTGCTCACTCTCGCCCTGTAACTCATACCGAATACGTCCATCCTGGGGAGCACGCTGTTCCGCGATATCCATTCCCGCCAAAACCTTGATCCGCGAAAGCAGCGAACGCCCGGACTGCCCCGGTACACTGTTCAGGTAAACCTGCAGGCGTCCATCAACCCGCAAGCGGATCTGGATACCATGTTCCATCGGTTCCAGGTGAATATCAGATGCTCGTTGCAGGTATGCCTCGTTAACAATACGGTCCAGCAACGCGCTGGCCTCTTCGGCATCATCCTCGACCGTCCAGTCGGGCTGCCGCAGCCGACGCATGTGCTTCACAGCGTCCTCCACGGCCTGCGGCGTCGCCAGGGCAACCTCGGCAATCGTATCCAGGGAACGTTCCACGGCCGAGATTGTCGCCAGATCGTCCACGTCAGCGGTCGCCAGGAGCGTACCACCTCCTTCGCCCACCACCGGCACAATACCTCGTTGCAAGGCCACCTCGGCTAATTGCTCAACCGCCGACTCCTGGATGGTCGCCGCGGAGAGATCGACAAATTGTATCCCTCGATCCTGCGCTGCAGCATGGTAAAAGGCCTTCAAGGGAATCCGCAGTTGGGAACTCACGGTTTGCACCAGCGGCCAACCACGCTCACGGGCCAGGCTTCGCAGGGAATCCAACTGCTCATCCGTAACCAGTTCACTTGCCAAACCGGCATCGATCAATTCCTGTTCCTGGATTGGCATCTCTAGATCCCCTGTGGTTTACGCTGTTCGCCAGGAATCGGATTAACTCGCAGTCGCTGCAACCGGGCCATCATCGCTGAAGGGTCGCGGGCCAGGCGGCGTGCATCCTCCTCGAGAATCTGGTTGCGGAACACCAGTTCCGCCAGGGCATGCTCAAGTGTCATCATCCCCTCGGCGCTGCCGATCTCCATCAACGAATAAATCTGTGATGGCTTGGACGTGCGAATCAGGTTAGCCACCGCGGGATTGACGAACAACACCTCTGCCAATGGCACTCGCCCGGTGCCGTGGGCAACCGGCAACAAGTGTTGCGCTACTACAGCCCGCAACACCATCGACATTTGCTGGCGCATGGCCAGTTGCTCATCCGCATTAAACACGCCAACCATACGATCGATGGCTCCGACGCAATCCCCCGTGTGCAACGTGGAAAAAACCAGGTGCCCGGTCTCGGCGGCCGTGATCGCTGCCCGGATCGTCTCTTGATCACGCATTTCGCCAATGAGTAACACATCCGGGTCCTCCCGCAGGGCCGCCCTCACTGCATCCGCAAACGTCGGCACATCGGTATACAATTCTCGCTGGTGAATCAGGGATCGCTGGTTACCATGAACATACTCGATCGGATCCTCTACCGTGATAATGTGGCAGGACCGTGTCTGGTTAATGGTGTTAATAATGCTGGCCAGCGTGGTGGACTTACCGGAACCGGTCGGACCGGTCACCAGGACCAGACCATCCTTCATGCCCGCAAAGCGGTCCAGTTGAGACGGCAGGTTCAATTCCTTCAGCGTACGAAACTCCCGATCCAGGAGACGGATCGCAAAGCTCACATTACCGCGATCTCGATACACATTTACTCGGAACCGATCCTCACTATTGACCGACAATGCCATGTCGACATGACGATTTTCCTCGAAGACCCTGGCTTGCGACTCGTTCATCAGTTCGCGGGCCACTTCTTCCAGCTCCATCGCAGAACTGTAAGCGTCATCCTGACGCACTAGGAGGCCATCCTTGCGCAGGAACGGATACTCATCCGAGCTCAGGTGCAAATCCGAAGCACCTTGCGCAACCATGCGTTCCAGCAATTGAAAAAAATCGGCTCGTGTAAATGCCACGACTTGCCCCTAGTAGACGAGTACCATTTCCATCTTTGGCTCTCCTGCCGACCCTGCATCCGTCCGTGCCTCTTTCAATACATCGAGATTAACGACATAGACATCCCAAGGTAACTTCTTTAATTGCTCCAAAAACACGAACAACATGACCGAATTACCCTCCAGCGTATACCTTTGGCAATTCAACGTCCCGGTGTTCAACAAGGTCTCCAGCTGGGTAACCGTTATCACCGGCGAATCCTCTACAGCCCGTGTTTCCGGATCGCCCACGCCACCTGCCACCGGAGGCGCTTTCACCCCCATGTCCTCGGCAGTCAGCACCGGTCGAGTGCCCGTAATTTTGAGCCCCGTCTTGGCTGCCAACTGCGCCACCTGTGATTGCAACTGGGCCACCTGTGCCTCAGTCCCATCCTTGCGCACCAGGCGAGCACCAAGCCGCTGGTCACTCTCCCGGGCTGCTGCAAACCTGGCAGCCAACTCCTCGTTTTCAGCCTGGATTTCCATCAGCTTCGTCGCATCATTTCCCGTAGCGGCCATCTCGGTAACAATCGACTGATCCGAAGCGGTTTCGGCCAGCAACTGATCCAACTCCTGATCCAACGCCAGGCGTGCCTCGCGGTAGGGCATGACCACATGATCCACCTTCCGGGTTTCTGCCGTGGCATCCGGATAAACCAGCTTATTGATCAGGTCCGGCAAAAAGCCTCCCGTGATACGCACGTGAAAGTAGAGGACACCCACCATCACCCACACAAACATGAAAATCAGGCGTTTTTCGCCTGCGGTCCTACTGGCCAGCATCGTCATTCTCCTCTTCACTCGTTGTGACATCTTCTCGCTCGGGAGCGACTACTAACTTCAACTCCGTTCCCTCGATTCCCAGCTTCCCTTTACCCTTGCGTGTCGACAGCACCTCGACCGTGACGCGTTCAGCGGCCAATCGCCGGGTAATCTCTGCCACGAAGAGCCCGCCCTGGGCGGGATCGATCGACCACACGTCCACCGTGAAAGCCTCGCCACCCTGCGATGCCAGGCCGTCGATGATCACTCCCTCGCCAACCGTTTGCATCAGCAACTTGAGGAAGCGTCCGTAGAACCCCGTCCGCGTGGCAAGAACGTTCTCGATCAAGTCATTCCTGGCCTCCACCGGAAGGACCTGGGCCAACAACGCATCACGCCGCTCCATTTCCTGTCCGATGGCAAAATCCCATTCGGAGTACTGTTCAATACGCTCATCCAGGGCAATATGCTCATCCGTATGAACAGCCAGTTGCCCCCGAACTGGCTCCAGTTTCTGTTCGATCAACCCTTCACCACATATCACCGCAACCACCAGGATCATAATGGCCACCGCCCAGGGCACCAACGGTCCCTGGCTAAGCGGCTTGCGTGGATTTTTCAGTGGCACACTCGGCGCCACCAACCGACTGGCGTGCTGGGCACCTCGCGCTGCCATCTGCCCTACGCATCCCCAGATTCCCGCTTCGTCATCAAGCACATGCACCTGCGGAGTCGCATGTTCCCCCGTGGCACGCAGCAACTGAGCAAGTGACTCATTAGCGGCCAGCACGATCTTGACAGGACTATTAATTCTCTGCAGCAGATTACCGAGACGTTCGGCATCCAATGGCTTGCCCCCAAAGGGTATCACCTCGATGGAAGTCGGATTACCGTCAGTCACCTGCACAACCCCAGCAAACGTTGGATGCAACTGGATCACGGCTCCCGTCGTTTCCTGGTATTGTTCCGCCAGGACCCCCGCGCAACTCCCTACCAGGGGAATCATGCTGACTGCCCGGAACCCCTTCTTCCTGAGCGCCTTGATCCAGCGGTCACGCACCTGTTGATCCATCAGGGAAACCGTTGTCGCATGCTGTTCCCCGTACGCTGTCGCCGACGCACTTTGCCCGATCCCTGCCACTGGAATCGGACTCGCCTCGGCCTGGTTCATTCGCACCTGCTGCTGCAAGCATGTCTCCAGTTCCTCCGCATCGAGGTGCCCTGCCTCCTGGGCCAGTGCACCCAGCGGCTTGAAACCACCCTGCGAAGGATCGCGACGGGAAGCACGTTGTTGGTCCAGCAGCTTCGCCAACTGCTCGTTCGACAGGCAGCCACGATGCAACAGGATTTCTCCCAGCATCACGTTACCTTGCCCGAACGTAGCCGCCATCTCGAACTGCACCAACTGGTTGAGCTCGGCGAACCCAAGATTCCCCACCACCCCCGGGGGCAGGGCTACACTACCGGCCTTCACGTCGGCACTCACCACGATCACCTCGCGGGCCCCGGCCAGCGGCTTCCGCAGCTGAGACAGCGCGGCATCCAGGTCCGATGCATCATCGGCTGTGGCGGTCGCAACGACCTGCCCCGCTGCATTGAACACCCGCCCATGCAGCTGAAATCCATCATCAATAATTACGCCTCGTGCTACTGCCATGAGATCTAATCCGCTTTCCTTCCGGGAAATACTTACTGGGTAAACAAGGAGGACAGGTACACTCGAATCACGTTGGCTTGACCTGGCAACACCGTCACGACCTGCCCCCGATACTGGAATCCATCCCCCACACCCGGGGCATCAAACTGGACCTGGGTCCGGGGAAGATTTAAATACTGGCTGGTTCCTGCCGGCAACTGGTAAACCACTTCCAGCACCAACGCGGCACCCGCCACACTACAAGTGACCACGACGTTTGTACCCGAAACCCCATGCTCGCTGTCAATCGCGGCTTCCAGTTGCGTCTCTAGGGTACTGGCAAGCGTCGTACGCTTGGCCGGAGTATCCAAATCACCCGGGGCGATCGAATGGTACCCGGATACGGCGTAGGCCGTCGATCCGTTATTATCTGAATCCACACCCAGCCGTATATTCCGCCCATTCAACAACGGGATGTAAATACGTTGCTGCTCGTGCGTGGTCGTCGCCCCATCTCCATCCGCGACCTCAATGACGCGCCCCAGGGGCGTATCCACGAAATCCGTTGCGGCTGTCGTTCGCGTCAACACCAGGACATGCTTACCTGCAGGCACCAGGCGAGTCACTCCGGCTGCAGGATTAAGCAACGCCGCCGACCGCGAACCACTCGACGGCACCACGGAAAAACTGGAGGAATAATACTGTCGCCACAAAGGCACCGCCAGTTTCGCATTACAAACAAGCAGCCGGGCTCCATACTGCGTCCCATCCAGGGCCACATCCTGGACGCCACTCCCTCCAGGCAAGTCGTTCACTACCTCCACATGGATATCAAGCGCGTCGGTTGCCCAATCACTGCGAAGTACCGCACCCAGCATCGCAACATCATTCGCATAGTCAAACGAGGCCGGTGGACTGGCGTCCAACTGGTTATCACGCCCCACGGCCTTCAAGTAGATCTCCTGGGGGCCTTCACCTACCGCAACACTATGAAATGCGTCTGTAGACGTCAGTACATTCATGGCCCAACCGTGGGTTAGATCATCCACCACGACATGATCGCCACCGCTGCGTGTCACCACGGAATCAACCCCTGCCCCATTGGTAAAGGTCAAGAAACCATTGATCGCCGTGGTTCCCCAACCATCGTCGAAGCGAGACTTGGTAGCCGTCCTATAGTCCACGGCAGAACCAGGCTGAAGATCCAGGTAGCTGCCGGCGTAGAAATTAGCCGAACCATTGGACACAAGACTGCCACGAAACCCCTTGGCCACGGCTAACCCTGACAAGGAGACTTCACCACCGTCATTGTAGAGTGTCGCTGCATCCGGCACCGGATCAAAAAGTGCAACGCGTGCATCCAGCGGTACAAAGAGACTGACCGAAGACGTGGCATCCTTGAGGCCAAATGCCAGTTCCAACATATTCAGGGGCAACCCTCCCATGTCGGCCACGAATCCGCCTATTACCGCCTGTCCCTCGACACGATCGATAATCGCCCGTTCGAACTTTTGCGCCTGGTTACGAGCGGCTTCATAGCGAAACTGGTCCTGGCTGGAATCGAGAGTATCGCTCAAGGAAAAAGCACTCAGCGCCAGCACCGACAGAATAAAGACCACCAGCAATAACTCCAGCAACGTGAACCCATCACGTCGTCGGGCGCTCATGTTGTGGTAACGAAAACTCATCAAGCCTACTCCGCGATATACAGGACTACGTCATCACTAGCGGCAGTTCCGCCCTGGTAAATTCGATCAGGGCCCATCCCGACCAGCCAGACTGCACTGCCACTAAGAAAATAGAAATAGGGACGCCCAAACTCAGCGTAACCCGTCACCTCGCCAAACTGCCGGACAGGGAAATCACCCGGTTTCCCCATCTGGGCATCACACACGAAAATCATATTCGTCACACTGGTCCCCCCGACCCCATTCCAATCACCTGGATTCCAGGATGCCGGCGTATGCGCATGGCTCGCCGGGTCATACTGCCCCGCATCACCAGCGACGGTTCCCGCGGCACCATCTTTCAGATAGGGCCCACGCCAACCCCGGCTCGCTTGAGGACGAAAGGTCTCGAGGACATGCCCTGTCCCGTTAAGCGGACTCTGGGCCAAGACCAACTGGTAAAAATTCCCTGGGTGAAGAAACCAGTTCTTGCGATCAGAACTGCTCGCAGCCGAGAGGAAACTCGGCCAATGAGCTGCATTGGTCGTATCGACCAGACCACCATCGGTGGTCAACGCAAAGGGACCCTGTTTCGGAAAATAACCGGTATCGCGACGAAAGGCCTTAATCGCATCATGCAGGGATCGCATCTCGTAGACCGAGACATCCGTTTGCACCTTGGCACGCAGCCCACCAATCGCCAACACGACGAGCCCGCCAATGACAGCTACCACAGCCACAACCGTCAATAATTCCAGTAACGTGAAGCCACGTGACCTCATTCCCGGCCGTCTCTTATCACGTGCACTTTCAATTTTATCTGTTCGAAACATCTTTCAGCCACAACCTCAACAGACCAGCAACCCGTACCTGAAGCCTTATTTTAAGCACGAAAAGCGTGCGCCCGGTCAGCCGGCCAGACGCACGCTCACTTCGCACGACAAATATCGACAAAAATTACAACTTCTGTCCAGTCGCTTCAGCAAATTCTTCATCCAGGAAATCACCACGCGAATCCACGATGCACACCAACTTGGCGGGCGAAACACTGACGTCAATCAGGGCTATGTAGTGGTTATATTCGTGCTTGGCTACTTTTCCATAGTAAGGAGCATGGGCAAGATTGGTGAAAACGCCTTCGCCAATCAAGCTCGACATGTTACCCAATCCGAGGCCAACAAGGACTGCACTGGGGTTAGCACCAACTTTGACGTTGTTGTAACCAGCATCACCAGCCTTCCAGACAGCCATCGGAACTGATGTACCACCAACCGCATTTACGTAGTAACCACGGCCACGATTCTTATTCGTGGGACGAGGAGCTTCATATGCGTGCTGAGGAATCGAAATATCAAGAATGTTACCGACGTTCGTGGTGTTACCAGCCGCATCCTTGATATCAAGGTCTACGCCACCAGCGCCGTTACCTTTGAGATCCAGGTAACGAATCTTGGTGATTCCAGCGGCAACCAACGGAGCCGGGTCAGTATCCACGATCGTGAATTTACCCGCGACCTTGGCACCCAAAATACCAGCAAACGCAGCACCCGTTGCGCTGGCATCAGCCGCACCATTATCTGCTTCGGCTGCGACATAGGCAGGAGTCGTAGGCGTAGCAGCAAGCAGCGATTCAAGATTATCCGGCAAGCCACCCTCGGTTGCAGCGAACACTCGAAAAGCTTCTTCCACGGCTGCGATCGTGTGCGTTGCACTACCTTTAGCAGCCTTACCCTCGAGTCCTCCGTAACTCGTAATAATAGCTCCACCCACGATGGCGAGCATAGCTACGACCATCAGGACTTCCAGGAGCGTAAAACCGGAAACCTTGCGATTTCTCATTCTCTTCGACATTACTTTTTCCCTTACAGAAAAACAAAACAGAATTTAGTTAATACCTGGCTAAGCGAGATACAAGAAACCCCTGCCGGCTTGGTCATATGTACTACTGTTACCGACGTCAGCCGGCTTCGCATGTTGATACTGAGTATCAATAGCATTAAACTATCAAGCCTACCCGATCCTGTAAAGGGGTCCCAGTAAAAATTAAAGAAATTCTCAGCTAGCTTTGGTAAACAGGCAGGCTTAAAGAAGTGAGAACGGCTCTCAAATGATCAAATTCTAGCAAAAAAGGCTTTAAAACGTTCGCGCAAACCGTCCCAGAACCCACTTTCACCTGCCCCGCTAGCCGCCTGGCTTACGATTCAAAGCTGGGTCGGGCGCGTAAGGATAATCGACCGGCTGATAAGAAATCGCCAATTCCGGGGTCATCAAACGCTTTCCGCCCTTGGCTCGCGAGAGAATGGCCCGGTCGAGGATCCCGGAACTCAGCAGGGTTCGCTCCACTGGGTAACTAGGCTGCCCGGTGTGTATCATCTGCTCGATCCCTTTGAGCAGGTACGCAAAGTGTGGGTGCGCCGGCTCCTCGTGTTCCTCGAACTGCATCCCCGCCGCCTTTTGGGCGCCTTTAAATTTTACTGCTACGGTCGTACGATTGACCGACTGCAACATGAACTGGATCCCCTGGAAACCGTCGCGATAGCGAAAAAGAAACAACGCCTCTCGAGGTGCCAGTCGATACGGAACATTCCCCTTGGCCCGGGGTGCCACTGCGAGAGCCGCCTCGAATACCTCCCGCGGCACAAGACCATCTGCTACTGCCTGTCGCACTGCCGGCCCCTCGAGATACTGGACCCATTCCACCCCCGCCTCGGCATTGCGTCGCCGCTCCACGATCGCCTGGTAACTATCAAGCGCATGAGCCCCATAAATATCGAGTCCGTCATAGCCAATACCAACCGCAGCTTCCAAATCGGATCCCATGGGTACGGAAATATCAGGCTTGCGATAACTGACCGGTAGCGAAGATCCCGCCATGAACGGAATCTTCATTTCCCTGGCACGCTGATACATCCAACTGGCATCCTCCCAGGTCGGCCCCAGGTGTTTATCACTGAACACCGGCACCACGGTATCGTACTTCCTGAACGTGTCCGTGATTTCCTTGAAAAAGCGTCGCCGGGGGTAAAGATGCTGCCCCCGTTCGTTAAAAGGATAATCACCGTGCTCAGCAATACTAATTACGCCGTCAACGGGAATCCCCTTCCCCCCCACGGTCACGGCCTGCTCGATCGAATCGAACATGGGCACACCATGCTTCCGCGCCATGCCACGGGAAATATCCTCCTGGGGAAACTGCTCCACGTAGAGCGACGCCAACTGCAGCGCCGGCCCGGGGCCCCCATCCTGCTTCCAGCCCTCGAGAATTTTCCCCACGATCACGTCCGCATGAGATCCCGCATGATAGACACTGGCCGCCACGGCCACCTTGCGAGGCACGACGGCCGGAGCCGCATCCGCCACCCCCGGCAGACACGCCGTAGCTGCCAATGTTGATGACACGAGCACATCGCGCCTGCTGGGATAAGACTGACGAGTAGGACGCATCAACCATCTCCTTTAAAACAAAAATCCTGACAAGCAAGTATCTTAACGGCCAGTATAACGCATCTTTTCCATGCCATCCTGGAATCTTAATCCAGCAACCCCTTCACCATGCCGCTCCCCAGAATCACTTCATGCCACCTGCCAGACGGCTACCATGCGAACCGGTTTTGCCGTACGGTTTATGTGCTCCTACCAGGATATACGGGATAGATCAGATGAACTTCATCGCACTTGACATTGGATCGACCTCCATCAAAGCCACCGCATGGGATCTCGCAAAATTTGAAACCATCGGCGACACAATACGGGTCCCTTGCCCTGCGCCGCTACCCGGCTTGCCGACCGGACATTTTGAGCTGGACCCCGCTGCTGTCGTCAGTACGGTACACGAAGTCATCACGTCAATACTATCCGACGTCGCCGACGTCGCTGGAATCGTCAGCTGCAACCAGATGGCAGGCGTCATCCTGGCCGACCATGAAGGCAACCCCCTCAGCAACTACCTCTCCTGGCGCGATCAACGGGTCCTTGAACCGTTCCCCGGAAGCACCCGATCCTATTACGATCTAACCTGCGAACACCTCACCCCGAAACGACTGCAGCAACTCGGTCATGAATGCAAACCGGGATCGGCACTGAGCCTACTCTTCTGGTTGCGTGAAAACGGCAAACTGCCAGACGCTGCTACCCCTCTTATGCTGGGTGATTACGTAGCCATGCAGATCGCTCAAGCAGATCCAGTCACCGAATACACCAATTCTCTTGGCGCACTGAACCTCGAAACAGGCGACTGGCATACGGATGCCTGCCAACAACTTGGCCTCAGCACCCTCTCCTGGCCAACTCTCAGCACACCCTACACGCCGATTGGCACCTTTAAATACGCCAATCACAGCATCCCGTGGTACCCGTCGGTAGGCGACCATCAGTGCGCACTTGCCGGAACCTTGCTGAAACGGGAAGAGATTTCCATCAATGCATCCACGGGATCACAGGTGAGCCTCCTGTCACCGCACTACCAACCAGGTGATTACCAGGTGAGGCCCTATTTTGACGGCCAGTACCTGAACACCCTGACCCACCTGCCTGCTGGACGTTCCTTGAACGTACTGGTGGATCTACTTGGCGAACTGGCACGGGCCCAGGGAACCGAGCTGGACGACCCCTGGTCCTATATCACGAAAGCGGTCGACACGACCGATACGGACCTGGCCACCGAGCTAACGTTTTTTGCCGGACCGCTCGGTGAACGGGGGAATATCAGTAACATCTCCGTCGATAACCTGACGGTTGGCGCCCTCTTCCAGGCCGCCTTCCGGAACATGGCTGACAACTATGAAACCTGTACTCGACGACTGGCTAGCGGGCAACGATGCAAAACACTGGTCCTGTCCGGGGGACTCGTTCAACGCTGTGATGCACTTCGAGAGATGATCACGAGCCGGCTCGAAATGCCAACCCGAGTCTGCCCGACCGAGGAAGAAACCTTCCAGGGACTGCTCGTGCTCGCCCTGGTTGCCAGTGGCCAAGCGGAAAGCCTGGCTGCCGCCACCACCATCGTGACAGACGCTCGCGCCTGAATCCTGCCCACAACACGCGGCCTCAAGAACCCTACTTTTCCAGCAGGCCTTGCGTGCCCAGCCAGTGCGCTGCATGACCAGGCCAGGTAGAAATCTGCGAACCCTTGACGGCACGCAGCCCATAGCCATGCCCACCGTTCCCGTAGACGTGCAGTTCTGCCGGAATCCCCAGTCGCTTCAAGCCCGCATAAAAAAGCACAGCCCCCAGCGACGAGGACCGGTCGTTATCCGTGTGAGCCAGGAACACCGGTGGGCAGTTCTTAGGCACATTCACACCTGCCACCAGCCTGTCAGCTTGCAAATCGTAAATGTTCCAGGGATAGATGAGCACGGCGAAATCCGGCCGGTACGATACATCATCAATAGCATCCAGGCGTTCATAGGAGCGTTTCCCGTTGGTACTGAGCAACCGTGCGCCGACCTGGCCTCCCGCCGAAAACCCCAGCAGACCGATCCGATCTTTTCGCAATCCCCAGGAAGCGGCTCGCGACCGGACCAGCGACATGGTCCGTTGGGCATCCTGCAGCGGTTTCACCCAACCCGGAACGGTGGTACCCGTCGTCGTCCGGTAGCTCAACACGAAAGCAGATACCCCATGTCGATTCAGCCAATCAGCCGCTTCTGTACCTTCCTTGTCCGGCACAACTTTCCCAAAACCTCCACCGGGCAGGATAACCATAGCCGCACCATTGGATTTTTCTGCGAGATGAACCGTAAACGTGGGCCTCGTGATTTTGACGACACGCGTAACGGGTGGCACCTCGTTTTCTCGATAGGGAAGTTTCTCGCCTGTCAGCCGCGTCGTCTCTCCAGGCGCCAGGGCCGGCCAGACATCCAGCGGGTCGGCAGCACGCGTGCCCTCGGCAGCAGCAAGCAGCACCAGCAGCAGACAGGTGGTCATTGCGACTGAACGTTGCCTGCCGACGTTACCTATCTGCATGAGCCTGCTTCTCCTGTATCCCATCAGCCACATCCGTTCAGGCAAGAATCTCGTTGATCAACTTCCCGGCAACGTCAGTCAGTCGGTAATCGCGTCCGTTAAAGCGATAGGTCAACTGCTCGTGATCGATGCCCATCAGGTGCAGGATCGTGGCATGCAAATCGTTAACGCCAATCCGTTTTTCGACGGCTTTATAGCCAAATTCGTCGCTGGCACCATATTGAACACCACCCTTGATACCTCCGCCTGCCATCCACATCGTAAACGCATGGGGATTATGATCTCGCCCCATGCTTCCCTGGGAATCCGAAGTCCGGCCAAACTCGCCGCCCCAGACCACCAGAGTCTCGTCCAGCAAGCCACGTGCCTTAAGATCGGCCAGCAGGGCACCAATCGGTTGATCGACACTTTTTCCTGCAATACGATGGTTAGCCCCGATATCGCTGTGGCCATCCCAGGGTACGTCCGCCACGCCACCCCCACCGCCATTGGTACCGGCGTAGAGCTGAACAAACCGCACTCCTCGTTCCACGAGTCGACGAGCCGTAATGCACTGCTTGGCAACCAATGCGGTTTCTTTCTGGTCCACACCGTATGCCTTATGCGTCGCCACGGATTCACGACTGACATCCATCGCCTCCGGTGCAGCCGTCTGCATTCGATAGGCCAGCTCAAACGATTCCAGCCTTGCCGCAAGATCCACCTCATGTGGTCGCAATTTCTGATGTTCCCGATTGAGGCTTTTCAGAATATCCAACTGCGAACGCTGCTGCTGCTGGGTCATCCCCTGCAACCGTGCCAGGTTCGATATAGGTGTATTATTACGTCCATCGATCGAGGTCGGCTGAAACACCTTGGGTAGGAATCCTGGAGACCAGATCGGTTTACCACCACGCGGCATGGCGCCATGCAGCACGACGAAGCCTGGCAGATTCTGATTGGCACTGCCCAACCCGTACGTGATCCAGGATCCCACGCAGGGACGTCCCTGCAGGAACATGCCCGAGTTCATTTCGAGCATGGCCGGTGTATGGTTATTGGACTGTGAAAAACAGGAGTAGATAAAGGCCATGTCATCGACATGCTTGGAAATATGGGGGAAGATCTCGGACACCCACGCACCGGATTGCCCATGCTGCTGAAATTGAAATGGTGACTGCAGGACCTTGCCGCTGGTGGTAAAGAACCCGGTCTTGGGATCCGCACCTTCCAGTTTCATACCATTACGTTTCTTCAACTCCGGCTTGTAATCAAACGTATCCACCTGGGACGGACTACCTGGCATGAACAGCCAGATAATCGCCTTGGCCTTCGGAGCGAAATCAGGTGCCCGTGTCTGCATTAAACGGGGCCCTGTCGTGGCACCTGCTGCCGACAAAAGCCCCTCTTGTTGCAGGAGGCTGGTGAGCGCCAACGAGCCCGCTCCCAGGCCCGCTTTCCTGAGAAACTCACGCCGCGATGCAAAGTCAAAGGAAGATTGTCGTGTCATATCATGTAATCCTGTGGTCACTTGAACTAATCAACAAACATGAACTCGTTGAGACAAAGCACCAGCTGGCAGAAATCAGCCAGCGCACGCTGTTTCGTTGCGTCCGCAGCTCCGTAAGAAGCAGCTTGCGCATTAATAAATCCTACCATCTGCGCTATTTCGGTTTCCGTCGCCTGGCGTGACAGCGCCAGCTGATAAGCCTCACTGACCTGGCTCTCTACGGTAATCCCAGGTCCAGCCTGCAATCGCTTGGAGAATTCCTCGGCCAGCTGCCGAATCACCGGGGAATTCATCATGACCAGCGCCTGGGGCGGAACCGTCGTCACGTCACGATTCCCAATTCCCTGGATAGAATCCGGGGCATCAAACAATTGCAGCAAGGGAATCAAGTTACTCCGTTTCACGGTCAGGTAAATACTGCGCCTCGGGCTGGCTTGGTCCAGCGACCCCTTTCCGAACATGGTCTTATCCAGGGTCCCACTGACAGCCAGTAACGTGTCGCGAATCACTTCTGCTTCAAGTCGCGTGGCTCCTCGTCGCCACCATAGCTGGTTGTCTGGATCTTTCTTGACCGCCGCTTCGTTCGTCTGACCTGTCTGCCGGTAAACGGCGCTCATCATGATCAGCTTGTGAATCGGCTTTAGCTTCCAACCACCACGAATCAGCTCGTTGGCCAGGTAATCCAGCAGTTCAGGGTGCGTGGGAGCAGCTCCCTGGAGCCCGAAGTTACTGGGGGTGGCCACGAGACCACGCCCCAGGTGATGTTGCCAGAGTCGATTCACGATCACCCGAGCCAGTAACTGCCCGGCTCCCTGTTCGTGGTCGGTGAGCCACTGCGAAAGAGCGACCCTTGGTGGTTGGGCTACCGGTGCCCCCTCGGAAGACGCCGTTGCAAACCATCTCGCTGGTTGGCTACCGGGAGCCGAAAGCACCTGGAACACGCCAGCCGGTGCCAGCCCCAACTTCGTGTTCGAGTTTCCACGGGCAAGAAAGTAGACCTTGCGCGTATCCGCGCCGAAATTATAAGTCACCCCGTTCTTACGCGCCGCAAAAATCTTCGTGATCTTCGGTTTCGGCTTCTGCTTCAAGTGGTCCTGCTCAGCCTGGTTCAAACTGGCCCAGCCCGCATCCCGAGGAGAAAACCATTTCAGCAGTTCCTGCTGCTGTTTGTCATTACGCTTGTCGGCGGCCAGGTCAAGAATCGCCTGGATATTAGCGGGGATGGAAACCTTGGTACTGAAATAGAATCCAGATGGCCCCCCTGCATTGACAATCTTTACCAGCAGGTCATTACGGCCCGCTTTCAGCTGCAAGGTCACTTTATCCTGGTCTGCGGCGGCTCCACCCATTACTTCCTTAGCCAGTACGGATTTACCATTCAACCAAACCTTGATCGCATCATCTCGCCCCAGCGAAATTTCTAATGGCCCCTCCTGGGGCGCCTCGATCGTGCGATGTAGATAGTTGGCGCTATTGGCACCCGTCAGCGTGTTGTGAACCTGGCCATCCTTCCAGCCCGGTTGCGGCACCCACTTCAATTCCCCGTAGACCTTCTTTAAGTCGATTTCTTTTTCCGGGGCGAACGGTTCGTTGTATGCTTTCTTGAAATCCGCTGCCGCAAAGGGCCCGATGCTGTGCCACATCCCCAGTGTTTGCAGCTGCGGCGTCTCCTTGTTACTGAGAATCCACTGCTCAAGTCGGCCGGGCAACTGTTCCTTTTCATATTTAACGCGCGCGTCGACCAACGGTTTATGGGCCTCGTCGAATTTCTCCTGGGATGCCTTCGTCCCCGCAGGATCAGCATCGTGATCGTAATCCTGGAAACCGGTTTCCGCGAAACAGGCAGTGAAACGATAGTAATCACTGGTTGGCAACGGATCGTACTTATGATCATGACAGCGTGCGCATCCCACGGTAATCCCTAGCATGGCAGTGCCGATCGTTCCCACCACGTCGTCTAGCTGCTCATAGCGACTCCGTTCACGCTCTTTTTGCGTCTGCTGCGAAGTGAACGGGCCTGCCGCCAAAAAACCCGTCGCTGCCTGCGCCATGTAATCACCGGGAGCGATCTGGTCACCCGCAATCTGTAATTGCACGAATCGGTCATATGGCATATCCAGGTTAAGAGCCTTGATCACGAAATCTCGAAAGTGATACGCCCCCGGCCGATCCTTGTCGAAGGCGTAGCCGTTGCTCTCTGCAAATCGCGAGAGGTCCAGCCAATGGCGTGCCCAACGTTCCCCGTAATGCGGGCTGGCCAACAAGCGGTCCACCAACTGTTCGTAGGCAACGTCTGAAGCGTCCTCGAGAAAGGCCTTGACGACAGCCGGCTCCGGAGGCAAACCCCAGATGTCAAAATAGGCCCGTCGAATCAAGGTCGCACGGCTTGCCGGCGGGTTCGCTGATAAGCCCTCCGACTCCAGCCTCGCACGGATATAACGATCGATATCCGTCCGAACTTCTGTTTCGTCGCGGACTTCTGGCAGCACGGTCGATTGCAGTGGCTGAAAGGACCAGAACTTGCGGCCTTCCTCGATATCAATTTCTTCGGACGCAACCGTTATCGTTTTCCCCTCACGCGGGTCCGGCGCTCCCATCTCAACCCACTTGACGAAATCGCTTATCACCTCGGCACGCAGCTTCGTATCCGGCGGCATCTTCAGCGACTCGTGGCGAATGGCCGCTACCAGCTTACTCAACTTGATATCACCCGGCACCACCGCGGCTCCCGTTTTCCTGACCTTGCGGGTACCCGCTCTCGTATCAAGCTGCAGTTCACCCTCCAGTTCCCCCTTGGCAAGTGCGGCAGCCGAGTGGCAACGATAGCACTGTTGCGCGAGCACGGGACGAATTTTCGCTTCAAAAAACTGCAGCTGTTCGGGCGTCGGTTTTTTCTCCACGGGGTCTTCTGCACGGCCGCGAACAGGGCCCAGCAGCAACACAATCGCAAGTAGCGAGGCAGATCGTTTCATAAGATGTTTTTCACCTGGCGAAATATAACGGGGCTCATAGACAATTGTAGCTAAAATTGACGAAAGCAACATACGTTTTAGCGATCCAGCGAGCCCGCTTGATGATATCAGCAAGCGCCAACGCAGCCTGTCTGGCCGTTAAACATACCCGAATCACGTTCCGCTCTTCCCCCCAGGATCCGTTTTAGCGAGAACTCCCGGTTGGCCGGTTTCTGGACGCCCTGTTCGCTACCTGCCAGCTGCTACTTTGGCGTCCGTCATTCCGCTGTGGTATGATTTGAGACCAATGGCTTGAGCCGATTCTTCATTTGCGCAGCCAACGACTCATTTCGTGAGGTACCCCCCATGCGACCCTACCTGCGGACCGGCGTCCTGATCCTCTCCACCCTGTTGACTTGCCCCCTCTTTGCACAAACCGCCGAACCAGTTCGCACCTGGAAAGACATTACCGGCAGCTTCAGTATCCAGGCAACTTTCGTGAAACTCGCGGGAGACCTCGTTGTACTTGAACCTTCGGGAAAACCGGAACTCAGTCTTCCCCTGGCCCAGCTCAGTACGATCGACCAGCAATACGTGCGCAAACGACATGCCGAGCTGAAACGTTACCTGACTGCCAGGGTAGTCAAACCTGGCGAAAACCTGGCAGCCATCGTTGCCTCGGCTCGCAGCAACAGCGTCATCAAGCTCACAGCGGGCACCTTCCAGCTACAACCCCGCCAACCCCACAACCAGGGCGTGTTGATCGAAAAGAAACGCGGCCTCATTATCACGGGCGCCGGACGAGATAAGACCACGATCAAGTTGGCCAGCAAGGTCGACGTAGGGATACTTATCGGGAACGAGGTCGACGATCTAAAAATTGAAAACCTGCACATCCAGGGCAGTCCTCCACTCACCACCAATACAGCCGGCATCGGCAGCACTTCCCTCTGCAGCGATGTCCGCAACGTGATCCTGACCAACCTGAAGGTGGACCAGGTAGCTGTCGGCATCTTCATGGCTACCAACAAGGGCCCCGTGCGCGACGTCCAGATCACGCACAACATCGTCACCGACACCCACGGCACCGAGGCGGGCTGGGGATACGGGATCCATACTCGCAAGATCAACAACGTCCTGATCGCTCACAACTACATCGAACACGCAACGCGTCACAGCATCTACGTGCGGGAATCACCCAAGCGGTCTCGACTCATCGTGGAAGACAATTTCATTCTCAATCATGATCTCCTCGGCAAGAATCCTCGCTGGTACTGTGCGGCCTTGAATTGCCCGGAAAACCTGGGTACCACACGCATCGCCCACAATTATTTCATGAACCCCAATGCCGTGGGCATCGCGGTGATGACAACCGCCGATGACCTATCCCTGGTCAACAACCAGATCATCGGGGAACACTACATCGGCATCTGGCCAGTGACCGGGGAAACCCATACCGCGTTGGGCAACTCGGTCGTCCTGCATGCCAATCCTGCAAACCCAAAATGGTCGCACAAGATCAGCACC
>MPLU02260339.1_pt1 | contig 20204 bp, 20 predicted proteins | sample 1617381 | NCBI WGS metagenome assembly MPLU02 (sample SAMN05944801, study PRJNA350692) | marine metagenome | biome: marine; feature: ODZ; material: water; isolation source: 90 m water sample filtered on 0.2 um supor filter | place: Pacific Ocean | collected 2012-04-08 | depth 90m m
GGTGATTTCCCACAATGGTTGTATTGATCTTTGATGCCGCTGGCTATGGATTCCGGTCGCTCTGATCTGAGCTCAAGACAGGTTTTGCCTGGCGAGCCCACTGTCGACTGGGAACCCTGGGGTGATTATCAAGATGTACTGCTCGATCGCTGTTCAGAGGGCATTGCCAGGGTGGCGATTAATCGTCCGGCGAAGCGCAATGCATTCCGGCCGCGCACTGTGGTGGAACTCTGTGATGCCTTTACCCGGATTCGCGACGACCAGCGTTTAGGAGTGGTTTTGTTCACCGGTGTTGGGCCTGCTGAGGATGGTGGCTATGCCTTCTGTGCAGGTGGTGATCAAAGCGTGCGCGGCGATGGTGGTTACCTCGATGAGGAGGGATTGCCACGCCTCAATGTTCTCGATCTACAACGCATTATTCGCAGCTTGCCAAAGGTTGTGATTGCCCTTGTTGCTGGCTATGCCATTGGCGGTGGCCAGGTGTTGCATTTGTTATGCGATCTCAGTTTGGCGGCTGATAATGCAGTGTTTGGACAAACCGGTCCGAAGGTAGGCAGCTTTGATGGTGGCTTTGGTGCTGGTTACCTGGCCAGAGTTGTGGGTCAGCGCAAGGCGCGTGAGATTTGGTTTCTCTGTCGTCAGTACGGGGCGCAAGAAGCATTGCAGATGGGATTAATTAATGCGGTTGTTCCTCTTGATGGTCTTGAAGCAGAGGGAGTGCGTTGGGCACGGGATGTGTTGCAGCACAGCCCTACAGCAATCCGTTGCCTGAAGGCGGCTTTCAATGCTGAAACAGATGGATTAGCAGGACTTCAGGAGCTGGCCGGTCAGGCCACCCATCTTTTCTATCGCACGGATGAGGCCCAAGAGGGCCGAAATGCATTCCTAGAAAAGCGACGTCCGGATTTTTCAGATTCGGGTTGGCTTCCCTAACGAGGATTTCTAGGCAGCGTCATCATGGGCGCATCGTTCGCTAGGGGAAAGGGTTCTTGCTACCGCTGCTGTTTTCCCTGATCCATTTGGCGGTGCAGGAGCCACCTACTCAAATTCTCAGCAGTATTCCCGCCGCTCTAGTTGAACGAGAAGGGCGGCATCTGGTATTGGCTCGCGATAACCGGCGGCTGTTGGTTTTAGAAGACGGCTCCTTGATTGCTAGCTTTTCGGTAGCCGTTGGCATGCCTGGTTGGGAGACTCCAGCTGGTGAGTTTCGAGTCTTGAACAAAATTCTTCATCCAATCTGGGAGCATCCTCAGAGCGGCATGCAGATCAGCTCCGGGTCGAACAACCCTCTCGGCAGTCGCTGGATTGGTTTCTACCGTGATTGCAAGGGAAGGGATGCCCATGATGGCAATCGATGGCTAACGATCGATGGCTGTGTGATGGCAGGTTTTCATGGGACACCTCATCGCTGGACTGTTGGCCGGGCTGTTTCCCATGGTTGTGTTCGGCTTTTTGAAGAAGATATTGAGACTCTCTATCGGCTAGTGAAAGTCGGCACTCCCGTCAATGTGCTCCAGTGATCGGAAGCAGATTGACGTAATGCCTTTAGAGTCCCGCCTTTATCGATTGGCTTAACAATGCGCGTGTTATTTGCTGCTGCGGAATGCGCGCCGATGGTCAAGGTCGGTGGGATGGGTGATGTGGTGGGCTCATTGCCCCCAGCGTTGGCAAAGCTTGATCATGATGTTCGCCTGATCATGCCCGGCTACGGCAAGCTCTGGAATCAGTTGGATATCCCTGCTGAACCACTTTGGCGTGGTCAGGCAATGGATAACGATTTCGCTATTTACGAGACCCGTCATCCCAGCAATGGTTTGCGGTTGTATTTGATCGGACATCCAGTGTTTGATCCTGAGCGGATTTATGGCGGAGAAGACGAAGATTGGCGATTTACATTTTTCGCAAGTGCTACAGCCGAATTTGCCTGGAACGTTTGGAGGCCGCAAGTTCTTCATTGTCACGATTGGCATACCGGGATGATTCCTGTGTGGATGCATCAGGACCCTGAAACCAGCACCGTATTTACTATTCACAACCTCAAATATCAGGGCCCCTGGCGCTGGAAATTAGATCGAATTACTTGGTGCCCTTGGTATATGCAGGGTGATCACACGATGGCGGCAGCTTTGCTTTATGCCGATCGGGTGAATGCTGTTTCTCCGACTTATGCCAAGGAGATTTGCACGTCTGAATACGGTGAAAATCTTGATGGTTTATTGAACTACATCTCCGGCAAGCTGCGTGGAATTCTCAACGGTATAGATCTGCAGGCCTGGGACCCTGCTACGGATAATTCCTTACCAGCAACTTTTAGTGCAGATGATCTTTCAGGTCGTGCGTTGAATAAGCGAGCACTTCAAGAGCGAATGGGACTTGAGGTCAACCCAGATAAATATCTGCTTGGGATGGTGAGTCGTTTAGTGGATCAGAAAGGTGTTGATCTGCTGCTGCAGGTGACCAATCGCTTGCTCGCATATACCGATTCCCAAATCGTCGTGCTGGGTACTGGAGATCGGGATTTGGAGTCGGGTTTATGGCAGTTGGCAATTCAGAATCCAGGTCGTATTGCAGTTTTCCTCACCTATGACGATGCTCTTTCGCGCTTGATCTATGCCGGCAGCGATGCCTTCGTGATGCCGAGTCGCTTTGAGCCCTGCGGCATCAGTCAGCTTTTAGCCATGCGTTACGGCAGCGTGCCGGTGGTGCGCAAAGTAGGTGGTTTGGTTGACACGGTGCCTTCTTATGACCCCATCAATAAGAGCGGAACTGGTTTTTGCTTCGATCGATTTGAGCCAATTGATTTCTATACCGCTTTGGTGAGGTCATGGGAGGCATTCCGCCATCGTGATTATTGGCGTGAGTTGCAGCTAAGGGGAATGACTCAGAACTACAGCTGGGATAGATCTGCTCTCGAATATGACCAGATGTATCGCGATGTTTGTGGTATTAAAGAGCCATCACCTGATGCAGCAGTTGTGGAGAAGTTCTCACTTGGACAGGATTCCGATCCATCTCGCCAGGGCCAGAAAACTGCTGTAAAAACAAGAAAAAGAAAAAATAAGTAGAACTAAGATCACTAAATATTATGATTATCAATTCAACCTAATGATGTGTATATTGATTTGGATGTTGTGTCGCTAGCCTAGGCTTCTGGTTAATTATTTTCAAGAACAAGGCAATGCCCTGCTACATAGTTAGCTTTATTGTTTTCATTGATGATTGGTTAAGGTGTAATTGTCAAAGTAACTCGATATAATCCTAGTTAGCTTGTCTTTTGGTGAGATATTTTGCGGTTGATCTTATGCTTTACTTCGACAGGCATGGTGCGCATGATAAGTATATCCCGGTCTAATTGATATGCAGTGATTTAGAGCTAGCAGGCCTCAGACAGGCCTGCTGCTTTGTTGTTATGGGTGGCTGATTTGTTGTCTTGGTGTTAGTGATTTCTTCTTGATAAGCAACCCTTTTCTTTAAGTGTCTAACTCCTTTTTTGCTTAGTTTGTGTTGACAGATTGGCCTTCAATTGCTCTGCGATGAGATCAGCCCATCTCTAACACTGTCGATATGGCTGCTCATTTTAGGTAGAAATGAATCGAGCTTATCTAGGCATAGCTGCTATGCCTAGATAAGCTCTAAACGCAGTGCTCCTGATCAGCATGGACAAATCGTCCAAGCCAGAGCAGCAAAAGGGGCAACTTCCAGCCCCTTATACCAATCCCTGGGTTTCCTTGCGTCAGGTCGTTGCTGCTGTCTTCGCTGACCTTTGCCTGCGACTAAGGGAGCTTTGGCGTCGAAATTGGCAAGGAGAGTTGTTCAAGCCAGGGTTCTGGCCGTCAGCAATAGCAGCCCTTTTCTGGCCATTTTTGCTTACAAGTGTGATCGTGTTGGCGATTTTCCTGACGGGGGTATTAATTGATAGAAGATCTGTTGCCGAGCAGCCAGATATTGCCGAACAGGCTGCTTTCAGCTCGGCAGAGGAGGTTGTGATTTCAACTCCTCCTGCTGTGGAGTCGCAGCTTGCTTCAGCGCCGTTGGAGTCTCCAGAGCTGGAATCAACAGATGAATTGGCACCTTTTAATGCATCACTACAAGTCGAGCCTCTCTTGATGTTGCTAACAGATGAAGATCTCCCTGATGGTTTGCTGCTAGCTGCCGAACCAAGACTCCTCGACAATGAACTTGTGCTGAGGCTTAGTTCGACTTGGACTCAGCTCAGCCCGACTCGCCAGAGCTTGCTAACGGATCGTTGGCAAGCTCTTGTAGAGGAGCTCGGCTATGACGAGCTTCAGCTTCAGGATGAGGATGGACACTTGTTGGCTAGGACAGCAAGGGTTGGTTTGGGCATGATCGTTTTTGATCAGGATTCGGCTTGATGCTGCTGCGTTTAAGCCAGCTGATCGAGCTATGGGGTGTTCCTAATCATGCGCATGCATTTGCTCTAGATCTTCAGCAACCTATTGGTCCGATTTGCACTGATAGTCGCCAGTTGGTCAAAGGAAGCTTCTTTGTGCCATTGGTGGGAGAGCATTTCAATGCTCATGCCTTCCTCCCTCATGCTCTGGAGCTCGGAGCGCAGGCGGCTGTGGTGGCCAGAGATGACACTCATCCTGTACCCGAGGATCTTCCCCATTGGATTGTGGAAGACACTCTCGCTGCTTATCAGCAGTTGGGGTTACTGCATCGCAGTCAGCTAAATGTTCCTGTGATTGCCGTGACCGGTTCAGCCGGTAAAACCACAACTCGGGAGTTGATCCGCTCTGCACTCGCACCTCTTGGTGAGGTATTGGCGAGTGCCGCTAACAACAACAACGATGTGGGCGTACCGCTCACTTTGTTGCAGGCTCACTCAGGCCATGGAGCAGTTGTGGTGGAGATGGGTATGCGTGGGATTGGTGAAATAGAGCGCCTCTCTTGTTGCACGCAGCCAGATGTCGCTGTGATCACCAATATCGGCAGTGCACATATAGGTCGTTTAGGTAGTCGTGCAGCGATCGCTTTAGCTAAATGTGAAATCACCGCTGGCCTAAATGCCAAAGGCTTAGTAGTCATTCCAGCTGGAGATTCGCTACTGGAAGATGCCCTAGGGAGGATATGGAAGGGGCGGGTGGTACGTGTGGCAGTTGAAAGCGAAGCTGCTTTGGCGTGTTCAGAGGTTGAGGCTGACAAGCCAGGCCTTCTGCCTCTAGCTGATCTCGTTGGTCGTGTTGACCTTGCTAAGGGCGAATTGTTGCTGGAGAGAGAGACCTACAGCCTCCCCTTGGAAGGAATGCACAACGCTTGTAATTTGATGTTGGCAATAGCTGTTGCACGTGAATTGCAAGTGTCAAAGGAGTCGCTGGCCCATTTAAAAGTGGAGGTGCCAGGTAGTCGTAATCGACGCTTAAAGGTTGGCAACTTCACCGTGCTTGATGAGACTTACAACGCATCACCGGAAGCTGTACAAGCTGCCTTAGTGCTCTTAGCCAGCCAGCCAGGTCGTCATTTCGCCGTGCTGGGAACCATGCTGGAACTTGGAGAACAGAGCGTGGCTTTGCATCGTCAAGTCGCTGAGTGGGCTGTTCAGCTTGGCTTGGATGGACTTGTTGTAGTTGCTGCGGGAGCGGAAGCGGAGGCTATGGCAACAGCGGCAGAAACTTTGCCGCGTTTGGCTGTAGTTGCCAGCCCTGAGCAGGCTGCACAGCCGTTGCGAGCATGGCTTGAAGCCGGGGATGTAGTGCTACTTAAGGCCAGTCGTGGCGTAGCCCTAGAGCGATTGTTGCCTTTGCTGCCAGGGGCTCAGTCTTGAGTTTTTTCTGGCATTGACCAGCCTTGTTTGATTAGTTGCTTTGCTCGACCGAGGGCGAGGGCACCGCTTTGAACGTCCTTTGTGAGCGTGGAGCCTGCTCCCACCGTGACTTTTGTCCCCAAGACGATTGGTGCCACAAGTACGGAATTCGCTCCGATACTGCTTTGGTCGCCTATCAGGGTGCGATGTTTCATTACCCCGTCGTAATTAGCAGTGATCGTTCCAGCCCCCACATTGACGTTGCGTCCAAGTTCTGCATCGCCGATATAGCTGAGGTGATTTATTTTTGATCCTTCGCCAATGTGGCTCTTCTTTAATTCAACAAAGTTGCCAATGCGGCAGTTATCAGCGATATGTGTTCCAGGGCGTAGGTGAGCGAAAGGGCCGATTTTCACTTGCTTGCCTACCTTGACATCGTTTATTACGGAATGGAGCACGCATACCCCTTGTTCGAGGTAGGCATTAGTAAGTAGGCTAGCGGGACCCAGTTTGCAGCCATCGCCAATATGGCAGCGACCTCGTAAATGGGTTTGAGGTTCAATCACCACATCTCTGCCAAACTGACACTCCTCACTGAGGGTGCAGCTGTCCGGATCGACGAAGGTAACTCCCTCGGCCATCCAGTGATCGCGCAACCGTTGCTGAAGAACGCCTTCACACTGAGCAAGTTGCTTTCGGTTGTTGACGCCGTTCACCTCGTCAGGGTCGGCCACTTCGACATGCTTGGCCAAAGGCAGCATCGTCACGGTATCGGTCAGGTAGAGCTCCCCTTGGTCATTGTCGTTGCTCAGTGAGGGCAGCACCTTGGTCAGTGCTGCCCAGTTGAAGCAATAAATACCAGCGTTCGTGAGGTTGTTTCGGCGCTGATCTTCATTACAGTCGCGGTCTTCCACGATGCTGCTCACCCGGCCCTGGTTATCGCTGAATACACGCCCATAGCCGGAGGGATCTGCTAGACGGGCGGTGAGCAGGGTGACATCTGCGCCGCTTTGGCGATGGCCGTTGACCAACGCTTCCACTGTCTGTGTACGCAGCAGCGGCACGTCGCCGTTCAGTACCAACAGTTCTCCTTGGAAGCCGTCGAGAACCGGTAGCAGCTGCTGCACCGCATGACCAGTGCCGTTCTGAGGTTGTTGCAGCACGAACTCCAGACCTCCGAGGGGGCTGAGCTGCTCCTCGACGCGCTCGGCCTGGTGCCCCACGATCAGTAGGCGCCGCTTTGGCGTCAGTGTTTGGGCACTGGCGAGCACCCTTTCCACCAGCGTTGATCCCGCCAGCGGTTGCAGCACTTTGGGCAGGGCGCTCCTCATCCGGGTGCCCTTTCCGGCGGCCAGAACGGCGACGGCAAGCATGAAAAAACGAACTACGAAACGGCCGGAATCTACCGGGATTCGTCAGCCCAAGCGCTGGTTAGGTGTCAATTTGATTTTGCGAGGAGCAAAGAAAGCTTCTCTTCGATGCTCTGCAGACGTTCTGAGGTGTTGTTGATTTTGAGTTGCTTGTCCGTTAGCTCAGAGAGTTGGTGAATTTCTCGGGTCAAAGTGTGCACCGCAGTGAGTGTCTTGTGATCTGTTTTGGCTCGTTTGTCGGATTGTTCAGCTTGAATATTTTGGCCTACGATAATGATCGGCAACAGTACAAGTTGTAAGAAAGTTTGAGCACACCATCCAACAATCGTGATCGGGTTTTCTGATTGAATTGCATCTGGTAAAGATACCAATGCCAGGAGCACAAACATATAGGCACACCACATTGTGCCAACAGTATCTGTGATGAGCGTTGCGATCCGATTGTTTAAACGGCCTATCAATGATTTGCCGTGCACCGCTTTTTCTGCTGTGCTCATCGTGACGAGAGCAGGGATGTGCTCTTTGGCTTCAGAGACCTTTACGTTCATACTTTTGTTAGTCATTAAGTAAGAGGTTTTGAAGGAATGACTGTATCAACGATCTGTTTCAATTCTTATCAGCATGGGTTTATTAACGCTTTTGTGATCGGAAGAGTTAGCCCGACCTTTATTTAGCTGCCCAGCGGTGTTGCCAGGCATTTGTCGTTTCCAATCCGCAGTGCTGTTGTTCCGTGTTACGCCGCATCAGGATCACTTCTGCCTCATCTTCCCCTGTTGGATCGCGGAAAGGGATTGCGGCGCGCGTGTGTAGATGCTCCTGTTCCATTTCGGCCAGCGGCCGCCAACCTGTCCCCGTCTCTACAACGCTGATATCAGCCTGTTTCACTGCCATGGTGCCACTGCTCCAGCCTCGGCGCTCCCCTGGCACTGGCAGAAGTGAGAACAGTTGCAGCCCTGCTCGCTGCAAGCTGGCCCGTATCGCTGCTGCACGGCTGTAGGTGAGTAGCCGCCCACCTGGAGCTAGTCGTGCGGCCAGGTCATACAGAAACTCTTCACTCCATAGTTGAGGGCAGCGGCCTGGAGAGAAGGCATCGTGGAGAATCAAATCCAGTGGCTCGTCTTGGGGTAACTGATCAAGCGTTTTACGTGCATCACCCCACAACATTTTCCCCCTGCTCTCGGGCTGATCCCAGCCATCATGATCTCGGATTGAAATGAGTCGCTGGAGCACCGATGTTGACCAGGTACTGCAGAATCTCGCCTGTTCCAGAGCGAGTTCCAATGGTCGCCGGTCAAGTTCTAGTCCCCACCACTGCACAGTTGGTGCTGGAGTTGGCATAGCTTCCAGCACAACAGCAGTGTTGTAGCCAAGACCAATACATACGTCGAGAATTCGGAGAGTTTGTCCGCTACTGAAGCGCGTTAGCTCTGCCGGTTGCGCGAACTTCACGCGTGCCTCATTAAGCGCTCCAGCGGAGTTGTGGAACGCTTCGTCGAAGTGCTCACTATGCAAGCTGAAGCTGCCGTCAGCCGTTGGGAAAGCATTCAGCTCCCCCAAGGGGTGGGAGTGACCGTCTTTAGCGGCGCAAACGTTCAAGTTCGTCCCAAAAGGTGGGATAGGACACAGCCGCTGCTTCGCTTCTTGAGAGGGTTGAGTTGCCTGTTGCAAGCAACGCCGCTACAGCCAGGCTCATGGCTACACGGTGATCGGTTTCGCTATCGAGGGCTGCACCTCGCAGTGTTCTTCCCCCACGGATGGTTAGTCCATCGGGATGTTCGTCAATGTCGGCTCCCATAGCAGTGAGCTGCCTGGTCATTACAGCGAGCCGATCGGTTTCTTTTACGCGCAGTTCACTGGCTCCGGTGATTTTGCTTTCGCCATCACAGAAACAAGCGGCAACTGCAAGGATCGGCACCTCGTCGACTAGGCGAGGCATGATTTCTTCATTGATGCTGAAGGGTTTCAGTGGTCCTTGCTTCACCCGTAGGTCTCCAACTGGTTCGCCGGCCACCTCGTGTTGGTTGATCACCTCAATGCGAGCTTCCATGCTCTCCATAACTTCCAGGATGCCGGTACGTGTGGGGTTGAGGCCGACGTTCTCGATCAGCAATTCAGCACCAGGAACCAGCGAACCCGCTACCAACCAAAAGGCAGCTGAACTGATATCACCTGGAACTACAACCGTTTGACCATGCAGGGTTGAACCAGGCTGAACGCTGATGTGACGACCCATCTCACCTACTACTTCGAGATTGGCTCCGAATGCCCGCAGCATCCGCTCGGTATGGTCTCGAGAATGGGCTGGTTCGATCACAGTGGTCGAGCCTTGAGCAGTTAAGGCCGCCAGCACAAGAGCTGATTTCACCTGTGCACTGGCAACAGGTGTACCGATCACAGCACCACGCAATTTTTTACCACTCACCGCTAGCGGGGCGAAGTTGCCGCTTGAGCGGCCATTGATTGCAGCACCCATCATCGCGAGCGGCTGGGCAACGCGATTCATGGGTCGACGACTAAGGGATTTATCACCTGTGAGCACAAAGTGACGACCGTGGCGTCCAGCAAGCAAGCCGAGCATCAAGCGCATCGTGGTGCCGGAATTGCCGCAATCAAGAACCTCTTCTGGTTCTTGCAGGCCATCTAGACCTACGCCTTCTACATGAACAATCTCGCCAGCACGAATTGGGCTGATCGTGGCACCCATGGCACGAAGACAAGCCGCCGTGCTGAGTGGGTCTTCAGCAGGCAAAAGCCCTTCGATGGTGGTGCTTCCCTCGGCGATGGCTCCGAATAACAGCGCCCGATGGGAAATCGACTTATCGCCGGGCACCCGCACGGTTCCGCAAAGACCACCACCTGCTCGAAGTTCACGCGATGTCGAATTAATGCTGGTAGAGCTCAATTCAATGTGGCCCGGATCAAATTGATTTTATGGGCCAGCCAGTGAGCTGATTGCAAATTTGTTTTTGTGCGGGTGAGCTTGTCTGTTTGGACCATTTCAACCAGCAGATAGCCAACGAGGTTTTCTTGTTAATCATTTCAGCTTTTATTTAGGTTTTTGTGGTCGTCGCTTGACGACGAAAGCTCTCCATCACATAACCAAATAGGCTTGGATCTGGTTCCTCGCTGCCCAGATCCGCCAAGCCAAGCTCTTGCCATCGAGCATCTACCTTGTTTTCTAGGTCTGCATCATGGCTCAGCGGTTTGCCCCATTCGTGGCGCTTCTCTGGACCGATTTTTGTGGTGGCATCCATGGCCATTCGCCCACCTAGACCTAGTTGTTCGCTAGCGAAATCAAGGCTGTCGAAGGGTGTGTTTTCCAGCACGAATAAATCCCTTTGAGGATCCACTTGGGCAGCAATTGCCCACACCACTTGACGTGGATCTCTGACGTTGATGCTTGCATCCACCACGACAACAAACTTTGTGTAGGTGAATTGAGGTAAGGCGCTCCAGAAGGCCATGGCGGCACGCTTTGCTTGTCCTGGGTAAGCCTTGTCGATTGCGATTATTGCCAGCTTGTAACTGAGAGCCTCCATCGGCAGAAAGAAGTCAACGATCTCTGAGACCTGTTGCCGCAAGATCGGCGTGTATATACGGTTCAAGGCAATGGCGAGCATTGCCTCTTCCTTAGGGGGCCGACCGCTAAAGGTCGTTAGGAAGATTGGATTGCGGCGTTGCGTCATGCAATGGAAGCGCACTAATGGTGAAGCCTCCACTCCTCCGTAGAAGCCCATATGGTCACCAAATGGACCATCCGCCACTTCCTCGCCTGGTGTGATTGTTCCTTCCAGCACTACTTCGCTATGGCTGGGTACTTGCAAATCGAGTGTTTTGCAGCCAGTTAGGCGTACACCCTCCCCTGCATAAAGGCCTGCAAAAAGCCATTCGCTTAGTTGTACAGGGATTGGGGTTGCAGCTGCCATCACCAATAGAGGGTGAACGCCAATAGCAATTGCGACCTCCAGCTTCTGGCCCATGGCAGCAGCTTTACGAAGGTGCCTGGCGCCGCCGCGAACACTCAGCCAATGCACCGTCATGGTGTTTAGCGATTGGCGTTGTAGGCGATAGACCCCTACATTTGGCACCCCGGTTTCTGGATCTTTAGTGATCACAAGCCCAAGGGTGATTACACCGCCGGCATCTTCTGGCCAGGGTCGAATCAGGGGCAGGCTGTCTAAGTTCACCGCGTCTCCACGCAGCACTTGCTGATGGCAAGGAGGTGTTAGGTCTAAATCTGGACGCGCTTTGATTAGATCCCAGAACACGCTTGCGAACTGTCGGGTCTCTTTAAGTCCCTTGGGTGGTCTCGGTTGTTGGAGCAGTGCCAGTCGAGTACCCAAATCCTCAAGTTGCTCAGCCTTGTCTAGGCCCATGCTCCAAACCACTCGTTCCAAGGTGCCCAGCAGATTGACTGCTACTGGCATGTCCGAACCGATCACGTTTTCGAACAGCAGAGCTGGCCCTCCCAATCCCAGCACCCGATCAGTGATTGCAGCGAGTTCTAAATCTGGATCCACTGGAGCACTGATCCGCCTTAGCTGACCACGTTGTTCAAGTAGGGCTAGAAAGTCCCGCATGTCTTGGGACGCAGGCCCGGGACGAAGCAGCTGCATGGTTGGTGGAATGGCCATCAATCGAAACGGCCATCAAAATTATCTAGTTACTGTGGCGCAAGTCGTTCGTTATCGGGGCCATGCAGCTCGCCTATTTCCATGTGGCTGCTGATGTGCCAGAGGGAGACAGGCCGGACGCCGCTGTCGTCATCGACGTTCTCAGGGCTACTACCACCATCGCCTGGGCCTTGCATAACGGTGCCGAGGCAGTTCAGACCTTCGCTGATTTGGATATTCTCAAGCAGGTGGCTGCCCAATGGCCGAAGCCTTCTCGCCTTTTGCTTGGTGAGCGTGGTGGCAAGCGGATTGATGGCTTCGATCTGGGGAATTCACCCGTTGCCGTGCTGCCTGAGCTTGTTGCTGGTAAAAGACTGTTTATGAGTACAACTAACGGCACTCGCTCTTTGCAGCGAGTGCGTGAAGTTGGTCGTTTATACACGTTGGCGTTACCTAATCGCAGGGCAGTTGCAGAAAAATTACTGAGAGATCAACCTGCGCAGCTTTGGATTGTTGGTAGTGGCTGGGAGGGCACCTATTCCCTAGAGGATTCTTTGGCGGCTGGAGCGCTGGCGTCACTGCTTTTGGATGCTGAACCTGATATTGCTTGTGTGGTCAATGACGAACTCACTGCGGCATTAGCCCTTTGGAAGCAGTGGAAACACGATCCAGAAGCTTGTCTTCGTCAAGCAAGTCATGGGCAGCGGCTGATTGGGCTTGGCGATCACGATGCAGATTTCAGCTGTTGTGCTGGGCTGGATCAACTCTCTGTGGTTCCTATCCAGGTAGAGCCAGGAGTTTTTTGTGCGTATTGAATCCACGTTTTGAATTCACGTTGCGATCTAAAGTCTCGATCTCTGTTTCAACCCTGTGACTGACTTTCTGGCAGCGGCATTGCAGCTGACGAGCACCTCGGAGCCAGAGGTTAATTTTGCTGCTGCCGAGGAGCAGATTGAAATCGCGGCACGCCGCGGTGCCGAATTGGTTGGATTGCCTGAAAACTTCGCCTTTATGGGTGATGACGAGCGACGTTTAGAGCTCTCTTCAGATCTGGCTGAGCAGTGCAGCCGCTTTTTGGTAACGATGGCAAGGCGTTACCAGGTGGTGCTTCTTGGTGGGGGGTTCCCAGTGCCGGTTGGAGATGGAAAGCACACGGTAAATCGAGCTGAATTAGTGGGTAGAGACGGCCAGCTGCTGGCTAGATACGACAAGATTCATCTTTTTGATGTCGATCTTCCCGATAGCAACACCTATCGGGAGTCGGCCACGATTACCCCTGGCCGAGATCTACCACCAGTAGTGGAGGTGCCAGGCCTATGTCGGGTAGGGCTATCTATTTGCTACGACGTGCGCTTCCCTGAGCTCTATCGCTATCTGGTAGGTGCTGGAGCCGAGTTGTTGATGATTCCTGCAGCATTTACAGCTTTCACTGGCAAGGATCATTGGCAAGTGTTGCTTCAGGCGCGGGCCATCGAGAACACTGCTTACGTTTTGGCACCTGCCCAGACCGGTTTGCATTACGGCCGTCGACAGAGCCATGGACATGCCATGGTGATTGATCCCTGGGGAACGGTTCTGGCTGATGCAGGGGTGCTTCAGGGGGCTGCCATTGCTCCTGTGGATAACGCACATATAGGTCGGATTCGCGGGCAGATGCCTAGCCTTCAGCACAGGCAGTCAGCACTGTTCTGAGTCAATGATCTTGGCTCCGTCACGCCGTCTCAGTTTGTTGATGGTTGGCGCTTTACAGATCCCTCTGTTTTTGGCTTCTTTGCCTGTCAGTGCTGCGAGTGCTTTGGCGGCATGGGCACTTGGAAGTGACGGGGTCTTGCTGTTACGTACTGCAAAAGGGGCTCGCCTGGAGGCGTTCTTTCAGTCAGCCGATAGAGGCAAGGGAGCAAGGGTCTGGATTGATTTTCCCGGGGAGTTAAGCCGCACACGCACTCTTCGAGGTAGTGGTCCGGTGCAAGCGATTCGCTTGGGAAAACCAACGCCTGGATCAACACGACTGGTGATTGAGTTTGAGCCATCAATCGACTTAGATCCAGCACAGCTCAAGTTGGTAGGGACCTCTCCAGATCGATGGAGACTCAGCTTTAAGGGTTTGCCTACCCGTGGCCTTCGTCGCATTGGTGAGGGAGACCTAACGGCATCAACTTCTGGCCGATGGACTCCGGGGGTGAGCATTTCCCCTACTCGGACACCTATTAACGCCTCTGGTCTGCCGAAGGTGTCTCGCGGTCGCTACAGGGTTGTGATTGATCCTGGTCACGGCGGTCCTGATCCTGGTGCTATCGGGATCCGCGGGTTGCGTGAGAAGGATGTAGTGCTCGATGTTTCCCTTCAGGTGGCCCAGTTGCTTGAAGCCCAAGGGGTACAGGTGATCATGACGCGCTCGGCTGATATAGATGTGGATCTTCCGCCAAGGGTGGCGAGGGCTAATCGTGTGGGCGCCACAGCATTTGTGAGCATTCATGCCAATGCCATCAGTATGTCTAGGCAGGAAGTGAACGGCATCGAAACTTTCTATTTTTCAGATCCACGTTCAGCGAAACTGGCTGCTCATATTCAGCAGCAGGTACTTAATGTCTCTCCTGGTAGTCCCGATAGGGGAGTAAGACGAGGGCGATTTTTTGTGATCCGGCGCACCAATATGCCCTCTTCCCTTGTGGAGACAGGATTTGTTACAGGAAGGCTTGATTCTCCTCGGCTGGCCTCGGCGGCCCATCGCCGCAGGTTGGCCCTTGCAATTGCAACTGGAATCCTCAATTATCTGCAGGGGGCACGTTGACGCCTCGCTTGGGATTGTTTGATAGCGGTGTTGGTGGTCTGACGGTGCTCAGACGATTACTGGAACGTCATGGGAAGGTGCCATGTGTATATCTCGGCGACACCGCCCGAGTCCCCTACGGAAGCCGTCTCCCATCAGAGATCCGTCTAATTGCTAAGGAGGTCGTCCAATGGTTAAGAGATCAGCAGGTGACTGCCGTGGTAATGGCTTGTAACACCACGAATGCGTTGGCTTCTGATGTGGCTTTAGAAGTTGCGGCAGGGATTCCTGTGGTGGGGTTGATTGAAGCTGCAGCCAATATGCTCTCGGAGAGCCGTGTGGGTGTGCTGGCTACTCCAGCGGCGGCGGCTTCCGGGGCATACCGCAAGCAGATTGAGATCAGTCGACCAGGCACCTTGGTTGTTGAGCAGGGATGTCCGGACTTTGTTCCATTGATTGAGGCCGGTCAATTCAGCAGTGAGGAGCTTTTTCAGGCGGCTTGTGAGTACGTGAAGCCGCTTTTAGATGCTCGGGTGGAAGCTGTGGTCCTCGGATGCACTCACTATCCCCTTTTGGAACCCACCTTGCGGCAGTTGCTGCCGAAGCATGTGCGCTTGGTGGATCCAGCCATTGGGGTTGCGCGACAACTAGATGAACTTTTGGGTAACCCCATGATCCCTATGGGCGCAACGCTTTCGCTTGCTTCTACACGGTTTTGCGTGACGGCTGATTCAGAGGGCTTTGCAACACGTGCTACACGATGGTTGGGAGAACGCCCCCAGGTTGAGCTGGTTTCGCTACAGCATCCTGCCTACGCCTCGTAGGATCATTCCACCGAGGGGATTCATGACCACCGTTACTGAGCTGCTGCAGCCGGTCGAGCTGGATCTGGAGACCCTGCTCACTGATCTGCGCAGCTTGATTGGTGCAGGTCATCCCATTCTTCAGGCAGCAGCAGAGCACTTGTTTAGTGCCGGTGGTAAACGCCTGCGTCCGGGAATCGTGCTGTTGGTCTCTAGGGCCTTATCCCCAGATGGCGATTTATCGGCTCGACATCGTCGGCTTGCGGAGATCACAGAGATGATCCACACGGCATCTCTTGTGCACGATGACGTGGTTGATGAGGCGGCAACTCGCCGAGGGGTGGCCACTGTTCATAGCCGTTTTAATCATCGTGTTGCCGTTTTGGCGGGTGATTTTCTTTTTGCTCAGGCCAGTTGGCACCTGGCAAATCTCGACAACTTGACTGTGGTTAAGCTTCTCAGTCGGGTAATTATGGACCTTGCAGATGGTGAGGTGAAACAGGGCCTCTATCGCTATGACACCGGTCAGTCCTTTGCCACATATTTAGAGAAGAGTTATTGCAAGACAGCTTCGCTGATGGCTAACAGTGTGCAAGCAGCCGGTGTGCTTAGTGGTGAGAGCACTGAGCATCAAAAATCGCTGCATCACTTTGGGCGTCAGCTGGGTCTGGCCTTCCAGGTTGTAGATGACATCCTGGATTTCACAGGTTCTGAACAACAGTTAGGCAAACCTGCCGCGAGTGATTTGGCCAGTGGATATCTCACGGCACCTGCTCTATATGCATTAGAAGAGCATTTGGCTCTTTCTGGGTTGATTGAGAGGGAGTTAAGTGAAGAAGGTGATCTTGATCAAGCCCTTGAATTGGTGCGTGATTCGCAGGCCATTCCACGTAGCCGTCAGTTAGCAGAAGACTTTGCTCGAGAATCCCGTGACGCTATTGCTTGGCTACCAGATTCACCATGTCGGCGGGCACTAATGGAACTGCCTGATTTTGTGCTGAGCAGGCTGTATTGAGCTTCTTAGAGAGCATCCTTGGCTTGGTGCAAATGTTTAAGAACTGAGCTCAGTTGAGTGATATGACGAGGATTTTTAGTTGAAGTTTTTTTATTGCTACTCGGGCAGGGTTCGTATTCATTATTAAGCAGCCAGACCTGGCATCCTGCTGCCAGGGCTGCTCTAGAGCCGGCTTGGGAGTCTTCAAGGGCCCAGCATAAGTTTGGCTTTACTGCTAACCGCTTGGCGGCTAGTAAAAAGGGATCTGGTGCGGGCTTGCCAGCTATTAGGGATGGGTCATCTCCGAGGACTCGAATTTGGATTAGTGCCAGCCAGGAGTGATTGAGGCTCTTGAAAGCCACAGCATCTGAGGCACTGCTTGAGACCAGGGCCATTAGCAGCTTGTTGTCATAGCACCAACGAACCAGTTCTTCTGCTCCCGGCATGGCTTTGGCTTTACTGAGTAGTTGTCTTGCTATGGGTTGTCGCACGGCTAACAACTGCTCAGTCCCTACCGGAGAGTCCAACCAGTCATTTACCTGTTCAGCACAGTCAAGCCGCCGCCGACCTTTCAACATGATTAATTGACTCTTGCTGAGGCTTGTACCGAAGAAATCGGCAGCTTCAGACCAGGCTTGAGCATGTAGGGGTTCAGTATCGAGCAATAGACCATCCAGATCAAATAGACAGGCCGCAGGTAAGTGCATGAATCAATGTGCGATGTTTGTTTTGAATTAATTACGACTCAAAGCCCAGTTCCCTTCTGTTTGTATGAGCTGTTAGATAGTGGCTTGATTTTAACTTGTACGGGCTTGTTCAATATTGCCATCTCTTTGATGGTGTTGCTGCCTTGCATAGAGTGGAGAAGATCAACCAAGGGTGAAGCTTGGCTAGGGGTGCATCCTTGTATGGGACTTAGTGCTTTTTAATTGACATCACTATTGACATGTTCTGGAATTTACTTTGCCATGGCAATAGCAAGTGGCAGACTAGGGTGCGTCTAAATCCTATCGATCAAGTTTATGTATTTTAGGCGAGATTAGTCTGATTTGTCTAATCGGAGTAAACCCATTCCCCTGATTAATGAAATATGAGATGTCTTGGTAATAGACTATTTTTAAGCTATTGACAAGAAGTATTGATTGGTATTGACTTAACAAGTTTATATATCAGCTAGTCCTTTCTTAGTGCTTTGCTTTGAAGCATATAATTCTGGAAAGTATGTTAAATAGATATCAACACAGCCAGTTTTGTATTCGTCAGAATCTCTACCGGTGCTCCAAAATAGTTTACGCCAGAGTGGTTTTGTGATTTGACTACTCTTGATTGTGGTGTGGATAAAGCTTTTATGTTGAATGTAGATGTCTAGCTTTTCAGTACAAGTCATCTGTTCGTAGCATCGTTCTTTTATTCTAGCAAGATTCTCTATAGCAATGCTTAAGGCAGCCACTAAGGAGAACGTAATCATCTTCTTTTCAAGGCGAGGCTTTCATTGCTCAGTGATTTGAAATGGTCATTTTCATAGAGTTAGTGGTGGCAGGGTATATAGAGAAGAGGCACGCAGGCGTTATTAGCCTCCTTTTAGTGACTGGCTTGATGCGCATTGGATTATTGGCATGCTCTTCTGCTTGATTATTGATTTACAGGAGGGATACTGAGTCTAATTTGTAATAGCAGCAGCAATGTCTGATGCAAATCAAAAAGCAGGCATAGCATGGTTTACAACGGCTGAATTGCTGGACTACTTTCAGATTTCCAGGCAGATGCTTTGGAGCAATCGAAACAGGCTTTATAGAGGTATTCACTTCAGGCGTGCAAACCCCTTTAATCCATGGAGTTCATTGCTGTGGAGGCTTGAGCTGATGGAAGAGGTTCTAGGTCAGCGTGTTGCCGCCTTTCAACGCAAGGTCATGGATAATGTTATTCACGAGAGCAGCAGCTGGTCTGATGGCTTGAATAGATAGGATTAATGTTGAGAATTTGTGTCTTACCCATCAAGACCTCTGAAAAGTTTATAGATTCTCGTGAATGATTTCAAGAACTAATTGGTTGTAAGTTTTCGAACAATTATGTTTAGCAATAGCCTGTGGTTGCTTTCATGGTAATTGCTTGAATATCTTGGTCGCTATAAAATAGATTTTGTGAATACATCTTCTAAAAAATCTTGGCCTTGACAAGTCTTGAGAAATCTTGCCTCCACAATGCAGCCGGCTCGATTAAAGTTGTCACCTGTGTGTGTTTTCAATACATAGGTTAGCGGCCGAAGCTGCTTTTTGGTTGCATAGCATTTTGGGTAATACTTGTTGGCTATATTTTCAGTGATTAACTTGGTGATGTTTTCGCTTCTGTCATGCTCGATGAAACCATAGTCAACACATTGCCTTACGAGTGTAGCCATTGATTTGCTTAGCTGCTTTGTTGATTTGTTAGAGGCTGATTGTGGCATCATCGTGTGTTAAAAAGCATAGCTTTGCTCTGCTGGCTTGACTTACTGTTGTTTGTATGACTTCAGGTTTTTGGTCTTTTGGGCCAACTTCTAACTTAGAAGTCTTTTAAAGACACACGTTTATGGGGTCTGTTTAAACAACCGTGTCACAGCGCTGATGTAACTGTGTTAACTAGCTTGAATGCAGAAAATCACCGAGCGCTCATTGCCCTATGTCCTCTGACTCTTCCTCCAACATCCAGTCGGTTCTGCAGGAACAGCGCGTTTTTCATCCCACTGCGCAGCAGGCATCGCAGTCCTTGATTGGCAGTATGGAGGCCTATAGGCAGATTGCAGATAAGGCTAAAGCTGATCCTGACAGTTTCTGGGGAGAGGCCGCCCGTAACGAGCTGGAATGGTTTGAGCCTTTTCATACTGTGCTCGATTGGTCGAATCCCCCGTTTGCACGCTGGTTTGAAGGGGGCACAACAAACCTCTCCAGCAATTGTCTTGATCGTCACCTCAATGGCCCTAAGGCGGATAAAACAGCCTTGATCTGGGAGGGTGAACCTGGTGATGTGCGGAGCTTCACCTACAAACAGCTTCATGCTGAAGTGTGCAAAGCGGCCAATGCTTTAAAAGCTCTTGGCATTAAAAAGGGCGACTTGGTTGCGCTTTATATGCCGATGGTGCCAGAGGCGGCCATTGCCATGTTGGCTTGTGCCCGTATCGGAGCACCTCATTCGGTTGTGTTTGGTGGATTTTCAGCCGAAGCCCTTAGAGATCGCTTAGTGGATGGCGATGCCAAAGCAGTGATCACCGCTGATGGCAGTTTTCGCAAAGACAAGGCCGTTGCGTTAAAGCCTGCTGTTGATGCAGCTTTAGCCAATGATGCCTGCCCCAGTGTGCAGTCGGTGCTGGTTGTGCAGCGCACTAAGGAATCCGTCGTCATGGAGCCTGGTCGCGATCAGTGGTGGCACGAACTTGTGCCTGCTCAGTCTCAGCAGTGTCCGGCGGAGCCTATGGCGAGTGAGGATCGTCTGTTTGTGCTCTATACCTCTGGCTCAACCGGCAAGCCAAAGGGTGTTGTTCATACAACGGCGGGTTACAACCTTTGGGCACATTTAACTTTTAAGTGGATTTTCGACGTACGTGATGGCGATGTCTACTGGTGCACCGCCGATGTTGGTTGGATCACTGGTCACAGTTACATCGTTTATGGGCCGCTCTCCAATGGGGCTACCACAGTTATGTATGAGGGAGCGCCGCGTCCTTCTAAGCCGGGAGCCTTCTGGGAACTTATTCAAAAGCACGGGGTAACGATCTTTTATACCGCTCCAACAGCGATACGTGCCTTTATGAAAAATGGTCGTGAGGTGCCAGATCAATACGATATGAGCAGTCTCAGGTTGTTAGGCACCGTTGGTGAGCCAATTAATCCTGAAGCCTGGATGTGGTACCGACA
>MPLU02028101.1_pt1 | contig 20167 bp, 18 predicted proteins | sample 1617381 | NCBI WGS metagenome assembly MPLU02 (sample SAMN05944801, study PRJNA350692) | marine metagenome | biome: marine; feature: ODZ; material: water; isolation source: 90 m water sample filtered on 0.2 um supor filter | place: Pacific Ocean | collected 2012-04-08 | depth 90m m
GTGTCGGGCAGGGAAATGCTGAACCGGTTGAAGCTGGTGACGCTGCTGCGACGATGGAAGAGTTGTGGGGCTATCTTCCCGCCCGGGTTCAGGCCCAGTTGCGCGGGGCTGCGGCGGACCAGTTTTTACCCAAGTATGAACGTTTACTGGAAGCGTTTTATCGTCGACTTGCTGAACAGGCTGACGAGAGACCATAAACGGAAATAGTTTGGCAAGTGAAGTAGTTCAACCGATTGCATCGGCAAAGGGGCAGGAGCGATTTGACATGGCACGTTTTCTGCGACGACATGCCCTCATTATTATCATCGCGGGAATGGGAACGGTTCCCTTGCCCGCCAGGCTAATGATGTCTGCCAGTGGGCAGCCAACGGCTGCGCCTCGTCGCGTACCAGTTAACCTGATGAAGCCCAAGACGCGAGATGCGGTTAATCGTGGCCTGGCATTTCTGGCGGCAAGGCAGAATGAAGATGGTTCCTTTGGTGTCGGTGCCTATCGTAAGAATGTCGCCGTGGGTGGCCTGGTTGGAATGTCTTTCCTGGCACAGGGGAGTACTCCCGCCCGGGGTCCTTACGGGAAGCAGGTCACACGTTCACTTCAGTTCGTGATGGCTCATGCGCAGGACAGTGGATTCATTAATGCCGGCGTCATGAATACTCATGGTCCAATGTATGGCCATGGGTTTGCTACCCTGTTCCTGGCAGAAGTTTATGGCATGTCACCTGATCCGCGTGTGCGCAAGGTGCTTTCCAAGGCGGTTAAGTTAATGGTCACCACCCAGAATAAAGATGGTGGTTGGCGTTATCAGCCTCAGCGCCGGGATGCGGATCTCTCGGTAACGATCTGCCAGGTGATGGCCTTGCGAGCCGCACGTAATGCCGGCCTGCATGTGCCCAACGAGGTTATTGATCGTTGTACCGCCTACGTCAAACGCAGCCAGAATGCAGACGGGGGATTCATGTACCTGATTGCCGGTGGCGAAAGTTCTTTTCCGCGGAGTGCAGCCGGCGTCGTGGCACTTTATAGCGCCGGGATTTACGAGGGAGATGAAGTTCACAAGGGACTTGCCTACCTGCGCAGCAATATGCCAAAGACGGATGCGTTCGGGACCGCTACACACTATTTCTACGGACATTACTACGCAGTCCAGGCCATGTGGCATGCCGGGGGAGACTACTGGCAGCAATGGTATCCACGAATCCATGATGAATTACTGGAGAGTCAACAGAAAAATGGATCTTGGAAAGACATGATTTGTCCCGAGTATGCGACGGCAATGGCTTGCCTGATCCTGCAGATGCCCAATAACTACCTGCCAATTTTTAGGCGTTAGGTCCTGGTCATGACGGTAATGCGTAGTTTGATTTTAATGATGGGATGGTTGACCGTTGTCGGCCGTGCGCCCCTGTTGCTGGGGCAAACGCCCGTTGCGATTCCCGTGGATGGGGAGCCCTTCAAGGCGCGATTGCAGTCTGTTTCCGATGACGGCAAGATCCACCTGTTGCAGGCGCAGGGAAAACGGGTGATCGCAGCAGCTGATCTTGTGCGTTGGGGTCAGTCGCGTAGGGCAGGTAATAAGCCTCACGTGATACTGGCTGACGGTAGTTTACTGGTTGCCGAGATCGTGCGATTGACCGGGGATCACCTGGTGGTTCAGTCTGACCTGTGGCAGGAAACGTTGCTGCCCCTGGAATCCATCCGGGGTATCTTGCTTAAACCATCGTCTGATCCAGTACAACGTGATCGCTGGCTGGACAGGATCGGGAAACGTACGGAACGCGAGGACACGCTTTACCTTCAGAACAAGGATACGGTGGAGGGAGTGCTGGCTGGCTTTGCAAAGGTTTCCGCTGAAAACCTGGAACAAGCATTCCAGATGCGCAGTGCACAACGAGCTGCTCCCCTGAGGGTGCCGGTCAAGAATGTTGTGGCCGTGGGATTCAATACAACACTAGTTCGCAAGCCGGTCAAAGACATGGTAAAGGCTGGTATTGGATTTCGTGAAGGGTCATGGTTGCAGGTCCTGGAAATTGCCGTCCAGGATGATGTTCTGGAGTGTGAATTATCCGGCTCGATTCGTATCAAGACTCATCTTTCGAAGGGCAGCCCATGGGATCAGGTCGCCATGATTCGCCCCGTTAGTCGTCGGGTTGTTTATCTTGGCGACTTGCCGTCAGTTGATTACCGGCATATTCCCTTCCTGGATATCCAGTGGCCTTTCCATGTTGATAGAAACGTCGTCGGTGGTCAGTTGCGAGTCGCCGGTCAACTGTATCGCAAGGGAATCGGGATGCATAGCACGTCACGGTTGGCCTACGATATTCCGCCAGGATACGATCGGTTCCAGGTCGAAGTTGGCATCGATGACCATGCCCAGAAGCAGGGAAGTGTCGTGTTTGCCATCTATTTGCAACGACCAGGAGCTGAGCCGGCAAGTAGTTCCTGGCAACGTGTTACCAGCAGCCCCATCATGCGTGGAGGCCAGGGTGTTCACAGGATGAATCTTTCCCTGGGTGACGCTCGGCGACTGGCCCTGGTCGTGGAGTGTTCAGACCAGGGTGACCAACGCGACCTGGCAGATTGGCTGAATGCACGGTTCCTGAGATCAGCGCCCTGAACGGATTCGAATCAGGCACCATACTTGCCGAGCTTGTCGGCATTGGCCAGGGCCAATGGCATCAGGTACTTGGCTTCCACGTGCCCCAGGCCTCCGTGAATACAGGTGGATTCATTGAATTCGGTATGCCCGTCCGGACGACAGCGATCGGAAACCAGCAGCGTGGGAACCGGGTGCCAACTATGACTTTTCAGGTAGCAGGGGGTACTATGGTCACCGGTAATCAAAAGCACCTGGGGACCCAGCGCATCGATTTCCGGAATGGCGGCATCCAGTTCTTCAATCCGCTGTCGCTTGGCTTCGAAGTCACCGTCTTCACCTGTGCTGTCAGTGTATTTGAAGTGAACAAAAAAGAAGTCGTAGTCATCCCAATGGTCTCTTAGTAACTGGATTTGCTCGCTCAGTGTCTGGGGTTCCCCCACGACCTGCATGCCCACCAGTCGGGCCAGGCCCTTGTACATGGGGTAGACGGCAATGGCAGCTGCTCGCAGGCCGTAAACTTCCTGGTAACTGGGAAGGTTGGGCTTGGCCGCAACACCACGCATGGTATGGAAATTGGCCTTGGGCTGGTCAGCCAGTAATTCGCGAGCCTGGCGAAGAAATTCCCGGGCAACCTGCACCGTTTTTTCGCTGTCTGGATCATTGGCGGTGGGTTCCAGGGGGGGCACGCCGGTGGCCTGCGGATCCGTATCATCGATTTGGTCACCCAGGTCAGCACCACGAAAAACAACGACGAAACGGTATTCCTTGACAGGTTCTACGAAAATCTCGATGTCCGGGATCTCGATGCTGCGCAGACGCTCGACCAGGGGCAGACTTTCTTCGCTACTGATTCGTCCAGCACGTCGATCGACGATATTGCCCTGGTCATCGAGGGTGCAAAAGTTGCAGCGGATAGCGACATCGTTTGCCTGCAGCTCAAATCCAATGCCGGTTGCTTCCAGGGCACCGCGACCGATCTGGTAGCGAACCGGGTCATAACCAAATAGTCCCAGGTGGCCAGGTCCACTGCCTGGGCTAATGCCCGGCAGGACGGGGATGCTGGCAGCCTGGACTCCCCGTGTTGCCAGTTGATCCATGTGGGGAGTTGCAGCTGCTTCCAGTTCCGTGGAGCCACCGACTTCCATGGGTAATCCGCCCAACCCATCAGCGACCAGCATGATGATCTTGGAGTTATTTTGAATGTGTAATCCGCGAGTGAGATCATGGATATCCATGGAGTGGGTCCTGACATGTTGGAGAAAAAAGTGAGCATCCATTTGGTAACAGAAACGAGAAAAACTGCAAGCACCCGTGCGGTGCTGGAGCCGCGTTTGTGTGTCGACTAGCGTTTTTACCAGCTGTCGGATATGTTGAACTTCGCTGTTTGTTTCTCCCGTGATTCTCTGAGACATCGGTTCTATGTCCTTGTTGCGATATGACAGTTCCGGAGTCCGTCTGGCGGACCTGGGTATTACCGATGCCCAGCATCAGGCCCTGGAGCCTGGGTTGCTTGATGCGCGTCGGCAAGTCGTGGAGAGTGATCCGAAATTGCTCGAGGGAACTTCGATTCCTCCGGATCGTCAGCCCCTGGATGCAGCTTTTTACCTCCTGCCAGAACGCTTGCTGGAAGAACACCAACAGCATGGTGACGCCAGCCAACTCGGTCGTATCCTGGAGACGGCCGGCCGATTGCGAGATACCGTGGACGCCGTGGCTCTGTTGGGTATTGGTGGTTCCTACATGGGAGCCCGGGCACTGATGGAGGCTTGCTGTGATCCGTATCACAACGAGTTGAGTCGTGAACAACGCCACCATACTCCCCGGCTCTATTTTGGAGGGAATCATCTTGATAATGATGCGAGTCGGGCCTTGATTCAACGTCTCGGGGGTAACCGTCTCGCGGAAGGCCTGGAGCAGGAATGGGCGATCGTGGTGATCAGCAAGAGCGGGGGAACGTTGGAGACAGCAACCGCCTTGCGGCAACTGTTGCCTTACCTGCAGGCCAGTTGTGGAAATGACGCGAAACGCTTGGCGGAGAGAGTGATCCCGGTGACCGGGGAAGGGGGGCGGCTGGGATCGCTGGCTGATAAACTGGGATGCCAGGATCGATTCCCGGTTCCCGATGCAGTCGGAGGTCGTTTTAGTATTCTCTCGGCAGTAGGTCTTTTGCCTGCTGCCATACTCGGTCTTGATGTGGTCCAGTTGTTGCAGGGTGCCGTCCAGATGAACGAGCATTTTCGCCAGACAAACCTGTTGGACAATGAGGTGCTGAAGTACGTTACAACCTGCCACTTGCTGGAGACGCAGGCTGCAGTTCATACGCGGGTTCTATCAGTCTGGTCAAATGCGTTGAATGCCGTGGGATTGTGGTATGACCAGTTGTTGGCCGAGAGCCTTGGGAAAGATGAGCGTGGTGCCTTGCCCCTGACAACACTCAATACCCAGGACCTGCATTCGCGTGCCCAGCAACACCAGGAAGGCCGGCGTGACAAGTTGATCACCAACTTGATCGTGGACAGCTCCCGGACCGATCCCTTGCCGGTAGGACCACATGCCTACGGTGAGGATCCGCTGGACAGTATCCAGGATGCAACCTTATCGACGTTGAATGGGGCTGCACTGGAAGGGACCAATCGTGCTTACCAGGATGTGGGAAGACCGACCGCAGACATTCGCCTACCAGCGGGTGATGAACATTCGTTGGGCCAGTTTTTCCAGATGATGATGTTGGCGACAGTGGTCGAAGGAAAACTGCTGGGTATTAATCCTTATGGACAACCCGGAGTGGAGATGTACAAGAATAACATGAACGAAATTCTGGGCCTCTAGTGAGCGGTGACAGGAATCAGGTGACTCATGACGACAACAGTGACATGGTTGGGGCACGGAAGCTGGTCCATCAAGACAGAAAACGGTACGATCCTGCTCGATCCGTTTCTTGATGATTCTCCGACGGCTCCAGTCAAGGCAGCTGATGTCGAGGCGGATTATATCCTGGTTTCCCACGGTCATTTTGACCATGTTGCCGATGTGGCTGCGATTGCTAATCGAACCGGAGCGACTGTTGCGGCAGTTGTCGAGATCGGGCAATGGTTCCAGGACCAACACGGCGTGGAAAATACGATCCAGATGAACCTCGGTGGCGGTATTACACTTCCCTTCGGTCATCTCAAAATGACGTTAGCTCATCACAGTTCGCAACTTCCCGATGGTACCTATGGCGGAAATCCAGCCGGATTCCTGCTTACGATCGAGGGCAAAAAAATATACTTTGCCTGCGACACCGCGTTGTTCCTCGACATGCAGCAGATTGGAGATGCCGGGATTGACGTGGCGGTCCTTCCGATTGGCGATTTGTTTACCATGGGCCCGACGGATGCCGTGAAAGCGGTCCAGTTATTGCGGCCGCTACGCGTGGTGCCGGCGCATTACAATACGTGGCCGCCCATCGAGCAGGATGCCGGTCAGTGGGCAACCCTGGTACACCAGGAGACCGAGGCAGAACCCCTGGTGCTGCAACCGGGGGAGTCGTTTGAACTGTAGTTGTCAAAATCCGCGAGCGATCATGAGATGAATCCGGCATATCGACTTCTCGTTGGCATTTGCGGTTGCCTGGCTCTTGGCCTGGTTTGCGGCACCTCGGTGGAGGCCCAGCAGACGCTGCGATGGAAATTTCAGCCGGGCATGCGATACCAGGTGTCTTTTGATCAAACGACCTTGAGCAAGACCCAGGCAGACCAGGAATCTATCCAGGTGCGACTGCATATGGGCATGGCGATGCAGTGGAAGGTTACCCAGGTGGATAATGCTGGAACGGCTACCATGGAACAGGCTTTCACGCGAATTCGCCTGGAGTTGGAGAATCCTGGGGTCGAGCAGGTGTCGTATGACTCGTCGAGTCGCTCGAAACCCGTAGGTGAGGCCGCTCAAATCGCGGTTGCCCTGGGGCCGGTCATCGGGAAAATATTCCGGGTGCGAATGACGGCACGTGGAATGGTCCAGGAGGTCATTGTAAGTCCCGAGATGCAGGCTGCGTTGAAACGCATTCCACAGGAAAGCCGATTGAAGGATGTTTTCACCCGCGAGGGATTGATGCAGACCCTGAGACAGTCTCACGGCGTCTTGCCAGCCAAGGCGGTGCAACCGGGAGATCAATGGGAAGCGGTTGAGACGGTGGGTACACCATTAGGAGATTTGAAAACGAAAACCCGTTATCGTTACGGTAAGGATGTGGAGGATGCGGGAGTGGTTGCTGCACAGATCCAGGTGCATGGTCAAATCGAACTGGTTCCCGTGAAAGATAAAAAAACGACCCGGAATAATCTCAGGATCGAGTCGCAAGAGATAGCGGGAGAGATCCTGTTTGCATCCATTCAGGGGCATTTGCTTCGCAGTGAGATAAATCAGCAAATGGTGACCCAGTCACGATATCGTGATCTGCAGTTAACCAGCCGAGTGACGAGTCGACTGGAGACCACCGTCCGGAGGGGTAAGTAGCTTTGGGGACCGTAAAAAGATTTTTCTGGGGATATCGCTCTGGAAGTTGCAGTCCTGGAGACCTATAAATTCAGGTGTTCCAGTAAGTAGTTTATTTTTTTGGCCGTTGTGACTACGGGAAAGCAATCTTCCTGTGACGACTCATACGATTTAAATTTTTCTGAAAGGTGATGGGAATGATGAAACGTTATCTGCAATTCATGATGCTGTTGGTTTTTGTGGCTAGCAGTACAACGGTCCAGGCCGGCAAAACCCTGACGTACAAGTTCAAGGAAGGTGATCGGTTTACCTATACGATGGACCAGGATATCGACATGAAAATGAATGTCGTAGGCCAGGAAGTCAGTATCAAGATGAACCAGAAGATCGAGATGAAGCAGGTCATCAAGGCCGTGAGTTCTGATGGTGTTGCGGATATCACGATGAATATTTCCCGGATTCTCATGGACATGCAGGGCCCTCCAGGTGCCTCGATGAAGTTCGACAGTGCATCGAAAAAGAAACCGGAAGGCGCCCTGGCCGAGGTGGCGCCTCTCTTTAAGGCTCTTCAGTCGGTCGAATTCAAGGCAAAGATGGCGGCCAATGGTAAGTACCTGGACGTGCAGGTTCCCAAGGAATTTTTTAAGAAGCTGTCCGAAACCCCTGCCGGTGCTGCCTTGCAAGGGTTTTTCAATGAAGACAGTTTCAAGCAGATGGTAAGCCAGGGAGCGACGATCTTTCCTGGTTCGGTCGACAAGGGAGATACCTGGACCAATAGTTTTTCCCAGGCGAATCCGCTGGGCAAACAGGTCGTGGAAACCAAGTACACTTATGCGGGTGAAGAAACGGTTTCCGGCAAGGTGCTTGATAAGATCGATTTGACGCTCAAGATGGATTTTGGCAAGGTCGAGAACCCTGCCCTGGCAGGAGCAAAGATCAAGATCAAGAAGCAGGATGCCAAGGGAACCATGTATTTCGATAACGTGCGTGGCCAAATGTCACGTAGTTCCATTGATCAGAACATGGAAATGGAGATCACGATCCAGGATAATTCCATCACGCAATTGATGAAGATCAAGATGGTGATGTCAATCAGCGAGGATAAGTAGGCTGCCTGGTACAGACGTGTTTGTAACGCGGCATGGTCCATGATCATGCCGCGTTCTTTATGGGGTCGGCTCGGTTGGCGGGGGTGTATCGGGAACGATGACCTGGATCTCTTCTCCTTCAACGCGAACGTCAAACCGATCAATACCAATCTTGGGATTGTCGCACCAGGTGCCGTCGTGAACACAGAATCTCCAGGCGTGCCAGGGGCATGTGACGACTCCATCCTGGAGGTAGCCGGGGGCCAATGATGCCCCCATGTGTGGACACATGTCATCGATGGCAAAATATTGATCGTTCTCACGAAAGACCGCGATCATGCGCCCGTTGACGGCATAAGCCATTCCAGTTCCTTCTTCGATGTCGCCGACCTTGGCGACGCTCTCGTATTCTGACATGGATATTGTGCCTGTCGAAGATTGCCTGTTGAAATAGGGTTGATGGTCACTCGCGTAATGCGCGTGTTTATTGTAGGTCAGTCATTCACTTTGCAAAGGGCACTCGCCAGGGGGCTGGGAATTATGGTTGTCAGGATTTACCGGATCCAGTACCGTAACTGCGTTCCTGGGCAAGCGTAGGTTGCCAGGCAAGTTCTCAAGGAAGGAATAAACAGCGTGAGCGAATCCCAGGACTCTTCAGGCTCCCTGATTTCATTGTCTGATTTCCAGTCTTTAATTCGGACCATGTACCTCGAAAAAGATGTGGCACGGGGTATCGACGGAACATTCATGTGGTTGATGGAAGAGGTGGGCGAGTTGGCAGCGGCACTGCGTGAGGGAACCCTGCAGCAGAAGCAGGAGGAGTTTGCGGATGTGCTGGCCTGGTTGACCACGATTGCCAATGTTGCCGAAGTCGACTTGACGACAGCCATTCAGCAAAAATATGGGGCAGGTTGTCCGGGTTGTGGGCAATATGTCTGTGGGTGTTCTGACGATGAAAAGCCATAATGGGTTTTGCTGGACACGGGGCATTCCTGCCCCCACCCGGCGAGATTAAGCTGGAAGAAGTGGTGGCCGCATTTGTGGCTGGTTATTGATGTTTAGAACCGTTGTACGGGCAGGCATTGAATCCCTTGATGATGCGGCAAATCCTTTCGCCTGTTGGAGTGGCCTGTTTCCTGGTCTTGCTGTGCGGATCCGTTTCCTCAGCTGCTCCCAGCATTCTTGAAGTGGGGGTCGGCCTGGATGGACAAAGCCAGTTGGGTTACTGGACCCCGGTGCGCATTCATGTCCAGGCGGGTGACGAAAAATTTTCCGGACAACTGGAACTGGGCGCCTCGGACTCTGATGGTCTCATTGCAACCTACGGTGGTTTTACCGACGGATCTTTTGAACTCGCCGCTGGCGAAAAGAAATGGGTCACGGGGTATGTCAAATTCGGACGCCCTGACAGCGGGCTGCAAGTTCGCTTGTTGGCTGACGGTGCTACTGTGGTTCGTACCGAATATGCTCCTGGCAAGTTACCGGAGTTGATCGAATCAACGGCAGATCGAGTACTTGTGATCGGGGCTGACCTGGAGTTAAAGCAAGCCCTGGGGAGCCGGGGGCACTCCGTACAGGTAGCTCACCTGGATGACTTCAGTACCTTTCCTGATCGCTGGTATGGACTGGAGGGGGTACGGCAGATTGTCGTCACTACAAGTAAGTCGCAGTACCTGGAAGGGCTGACCGAGGAACGCTTCAAGGCCCTGCAGCGATGGTTGCGGTTGGGCGGTGAACTGGTCATCAGTGTTGGTTTGCGAGGTGAAGTGTTAACCCAGGATGACAGTCCTTGGCGGCATCTCATTCCTGGTAGTTTCGAGTTTATCGAGAAAGAGTGGAAGACTTCCGGGTTGGAGATGTATGCCGGTTCCCAGGATCCATTGGAAACAGGTGCGTTTTCCGGGGAAACCGCCATGACCGTATTAAATCAGGTCCAGGGCCGTATTGAAGTCTACGATGGTGTTGGTGATGCAGGGCAGCGACCGATGGTGGTACGTAGCCTGGTAGGTTTCGGGAATTCCGTGTTCGTGGCGGTCGATCTCGACCTGGCTCCGTTCCTGGACTGGCCGGCGCGGTCCCGACTGTTGCGACGGATCACGTTGGGTGAGCAGGGTGCCGGTTCGGCGGATACAGGTTCACCGATGGCCTCGCAAGTGTCTCATTTTGGTTATCGCGATTTGAGTGGACAGCTACGTGCGGCTTTAGGGCAATTCAAGGGTGTGACCCTGGTACGTTTTTACTGGATCGTGGGCCTGCTGGTCGGTTACGTGGTCTTGATCGGGCCCCTGGACTACCTGTTGCTAAGAAAGTGGAATCGTCTGCACTGGTCATGGATCACGTTTCCTTCAATGGTCCTGGGATTCTCCTTGCTGACGTTCTTGATGTCTGCCAGTTTCAAGACAAGTGAAGTGCATGTTAATCAGCTGGATATTATTGACTATGACGTTGAAACATCACAGTTGCGTGGAACTACCTGGGCTTACGTGTTAAGCCCTCAGCGGCGAACCTACGATTTTAAGATCGAGCCTCGGGCTGATGAACAGTTGGGGATAGACCAGTTAACGGGTCTGTGTTCCTGGCAGGGGTTGCCGGGAAATGGCCTGGGCGGGTTGGATACACGTTCGACGAGTACTTCCATTGAGCAGCAATATGGTGTCCGCCTGGCACCAGGTCAGGTCGATCCAGGGATGGGCCGTATCCAGGGGTTACCGATCCAGGACTCATCGTGCCGAGGCCTAAACGCATCCTGGTGGGGGCAAGGTTCGCTGGATGTCGTGTCCAGGCTGTACTTTGATCGCCAGGGAGTTTTGCAGGGAGAGGTCAGCAATCCCTTCCCGTTTGCCTTGCAGGAATGTCGCCTGTACCACCAGAACCAGGTTTATGTAATTGATCATGACGTGGAACCAGGGCAGATGCTGCGTGTCAGTAACCTGCTGGATTCTGTCCGTGCAGTAGAAGCTTACTTGCTGCGACGAAAACTGGTGCAACGAGCAGAAGCCATGCAGGCCTGGTCGGCATCGGACTTTGATGTTCCTCGCATCGTAGAGATGCTAATGTTTCATGAGAAGGCGGGTGGTGCAAGGTACACGAAAATGACACATCGTTACCAGGAATTTCTTGACCTGAGTGAGCGACTTGATTGGAACCGGGCCATCCTGGTTGGCAGGGCTGCGGGGCAGGGGAGTGGTTTGGTGGCGAATCAAAGTCCTCCCGCGGCGTCGACGCTCGACACGTGGACTTATTTTCGATTGGTATTTCCGATTTCGACAGCAGCCCCCTGAGGCCGTTGCCATACTGCAGGTGGTACGAGGAAACAGAAAGGGTGACACACTCGTGATTAAGACCGTCGATTTAACGAAAAAATACGGAGAGATGTTTGCTATCCAGAAGATTGAACTGGACCTTGAAGAAGGTGACCTGTTCGGCTTTATTGGACCCAATGGTGCGGGTAAGACGACCACCATGCGAATTATCGCTACTCTGCTGAACCCTACCTGGGGTGAAGCCTACGTCTGTGGGCATTCGATCTATACCAAGCCGAAAGAAATTCGCAGGTTGGTGGGCTACATGCCTGACTTTTTTGGCGTCTACGATGACATGAAGGTCATTGAATACCTGGAATTCTTTGCCGCCGCCTATCGAATCAAGGGACCCGCTCGACGAGAACGCTGCGAGGAAATGCTGGAAATTGTAGATCTGGATTTCAAGCGTGATGCGTTTGCCAATACCCTGTCACGTGGACAAACCCAACGGCTGGGGCTGGCCCGTGTGCTCTTGCATGATCCCCAGGTGCTCCTGTTAGACGAGCCATTAAGCGGCCTGGATCCACGTGCCCGTATCGAGATGAGAAACCTGATGCGGCGGTTGGGAGCCATGGGCAAGACGATCATCGTTTCCAGTCATATCCTGCCCGAACTGGCTGATATCTGTAACAAAATCGGTGTCATTGATCGCGGTGTGATGACAGTTAATTCTGCCGTAGACGAAGTGATGCAGCAGGTGAGACAACAGATCGTTCTGAAGATTGGTGTCACCGGGGATTTGGATGCAGCCGGGAAAATTCTCGAAGAACATGTTGATGTCGATTCTATCGAGGAGGACGCAGGTCTCCTGTCTGTCGTGCTTAACTCGCAGGTGACCGATTATAGCGAATTGTCCACAGCCCTTGTCCAGGCTGGTCATCGCTTGACCTTGTTCCGTGAGGAGGAAGTGAACCTGGAATCCGCCTTCATGACACTCACCAAGGGCACGGGTAAAAAGATCTGATGAGTCGCTTGGCGGTGGTTAATCGGCCTGGGCACGAAATAGGTTCAACGTGATATGCGCTTGCCCCTGGTGGTGGCCCTCATGCCAGTTCAGGATGTGAAGCACAGTCAGCAATGTTAGATCTCGATTACTCTGCGGGTGGGTCCAGACGATTTCCGATAGCTGATCCTCGTTGAAATCGGCCAGCGTTTCCAGCAGCTGTTCGCGGCCATCTTCAAGCACCTGTCGGATCGTAGAAGCATCGGGGATATCATTGTCCGGTGTGCTGCCGCCACGAAAGCGTTCCCACAAGTCCTGGTGGCGGGCCGTGTCTTTTTGGGCCAGTTGTTGGGTGGCAAAGAGCTCCTCGGTGATACCAACGTGCACCAGTTGCCAGGCGATATGAGCACGTTGCGGCCCGGGGCGCCAGCCGAGTGCAGCTTGCGGGTCTTCCGCCTCCTCGATGGACTTGAGCAATGCGTGAGTGCGACTGCGATTGAACTGGCAAACTTCAACGAGAGTTTCGAGCGTGCTCATGAGGTGCTGCTTTCCTTGGTTACTCGTCCGTAACACATCCTTCGGATGCTGACTTGACGTTCTTGATATACTTGTAGAGTGTGCCGCGGGTCGCTTTCAGGGGAGGTGCTTCCCAGGCTTCTTGCCGTTCGGCCAATACCGCATCACTGACGTCCATGTCGATGCGCCGGTTCTCAGCATCGATCGTGACCGAGTCTCCATTTTGTACCAGTGCCAGTGGGCCTCCGACCTGGGCCTCGGGAGTGACGTGACCCACGATGAATCCATGGGAACCGCCTGAAAAACGTCCGTCGGTCATGAGCGCCACGTCAGATCCGAGTCCAGCTCCCATGATGGCCGAGGTGGGAGTTAGCATTTCGGGCATGCCCGGGCCACCCTGCGGACCTTCGTAACGGATGATGATGACGTCCCCCTTGTTGATGTTTCCTTCTTCCAGGGCACTCAGCATGTCTTCCTCGGAATCAAAGACGTTTGCGGTACCGGTGAAGACGAGGCCTTCCTTGCCCGTGATCTTGGCGACAGACCCTTCTGGTGCCAGGTTGCCTTTGAGGATTTGTAAATGTCCCGTGGCCTTGATCGGCGTTTCAATGGGGTGCACGATCGTCTGCCCTTCATCAAGATCTGGCAGTGATTCCAGGTTTTCTCCCAGGGTTTGGCCGGTGACGGTTAAGCAGTCACCTTCCAGCATGCCTTTTTCAAGCAGGTATTTCATAACGCCGGGAGTTCCGCCGATGTGATGTAGGTCCTCCTGGACATAACGTCCACTGGGCTTGAGGTCTGCCAGGTAGGGAATTCGATCACTGACCGATTGGAAGTCATCAATGGTTAAATCGATGTCCACGGAGCGAGCCATGGCAATCAGATGTAGAACCGCATTGGTAGAACCACCGACGGCCATGATGACGACCATGGCGTTTTCAAAGGCCTGCCGTGTCATGATGTCGCGAGGCTTGATGTCACGTTCCAGCAGGTTCAGGATCGCCTGGCCTGCCTGGTGGCATTCCGCAGCCTTGGCCTCGTCTTCAGCGGGAATCGAGGCACTGTAGGGCAGGCTCATTCCAAGGGCCTCGATCGCACTGGCCATGGTATTTGCCGTATACATGCCTCCACAGGCGCCCGCGCCTGGACAGGAACGCTTGACGATCTCCTGCCGCGTGGCTTCATCAATGGTGCCGGCCAGGAACTGACCATAGCACTGGAAGGCAGAGACAATATCCAGTTTCTCGCCGTCGAGCGTTCCCGGTTTAATCGTCCCGCCGTAGACCATCAGTGCAGGTCGATTGAGACGACCCATGGCCATGATACAACCGGGCATATTCTTGTCACATCCGGGCAAGGCAATCAGGGCATCGTACCATTGGCCTCCCATGATCGTTTCAATCGAATCGGCAATCAGGTCTCGTGACTGAAGGGAATAACTCATTCCCTCGGTCCCCATGGAAATCCCGTCACTGACACCGACCGTGTTAAACCGCATGCCCACCAGGTTGGCTTCCGTGACACCCTGCTTGGTGTACTGGGCGAGCTCGTTGAGATGCATGTTGCAGGTGTTGCCTTCATACCAGACGCTGGCAATGCCGACCTGTGCCTTGTTCATGTCGTCTTCAGTCATCCCGGTGCCATAGAGCATGGCTTGCGAAGCACCCTGGCTTTTGCGCTGGGTGATGCGGGAACTGTACTTGTTCAAAGGCTCTGGCATGAATCATTCCTTGCGGGGGATCAACGGGTGGTAATGATGAGTTTGTCAGCCGACCTGCTGGTAGGCAAACACGCATTTTAGACGTGACAGCCAGAAGACGCTACCATGGTGGCGGAAGGCTTTTCAGAGTGGATTCTGCCGACTTTGTTTGAAGGATTGAATCCGGTATGCTCAATGATATTCAGTTGATTCGAGGGGATGTACGAGGGATGCCCTGTTGTCAGGGCTCTAATGAAAGGGATTTGAGATGCCTGCTTTTCGCATAGGTTCGATGTTGATGCTGGGGATCCTGGCCATGGCCGATTCTCATCGATTGCTGGCAGTTGAGCCAGGATTTATCTCTCTCTTCGATGGTAAGACGCTTGCCGGCTGGGAAGGTAAACCAAACGTGTTTTCGGTGAAGGAGGGAGCAATCGTAGCAGGTTCCCTCGACAAGGCCATTGCTCGTAACGAATTCCTGTGTACGAAAAAAATCTATGCTGACTTCGAGTTGCGTTTGGATGCCAAGCTGGTGGGCGCAGGAGACAATGCAGGGATTCAGTTTCGTAGTCGTCGAATTCCCAATCATCATGAAGTCATCGGTTACCAGTGTGATATGGGAAGCTGGAAGCCTGGTGTGATCTGGGGAGCACTTTATGACGAGTCACGCCGACGAAAAATGCTGGCCGAAGGAAACCAGCAGTTGATCGTCAAGAGTCTCAAGAAGAATGATTGGAATCAACTGGTCATTCGCTGCCAGGGTAATCACATCCAGATCTGGCTCAATGGATATCGGACCGTTGATTACAGGGAGAAAGATGCCAAGATCGCAGCCAAGGGGATTATCGGGCTGCAGATTCACGGAGGAAAACCATCCATGGCATCCTATCGAAATATCCGTATCAAACCACTTTAAGTGGTCGTGGCATGACTGCCGCATGCTTCCAGGAGACGGTTGGTATGGGCCACCCCAGGAATGATGACAGAGTGGACCGGTTCATTTTTTTTGACATGGGTAACGTGCTGCTCAATTTTGATCATCAGGTTGCCTGGCAGCAAATGGCCCGGTTGTGCAAGATCGATCCGGACGTGGTCAGGAAGACCGTTTTCGAGGATTCGATGCAACTGCGATACGAGCGAGGAGAACTTTCGTCACGGGAGTTTTACGAGTCGTTTTGTCAGCGACTCCAGGTGCAACCGGATTATGAGCTGTTGATGAAAGCCGCCAGCGATATCTTTCAACCCGCGGAGGAGGTCATCCAGATCGTCGTGGGACTGAAAGCTGCAGGTTGCCAGCTCGGATTGCTTTCCAATACCTGCGAAGCGCACTGGGATTGGATCCAGGCATTAGGGTTTCGCTGGTTGGAGACCTGTTTTGAAAAATTCGTTTTGAGCTACCAGGTTCACTGCCTCAAGCCCGAACCGGAAATTTACGTGGTCGCTGCACGAGAAGCGCGTCGGACCCCTGCGGAGTTGTTACTGATCGATGACCGCTCTGAAAATGTTGTCGCAGCACGAGAAGCAGGTTGGGATGCGATCCACTTCACCGGGGTGGTTGACCTGGTGGAGCAACTCCAGTTGCATCAGCTGATCGATCCGAACGAGAGGACTGGAGAGTAGCAGGGCCATGAAATGGCTGGCTGCTAGGCAGCCATGCGTTGTGGCGGGGGCGCCGCATCTGCCGGTGCCTGGTTGATCTCGCGATAGGCACTAATCCGGCCCCAGCGACGATTCGTCTTTGCCAGGTAAGTAACCCACCAGCGTGGTCCAGCGATGCGTTTCAGTACGCCATAGATTGCGGAGTACATGAGGGCCTTGCAGTAGCAGCGAAATTTCCTGGAAAACGGAATGCGTGAAGGGTTCGTTTTGCTTCGTTGTTCCATGAGGACTGCCGTGCGTCCAAAACCGTGAAACTGGCTGCTGACGTAATCCAGCGTCAGGTGATCGGCTGGAATGAAATGCTGGATACTTGCTTCAGGAAGCCAGTATCCCCGGTGCCCATCGGCAAGCATCTTGCGGAGCACGACCGTTTCTTCACCGGACAACATTTCAGCTTGCTTGCGCCCCAGGTCAGGGTCGTAGGGATAGCGTCGTTGGATATCCAGGGGCATTCCATAATTGGCTCCAAACGGTAAATGGCGATGCGTAAAGGGGCGGATCTCATCACCCAGCTGGCGAAAACCGTAAGCAGCACAAACCGTTTTCCAGCCAGCCGTTACCCAATCCGGCGCAGTGATCTCATACCAGGGAGTAATCGGACCGCCCAGGAATGAAGCGTCCGGTAAATCGTGAATGTGCTTCCAGTACTGGGCGAGCCATTGGTTGCTTACAAGGATGTCGTCATCCGTCCAGATGATCCAACGTCCCTGGGCCGCCTGGACAGCTCGGTTGCGAGCACAGGAGAGCCCCGGTTCAGGTTCCATCACCATCCGTAACGGCAAGTGTTCTTGATGGCGAGTCACAATTTCCGGGGTGTGATCAGTACAGGCGTTGTTAACAACGACGATTTCCCATTGCAGGTCTTCCGGGATAACTAATTGCTGCAATCGCGTGAGCGTTTGATTGAGCAAGTCCGCTCGATTCCAGGTGCAGATGGCAACAGTAATATCCATGTCAAAATCGATCTATATAAACGAGAAGCAAGGTTTTGTTGCAGTCAATTGTTCGAGAGCTCTCACGCTGAGAATGAACGTCGGTAAGCTACTGAAAGCATTCCAGGGCAGCAAGGGCAAGTCGTGAAGGCAATAGCCAGCATTCGTTTCTGAATCAGTGGGCAGCTGGAGATGCGGCGGACTTGGCCGGTTTACGGCAGGGAGCTGTGGATAGGATGCGCAAGTTGGTTAACATGGGAAGTGAGATTGTTGGGAACGGAGTTGTTCCGTTTGCTATTCGAATTTGAAATGCTGGTTTTATCAGTGCTTCGGACGGAAATTACAGTGTCTCTGGAGGGACTAATTATGGTATCGTTCGGGCTTGAAACAGCTGGATTCAAGCTCCTAGAAGCCTGGAATTGACCGGGACGCTAGTATTTGGAATCAGTCTGACAATTTCTATTGATGATGAACCAATTATTTGTAAGATTTCGGGACTTTCGTTAGTTTCAAGATTGATTAACTGGGGCAGGATTGCGCTGGCATTTAATCGCTTGTACGACAGTGCGGCGATGGGTGCACGAATATGCTAAGGAACAGCAAGAACATGGCAAAGCGTCGAAAGAAGAAGGGGGCTCGTCGATCTCCAGGAAAATTCTCGGGTTGGCAGCAATCGCTATTTCGCCCCCGCGTGGAAAACCTGGAGCCTCGTTGCATGTTAACCACCCTGGTGGAATACACGCTCGTGGCAGCGGATCTGAACGGCGATGAAGCGGCCTCGATTAATTACGGGGACGATTTCTATCTCGACATGTACGTTCAGGATACACGTACCGTGAAACCGGATGGCGTGTTCGCGGCTTATGCAGATTTGCTCTACGATGATGCTCGCGTTGCCCTGGATGGCGCCATTCAGTATGGCCAGGAGTATCCCAATGTTCCCAGCGGAAATACATCCGTGGCGGGACTCGTGGATGAACTGGGCGGCGTTGCAGGTATGAACGAACTGGGGGCTAGCCGCTTCCTGGTAGCACGTTTGCCGATGGTTGCTACGGGATCTGGCACGGTATATTTTTCTACGAACCAGGCCGATAATCTTCCCAGCAATGATACGTTACTTTACGATGCCGATCCCTCGACCGTACCGCCCAGTCAGATCGCGTATGGTTCTACCAGCATGGAAATCTTGAATCCGGTTTTCATCATGGATAATGGCGATTCAGGATTTACTGCCACGTCTGGATTTAATCTTTACACCCAGTCCGGGTACCAGGGAGATATTCACTACGCCAATATCGGTTCACTTCAAACGGCGGCGTGGAATTTTACCGGTCTTACCAGGGGTGAGTACCAGGTGTGGACAAACTGGACGGTTGCCTCAGCGCGGCCTATTGACGCGCCTTACACGATTAAGAATGTTGATGGTGTGCAGGCCGTCGTACCTATCAATCAAAAACAGGCTCCGGATGATCTGCAGGATGCCGGAGTTGGCTGGGAAAGCCTCGGCGCATATCGTGTGCCAGATGGCGATCTGACGGTTGAATTAAGCAACCAGGCAAGTGGAAAATGGGTGATCGGGGATGCGGTGCGTATCCAGAAGGTTGCTGATATTCCAGTGGCGATTGATGATGCGAGTTCTACGACTTCCGATGCTGCAGCTGTGGTGAACGTCTTGCTGAACGATGAGCCTGCAGCGGGGACGACCCTGCAGTTGACCAGCGTTAGCGGTGCGACTCAGGGCACGGTCGTGAAAAACCAGGATAATACGGCAACCTATACGCCAAACGCCTCGTTCGTGGGAACGGATATATTTACATACGTGGTGACGGATAGTAATGGCAAGACAGATGTCGGCCAGGTGACCATGACGGTTACTGAACCACCCCCCGGGTCGGAAGCGGTGGATGATACGGTTCATACCACGATGATCACGGCAATCACGATACCCGTTTTGCAAAACGATACGGCTGCGCAGCAAGCAACGTTGGCGGTTGGGACGATCGGTGCTGCGGCACATGGTACGTTGGTCAAGAATTCAGATGACACGATTACGTATACGCCAGAGGCGGGTTTTCATGGAACCGACCAGTTTAGCTACGAGTTGGTTGACAGCCTGGGCGAAACGGATATTGGCCAGGTGACAGTTTCCGTCACCCCGGTCATCCAGACTCGCCTGCAGACCAGTAATGCTGCGGGTAGCCCGCTCACCAATGTTAACGCAGGTGAAGATTTTTTCCTGGACGTTTACGTTCAAGATCAGCGGCCACAGGCGGATGGTGTTTTTGCAGCTTATTTTGACGTGGTCATGGACACCGGCCTCGTAAGCCTGGATGGATCCCCGGTGTTTGGTGATAGTTATCCGAACACCCAGCATTTCACCGAGTCTGCTGGCCAAATGGAAGAAATTGGCGCGATCGGTAATGTTGCCTTCCTGGGTGGTGCAGAGCGTTTGCTTTTCCGTTTGCCCGTGACAGCCGCGGGTTCTGGTAGTGCTGACTTTTCTATCGATCCAGCAGAAAACGTGGGTCATGAGATGCTGGTCTACGGCTCTAATTCGCCCGTCTCTACCGATACGATCATCTATGACACCGCGTCCCTGGTGATTAACGAACCTGTTTTTATCATGGATGACGGGGATGCGGGCTTCACGGCCAGCAGTGGTTTTTACACGTGGAGCCAATCGGGCCGCGATGGTGACCTTCGCTATGCGGATACCGGTGGTAACGATACGGCATCGTGGAAGTTCACGGAGTTGGCAATGGGTGAGTACCAGGCCTGGGCGACGTGGACCGTGGCCAGTTCACGTCCCGTGGACGCTTCTTACACGGTGAGTGATGCCGATGACTTGCTGGGTACGGTTGCGATCAACCAGAAGCAGTTGCCTGATGACCTGGATAGTGAGGGTAGCCTGTGGGAATCGCTGGGTACGTATGACATCATGGATGGGACCCTGGAA
>MPLU02079327.1_pt1 | contig 20148 bp, 14 predicted proteins | sample 1617381 | NCBI WGS metagenome assembly MPLU02 (sample SAMN05944801, study PRJNA350692) | marine metagenome | biome: marine; feature: ODZ; material: water; isolation source: 90 m water sample filtered on 0.2 um supor filter | place: Pacific Ocean | collected 2012-04-08 | depth 90m m
CATCAACCGTAGACATCCGTGCGCTCCGTCGGTACAAGAATCATGAACGGGAAAGTTTCCTGGCGAGCTAGTCTTCTGTTCGACCACGTCCCTTGTAAATGCGATCCTCAGTAATCACGCTGTCCATGTAGATGTCGTGAGCGGCCATCGGGATTTCCGGAAACATCTGGCACTCGAACGCAATCGCTACCAGTGCAGTATCGGGCCTCGCCAGCTCAAGGCATTTGTCGTAGTATCCCTTGCCGTGACCGGTTCTACCGCCCTCGTAGTCAAAGGCAACACCCGGGACCATGATGAGGTCGATTTCCGCTACTGGAACCTGCTTCTCCGCAACGCTACGAAGCTCGTCACGCGGCTCAAGAATCTTGTACATGCCGATTTCCAACTCCGACATGTCTTCCAGCAGGAACAATTCCAGTTCGCCGTCAACACAATAAGGCACCACAATCCGCTTGCCGTGCCCCAGGGCAGTTTCCAACTTGTTTCGTGTACGCACTTCGGATCGCACGTCCACATAAAACATCACAGTTTCCGCCGCCTCATATTGCGGCAATCCCATGAAACGGTCTACGATCTGGGAGCTGAGCGTATCCTTGTTCGGCTGTTCACGTCGATTCGCGTGGGCAAGTTTACGAATTTCATTCTTGTACGCTGTCAGATCACTTGTTTGCGTATCGGGCATGTTTAACATCCTGTCTAGAAAAGAAATCGGTCCGTCTCGCCTGCACTGTAGCCAGGCCCGTTCCTCCATCGGCAACCCGAAATATCGGGTCACACCATATTGAGGTGCCGGCAGTATCCTATCACAATAGGGATCCTCGGCAAGCGTTTTCTTGATTCAAATAACCACCCACAGGCCTTTACCCTAGCATGAAACTCGACCGCACCTGGATTCTCCTGCTTTTGCTATCGGGCATGCTGGTTCCCGGGAACTGCTCAGGCGATCCAATCCGTGAATTACAGGGTACAGCGACCCACCTGGGCGTTTCACACTGGGGACACTGGGGGCCTCGTCCGGACCTGTACCAGAACTGGGCGTCTCACAGTAACCGCCTCATACCGGTGTACACCTTCGGTATGAAACTGGCCGCCTATCGTGGAGTCAACAGCGTCTATCGTAACCCTAACAAGTTAAGGCAACTTTACGGCCGGCTACCTCCCGGGACGTTTAACCAAACCGCTGACTATTTTGACCAGACGCAGTTGCATGAACTCCAAGAGGCTGCCGTAGCCGAGGGGAAAAAACACGTTTTCCTGGTCATCTTCGACGGTCTGGATTGGCATACCACGCGTGCGGCCGCCGCCTATCGTTCTGGCTCGGGATCCTATTCGCAGGGCAGGGGAGCGGGCCTTTCTTTCCAGGATTACCGCGGTGTCGTACGTGATTTCGGGTACATGGTTACGAGTCCACACAACATTGGCACATCACCCAACGTGGACCTACAGACGGTGTCACTGGCGGGGGGCACCAACTCCGGCGGTTACCATCCGGAATTGGGCGGTCACACCCCCTGGGACCGCCCCTTACTTCGTGACTACCTGACCGGCACGGAAGCCACCTGGCTGCATCCAGTTACCGATTCCGCCGCAGCGGCAACGGCCATGGCCAGCGGGCACAAAACCTACAACGCCTCGATCAATATCACACCCCACGGTTCACCCCTTCTACCCATTGCTCGACGACTACAGCGCGAGAAAGGATTTTCCGTTGGCGCCGTGACCAGCGTACCTATCTCCCATGCAACGCCGGCGTGTGCTTATGCCAACAACGTCACTCGCAATGATTTCCAGGATCTTTCTCGTGACCTCCTCGGTTTACCGTCAATCTACCATCCGCGCAAACCCCTCCCCGGATTGGATGTCTTGATCGGTTGTGGCTGGGGCGTCTACCTGGGTACTGACCCCAACCAGGGAACCAACTTTATCCCGGGAAACCGTTACTTATCCCGTGCCGACCAACAACAGCTTCCGCTTCGGTATGAAATGGCAATCCGCACATCCGGCGTCTCAGGGCGTCAGCGGCTGCTATCCGCCGCATCCACCGCGGCTGCCACGGGACGCTCGCTTTTCGGCTTCTACGGCACACCGACTGGGCACTTACCGTTTCGAACAGCTGACGGGAAATTCAATCCCGTTCAGTCGATTAGGGATGTCGAAACCTACCAACCGGGCGATCTCACGGAAAACCCCACGCTGGCCGACATGACGGAAGCCGCACTCCGAGTGCTGGAACGCAACAAGAAAGGCTTCTGGCTCATGGTTGAAGCAGGCGATGTCGATTGGGCGAGCCACGACAACAATATCGACAACTGCATTGGGGCTATTCTCAGCGGGACCGCTGCGTTTGACGTCATTACCGAATGGGTTGAAAACAACAACGCCTGGAAGGATACCCTGGTGATCGTCGCAGCTGACCATGGACACCTTTTTAACCTACGCGATATAGCGCCGTTCTCTCGTGCCGCTTCAGTTAAACCGGATGCCAACACAAGCCCGACTCTCCCCTCACCTTGACCGACCGGATTCCACGGCACCGTAAAGGAACCCCGCCATGACCAAAACCGTTTCCTTGCCACGCAGGACATTTCTCAAGGGCGCCGCCCTGACTGGCCTGGCTTTACCCGTTGCTTGTGCCGGACTCCAATCAACCGAACCCACCAAGAGCGACCGCAAGATCTGCGCTTTCATAAAATTCATCCAGGACCTGCCTTACAAACAATTGGCTGAAACCGTGGCTGAACTTGGTTTTGATGGAATCGAAGCAACCGTTCGGGAAGGCGGTCACGTACTCCCCGAACGCGTGGAAGAAGATCTCCCCAAGTTAGTAGAGGCTCTCAAGGCGGTTGGTGTCGAAATCACGGTGATGGCTTCGAGCGTCAATTCGCTGGCTCAGCCCCACACCCGGAAAGTTTTAAAAACGGCGGCGGCCCTGGGTGTGAAACGCTACCGCCTTGCCTATTACCGGTACGATAACAAGAAGCCTATACTCGATCAGTTGGATTCGCTAAAGCCGGTCCTTAAAGATCTGACGCAATTTCATCGGGAACTTGGTTTACAAGGCGTTTACCAGAATCACGCTGGAGCTTCCAGCGTGGGTGCTCCCATCTGGGACCTGCAGCGACTGATGGCAAATTACCCGGTGAAAGACCTGGCGATCGCTTTTGACATCCGCCATGCAACCGTGGAAGGCGGACTCTCCTGGCCACTCCAGTTCCAGTTATCCCAGCCTCACCTGGGCGCCGTGTACGTCAAGGATTTCACATGGAACAAGAACCGCAAGCCGGTTAATGTTCCGCTGGGAACCGGTCACGTCGATCCGCGGTTTTTCTCGCTACTGAAGAAATCACCATTCACCGGCCCGATCTCACTTCACGTTGAATACCTCCCCAAGGCGGGGGTTGCGGCTAACATTACGGCCCTTAAAAATGATCTTGCTGCCCTTCGAAGACTTTTGGCTTAATCACCCGAACACGCCACGCTAACCCACCAGGAGCCCTATGACTTTACAACCAAACCGTCGCAGCTTCCTGAAAATGGCTACTGCGGGATCTAGCGTGGCGGCACTCAACACGGAATTCATCGGGACGCTGCCGGATGTATCCGCTACCGATGCTCAACTCCCGGCCGATGCAGTGCAGCTTTCCCCTGAAATCGAGCCCCTGGTCCGCTTGATCGAACAAACCGACCGCGGAGAACTTCTTGAAGAGATTGGTTCACGCATCCAAACCGGAACGTCCTACCAATCAGTCTTGGCAGCGTTGATGCTTGCGGGTGTTCGCAATGTTCAGCCACGGCCTGCCGTTGGCTTTAAATTCCACGCAGTCCTCGTCGTCAACGCCGCGCACATTGCAAGCCTGGCATCCCCAACCCAGCATCGCTGGCTGCCTATTTTCTGGGCGCTTGACTATTTCAAATCAGCGCAGGCCGACGATGTGCGGGAAAACAACTGGACGATGGCCGCGGTAAACGAATCGACCGTGCCGACTGCCTCCAAGTGCCAAGCCGCCTTCCAGGGGGCCATGGACAATTGGGACGAAGGGGCGGCAGACGTGGCCGCGACAGGAATCGTCCGTCATCTTCCGTCCCATGCCGTCTACGAAATGTTCTTCCGCTACGGTGCCAGGGATTATCGTTCCATCGGACACAAGGCGATTTTCGTTGCTAACAGCTGGAGAACCCTGCAATGCATCGGCTGGCGCCACGCAGAACCCATCGTCCGCTCGCTGGCCTACGCCCTGCTTAATCACGACGGCGCCAATCCCGCCAAGTCGGACCACGAGGCGGATCGACCGTGGCGAGATAACCTTGTTCGTGCGGACAGATTTCGCGATGACTGGCTGGATGGCAAGAACAACTCCACTGCCACTCGTGAGATGTTAAGCACGCTGCGCAGCGGCAATCACACCGCGGCTTGTGACCTGGTCCTGCAGCAGATCAACAACGGCGTTTCCCCGCAATCCCTATGGGATGCATATTTCCTCGACGCCGGCGAACTCCTCGTTCGTCAGCCAGCGATTATCGCCATGCATTCCGTCACTTCAACGAACGCACTGCGATTCGCTTTTCGAACCACCGCGAATGACAATACTCGTCGCATGATCCTTCTTCAAACCGCAGCCTTCCTGACGCTGTTTCACAAGTCCATGCGAGAGCGTGGAAAAGTGGGCTCGTTCCAGATTGATCAGCTGGAACCATTTGAAAACAAGGGAGGTGACGACCTTTCAGCAGACGCAATCTTTGATGATGTAAGCAACAACAAGATGCGAGCCGCCCAACGGGTGCTCAGCTACCTCGACCACAAACGATCCCCACAGGACCTGCTCGCGCACGCGAGGCTTCTCATGTTTCAGAAAGGACGCGGATCGCACGACTACAAGTTTGGTTCTGCTGTCCTGGAAGACTACTACCAGGTTTCCCCGGCCTGGCGAAATCGATACCTGGCGTCCGCTGTCTACAATTTGCGCGGCACGCACGACCCCGATAGTCGCCTACTGAAGAGAAGCCGGGACGCCCTCGGCTAACCCCCGTCCAACGCGCGGCCCTATTTACTCAACTCGCGGGCCGTTTTCTCGGCACCTGCGAAAGCCCGCATGATGTTCCCACTCATGATTTTATGGATATCCTTTTCTGAATAGCCACGGTTCAGGAGCTCCTGCGTAATAACGGGATACGTCGAAACGTCCTCAAGCTGCTTCGGCAACATGGAGACACCATCGTAATCCGATCCAATCCCCACGTGATTAATACCAGCAACCCGTACGATGTGATCGATGTGATCCACGAGGTCGTGAACCGTACCGGGTAACATCGGGTGCTGGGCGCGCCAGCGCTTGCGTGCATTTTGATAATCCTCTTCCTTGGGGAATTCCTTCCTGAGCCGACGTGATACGGCAAACATGTCTTTCATACGCCTGGCGGATTCCGGCTCAACAAATCCCGAAAAGAAGTTCACCATCACCACCCCACCATTTTTCGCTGTCAAACGAAGCACATCATCCGGAACGTTACGGGGATGATCGGCAACTTCCCTGGCCGAGGAATGCGAGAACATGATCGGAGCCTTACTAATACGCAGCGCATCTTTCATGGTATCGGGTGACACGTGGGACAGGTCAACCATCATTCCCAGGCGGTTCATTTCGCGAACCACTTCTTCCCCGAAAGCGCTCAGGCCACCGTGCTTCGCCTCGTCCGTCGCCGAGTCTGCCCAGGCAAGGGTATCGGAATGCGTCAGGGTCATGTAACGGGCGCCCAAGCGGTAAAGCCGTCGCAAGGTTTCGATCGAATCCTCGATGCAATGTCCACCCTCCACACCGATCAGTGAGGCGATTTTATTGTTAGCCCGTGCAGACCGAATCTCCTTGGTGGACAGAGCCAGTTGAAACGTGCCCGGATACTTCTTGACCATGGCGTGCACCAGTTCGATCTGTTCCAGCGTTTCCCGTAGGGCCGTTCGTGTCTCGGCCCGATTGGCCGGCACATAAACAGACCAGAATTGTGCGCCCACGTTGCCCTTACGCAATCGCGCGATGTCCGTATGAAGGCTAGGTTGCCGCTTGGCGATATCCAATCGCTCAAACGAGGAAGAGGCATTGTTCCGAATGGCCCATGGCAAATCATTATGCCCATCCAGGATGTATCCCCGGTTATGAATCTCCAGGGCCCGGGCAGTTACTTTGACGGCCGGTCTCGCGGGCTTGGCCTGCACTTTCCCGGGACCTCTCACGACCTGTCCGGGCTTTGCGCCGGTATGTTTCCCATCTCGCAGAACCACCTGGCCATTGACTAGCACGTCCCGTACACCTACCGAGTACTGATGTGGCTTTTCAAAAGTTGCGTGATCCTGAACGACCCGGGGATCAAAAACTACCACGTCACCGTAGTAACCGGCTTTCAAAAGTCCCCGATGTTGCAACTGCAAGTTTTCTGCTGGCAGTCCTGTCAACTTATGAATCGCTAGTTTTAACGGGAGCGCCTTTTCTTCGCGTACGTATTTACCCAGCAGGCGGGCAAAACAACCGTAGGCACGCGGATGTGGACTGCTCTTCAAAAAGGCCCCGGCCGGTGCCAGCGCCGCTGCATCGGACCCAAAACTGACCCATGGAAGGGCCACTTTCTTCTGGACGTTCTCCTCGCTCATAAGGAAGTAAACACATTCCACGCGACTACCATCCTCGATCACCAGATCCATCGCCACTTCCTCGGCACTTTTCCCACGCTTGGCTGCCACTTCACCAAGGCTGCGTCCGGTCAAATGCTTGAGGTCTGGGTTAGAAAATCCCACGAGCAGCACATTGGCGGGACTGCCGGACATGAGCAAGAGATTTTCCCAGTCGTCACTTTCTGTTCGCATCTCCTTGAGAAGGCGTGAACGGGTAACCGGATCACGCAGGCGATCTCGCCAGCGGCCGAAACCACCTTCCTGAACCCAGGGTGGCATAGCGGCATTAAGGCCTGTCGCACCGGCTGTATACGTATACATGTCAGCGCTGATTTTCATGCCAGATCTCCGAGCCTGCTCGACCTTTTCAATCACCGCATCGAGTTTTGGCCAGTTGTTCTTACCGGCTGCCTTGAGGTGGTAAATTTCGGCTGCGATATTAGCCTCCCTCGATATCTTCAGCAGTTCATCAACCGCCTCCAGGAGCTGATTTCCTTCGCTGCGCAAGTGTGAAATGTAGAGGCCACCGAACTTTCCTGCCTCTCGGCAAATGGCAATCAGTTCGTCGGTATCCGCATAAAACGCTGGGGCATAGATTAACGAGGAGCCGATGCCAAGTGCGCCGGCCGCCATTTCCTGCCGTACCAGGCGTTTCATCGTCTCCAGTTCCTGCGGCGTGGCCTTTCGGTTTTCATAACCGACCTCGTGGACGCGCAGCGTGGTAGCACCCACGAAGGAAGCGACGTTTACCGAAACACCCTTTCGCGTCATGTGCTCCAGGTACTCCATTAGCCCTGTCCAGGTGACATCAAACCGCAGGTCTCCCTGGTTAGTCGCCATATCCCGTTTCATGGTGGCGTTCAGTGGGCCCATGGACCAACCTTCACCAAAGACCTCCAACGTCACGCCCTGGCGAATGTCACTCTGGGCCAGGCCGTCGACCAGCAGGGATCGCGTGCCCCAACTGAGCATATTAATAAAGCCTGGAGAGACCGCCATGCCACGAGCGTCGATCGTTTCCTGGCTGGAAACGCCCTGCAAGTCACCGATACGCACGATTCTCTCACCGCGAATCCCGATATCTGCGACAAAGGGAGTACCGCCCGAACCGTCGTAGATCGTGCCTCCGCGAATGATTCGGTCCAGTAGAGGAGCGGCCTCCTGTGACCGCAACATTCCCGGAAGGAAAAACACAAACAGAAAGGCTACCAGGATGGCGGATCGTGCCGCGGACGTAGTTTGCTTGCGATTACTCATTCGAGGGCTCCCGTTAGCTGAGTCACGGTGATAGGCGAGGGGTACCAAGTTCACGGATATGATTACATGAAAGCAGCCTCTATAATAGCCCATCGCACCACAGCTTTTGTTTCCCTGGTCACTACCTGCGCGTGATTTACCCATGAAAAGAATTATCAACCCCCTGATACTGGTCGTCTTCGCCTTTCTTGGCTCCCCGGGCTTACATGGCCAGGACAAAGCGGCCCATACCGTGTTGCACACCTTGCTGGAAAAGAGTTGGAAATTCGATATCGCTGAGGACCCCCTGTTTGCGACGCGACTCGGTCGCCGGGAAAACAACCACAAACTGGCCTCAAACACCATTGATGACATCAGGCGTCGCGCTGCTCGCCGCGCTGCATTTCTGGTTGAGGCGGAGGCAATCGACCTTACTTCGCTCTCGCCCGCCGACCAGCTTAATCTGCAGGTTTTCATCCAACTACTTCGGGACGGGGCCCGTGAGTCTGCGTTCCCTAGTCACCTAATACCCATCAGTAATCGCTGGGGCTTCCATATTGCTTTCCCGGAATTACCAAAACGTGTCCCGCTCAAGACGCTCAAGGATCATGAGAATTACATTGCCCGCCTGCTGGATTTCAAGCGTTATGGTACCGAACAGATCACGTTGTTACGGATGGGAATCAGGGCCAAGTGGGTGTTACCCGCTGTTGTACTAGAGGGCTACGGCGACACGATCACGACTCACATTGTCACGGACCCGACGCAAAGCCTGCTTTACGGTCCTTTTGTCGACCTTCCTGCCGCTATCAAAACGAGTGACCAGGCCCGACTGCGCCGGGATGCCCAGGCCGCCATTGCCGATTCGGTCGTGCCAACCTACCAGGCATTCGACGTTTTCATGAGAAACGAATATCTTCCGGCCGCCCGCGGTTCCGTCGGTGCCTCGGCACTCCCGGATGGGCGTGCCTTTTATCGACATCGCGTTCGACAATTCACCACTCTCGACGTGGCCCCTGAAAACATCCACCAGGTTGGCCTCAACGAAGTCCGCCGCATTCGACGTGAGATGAAGGCCATTCCTCCTCGCGTTCAGTTCAAGGGTGACCTACCGCAATTCATCACCTTTCTTCGCACGGACAAACAATTCTACCCAACCACACCCGAACAACTGGAAAAAGAGGTGGCGCTCACGCTCAAAAGGATGGACGGCCAGCTCCCCACGCTTTTCAAGAAGTTACCACGCATGCCCTACGGTATCCGCCGCGTTCCCGCTTACATCGCCCCCAAGACAACCACGGCTTATTACAGCCAACCCGCCGGCGATGGAACTCGCGCCGGTTTTTACTACATCAACACGTACAACCTAAGTAGCCGTCCTCTCTTCGAAGTCGAAGCGTTGTCCCTGCACGAGGCGGTCCCCGGACACCATCTCCAATTGGCGCTGCAACAGGAACTGGTTGACCTGCCAGATTTCCGCCGCTTCGCCGGTTTCACCGCTTTTGTCGAAGGCTGGGCGCTTTACGCCGAGAGGCTCGGGCTGGAAGTCGGCTTTTACAAAGACCCCTATAGTGATTTTGGGCGCCTCAGTTACGAAATGTGGCGTGCCTGCCGCCTCGTTGTAGACACTGGCATCCACTACATGGGTTGGTCGCGCGAGCGTGCCATTGATTACATGAAGAATCAGACTGCGCTTTCCCTGCACAATATCGAGGCAGAGATCGACCGTTACATCGCCTGGCCAGGCCAGGCCCTGGCTTACAAGATCGGGGAACTGAAGATCCGTGAACTGCGCACTCTTGCCGAGAATGAACTTGCAGACAAGTTCGACGTGCGCGATTTTCATGACGTGGTGTTGCGAAATGGATCTCTTCCCTTGCCACTACTGGAAACCAACGTACGCGACTATATCAAGACACGTCTCACGCAACCGTGACCCGCAACCTCGTCCTTTAAGCGATACCATCCATGACCACCCACACTCCCCTCCAGGCTGCCGTCTTCGATCTTGATGGTTTGATGTTCAATACCGAGGAACTCTATCACGAGGTCGGCGGCCAGATGCTACAACGCCGCGGGAAACAACTCACCGATGATCTGCTTGCAAAGATGATGGGGCGCCAAAGTCACGAGGCGCTTCAAATCATGATCGATTGGCATGATCTTGACGCTACCGCCGCGCAACTGGAAGCTGAGACCGACGTGATCTTCGGCGAAATCCTGGAGGCCCGGCTTCAGCCTATGCCAGGCCTCGAAACCCTACTCGCGTTCCTGGAAGAACACGATATCCCCAAAGCCATTGCAACCAGCAGTCGTCGTCCTTTTGCCGTCACCATGTTGGACAAGTACGACATGCAGGACCGTTTCCAGTTTCTGCTAACCGCAGAAGACATTGAACTGGGTAAACCAAACCCCCAGATCTACCTGAGAGCTGCAGAACGACTCCAACTCACAACCTCGCAGATGATGGTATTGGAAGACAGTGGCAACGGCTGCAAAGCCGCCGTTGATTCCGGCTCCTATGCAGTGGCTGTCTTGGCTAATCACAATCGCGAACAGGTCTTCCCCGGAGCACGATTGGTAGCCGAGGGTCTTGGCGACCCAAAAATCCAGTCCGCCTTCGGTCGTTCTTAAACAGAGACGAACGCTAGCAGTGAGGGCATCCCAGACCTAGCCCTCCCATCCTCCCTCTGGTTCGTAATTTCCTGGGGATTGCAGAAAAGCCGGCCTACCCCGCTGTTCTCTTTCAAGTACTGTTACAAAACTGTCGAAAGTTGATTCATCTGCGGGGGGGATTCAATCGAGGGATGGGAGACCGCAGCGTGACGCGACAGACCGCATACCAGTTGCTTTTGGCGATGATCGTTTTACCCATGACCGGCTGTGCCATGTGCGCTGGCCCCTTTGATCGCCAGTATTCGGCGGAGGGGGGTGCCTGGGAACGCCACGACCCCAACCACGGTCGCGTCGGATCAGCGTTTTCCGACGCCGGCGCTCCGAGGGATGATACGGCAGTCCTGGAGGGAATTCCTGACGGGGGAGAAGAGACCGACGAGGCTTACTACGAAGCCAGTCCGGAACTTGGCGATCCACTGCTTCGGTAACCTATCCCGCTTGCTATTCCCAGCTTCCAGGTACTGACGTCGTGATGGTTTCCCTGGCTGAAACCTGCAAACCCTTTGCGCCCGCCTATTCATAGGGTAACGTACCCTCTGGTGCACGTCCGGCTACAGGACGCTCCATGCCCAGTCGGCTTTCGTTCCTGATCATTTGAGTAAGGTGACTCGCCATGAACTCCGCCCCTGACCAAACCCCGGATGCTATCGATCCCGCCAGTTTGACGAAGGATCCGCCCACTACCCTGATGGGGATCATGAAGAGTCTTGGGCCGGGTTTGATTATAGCCGGTTCGATCGTTGGATCTGGAGAATTGATTGCCACCACAAGTACAGGTGCCGCCGCTGGCTTCTCGCTTTTGTGGCTGATCATCATCGGTTGTGTCATCAAGGTATTTGTCCAGGTTGAACTAGGACGATACACGATCGTTACGGGAACCACGACCATTTCCGGTCTAGCCTCCCTTCCCGGACCGCGCGTCGCTGGCACGCATCTGATCGTTTGGTACTGGTTCATCATGTTCATCGCCATCATGGGCCAGCTCGGGGGAATCGTTGGTGGTGTCGGGCAAGCCCTTTCCATCAGTATCCCCGTCACGGAACGGGGCCGTACGTACAACCTTTACCGCGAGGCCGAAACCCAACTGACGGTCCTGCGTGGACAGTGGGCCAGCGACCAGACTGATACCGCGACCAAGCAAGCACTTGTCAAACAGATCAGTCCACTTCAAGTTCAGAGTATCGATAATTACCTACTTCTCTCCGGGACGAACCGCTCGCAGCAGGAAAAGGATCGGCTCACCAACCTTAAGGCACAGTTGGCAAGCCTTTCGGAAGCCCCCGCGGGTTCACCCGAGCATCATCTCTACTCGCAGATATTACCCCGGGGAGACCTGGCCGACTGGGTTAGTACGGAGCGGGCACTGGCAGCGGACCCCGACTCTGTGGATTTGAAAACGAATCGCGACAAACATCGCACGAGCACGCTGGCTGAGCTGGCCAAATCAGCCAACGCCGATATCGACGGTGGAACGGAAACACTCGATGCGTACGTGGCTGCCCTGTCGACGCCCGCCGCTAAACATCGAACCGACGCCAATACCTGGACCATCGTGCTTACGATCGTTACGATCATCCTGCTGGTACGAGGAAAATATGGATTCATCCAGACCTTCTCCACGGTACTGGTGGGGCTCTTCACGCTGGTTACCATCATTAACGTGCTCGGTTTGCAAACCATCAGTACCGCTTCGGCCTGGAGCATCACGATGGCCGACCTCCGGGAGGGACTAAGGTTCGGCCTTCCACCCGGGGATCCGATTCCCGCTCTTGCGACGGCCCTCGCGACCTTCGGCATTATCGGGGTGGGTGCCGCTGAACTGATTGCCTACCCGTACTGGTGCATGGAACACGGCTACGCTCGCTATGCCGGCCCACGCGATGATTCTGATGCTTGGGCTGAGCGTGCCAGCGGTTGGCTACGGGTTCTTCGCTGGGACGCCTGGTGTTCAATGCTGGTCTATACGTTTGCGACCGTTGCCTTTTACCTACTAGGTGCGGCTATCCTGGGTCGCATTAACCTAGTTCCCGCTTCGGACGAGATGGTTCGCTCCCTGGGCGTCATGTATCGGCCAGTCTTCGGTCAAACAGCGGAGGTGCTTTTCCTGTTTGGCGCGTTTGCGGTCCTTTACTCAACCTTTTTCGTCGCGACGGCGGGCAACTCACGCATGGCCGCTGACGTATTTCGTGTCCTTAAGTTCAACGACCCATCCGAGGAAACGTACCGGCGCAACGTCAAGATACTCTGTGCTGTTTTGCCAGCGATCTGCGCCATCACGTCCGTCCTTGGCTTCAAACCAGTCGTCATGGTTCTGCTGAGTGGGACCATGCAGGCCGTCATGTTACCCATGGTGGCTGCAGCGGCAATTTATTTTCGTTATGCCAAAGGAGATCCCCGCGTCTCACCCGGCCGCGCCTGGGATTATTTCCTGATCGTATCCGCGGTGGGCATGTTAGTCGCAGGTGTTTATGCAGCGTACACGAAACTGGCCCCTTACCTGTCGTAATACCCCCCTGGCAAAGCGATCCTGGTTTCGTCTACGACCCCTGACCCCATGAGCAGCAACGGATGGCTCGCAACGAACAACTCATACGGCAACACAAACTCCTGCAGGTCCTCGAACGGTCCCGTTTCGGCCAAACACTTGAGGAGATCCGAGATGACCTGGTCGAGGAACTAGGCCTCACCTCGCTTCACACTCGAAGCGTCCGTCGCGACATCGAGGCATTACAAGCCGCCGGGTTCCACCTTTCCTCGGAACAATTAGAGCGGGGCCGCGTCTGGAAACTTGGGCAACAAAGCCGTACTCCCTATGAAATAACTGTGTCAGCGACTGAACTGTTGGCACTCTCACTGGGACGAGACCTGCTCTTGCCGCTGGCGGGAACACCTTTTTGGCAAGGCATCGAAACATTCTGGCACAAGATCCAGGAACAGCTACCCGGTTCCATCTGGGATCATTACCAGCGGTTTCGTCGGGTTCTTCACGTTTCCGGAATGCCCGCCAAGTCCTACGAGGAACAGCAGGGGGTTCTCAAGACGCTCAACCGGGCCATCCTCCAACATCGTGTCGTCCAGATCGAGTATCAATCACTGGGAAAACCTGCCTCCACGCGCCTGATTCTTCCCTACGCCATTGTTTTCTATCAATCGAGCCTCTATATCATTGCGGCCGAGCAATCTGCCGACGACCCCGAGCAAGCACTACGACATTGGAAACTCGACCGTTTTCTCAGTGCGGAAGCCCTTGATGACTATTTCACAACCGACCAGGAGTTTGACCTGACCCAGTATCTTGGTCAGAGCCTGGGTATCTTCTCCCAGCAAGGCCTCGAGGAATTCCAAGTACGAATCAGCGCGTTTGCGGCCCCCTGGGTAATCGAGGACCCCTGGCACGCCGATCAGAAGGTAGAGCGGCAGGAAGATGGATCAATTCTACTGACCGTCAAAGCGACCCACGAACTGGAAGTCATCCCGCGCGTACTGGCACTGGGAACCGAGGCGGAACTGCTCAGTCCGCCGACTTCCCGTCAACGGATGCAGGCAATCATCGCGGACCTGCAGGAGACCTATTCTGGCAGCGATCCTGATTGAGCCTCGCCTTCCTGATCTACCCCCAGGTCCACCTTGACCACCGCTCGCTCGAACGGATGAATCTGGTACAAGTCGGCTGCACGATATTTAAAGAGCATCGCGAAGACCACGTCAGGTAATTTTTGGATCCGGTCGTTGTAAGCAGTGACGCTGGCGTTGAAGAAGTCACGTGCGAGTGAGATTCGATCCTCGGTGTCAACCAACTCGTCACCGAGCTTCTGGAATATGTCGCTAGCCTCCAGGTCCGGATAATCCTCTGCCAGTGCCATGAGGCCTCCCAGATGGGCGGTCTGGCTGTTGGTTACCGCTGCCTGGCGGGCCACATCATCGGCAGTGGGGATATCCGTCGCGCCAGCGGACCGCCTGGATCTGATGAAAGCTACTGATTCCTGGGTATCCACCTCGTGCTTTGAATAGCCCTTGGTGACCTCGACCAACCGTGGTATCAGGTCAAAACGCCGCTGCAACTGCACCTCGATAAGGCTCCAGGCCCGGTAGACTCGCTGCATCACGGAAACCAAGCCATTGTAGATCAGCGAAAGGTAGAGGCCGGACACGACCATCCAATAAAGCACAAACGCCAACGCCAGCATGATGATGTTCAGCTGCGCCTCTCCCTCACTACCGGCAATAGCCACCGCCAGCATACTGGGGAACATCGTGATGATAATCGCGCCACCAATGAGCGAGAAGAAGCTGATCCAGCCATACCGTCGCGTCAATGCCTCCTCGCTCTTGGACGAGATGATAAAGTTTTTATCGACCTTGTCGTAGGCAATTTCCGGTTCAACGATATCCTCGCGAACGCGGGCCGATCCCAGCACGTAGACATCCGCGTCAACAGGCACCACGTGCTCGCTAAACCGACGCCTTCCTGTACTATCCATGATCGCCATCCGCGGCCCCTTGGAGTAGTAAAGCATGTCACCCTGTCCAACCGTCCGATTAAGGACTCGATCGCCGATAAAATCGGCCTGTTCCGGGAGCACCTGGATCCGACCCGTCTCGTCCTCTACTTCGAAACGAAGCCTCTCATCGCCTTGATCGATGGTCTTCCACCCGGACCGCGTTTCGGTCTTACTGTTTCCATCTTCATCCGTCGTATACTCGATGGTTTCCCATTCTTCTTCCACTTGATACGAATACCAGATACACCGTTCCTCGGTGAGAAACGACTGCAAAGGTGCCGGCGCCCGACTGGTGCCCTTAAGCTCATTCAGCCCGATAAAGACGCCCTTGACCTTGGACGTGGGTACGTTCTGCATCAACCGCTTTCGCTTCAGGCAGAAATAGCCTCCCCCCAGGCAAAGCAGGCCCAGCAGCAATATCACCACCGCTATGGCCCACATACCAAAGTCGTTCACGGCATCGGCTAGCAACATACAAGACACCATCGCAACACACCTTTCCACCCTGGTCGTTCATGGTCCCCTTTTAAACGCCCAGCTTCTGGCCTGGCAAAAGTGGAGGCACGGGGCAGCCCATGGTTTCCGAGAAAACTCGCAACAACTCCGCCTCCAACTGGGACACCTCACCGTCGGAGGCAATCCCCCGCACGCAGGCCCCCAGCACCTTTTTCATGCTTTCCAGCTTTAACTGTGCCAACCGAGCAACCGCATTGGACAGGCGAGAAACGCGGCATTCTTTGCGAGGCATTAAATCCCCAAGGGATAGGCCCAGGTTCCGCGAGGCCGCCTCATAACTACGACGCGATTCTTCCTCGCCCGCCTCACCGGCATGTGCCAACGCCGACAACAGAAACCGCAATTCATCCTTGCAAGCGGCCAACTTGATTTTCGCTCCTGCCTTCCGCGAAACACTTTCGAAGTGACCATCCAGGTGTTTTACCAGCGAATTGGTCACCATCCATTCAAAGAGGCTGAGCCGCTTATCCGCCTCAACGATGGCCTTAAACAGGCTCTTAAATTCACTATATTGTGCGGCGGTCATCTCCCGAAGGCTGGCCTTAGACATGTCAAGAAGCGGTACCCGCATCCGCACGTCAACATCCCCAAAGTGCGGCAACAGCTGGTCAACGATCGCACGCAGCCCGCGGTCGGATGATTCGGCGATACAGGCCAACTGACTGGCACGAATTTGTTCGTCCTCGTCCATCAAAAGGCAAAGGACAACGGCCCGGGCCGAGTAGGCTTCAACCACTGCCTCCCGCACCTCGCCAGGGATCTTCTTGATCAATTGATGAGCATATTCAACGTGAGCCGCGGTAGGTTCGCCTACTGATCCGGCAAGTGAAACGCTTCCGACTGTAGCGGCTGCGCCCGCTAATGCCGCAACGGGCAACCCGCTTCCAGCACCGCCAGAGCTGCCAGCGAAACCGGCGACGCCAGCAACGCCACCGGTAACACCCGCAGCGATGGGACTCGCTGCGGTCGATTCCCTCGACGGATCGAGTAAATCTGTTGCTGACTCACCCTCGATCCGCAGGATCCGCTTTTCCAGTGGTGGGTGAGTTGAAAACATGGTCTTCACACCCTGCCCGAAGAACATGTGTCGGACTTCTCCGGCGCGTGGTGTTTCCAACCTGGACCCTAAACTCAGGCCAGCGATGGCACGCAAGGCACCACTCATCCCGTTCGGATTGCGCGTGAACTGGACGCCAGCGGCGTCGGCAAAAAACTCTCGTTGCTTACTGATCGAGGACTGAATAATTGCTGCGGCAAAGGCACCTATAGCCCCGAGTACGTACATGGCCAATCCGATAGCCACGATTTGCCCGCCGCCCCCACCCTTATCATTGCTCGAGGACCGACTCCTTCCCGAGCTGTTCCCCATGCTGCGGATAATCAGGTATCCCACATGGGAAATCAGGGTAATCCCTGCCAGTGTGGAAATCAGCTTAACATTAAGCCGCATATCACCTTGAAGGATATGGCTAAACTCATGGGCCACGACCGCCTGCAACTCATCTCGGGACAACTTGGTCGCACACCCTCGGCTGATTCCAATGACCGCGTCATCGAGCGTCGTGCCGGCTGCAAAGGCGTTGATCGCCAGTTCCTCGTCCAGCAGGTAAACGCCGGGAACCGGTGTCCCTGCAGCCAACGACATTTCTTCCACGACGTTCCAAACCTTGCGTTCCAGCGGGTCCTGTGAACCATGGTAGATTTCCCGTCCCCCGAGCATTTCAGCGACTGCAGAACCACCCGCTCGCAACTCACGGTTTTTGAGCCAAGTCCCCAGCCAAACGATAAACAGGATGATACCTGTGATTGCGGCCAAGGCAGGAAGTTGCAATTCCTGGAACTGGCCAGGCCGTCCCCTCGCTTTACCGCTGACCTGAAACACCAGCAAGGCCACGGCATCAACGGATACGACAATTAAGATGACGGTGAAGATGTAGGCGTAAACCAGCCACTTTGTCTTGCGCTGCGCAACATCCTGGTGCTCAAAGAAGTTCATTGCCACGGCTGAGGTCTCTATCTGGTTGCGTGGGCAAGGAAACAGCCAACGACGGCCCGAATTCCTACGCCCCTGGGACATACCGGGATGACAAGCATTCCTGCATAATCACGTAAGAGGGTCTCCTGCCGTGGCGATCAAAACTTAATTTGCGGCGCCTCGGCAATCGCCTCCGAGTCGAATTCGAGCAAGGGAGCATCCGCCGGGTGGCCAAACATGCTCGCGAAAATAATCGGCGGAAACGTCTGTCGATAGGTATTGTAAAGCATGACGCCATCATTGTAGCCCTGACGCGAGAAAGCGACCTTATTCTCTGTTGAAGTAAGCTCCTCCTGAAGGCTCACCATGTTCGCACTGGCCTTGAGGTCCGGGTACGATTCCGCCAGCGCGAACAATTTCCCAAGGCTGCCGGATAACTGCTGTTCTGCGCCGGCCAGCCCTTGGATCGCCTGTGGATTAGAAGGATCCTGCGCAGCCGTCTGCAGATGCCCATGGGCGGAATTACGAGCCTGAATCACCGCTTCAAGCGTATCACGTTCGTGCCCCATGTAACCCTTGGCAACTTCAACCAGGTTGGGGATCAGGTCATAGCGTCGTTTGAGCTGAACTTCAATTTGAGCAAAGCCGTTCTTGAAGCGGTTTCGCAGCATCACGAGCTTGTTATAAATGCCGATCATCATGATCGCGATGATAAAAATAAAGAATGCCAGTACGCCGAGGACAATCAGGATAGGTATCCACATTCCACCGAGCACGATCAGGTCAGGTAACATAAATTCTTTGCCCTCGTTCTGGGCAACCCATCAAGGGATTGCAGTTTTCCCACGGACACACCCCAGTCCCCCTGGGTTGTTCCGCATGGGTGTGAGTTTAGCGGATTCCTGTTTCAGACGTCAATTCGAGCTGCCCACAAGTGTGTATTTGCTGTAGAAACAGACCCCGAAACCGTGTCCTCCGTCCGTTGACATCAGTGACCCTCACTTTTAGGATGTTTCCAACGATTCCGATCATTTCCCTGCCGTTACCGTGTTCACGATTAAGTTATGACTGCATCCCGTAAGGCCGTTCTACTCCTCAGTGGAGGACTCGATTCCTGCACCACGCTGGCTATCGCCCAGCAGCAGGGGTTCGACGTCCATGCGATCAGTTTCCGTTACGGCCAACGACACTCACATGAAATCTCCGCCGCGGGTAAAATCGCTCGCTCCATGCAGGTTTCAGCCCACGTGAACCTGGACATTAACCTTGGTGACCTGGTTGCGTCCGCCTTAACCACCGACATTCCGGTCCCGAAGCACTCTAGTACCGATGAAATTGACAGCTCCATCCCGGTTACCTATGTTCCGGCTCGAAATACCGTCTTCCTTTCCTTCGCGCTGGGCTGGGCAGAAGAGCTGGGGGCTGCTGACATCTTCCTGGGCGTCAACGCATTGGACTACAGTGGCTACCCCGACTGCCGCCCGGAATACCTGGCCGCTTTCGAAACACTTGCCAACCTGGCTACGAAAAGCGCCACACAAGACGGGCAACGCACGCGAATCCATGCGCCCCTGATCGACATGACCAAGGCGCAGATCATTAAAGCCGGTCTGAAACTGGGCGTCGACTACTCGATGACGACCAGTTGTTACGACCCTGCTCCAAAGGGTACCGCCTGTGGTGAGTGCGATGCCTGCCTACTGCGACTCAAGGGTTTTGCTGAGAACGGTATCGACGATCCGATTAGCTACCAGGCCAATTAAGGTCACGAGTAGATCGCGGTCATGGGTCGACCTACCGAAACAGGGTACGGTCGATCAAGCGCATCTCGATATTCACCAGCAGGGTTGATCCCCAGGGCCGAGAACATCGTCGCTGCCACGTCCCATGGTCCATAGCGAGCAGTGATCACATCGCCCCCCAGTCGATCCGTTTTCCCGATCACCGCACCGCGATGCACTCCAGCGCCGGCCATCAGTATCGAATACGCGGACGCCCAGTGTTTTCTGCCAGGCGCGTTGCCTGGAAAATTGGGTTCCGGCGCGACGAGCGGCGCTCGTCCAAACTCGCCCATACAAACGACCAGTGTCGTCTCCAGCAAACCGCGTTGATCAAGGTCATTTAGCAGGGTTACCATCGTGGCGTCAAAGCGCGGGCAAAGGTGTACCTTAAGCGCCTCGAAAATATCATTATGCGTATCCCAGCCATATTCAGCGGTTTCCGTCGGAGCCAAATCCTGCCCTCGATTGGAATGATTCCAAATGACCGTGGTAAATGGGACGCCCGCTTCCACGAGTCTGCGGGCCAGCAAACAGGCTTGGCCCGGACGGTGGCGGCCATAGGCGTCACGGATGGAGGCTTTCTCCAGGCCGAGATTAAAGGCATTCCGCACCCGCTTGGAGGCCAACACCTCGAGCGCCTGACGGTACTGTTGCGTGGTGTCCGAAACACCGCGAAATTGCTCCATCGCCTTAAGTTGATTGTCATAAGCCTCTTTGAGACGCATTCGCGCACCAAGCCGTCGCAACGGCAGCCCATCCCGCGGGTCGATAGACGGCATCGCCAAACGCTGACGATTGACA
>MPLU02045782.1_pt1 | contig 20099 bp, 23 predicted proteins | sample 1617381 | NCBI WGS metagenome assembly MPLU02 (sample SAMN05944801, study PRJNA350692) | marine metagenome | biome: marine; feature: ODZ; material: water; isolation source: 90 m water sample filtered on 0.2 um supor filter | place: Pacific Ocean | collected 2012-04-08 | depth 90m m
GGCGAACCGAAACTGCCAAGAACTGGAGGCATAACTTTTACCAGCCTTTATTTGAAGGTGCCGAACCTTACCACAGGGAACAAGCTCAAAGCTGGAGGTCGCTAATAATTACAACAAGCACCAAAACCTCCTGATTCTCTAGCCGATAATTTTCGGCCATTAACCTGAGGGCAATAGGATCAGCGATCTTTTTCTTTGACTATCTCTGTGCTAAGCAATATTCAAGAATGCGCACATATATGGCATCATTCTTTCTTTCTTCTTAAGCGATATTCCCCCACTCACCTATCCAAACTCTACCCAAAAACTGTCACCAATGGTTTAGCAGGCTCTAAAAGATTTGATACCAGCTTGATACACTCAGCCAAGGATTACCAGCCACGAATCTCAATCCCAAAGCAAATATTGATACACTCATAACACTCTTTTTGAACAGCTGCCAATACTTGGCTTACCTGCTGCAAACCAACTCTGCATCAATCCTTTTGAAACAGATCTTTTCTAGACAGATTCACCTTCACTGCTGCCTGTCAAGCACGTGCAAAAGCCTAGCGATTAGATAGTTGGATTAGTAGCTAAGGCCCACTGCCCCAAAGGCTTGACAAGCCTTGTTATGGAGCCATTTTGCGCAGTTTCGGAAACCAGAAAGAATGGCTCGTCAAACTTCCCATTTTGGTAAAAATTTGCCATCAAGAGCATATCTAAAACCTCTTATTTGGATTGCAACTAAAATGAGCTACTGATCAAAGAGAAGAATCTTAAGCAACTTATATAGCCTTCTAATGAGAAGGGATCTTCTACTACGTCAAAGCCAATCTGTCGAATAACAAAGCTGTCATTTAATTGATTGCCCAAAGGCACTACTTGCGACCAACCGCAATTAGTCGACAATTCCCGATAGGGTCACATCTGAGAATCTGTTCGCGTAATGAGCCTGGCCGCAACCTATTTTGGTGCAAACGGTTGGTTGCTTGAGTTCGGCAGCTACAAGGTGTTGCTAGATCCCTGGCTAACTGGTGAACTCTCCTTCCCACCCGGCCCCTGGTTGCTAAAGGGCAAACTCCCTCACGACTGGGCGGTTCCTGAGAACCTTGATTTACTGCTATTAAGCCAAGGGCTGCCAGACCATGCTCACCCAGAAACCCTGCAGCTTCTTTCAAGGGATCTCCAAATCGTTTGCTCGCCCTCAGCTGCGAAGGTTGTAAAGCGCTTAGGTTTCAATCAAGTGCATCAGCTACACCCTGGAGAGAGCACCTGCGTAGCTTCACTGACCATCCGCGCGAGCGCAGGTGCAATGGTGCCCTCGCTGGAGAACGGCTATCTACTTAATCATCCCGCCGGCAAAATCTACCTGGAACCTCATGGTTTTCTCGACAAGCAACTAGAAGCACAAATGATTGATGCGGTGATCACCCCAGTTGTGGATCTTGGCTTACCACTTGCGGGTGCTTTTGTAAAAGGCCGTCAGGTGCTTCCTGAATTACTAAAGCGATTTAAGCCACAAACAGTTCTTGCAAGCACTGCTGGAGGAGATGTTCGCTTTGAAGGACTGCTAAGCAGGTTTATGCAGATGGAAGGATCTCCCGAAGAAATCACCGCAATGCTTCCTGCTCAGGTGAACTTGATTGATCCAGAGCCTGGAAAACGTTATGCGCTGAACTCAAATCCATCCTTGATTTAATCGCAAATCTCCACGGCTAGAACAAGTGGCCTCAACAGGATGGATTTGAGAGCATGCATGCAGCTGCTCAAAGTAGTAGCCACTCCAAACTCATAATCCCCTGGCCTGGTTGGGATCTCTGCGCCCTTGTACTGCTAACCAGCGCCAAATCAATCTTCTCAAGTTAAAGAAGGCCTCTTACCTCCAAGCCCGCTAACCACTTAGGAGATGACGCTCAGAGCTATGGCTGTAGTCCTTTCCTCACAGAGGAGCAAGTAGCTGAGTGTGCTTAAGCACACTCAGCTGAGATAGTGAACGATAGAGATTTGTTGATCACTAGGTTCATCAAGCCACTTCCCGCAAGGAAGAGGTTGGGATGAGCTCTATACGCTCAGAAAGCACAGACTCAATAATGAAGTGCATGTAGAGAGCCCTCCTGAGATCAAATAAACAACTCTGATCGGAGATAGACACCTGTTCAATTGCCGAATTAACGGCACACATGGCCTGGAGATTAGTGGTGCGATCCATGATGAAAGTGTCCTGTCAATGCCCATAGCCTCTCTGCAATCAGACTCTGAAGACCTGACCTGCATCATTCTTTGCTGTGAGATTGATCACTGATCTAGTTCTAGCCCTGATAAAAGGATGGTTTCCCCGTGCCCAACCTCTCGCAATCAACCTGAGGATAGGCTCTAAAAGTGATATCTATAGGCCTAAATCCTTAGCTTCAATAGCTATTCGCTTATGAGCTGACATTTAAATCTCCAAATACTGTTAATACTGATCAATGCGCAAGACACTCGCCATCGATGGACTACAGGTAAAAACTCCTCATCTTTTCCCTAAAGAGCTCAAATGTATTGACCCATAAATCGCCAAGCTGTTGAAGTCACTATCAATATCTTTCCTGGCCAGGCAGGAAAGCCCTGGATTTGATTCTATTTTTATGAATTCAATCTTCACCCCCAGCGCAAGCAAGCCGACCACCTTCACAAAGGGATATCCATAGAAAGCACATTAGCAAAACATGTATTCATGCCTTCTCTTCTTACTGCAATAAATGCAAATATACCGCGTAAGATTTACTCAATTCTGCAAAATCTTAGCAAGGCTGACAACAGGAAATCTCCACAAATCAATCTCAAGGAAACAATTCCCGAATCCGGCAATTGAGCTAATAGATCACCAGAACAGAAGCAAAATATGTCAAAGACTTAAACACCAACTCAACGCTTTTCCCTGTCAATTCAGATTTAGAATGCAGACCTCTAGAGACTAAACCCAGTTCAGCAACGGGGTATTGAGCTGCTTCTAATCGGAAAAGTTCCAGCTAATTAGCCCAATCGCTGTCAAGAACCAAAGCGCTACCACAAACGCCCCTAGAGACCAGCTACCGCCCCTCCCGACGGCCCATAGCCAACCGAAGAGGCCAACCAAAACCAGCACAACTTGAACCAAAATGTCATGCTCAACCGGCAACGAAAGGAGCAGCTCTTTGAACATGGAGCACTAAACAGATCACTACTTCCATCATGTGTGATCACTGGCTTTTAGTCAGGCATAAGGCATAGAAGGAAAAATAAAGCTCACTCTGCCCTCACCCCAACAAAGTGAGGCCCAAACAAAGCTCAGCCTGTTGTGATTACCAAATAGTGAAATGCAACTAAGCCTCACCAAATCAATAACCGCGCAGCGATGGTTCTAATTCCTGTCATCAAAGCCCCTGACAACCTTTATTGACCTCATCCAGCATCGCCAACGCATCATCACCACGACCAGCCTGAAGCTGAGTCATGATCAGATCAGCTTGCAAACCAAGTAGCAAGGTCTGGCAGGAATAATTGTCCTGAGCTGCTGCACTGCGTTGCAATGCTTCTGCCCGCAGCAAAGCTCTCTGACATGGCTCTAACCGGCCAGAGCGAAAACATTCAACTACTAGCGAGGTAATTGGAAGCTGAGCCGCACTCGCAGGAGAGAAGCCCAACGGCAGGCAACTAACCAGCGCAAATATTGGCAAGAGTTGCCATCTTTGCTGCTCGAACCCAAGCAAACAGCTAATCACTACAAAAAGGCGGTGCTTATTGCAGCGCATATGAACACCTCCGCAGATAGTGTCAAGAGTTGGCTTACTGTCTATTCGCCAAAATTTTGCCTTGTCATTTGGCAATGAAGGCCTCATCTAACGCGAATTGCCGTGGTGACTTTCGCTAATTAAGTCTTGAAAATCTTGATCAGCTGGCCATAGAAGCCGCAACAGCAATCTCTCGCTCTTGCTTTACCGGATGCGGATCTGCAACTGCAGACCTCAGCACATACTTATTGGCGATCTGTTCTGAAAGGCTGCCCTGGCCAAGACAATCCAAGCAGGTACGAAACCTCAGGTGACTGATGCGCTGAATGCCACTACCTCCACAAACAGGGCAGATAGACATGGCTTGTTTGCCTTTGAAGATCATTTATTTTCACCCCTTTTGGTGGCCACGATCCCAAAGGCTTCGTTAAGAATTGGGGTCCTTGCTGTCATCAAGGTTTCAGCACGGCTTCAAGGGCTCCCTTCTTCTTCTTCAACTCGCTCAACAACTCCACCGCAGTGAGCTCACTACCAACAGCAATCAGTTCCTGACTAGCAGCAAGCCAACCCACAACCTGCGATGGCCCCAATCCCTGAGATCGCAAGTCATCTAAGCCAGCCTGACCCTCTCGCTTGGCGAGCTTCCTGCCTTGAGCGTCACACAACAAGGGCACGTGTCGATAAACAGGTGGTCGCTGAGACATCGCATCGATCACCGCGAGCTGGGCCGGCATAGCCACAAGCAAGTCCTCGCCACGAACCACCTCACTTATCCCAAGGGTGAGTTCATCAACGACAGTTGCCAAGTGATAGGCAGTAAAACCGTCAGCGCGCCGCAAGATCACGTCCCCACTGATCTCAGAGAACTGTTCGCTCACTCTTAAACGCCAACTGGGCAATCTCCCTTCATGCCATCCCCAAAACAGCTCCAAGTCTCTACAAGTTCCTGGATAAATCAAACCTCGCCCAACTGGTGCTGAAACATCAGCCAGCATTCGCCTGCTGCATCGACAGGCATACAACTTCCCTTGACGCCGAAGAGTCGAAAGGACAGAGCTATAAAGGCCTCTGCGTTGGCTCTGCAAAAACACAGGGCCATCCCAGTCGAGACCCAGCCAGCGCAAATCATGCTGCAGGCTCTCAAGCGCTCCTGCTCGATTGCGAGGTCTATCTAGGTCATCTACACGTAAAAGCCAGGTCCCATTGGCTAAGCGCGCTTGCAACCAAGACATCAACGCCGTACGCAGATTGCCTAGGTGTAAAGGTCCAGTTGGAGATGGAGCAAAGCGACCCCTATAACCCTGATGCCTGAGGCGTTTGCCCTCCTCTAGCTGCTCATGGAGATGATCAGGCAGTTCAAAGGAGGAAACCTTTGAACTAGCTAAGGAGTCCTGCATCAACAAGCCTCCAAAAAAATGCGGCCTTATTAGGCCGCATTTCTATAACTAATAAAAATGATCAACCCTGAACGCGATCTTTGAACATCTTGCCTGCAGTGAAAGCAGGAACGCGCTTAGCAGGGATCTTGATCTTCTGACCAGTCTTGGGGTTAAGACCCTGACGAGCGGAACGATCACGAGGCTCAAAGGATCCGAAACCAAGGATGGAGACCTTCTTGCCCTCCACTACTGAATCAATAATCGTATCGATGGCGGCATCCACCACAAGGGAGACGTCTGTTTTAGTGAGCTCAGTGCGGGCGGCGACGAGGTTGACCAGGTCAGCTTTGTTCATTGGAGAAGGGTGATAAGTACGGAAGCTGTTCAGTGACAGAGCAGAAGACGAAATCCGTCACTGCTATCCCGAATCGCGCTAATCGTATGGACCTAAGCCGCTGCCGGCAACCGAAAGAGGCTGTGGCGCAACGCTTTATACGACCACTAGAAGACTTAATTCACTCACTTAGCTGCTCTTGCCAGGCTTCCCAAGGGGCAATCTTCTGTCCACGGAGGAGCCCAAGAGAAGCCCCAGAAGCAAGTGCAGGCCTGACATCTGAAGGAATCCATTGGCGCAATTTTTCCAGGCTTTTTAACTGACGAGGCCAATGGAAAGTTCGCCGATCCTTCAATGGCGCAAGTTGACGAAACGCTACAGGGATCAACAAACGTCCGCAGAACAGCACATTCCAAGGATGGGGAGCAAACACCACGCAACTGCCTGGCGTGGGGCCAGACGTCCAGAGCAGCCGCATCCCCGCAACAGTGGTGTGTTCTTCAGCAAAACTATCCAGTGAAGTCAACCCAGGCAGGAGATATGCCTCCTGCTCCTGCACCAACACAGGCCATCCAAGTGCATCTTGAAGCGCACGCACCCTGCCATGCCCTTCTCTGCTGGTCAGCAAGATCCGTGCCTGTCGCCCTAAGGAGAGCTGTTCTAAGGCCCCTATGGTCGCTTTCGTTAGCGGTGGACAATCGATCAATACGGGCTCTGGCTCACATCCCAGCCACCAAGCCGTCCCCCCATTGCAATCTCGATTGGGTGGGAACACCCAAAGGCCTTCTCTCAACCGTTGTGGAGGATTGCCCAACTCCGCTGCAGGGGGCATCGTCATGACATTGTGAAATAGGCAGAAGTAATTAGTTTGAGTCCAATGCTTTCTGCCTTGCCGCGGATACAGCTGTGAGCAAGGTGCATATCGGCACTCCTTGGCCTCTGGGCAGCACAGTCACAACACGAGGAGTGAATTTCTCCGTGGCAGCGCCCACGGCAGAGCGTATTGAGCTGCTGCTGTTCGCTGATGCGAATAACCCTCAGCCAGAACTCATTCTTGAACTTCAGCATTGCCATCGATCTGGCGACTACTGGCATGTGGAAGTGGAAGGATTGAAGGCCGGTTGTTGTTATGGATATCGGGTATTTGGCACAAATGAACCCGAAGGTCATAACTTTTACCCCTCCAAGGTGCTTCTTGATCCCTGCGCAAGAGCCATTAGTGGCTGGGATGTTTTTCAAAGAGAAGCGGCCAAAGGCGCTTCAGCAAATCTCCAAGCGTGTCTGAAGGGAGTGGTCTGCGAGCGAGAACTATTCGACTTCAAATCTCATCCCCGACCAAGAAATGCCTGGAACCGCAGCGTGATCTACGAGCTGCATGTAGGAGGCTTCACCAGCGGTTCAAAATCAGAAGTAGCACCTCAGCGCCAGGGCACCTTCCTGGGATTAATTGACAAGCTTCCCTATCTGCGAAAACTGGGCATCACGGCCATAGAGCTACTACCTATTTATGCCTTCGATCCATCTGATGCTCCCGCAGGGCGAGACAACTATTGGGGCTACAGCCCTCTCAACTGGTTTACACCTCATCCCAAATATGTTGTAGGTGACGATCCACTGCAGGCTCGCCAACAAGTACGCGAACTAGTGGCTGCATGTCATGACCAGGGCATCGAGGTCTTACTAGATGTGGTCTACAACCACACCACAGAGGCCAACTTCGATGGCCCCACAATCAGCTGGCGTGGCTTCGGTGAGACCCTCTACTACCACCAAAACGAACGTGGCGAGTACCTCGATGTAAGTGGTTGCGGCAACAGCATCGCAGCGAATCGCCCCATCGTGATGCAGCTGATTCTTGAATCAATGCGCTGCTGGGCTCTCGAGCTAGGAGTGGATGGCTTCCGCTTTGATCTTGGTATTGCGCTAAGTCGTGGTGAAGGTCTCAAGCCACTTGATCACCCTCCCCTATTCGAAGCGATTGAAGCTGATCCAGAACTCAGCGATCTAAAGCTGGTAAGTGAGCCCTGGGATTGTGGTGGGCTCTATCGGCTAAGCGATTTCCCTGCTCAACGCATCGGCACCTGGAACGGCCATTACCGAGATGATCTACGTGCCTTCTGGAAAGGAGACGAAAACAGCGCATGGCGCATGGGACAACGCCTAAGGGGAAGCCCAGATTTATACAAAGGTCAACCAGCTGAGCTGGGACATTCCGTGAACTTCATCACCGCACACGATGGCTTCACCCTCAATGATCTGGTGAGTTTTAACAGCAAGCACAACCTCGCCAATGGAGAGAACAACTGCGACGGAGACAATCACAACAACAGCTGGAACAATGGCATCGAAGGCCCTTGTAGTGACCATGCAGTGATGGCCCTCCGCCATCGCCAGATGCGCAATTTGATAAGCACCTTGCTGCTCTCAACAGGAGTGCCAATGATGTTGATGGGCGATGAAGTTGGCCGCAGCCAGGGGGGTAATAACAACAGCTGGTGTCAGGACAACCCTCTCGGCTGGATGCTCTGGAACCCTGAACAATGCGACATGGATTTATACCTCTTCGTAAAGAAGCTGCTAAAGATTCGCCACCAACTTCCGGAACTCTTCAGCCCCATCAGTCATCCCCCAGAAGAGATGCCCAAAGATCTGCAGAAGAATCCGGGTGATCTCTGGTTGCAATGGCATGGCGTAAAAATCGACAAGCCGGACTGGGGGAGTTGGTCTCACACCATCTGCTACAGCCTTAATCAAGGGTCCAGCGGTTCCGTGATCTGGATGGGCCTCAACGCCTACAGCAAAGCCATGCACTTCGAGCTGCCAGAACCAACCTCTCCATGGCATCACCTCCTCGATACATCACGTCCTAGCTCAGATGAAATCTCAACAAGCCCTGAACCATGCACTCCGGGCGAAATCGACCTTGAGAGCCGCAGCATGTTGGTCTTAATAGCTAAGGAATATGCCTTAAAACTCAAGCTTTGATAGGCACTATCAAGAAAGCGGGCGGCGGGAATCGAACCCGCATCATCAGCTTGGAAGGCTGAGGTTTTACCACTAAACTACGCCCGCGTCAGTACAGCTGAACCATTCCAGGGTGCGGAGTGAGCCTGCTGTTGAGCACCCCTTCATTATGGCCTTGAGCATCCCCCCTTTCTTGCAGCTTGACGACATCTAGAACCCTTCAAGGAAGATCCCGGGGCCGACTAATGATCGCCTATGGCCTTGGCGACGCAGGGACCGGGCTTGCTGCTACCCAGCTGGGGTTTTACCTCTTTCCTTTTTTTACTTGCACCGCAGGCCTGCCAGCAATTATTGCCGGCTCACTACTGATGGTGATCAAGGTCTGGGATGCCATCAATGACCCCTTGATCGGCTGGATGAGCGATCACACACAGAGCCGATGGGGACCGCGCCTGCCCTGGATGTTTGCAGCTGGGCTGCCCCTTGGCATCAGCCTTGCCGCAATGTGGTGGGTCCCCCCCGGAAGCGTGATCCAACGCACAACTTATTACGGGCTAATGGCGATTCTGCTAATGACCGCCTACACAAGCGTCAATCTGCCCTACGCCGCCCTCTCCACCGAGCTGACTTCCAACACCGGCATTCGCACACGACTAAATGCCGCCCGCTTTACCGGCTCAATCCTGGCCGGACTAAGTGGATTGATCGTGGCATCTATCGCTCTTGGCAATGGCGAGCAGGGCTACATCACGATGGGGCAAATCACTGGCACAATTGCCGCTCTAACCACCTTGTGCTGTTGCTGGGGGTTAGCCCCTTTCGCCAAAAAGGCACAACGCCCCACCCGACAGAAAGAACCCATAACTCAACAAGTACAGCGCATTCTTAACAACGTGCGCTTCCTCAAGGTATTGGGGCTTTATTTACTGCTCTGGTTCGGCCTGCAATTAATGCAGGTAGTAGCGCTGATCTACCTAGTGCAAGTGATGCACGTCCCGTCAGAACTATCCACCTGGATGCTGTTGCCATTCCAGATCAGCGCCTTGGTCGGCTTACAAATCTGGAGCCTTTTTTCAAACCGATTTGGGCGTCTAAGTGCACTGCGTTGGGGTTCGGGATTTTGGATAATTGCCTGCCTCTTCTCCATAGTCATCAAACCTCTACCCGATGGATTCACTCCTTTGCAGCTCGCGCCGCTATTGACGATGATCATTTTCGTGGGATTCGGCGCCTCCACGGCTTACCTGATTCCCTGGTCTCTATTGCCTGATGCCATCGACGCAGACCCTGGCAAACCAGCTGGTCTTTACACCGCCTGGATGATCTTCACCCAAAAGCTGGTCATTGGCTTCAGCATGGTTGTGTTTGGTGCAATGCTCTCCCTCTCGGGCTACCTCTCCCCTAAGGAATGCTCCGGAGCACTGACCTTCCTAGAGCAACCCCAGTCTGCAATTATCACCATTCGACTCTGTATGGGTCTAATCCCAGCCCTCTTAGTAGCAATGGGAATTCTGGTGATGCGACGCTGGCCTGAGAAAGGTGCTCATCTCAAGAACGCGACTTCATGAGAACACCCCGCTGGTTGAAACGGCTTGGTAGCAGCCTCATGATCGGAGGCCAGGCAGTAGCCGCTACCGCCAGAGGTCGTGTCAACTTGATCGACCTTTTCGATCAATTAATGGAAGCAGGTCCAGGGAGCTTCCTGATTGTGCTCATAACTGGTGTAGCAGCAGGAACAGTCTTCAACATCCAAGTTGCCGCAGAACTAGCTCGGCAAGGTGCTGGTTCAACCGTGGGTGGGATTCTCGCCATCGGCATGGCCAGAGAAATAGCACCTCTTCTAACCGCCACACTGCTCACAGGCAAAGTGGCCACTGCCTATGCGGCCCAGCTGGGGACCATGAAGGTTACCGAGCAGATCGATGCCATCACCATGCTGAGAACCGATCCGGTTGAGTATTTAGTGGTTCCAAGAGTGATAGCCATGGTGATCATGGCACCGGTGCAATGTCTTCTCTTCTTTGCTGTCGCCCTCTGGAGCGGGCAAGTCAGCAGTACCAATCTCTACCAAATTCCTCCAGAAGTCTTCTGGAATTCTGTGCGGACCTGGCTAAGTCCAGATGATTTGCCTTTCATGCTCATCAAAGCATTGGTATTCGGTCTTCAGATTGCTGTTCTGGCCTGTGGCTGGGGTCTTACAACTCGTGGCGGTCCCAAAGAAGTTGGTACTAGCACCACAGGAGCTGTTGTGATGACCCTGGTAACTGTGTCTTTGATGGATGTATTGCTCACTCAAACTCTTTTTGGCTGATTTACTTGAAACCCACAAGCCAAACGACTCCAAGCCAAAGCTTCATCCTCACCCCCGATTCCTCCATCCCTTACTAACTCTGCTAATTACTAGAGAGTTACCACTGTCACCTAATGCCTTGATCTTGCCTTTGCAGTTCAATCCACTGGCAGCCGTTAAACATAGGAATACAAGCGAGGATTAAGCGACTTCCCATTTCGCGAGTGGAGGGCTTAGCGAAAATTCTGGACTGAATCAAAGAACCTTTACTTCCACAAACAAGCCAGTAAATACCTCTTCGCAATCCTTTCTGAACACCTAAAGCACCAAAATCAGTTATGCACATGGCTCAAAATCTCTAACAACCTCACTAACCGGACCCACAACTCCCCCAAGAGCGACACCACAGCTACCTGCCTGGTTCATGCCTGAAGCCGACCTACCCTTTGAGAAACAGCCTTCTTCGGAACAGCCTTCTGCTGAAGTGATATCTGCTGAACAACCCTTGAGCGACTCCTCCGACGCCCAAAGCAATGAGCTAGGCGCTGCTGCTATTGATAAACCAGATCTTGATCCACTCCTGCAAGTTGCCTTAACGGAACTTCAGCACCGTCGCGGGCAGCTCGAACAAGAAATAAAAGACCTATCCACCCGCAAATCTCAGCTAGAAAAAGAGTTGAGTACTTCCTTTGCTGGCCAGTCCGATTCCATTGCCAGACGAGTGAAGGGATTCCAGGACTACCTCACAGGAGCCCTTCAGGATTTGGCTCAATCAGTGGAACAACTTGAACTAGTTGTGCAGCCAGTAGTTGTAAAACCTTCACCACTTGACCAGCCCAAGCCAGCGGTCGAGACGGAAGTCCAAGGCAACGCCCTAGCGGTTGCTGACAACTTCAAACCAGACGAAGAACTAATCCGTGAATGCCTGGACCAGTTTCTAGGCCAGCCAGATTTCTACGCCGATCCCTGGAAACTACGGCGCAGCCTCGACCCCAGCGACAAAGAAGTTCTTGAAGACTGGTTTTTCAACCAAGGAGGAAGAGGGGCTCAGCCCAGCCGAGGCAACCGATCACACAATATTCTTGTAGCGGCAGCCCTGATTGCCATCGTGGGGGAACTCTATGGCGACCGGTTTCAGACTCTGGTACTAGCAGGCGAACCAGAACGACTAGGAGAATGGCGACGAGGACTTCAAGATGCCCTTGGACTTGGCCGGGAAGATTTTGGCCCAAGCAGCGGCATTGTTCTATTTGAACGCGGCGATGCGCTTGTCGAGCGCGCCGACCGACTTGAAGAACGTGGTGAAGTTCCACTAATCCTGATTGATGCAGCCGAGCAAAGCGTGGAAATTCCAGTGCTTCAATTTCCCCTCTGGCTAGCCTTTGCTGCTGGGCCGCAAGAACGGTTCGAAGACCAAGAGCTGCTCTGATGATTTTCAACTCTCTCTTTGGAGGTTTCATCTCCCTAGGCATTGGATATCTGATGGGTTCACTGCCCAGCGGATATCTTGCTGCTCACTGGTTGGCAGGCATCGACCTGCGTGAGAAGGGATCAGGATCAACCGGGGCCACCAATGTGCTGCGCCAGGTAGGCAAAGGTCCTGCCCTGGCAGTGTTTCTTATAGATGTTGGTAAAGGCACAACCGCCGTACTACTTGCCAGGGCACTTGGGCTTGGTGATGGCTGGCAAGTTGCGGCAGGCCTGGCGGCATTAGCTGGTCACATCTGGCCTGTTTGGCTTGGATGGAAAGGTGGCAAGGCTGTAGCCACAGGTCTAGGCATGTTGCTTGGAATCTCCTGGCCTGTAGGGCTTGCCTGTTTCGGCATCTTCCTCACTGTGCTGAGCCTTAGCCGGATCGTGTCGTTATCGAGCGTCATCGCCGCTCTTAGCTTGCCGTTGCTGATGATCTTGCGCTTTCAAGGCAACTCACCCCCTGCTTATCTGGCGGTGGCCTTTGCCGCGATGGCCATGGTGGTGTGGCGACACCGCAGCAATTTGCAACGCTTGCTCAATGGCAGCGAACCAAAGATTGGTCAATCCCGCTGACGCTGTTCAAGCTCAAGACAACAGCGTGCAAACGCCTCTGCAGGATCAAGCGCACGCGTAATCGGCCTACCAATCACCAAACGTGAAGCACCTGCGTTCAGCGCTTCTACAGGACTCATAACCCGCACCTGATCGCCTAATTCTGTTCCCTGGGGTCGAATCCCAGGAGTCACCAATTCGAATGGCTGCGGATGAAGTCGGCGCAATCCGCTGAGTTCTAAGGGAGAACAAACACAGCCACCTAAACCTGACTTCGCTGCCAACTCAGCCAATCTCTCCACCCGTGTCTGAAGAGGTTGCCGAATCTCAAGCTCATCATTCAGACGCTTTGCATCCCAACTAGTGAGCACGGTAACGGCCAACAATGTTGGAGCTGGCAAGCCCACCGCGGCAGCTCCTTCTAATGCAGCAGCCTGGGCTTCAGCAAGAGCCTTACTACCAGCACAGGCATGCACCGTGATCAACTCAGCGCCAAGGTTTGCCGCACGGCGACAAGCTCCCGCCATCGTGGCCGGGATGTCGTGGAATTTGAGATCAAGGAAAATCCGCAGCCCCTGCTCTCGTAACTCAGCCACCACCTCAGGTCCTGCAGTGACAAACAATTCAAGGCCAACCTTTACCCAGCACAATCCCGTCAACTGAGAAGTAAGAGCCAACGCTTCAGCACACTCCATGCCATCAAGAGCAACAATTAGTTGATCAGCAGGATTGGCAGGCAAAGTCATCGCAGCAGTGGTCGATCTCAAGCTCAAGCCTTCAAACGGCGAAAGGTCTTCTTCCCCAGTTGCAGCACCTTGCCCGAGAGCAAAGTGGCTTTGGTGAACTCCATATTGGGATCGGTGATTTTTTCGCCATCCAGGCGCACCGCACCGCCCTTGATCTGACGGCGAGCCTCGCTGCTACTGGCACATAGGCCAATAGCACTGAGCAGATAAAAGGCCTTGGCCGGGAAATTCACAGCCGAAAGCAATGCTTCTGGCACATCTGCAGCAAGATCTTGAGAGCCAGCTATCAGGGTCGCAGCATCACTCTGGGCTGCTATTGCCGCTGGCATGCCATGGCGGCTAGCCGTCACTGCCAGAGCCATAGCCTTCTGGCGTTCACGAGGGTTAACTGGCAAAGCATTGAGATCAAGATCGGTAAGCAACGTCAGGTAACTGTTCACCAGCAGATCAGGGATCTTCTCCAATTTGGAATACATAGAGAGGGGGTCTTCATTTAGCCCCACGGTGTTACCGAGGCTCTTGCTCATCTTCTGAATGCCATCAAGTCCAGCCAGGATTGGGAGTAGCAGCCCGAACTGAGGGCGTTGGTCGAAATGACGTTGAAGATCACGCCCCATAGCAACGTTGAACTTCTGATCAGTTCCACCAAGCTCAACATCGGCCTGCACTGCTACCGAGTCGTAACCCTGCAAAAGGGGATAGAGGAACTCGTGCAGAGCTATCGGAGTGCCCGAACCATAACGATTACCAAAATCTTCCTTGGCAAGCATTTGTCCAACTGTGGCCGTACCCAATAAACCAATCACCTGGGGCAGATCCAAGTCTGCCAACCATTCACTGTTGCGACGCACCTCCAAGCGCCCCGGGGTTGTGAAATCGAGCAGAGCCAGTTCTGGTGACTGCCCCTTGCCAAGCTGCTCTAGATAAGTATTTGCATTTACCTCAACTTGCTCAGGCGTGAGCTGCACTCTGGTGCTGTTTTTGCCAGTGGGATCCCCGATACGTGCGGTGAAATCACCAATAATCAAAACTGCTGTATGTCCCGCATCCTGAAAGGCTCTGAGCTTGCGAAAAAGAATGCTGTGGCCCAAATGGATATCACTACCAGTGGGATCAATCCCAAGCTTGATGCGCAGGGGGCGGCTCTGCTTCTGAACCTGATCTAAGCGAGTGGCAAGTTGCTGATCAGCATCCCCAGGGTTGCCTAAAGGGAACAGGTCAACCATGCCCCGTTCCAACCAGGCCGGTAGAGGGATTGAATTCACCGGCATAGGTAGTGGACCTCTAGCTGAGCGGATCGTACGAGTAGCCGGTACTGACCCTCACCTCGAATCCTGCTCAAGCTGGCTTTTCATCCGGGACAATGTCTGGTTCATCTGCTCAAACATCTGTTCAGGAGTCACCCCAAACTGACCCAACTGAGTGCGCAGCTGTTCAACCGTCATCTTGGCTTGAAAGTCTTCAGAGAGTTCAAAACGCTTCATGAACACGCGGTAGCGCTCCATTAGCTCCTCCATCGTGTCAATGAACATTTTTTTGCCCTCCCGATCGAACTTTCCATATTCAGAACCAAGCTGCATCAACTGCTGATAGTCGTTAAACAGCCGCTTGGCCTCCTCCTGAACAATCTCCGATTCAAAGAAGGCCATGCACGCCTAAGGCTTGTTGGATGGAATTGTGCAAAATTCTCGATGTCAATAACAGTGCGGATCAACGTAATCTCCCAGATAAGGCTCTAACCAACCCTGTTACCTGGTTGCAACCAGTGGACATCACTCCCCGGATAAATTCTCTCCAGCGCGTAAGCCAGCAAAGCCATTCACTTCTACGTCGCAGTCGCACCGTTGTCGCTAGTGCCGATCGCGTCTTAATCACAAGCTGGGTGGGCTGGTTCGATTGCTTGGGTCCACTAGTTGGTGCAGCAACTGGCGAGAACGAAACCCTCAGTTGTCTAGAGAGTTCTAATGCCGATCTCCTTATCTGCACTGATCTGCTGGAGAGCGGTAATGGCCCCAGCCTTGTACGTAAAGCAAAACAAGCCCAGCCTGATCTCAAGGCCCTGATGCTGATTCAACGACCGGTATTACGCACTCTGCTAGATGCAATCGATGCCCATTGCGATGGACTTTGTGCCCATGAGCTAGTGGGCAGTGGAACCCTGCTGGCCGCTCTCAGTGCAATCGAAAGCGATGGAACCTACTTGGACCGTGTAGTTGCAGGAGTATTACGCCACGGCCGTCTTGGCAATGGTCAACCCAGTAGCCAGATCGACAGCCTCAGCTTGCGAGAAGGAGATGTGCTGCGAGGCATCTGTAAAGGGATGAGCAACCAGGAGATTGCTGATGATCTCTATCTCTCAATCGACACTGTGAAGAGCCATGTGCGCAATCTGCTGCAAAAGTTGCCGGCTAGAGACCGCACCCACGCAGTGGTAGTTGCTTTTCGCGATGGACTAGTGGACTTACCTCCTCGACTGCCACGTTGGCAATGAAGCCGCCTGCCTTAGTAGTGGAACATGTAATGGGAATCATGCGCTGTGGGCCAAAACGCATAGGCCCAAAACTTCCGCCAGGGTGCTGAAGCAATGGAAACATCAAAAGGTCAGGGCCAACTATTTCCAAATCAAGTTTTATCAGCCGGGAGTTCTCCCCATGAGGGACTAACTCTTAGCCGCGACCTTTTACAAAGCTGGCAAAAGCGCATTCATGACCATCAAGCAGGGCTATTCAAAGGCAACCCCGCGATCGCAAAGCAAAGCTCGCTGTTTCGCAGCGAAGAAGAGACTGTCATCGACCAATTGAATCCCCTAAAGCTCACGCCACTACCCCTGAGCTTCTGGCGCTGGCCAAGCAGCCCTCACCATGGGCCCGCCATATATCTAGTAATGGACCGCCCAACAGACCTCGATACCCCCCTATTGCTCTACGTGGGCGAAACGATTGCCGCAGATCGTCGCTGGAAGGGGGAGCATGACTGCAAGGCCTATCTCTCAGCCTATGCAGAAGCCCTTGCTGGGGCAGGCCTAACAAATCAACTCAGTATTCGCTTCTGGAGCGATGTCCCCGAGACCACCCGAGCACGCCGCCAGCTTGAGCAACAACTAATCCAGTACTGGCTTCCACCGTTTAACAAGGAAACAAGAACACGTTGGAGCACACCGTTCACAGCAGAGATCAACTGAACAGCGCAGCTAACATCGCGCCATCTCATCAACATCCCATGGAGATTTGCCTTTTTCCAGCAACATTGAATAGCTGGACTGGGGACGTGCTTGTAGTAGGCATGCTTGAAGGAGATATGGAGGAACGTTTAAAAGACCTTGAAAAACGCTGTGGAGGCTCTCTCGAGCAGAGCCTTAAACAAAAAATGTTCACAGCTAAATCTGGTGAGATCGCCAGTTTTCAATTACTGCAAAGCAACCCAAGCCAGCTGGTAATTGTGGGGCTCGGTGAAGCCCAAAAGCTGATACTCGATGACCTGCGCAAGGCAGCCGCCCTGGGAGCTCGCGCAAGCATTGGCAGCAGTGGAACGCTGGGCATGATGCTCCCCTGGGAAACCTTGACTTCGCCATCAGCGGCAAAAGCCGTGGCAGAAGCCGTTCGCCTTTCCCTTTACAAAGACGTCCGCTTTCGCAGTGCTCCCAAGCCCCGCTCTACTCCAACAAAACTGGAACTAATTGGTCTACCTGACTCCGCTGGCAGCGATCTTCAGGCTGTTCACCCCACCTGTGCAGGAGTAGAGCTGGCAAGGGAGCTAGTTGCTTCTCCACCAAATAGCCTCACGCCAGCCAGCCTCGCTGACACAGCCGCCCAGCTAGCCCACGAACACGGACTCGAGCTCAAAGTTCTAGAGAGATCCGACTGCGCCGAAAGGGGGATGGGCGCCTACCTAGCTGTCTGTCAGGGCTCTGATCTAGATCCAAAGTTTATCCACCTCACCTATCGCCCTCAAGGGCCAGTCAAGCGCCGACTGGCACTGGTAGGCAAAGGACTCACCTTTGATTCTGGCGGGTACAACCTCAAGGTCGGAACAGCCCAAATCGAGCTAATGAAGTTCGATATGGGCGGCAGTGCTGCTGTACTTGGTGCAGCCCGAGCGATTGCCGAGTTACGTCCTAAGGGAGTGGAAGTACACATCATCGTGGCAGCCTGCGAGAACATGATCAACGGATCCGCTGTCCATCCAGGAGACATCGTGCGAGCCGCTAATGGCACAACCATCGAGATCAACAACACCGATGCAGAAGGACGGCTAACCCTTGCCGATGCACTTGTATACGCCTGCGAACAAGAGCCAGATGCAATCGTGGATTTAGCGACCCTCACGGGTGCTTGCGTTATTGCACTTGGCGATGAAATGGCTGGTCTTTGGTCAGCGGATGAGCAGCTAGCACAAGGGCTAAGCACCGCCGCTGAGGCCGCCGGCGAAGGCATTTGGCGCATGCCTTTACGCAGCTCTTACAAAGACGGCCTGAAATCTCTATACGCTGACCTCAAAAACACTGGGCCTCGTCCAGGTGGCTCGATCACCGCAGCTCTTTTCCTAAAAGAATTCATTGATGACTCGATCCCCTGGGCCCACATCGACATCGCAGGCACTGTCTGGTCAGAGAAAGGCCGTGGTCTCGATCCCTCAGGTGCCACCGGCTATGGGGTTCGAACTCTTGTGAACTGGATTTGCAATCAATCCTGATCCAAAGGCATGGGCCATCAAGGCCAAAACAAAAGCCGACCTAAATCATGAAGCCACAGCACTAATAGCCCTATCCCTTGCCTGCATCCGATCAGGAAGCGAAAGGGTCTTAGGAGATTCCAACGCATGAATCTGCCAACGTGCCCGATCAGAAAAAGACGCCAAGACCCTATCTAGATCATCAGAAGCCTGCTTAGGAGAGGGATACGGACCAACATGACGAGTCACAAGTCCATCCTTAACGGTCAGCAGATACATACATCACCTTCTTAAACCCACCAGCACATGTTAAGCGGGTCCCATGAGCGGGGGGATGGGTGGAAACCCGCATCTGCACTGCAAGCCTCCCGGATCAAGAGCGAATGCCGATTTTATTTTTTCCTTATATTCAACTCTTCTGGTCGCTTCCATGGCAGGCCTGTTCTTGCCCTGTCTCCCCATAGCTGATCAAGCCGACTGTCACGTCCGCAAGTCAAGCGGTAGAAGTTGTATTTGAGGTTATTTCTATTAGCAAAGTCTTGGTGATAATCCTCTGCAAGCCAAAATTTACTCGCTGGTTTTATCCGAACGCTAAGGCTGCTTCTTGGCTTGGTTAACTCTAAAGCCGCAGCATTAGCACTAAGTCGAGCTTCGTTCTCCTGCTGATCATCTCGGGTAAAGATCACAGGTCTATAGGAGTCACCATGATCACAAAACTGACCATGATCATCTAAAGGATCGACATTGCGCCAATAACTGCGCAGTAGTTCGGCATAGCTAATTTGAGCAGAATCAAAGCGCACCCGAACAGCCTCTTGATGCCCTGTTTTTTTAGAGCTCACCTGGCGATAAGTAGGACTAGATACATTGCCACCGGTGTATCCACTCTCAGCAGAAATCACACCTGGAAGCACTTCTAGATCATGCTCGAGACACCAGAAACAACCACCGGCAAAAACAGCTTCCTCAACTGACGCCGTCACTGCTATTGGCAGCCCAAGCAGCACAACAATGAGCACAAAAGCACACCAAAAACCACTTCCCACTCGAAAGAGTTTGATCATCCTTAAGTCAGTTCAAAAATTGCCTGGGCTGCCCTATCGGTAACACCTGGATTACCAAGAGTTTGCCGCAAGCGCTGATAGCCCTCAATCATTGCCGCACGCTGCGCAGAATCCTCCAGCAAGGGGATAGCCGATTGCACGAGCGCCTCTGGAGTGAGCTCATCCTGCAGGAATTCAGGTACAAGCCGTTCATTCAACAAGAGGTTTACTGGGGAGATGTGATCCACCCGAAAGCGTAAAAAGTATCTAGCCACAAATGCCGTAATCCGACTCACCCTATAGCCCACTACTTGAGGAACACCACGCAAAGCAAGTTCCATATTGACGGTGCCTGATTTCCCCAAAGCGAGATCGGCAGCTGCACAAAGAATTGGTTTGAGCTCATCCGCCTGATGAGCAGAAAGAACTCGACCTCGAACTGCTGCTGCATCAAAAGCCTTCTGCAAAGGCTTCTCCAAGCTTGCCAACCCTGCGGGAACAATCACCTGAAGAGATGGATCCATCTGCTGAAGCAAAACTGCTGCCTTAAAGAGAGTGGGCATCAGGTAACGAAGTTCTTGATCCCGAGAAGCAGGTAAAAGCAACAACAACCTTTGACCAGGCTGCAATCCAAGTTGCTGACGAGCCTCCTGACGATCAGGCAAAGCACTCACCGTATCGAGCAATGGATGACCAACCCAAGTCACCTTTGCTCCGCGCTGAACATAAAACTCTGCTTCGGCAGGGAAAATTGCCAGGATTCTGTCGGTGAAACTAAGCAGCTGCGTGGTGGTGCCCTCACCCAAGCGCCAAGCCCATTCCTGTGGAGCGATGTAGTAAACAATCGGCACAGTGGGAAACCAACGCCGCAACTTGTTCCCCAGACGCACGTTTGCCCCCATGTAATCAATCA